>Ga0075363_100000615_pt1 | contig 11774 bp, 12 predicted proteins | sample EndMetdeltDD1763_FD_71470 | JGI IMG/M metagenome (GOLD analysis project Ga0075363, IMG submission 71470) | Populus endosphere microbial communities from Tennessee, USA - Endosphere MetaG P. deltoides DD176-3 | ecosystem: Host-associated > Plants > Roots > Endosphere | place: USA: Tennessee...
AGCTCGAAGCCAGTGGTACCCTGGATGCCATTGCGAAGGTCGCGGGCTGGATAGTCGTCCGTGCTTACCCACGTTCGCGGATTGCCAGCGGGACGCGCGGACTTTGCAATCTGCGGCTTTGGCGCCGGTAGCGGATCGGAACTTGGAAGAGGCAGCGGATCCGCGATTGGACCCGGCAGTGGCAGAGGGTCAGTCGGTGGAATCAATGTATCGCCCGTCGACCCGAGAGGGATGTCTACATGCCTGTCATGCGCCACGCTGGGCTTGTTTGGGACCTTCGGCGCAGGCACAGCGGGCGGGGGGTCAAGTGGAATATCCCGAACTTCCAACCGTCGTTCTGGCTCCTTGGTCAAGAATGGAACGTCAAGTCCTTTCACCACCGCCAGAATCGCCAATGCCTCGATCCCGATTGTGGCAATGGTGACTGCAGTACGGTTGCGGCTGCCACGGTTGTCGACAAAAGCCATAAGTCATCCCCCTCGGTAAGTCCGGCGGGTGAACAGCCCAACCGGGCAATTGCAGAGGCCCTATCTTACCAAAATGCTTTCATTTGAAAACAATTTTATCCTAAGCATCCTCAGGATTATCAAAGTAAGACAGAGAGATAGATGCCAAGCTTAGTAAGTAATCTTAGGGGTCTCTAGATCGCGCCAGCCAAAGCTTTCTGGCGCCTGCGCTGAACGGATGAGCCGAGGCCAATTGCCTCGCGATATTTTGCTACAGTGCGGCGGGCAACATCGAAGCCTTTAGCTTTTAGCAGATCAACAAGAGTGTCGTCGGAAAGGATCGCCTTGGGAGATTCGGCCTCGATCAACTGCCGTATGGCTGCCTTGACTGCTTCCGCGCTGGCAGCCCCCTCGCCATCGCTTCCGCCGCCTACGCCGGATGTGAAAAAATATTTCAGTTCAAAAGTGCCTCTCGGGCAGTGGAGGTATTTGTTGGAAGTCACGCGGCTCACAGTCGATTCATGCATGCCTATGGCATCAGCGACTGCGCGCAAGGTAAGTGGCTTGAGAAAAGCCACGCCTTGCCGAAAGAAGGCATCCTGCTGCACGACGATTTCGCTGGCGACTTTCAGAATAGTCTTGGCGCGCTGATCAAGTGCCTTGATCAACCAGTTGGCGTCAGTCAGCTTTTCGGAAAGCCAAGCCTTCTCATCCTTGCCACATGCCTGCCTCAGCTCGGTGTAGTAGCCCCGGTTGACGATCAGCCGCGGTAACGTCGCCTGGTTCAGCGCAATCGACCAGCCGGTGAACTGGCCATTGGAGTCGATCGCTTGGGCAAGCAGGACATCAGGCGTGATTGGAGCCGGCTCCGCATTGCCGAAACGCAAGCCCGGCTTGGGATCGTATCCCCGCAGTTCGGCAAGCATATCTGCGAAATCTTCATCATCAACGCCGCACATCCGCTTCACGCGGGCGAGATCGCCCATTGCCACGACGTCGAGATTTTCGATCAGCCGGGACATGGGCGGATCGAAGCGGTCCGCCTCGCGTGCCTGGAGCGCTATACATTCCGAAAGGCTCCGGGCACCAACTCCGGTCGGATCGAGAGTCTGCACCAGGGCAAGTGCAACTTCCACTTCCTCAGCAGCAATGCCCAATTGGGCGGCCACGTCTTCTAACGTTATCGGCAAGTATCCTGCTTCATCAAGCTGGCCGACAATGAACCGCGCGATCGCGGCAACATGAGGGTCGCGTGTGGAAGGGCCGATCTGCGCTTCCAGATGGCGGGCCAGTGTCTCCGTGCCCTCGCCGCGCTCATCGATATTCGGACCCTCTGCGCCGCCATCGCTGACCAGCCTGGCGTCTCGCCCCCAATCCGCATCGAAAATATCGCGATCTCGATCGAGCGCGGCCGTATCGATGTCGAGCGGCCGGTCTTCTCCCGCTTGCCCCTCTGCGATTAGCTGGTCGGCGGGCGAGCTTTCGAGAGTTGTTCGCCGCGTTTCGTCGATTGACTGCAGCGGTACGTCCGCCTCGACCGAATCCACCGTCTCGATATCGAGCAGAGGATTGGCATCCAGCGCCTCGCCGATGAAAGATTCGACTTCGAGATTAGACAGGGCCAGAAGCTTGATCGCCTGCTGAAGCTGCGGCGTCATTACCAGCGATTGGCCCAATGAAACTTTGGGCCTGAGGTCAAGGCGGGGGCCAAGTGCCATGGCTCAGCCTGGAAGGCGCATCCTGGTCACAATGCGAAGCCTTCTCCCAGGTAGAGACGGCGCACGTTTTCATCAGCCACGAGTGCTTCGGGGCTGCCCGCGAACAGCACCTGTCCCCCATAAATGATGCATGCCCGGTCCACGATATCGAGCGTTTCGCGGACATTATGGTCCGTAATCAGCACGCCAATGCCGCGCTTCTTGAGGTCTTTGACCAAGTCGCGAATATCGCTGATCGACAGGGGATCAATGCCGGCAAACGGTTCGTCCAGCAGCATGATCGACGGCTTGGCGGCAAGCGCGCGCGCAATTTCGCAGCGCCGCCGCTCGCCGCCCGACAAAGCCATGGCCGCACTGGCCCGAAGCCGTGTCAGACCGAACTCTCCCAGCAGTCGTTCCAGTTCCTCGGCGCGAACATCCGGGTCGGGCTCAATCAGCTCGAGAACGCAGGCAATATTCTGCTCAACAGTCATCCCGCGAAAAATGGATGTTTCTTGCGGCAGATAGCCCAGGCCGAGTATCGAGCGGCGATACATCGGCAACTTGGTAATATCGACGCCGTCGAGCAGAATCCGGCCTGCATCAGGCCGCACCAGGCCCATGATCGAATAGAAACAGGTCGTCTTTCCCGCGCCATTGGGGCCAAGCAGACCGAGTACCTCGCCCTTGCCCACGGACAGCGAAATATCCGTCAGCACGGCGCGCTTGTCATACGATTTGGCTATCGAGACGACTTCGAGCCCGCCCTGCGGCAGAGCCGTCCGAATGGGCTGACTGGTGCTTTCCGCCGCTGGGGCGGGCTGCGACGGCGAAGAAATGTCGGCGATGTCGTGCATATAAGGAGCGGCTTACGGCCGCTTCGGGGCGACGGCAAGCCCAGTTTCCCGCTGCATGGCCGAATTGGCAGGTTTCATGCATGGGCATTTAGCAGCTGGGTGGTGACAGGAAGGTTAACTGCTCTTGATCCCAAAGCCTTTCGGTGTTTTACTCCGTCTTAAGGATTGGGAGAGCGCTGAAATGGTCAAGTCGGAGCTGCGCACTGCGCGGCAAACGCCAGATGCAGTTACAGCTGGTCAACGCGCGGTCGATTGGCGTCGCAAGATGAGCGACAATATCGCCTATGCACTGCTGGTGTACACTGGCCTCCAGATCTTCGTGACGATGGGCGCTCTGAAAGCACAAGGCGGATCGTTGCTCCCCTATCTTTCGCTGATCATCCTGGTGCTGGCGATCATTCCAGCCTGCCGCCTGTTCGAGTGCCGGTGGAATCGATTGACTGATGGCCAGGCACAGGCACCGGGTATGGAGCCCTATTTCCGGCGCGATCGGACGATGCTGTGGCTGTTGGCGATTGGCCTACCTTTCCTGCTGACAGGCCTGTTCAAGGTGCTCGCGGCCTTTTTTGCCTGAATCTGCCCAGGTTCGCTTGCCACTGCTGCCCGAGATTGCCTCGCTAGCGCGCTCTGTATAGAGCGGCACTCCGCGCATCATCGCGCCACGGAGTGCATTTCCCGTCATGCTCAGTCTTGAAGCAGCCAGCGATTACGTCGAGGCCCTGATCAGTCGCGCGCGCCGCGCCGGGGCCGATGCCGCCGATGCGGTCATCAGCGCCGATATGTCGGAGAGTATCCAGGTACGCCTGGGCAAGCTTGAAGATGTCGAGCGCTCGGAGAGCGAACATATCTCGCTACGCGTGTTCGTCGGCCAACGCTCTGCTTCGATCGGATCGTCAGACCTCAGCGATGCGGCACTCGATGAACTGGCCGCGCGGGCAGTTGCCATGGCGCGGCTGGCGCCCGAGGATGCTTTCGCCGGACTGGCTCCCGATGAACTGATCCTCAAAGGGCCCTTCCCCGACATTGACGGGCAAGACGATGCTGAACCAAGCCCCGCAACATTGCGCGCCATGGCCGAAGAGGCCGAGGATGCCGCACGTGCCGTCAAAGGCGTTACCAATTCGGAAGGCGGCACTGCAGGCGCCATGCGCGGTCTGTTTGCCCTTGCAACCAGCCACGGATTCCTGGGAGCCTACGCAGCAACCAGTCGCTCGATTTCGGCAAGTGTCGTCGCAGGCGAAGGCGCTGGCATGCAGCGCGATTATGCATGGCGCTCCACGCGCCACGCCGAAGACCTTCCTCCAGCGGCTGAAATCGGCAAAATGGCCGGTACTCGCGCAGTAGCCCGGCTAAGCCCCGGCCGCGTTAAAAGCGGGCAAATGCCGATCGTATTCGATCCGCGCGTCGGCGGAACGCTGATCGGCCATATCGTCGGGGCAATGTCGGGCACTGCGATAGCCCGCCGCGCGAGCTTCCTGCTGGACCGGCTTGGCGATGACCTTTTCGATCCGTCGGTGATCATTGCCGATGATCCGCTGCGCCTGCGGGGTCTGCGCTCGCGTCCGTTCGATGGCGAAGGCCTGCCAACGCGCCCACGCAACCTTGTCGAGAACGGCAAAGTGACGGGCTGGCTGCTCGACAGCGCCTCCGCGCGCCAGCTTGGCCTCACGCCTACAGGCCATGCCTCGCGCGGCCATGGCGGCGCGCCGGGTGTGGGCACCAGCAATCTTCACCTCGCGGCCGGCAAGATCAGCAAAGCCGAGCTCATGGCGGACATTGCCGACGGAATTTACGTCACTGAACTGATCGGCATGGGCGTAAATGGCGTGACCGGCGATTACAGCCGCGGTGCCTCAGGCTATCGCATCATCAAGGGCGAGATTGCCGGACCAGTCGCCGAATTCACCATCGCCGGCAATCTGCTCGACATGTTCAAGGCGCTGACGCCCGCCGATGATCTGGAATGGCACCGCCCGATCAACGTGCCGACGATCCGCGTGGACGGCATGATGGTGGCGGGCGACTAAGCGCTCTTTAGAGCAACAGGTCGGCGAGCGAGCGCCAGGCTGCGCGTGCACCGTCCAGTCCATCTGACGTGATAACCTGCAGGCAGACGTGATCAGCCCCAGCATCGCGGTGCGCCTGCACGCGCGCGGCAATCTGATCGGGCTGGCCCCACGCAAACAGTGCATCTACCAGCCGGTCGCTCATAGCCGAAATCTCATCATCCGCGAAGCCGAGCCGTTTCCAATTGTTCACATAGTTCGGCAGCAAGGTGTAGCGTTGAAGCGCCTTCCGAGCCTCGGATCGCGCCTTGTTCGGATCGCATTCCAGCACTACGCCCAGCTCAGGAGCGAGCTGCTTGCCCGGACCCAGTAAAGCCCGCGCAGCCGCAGTGTGTTCAGGCGTTACAAGATAGGGGTGAGCGCCGCCCGTTCGATCCCGCGCCATCGCCAGCATCTGGGGCCCGAGTGCCGCAAGGCACAGCGCATCTCCCGGCATACCCGAGGCGCTTGCATCATCCAGCCAACTGCGCATCCGCGCAATGGGCCTGCCCCAATCCTTCCCGATCAGCGGCGCATGGCTTACGCCCACGCCCAGCCAGACGCGCGCCTGCCGCTCGGGCGACTGCGCCTTCCACCAATAGGCGACGTCAGCGGCGCTCTGTTTCCAGATATTGATGATCCCGGTGCCAATCGCGAGGCGGCTGGTGCGCGAAAGCAACCGGTCCACGTCATCCAGAACACCGTCATCGATGCCGCCGGGAATCCACAGCGCGCCATAGCCGAGCGCTTCCAGCTCAATCGCCGCTTCGTCCACCAGATCGCGCTCGCCAAAGCGCATCTCGTGCGACCACACGCCGACGTGGCCCATGGCGGGGACCATCTAGAGCCAGCCTATCCGGCGGAACCGGAGCCAGAGGCCCCCGCATATGGCAAACATCCCCCCCACCACCGCGAAATAGCCATAGTGCCAGCGCAGTTCCGGCATGAAGTCGAAGTTCATCCCATAGATTCCGGCAATGGCAGTCGGCACTGCCAGGATGGCGGCCCAGGCCGCCAATTGCCGGGTCATCATCCCCTGCCGGTGCTGTTCCAGCAGGCTTGCGGTTTCGACAATCGAGTCGAGCGTTTCCTTGAGCCCGCGCATTCGGGTCATGCTGCGGCGCACGTGATCGAGCACATCGCGAAACCAGATCATTGCCGAAGGATCGACCGCGGGAAGTGCGGTTGTTGCCAGGCGGTGGCAAACTTCCTCCATGGGGCCGACAATCCGCTCGAACCGGCGTAGCTGGCGGCGAAGACGAAATATGCGGCGGATGGTGGAGGGGTCTGGGAAAGCCTCGATCGCCCGCTCCTCCATCGTCTGGACAGACATTTCAAGCTCGTCGAGAATTGGCTGATAGCCGTCTGCAATGAAGTCCAGAATGGCATGAGCAACGAAATCAGGCCCTTCAGCCAGACGGTCTGCATCTACTTCCAGCCGCTGGCGCAGGGTGCTGTGAGCCCGGTTCGACCCGAAGCGCACGGTCAGGATGAAATCCGGGCCGAGAAATATTGCCGTCTGGCCATATTCGATCCGCTCGCCGCCCTCTATCGCTGCGGTGCGCGCAACAATGAACAGCTGGCGTCCGTAGACCTCGACTTTGGGCATTTGCGCAGGATTGAGGGCATCTTCGACTGCGAGCGGATGAAGGCAAAACTGGCGGCGCAGGCACTCCATTTCCCCCGGCTCGGGATCCGCCATGCCGATCCAGTCGAAATGCCCGGCAGGCAGTGCGTCTCGCGGTGATCCGTCAAGGATGAGCGGCGTCTCATCAGGCTTGCCATGGGCATAGCGTCGGGCAGCAATCAGGGCCATGTGCGGCTTGTGGCAAAGGCGGCCGCGGCTGGCAATCCGGCCTTATTGCTTTATGCTCGGCGTTCCCGATCGCAAGAGCAGTGAGCAGAATGGACCAGCAGCAAACGCCCTTGGATGTGCTGATTGTCGGCGCCGGCATTTCTGGCATCGGCATGGCCGCCAAACTTGCCATGCTTTGTCCTGACAAAAGCTATGTGATGCTTGATCGCCGCGCGGACCTGGGCGGGACCTGGGACCTTTTCCGCTATCCCGGCATCCGCTCGGACAGCGACATGCATACTTTCGCTTATGCGTTCGAGCCCTGGACTGACGAGGCAGTGATCGCGCCCGCCGAGCGGATCAAGGCCTATTTGCGCCGCGTGGTGGACAAATATGGCATCGCACCGCGCATGGAGTTCGGCCAGCATGTCCAAAGTGCGGACTGGGACGGACATGCAGGCCTCTGGCGCGTGACGGCAACGCAGCCAGATGGAACAAGCCGGACATACCACAGCCGCTTCCTGTTTCTGGGGACAGGCTATTACGATTACGACAATCCCCATGGCGCCCAAATCCCCGGCCTCGATTCCTTCAGCGGAAATGTGATTCATCCGCAGTTCTGGCCGGAAGACTTCGACCATGCAGGCCGAAAGGTTGTCGTCATCGGCTCGGGGGCCACTGCGGTTACTCTGATTCCCGCCATGGCGGAAAAGGCAGCGCACGTGACCATGCTGCAGCGCACGCCGACATGGTATGGCATACGGCCCTCGCGCGACCCGCTATCAAGCCGGATCAGGCGCTGGCTTCCGGCAAAATGGGCCTGGGCGATCAATCGCATGCGGGCACAAAGACTGCATGAATTCCTGTTCCGCCGCGCACGCAGCAAACCGGAGGAATTTGGCGCGACACTCAAGGCTATGGTCAGGAAGCGTCTCGGCGCGACATGGCGCGAGGCGGACTTCTCGCCGCCTTACGGCCCTTGGGAACAGCGGCTTTGCCTGGTCCCTGACGGCGACATGTTCAGGGCAATCCGCAGGGGCGTTGCGGGCGTAGTGACTGGCGAAATCGACTGTGTGGTTGCCGACGGCATCTTGCTGAAAGACGGACGAAAGCTCGATGCTGACGTGATCGTCACTGCCACGGGGCTCCGCCTTTCGACATTGGGCAAAGTGCGCATTTCAGTCGACGGCCAGCCAATCGATGCCGCCAACCATTTCTGGTACCGCGACTGCATGTTGTCGAATGTACCCAATCTTGTCGTTGTCTTCGGCTATCTTAACGCGGGCTGGACCTTGCGCGTGGACATTGTGACGGACTGGTTCTGTCGGCTCCTGCAACAGATGGACTTCTGGCAAATGGATGTGGCCACACCCGAATTGCCTCGCGATCACGGCCTCGAGGTCTATCAGCCATTCGACCTTTTTTCTTCCGGCTATCTCCAGCGCGGCAAGCACCTGATCCCGAAAAGCGCCACGACCGCGCCCTGGCGGATTCACATGAACTACCGCGAAGATAGGAAGGAACTTGAAAGTGCCCCGATCGACGATGGCTGGATGCGTTTCGAGCGAGTGAAAGGTCCGGCACTAGCGGTAGCCGCGCGCGACCACTCCTGATCAAGGGCGCGCCATATTCCCCTCAACCCCGCTTTCGCCTAACCCATCGCCATGGCCGAATCATCCCAACGCCCGGGCCGCATATTCACTGCCGCGCTCATCGTCATTGGCGATGAGATTCTCTCGGGCCGCACACACGACAAGAATATTTCGCAAGTGGCGACCTGGCTGGGAATCCAGGGCATCCGCCTCAAGGAAGTGCGCGTGGTGGCGGACGAAACGCCAGCCATTGTCGAGGCCGTCAACACGCTGCGCGCGCGCAACGATTATCTGTTTACCACGGGCGGCATTGGTCCAACGCACGACGACATAACCGTCGATGCCATTGCCGAGGCTCTGGGCGTGGGCGTTGTAGTTCATCCCGAAGCGCGAGTGATACTGGAAGGCTATTACGAAACGCGCGGCGGCCTCAACGAAGCGCGCCTGCGCATGGCCCGCGTGCCGGAGGGCGCAGACCTTATTCCCAATCGCTTCACTGGCGCGCCGGGAATTCGTCACGGAAACATTTTTATCATGGCCGGCGTGCCGCTGATTACATCGGGTATGCTCGACGCGCTTTCTGGCAAGCTGGAAGGCGGCGCACCGCTGCTGTCGGAAACGATTGGCTGCTGGGTTCAGGAAAGCGAAGTCGCCGCGCTGCTGCAGGATACCGAAAAGGCGTTCTCCACCTGCCAGATCGGGTCTTATCCGTTCTGGCGCGAAGGCAAGAGCGGTGCCAATTTCGTGGTTCGATCAGTTGACGCTGAAGATCTGGCAGCGTGTTGCCGCGCACTTGTGGGTTCGCTTGAAGCCATGGGGCGGTCAGTGCATCCTGGAGGGATCTGAACGCTGTTGCTCCCCCTGATTGCCTCTGCAGCCAGTCTGGCCGAATTCGAAGCGAGCCTTAACGGACAGGATAGCGCGACTGCGGCGTTGCGGCAGTGGTGCGAGATCAGGCGCATGGCTTCGCCAGCAATTATCCATGCCTCGCGAGTGGCACCCAGCTTTGTCAGCCCCCCCCGCGACTTGAGGCGCAGACTGGAAGTGCAACGCGGCGAGGAGATTGCCTTCCGCCATGTGCGCCTCTCATGCGCGGGAACGGTGTTGTCAGAAGCTTACAACTGGTATGTTCCCGGCCGTCTGACGCCTGAAATGAACGCAAGGCTAGCGGCTACAGACACGCCCTTTGGCGCGGTCGCCGCTCCGCTTCACTTCCATCGAGAACGCTTGCGCGCCAGCCGTAAAGCGCGCGGTCCCTGTCCAGGGCCCACTATCCTAACACACCGTGCTCGGCTGGTCCTTCCTGATGGCAGGCCTTTGGCCATGCTCGTCGAATGTTATATGCCGGAAAATCTTACTGCCGGAAGCTAGGTGGATGAACACTGTTCGGGCTATATCAAAGGTGGCCGGTGCAGTAGGCCAGCAGCAGGATCAGGGGGAGCGGCACGCCGATGAGCCACAGGATACCCGAACGCATAACACCTCCTTTGAAAACCTGATCTGCAAACGAATACGTCTGGAGATTGTTCCTCAGGTGGCGGACGGGCAGCAGACCGCGCGGCTGGCAAAAACAAAAAGGCCGGAGGTTTCCCCCCGGCCTTTTCCGTAATTGTTGGTGCCGCCCTGGGGCGGCCCGGCAAACTTAGCCGCCGGCAACCTGTGACACGTCGATCTTCAGGCCGGGGCCCATTGACGACGACAGCGCGATCTTCTTCAGATACTTGCCTTTCGCGCCCGAGGGCTTCGCCTTGACGATGGCATCGACGAAGGCGTCAAAGTTGGCGCGAATGGCGTCGTCCGAGAAGCTCATCTTGCCAATGCCGGCGTGGATGATGCCTGCCTTTTCGACGCGGAATTCGATCTGGCCGCCCTTGGCAGCCTTTACTGCTTCGGCGACGTTCGGCGTGACCGTACCCAGCTTCGGGTTTGGCATCAGGCCCTTGGGGCCCAGAACCTTGCCGAGGCGGCCAACCAGACCCATCATGTCGGGCGTGGCGATAACGCGGCCATAGTCGAGATTGCCAGACTGCATGTCTTCCAGCAGGTCTTCAGCGCCAACCTTGTCGGCACCGGCGGCAAGCGCCTTCTCGGCATTGTCGCCCTTGGCGAAGACGGCGACCTTGACGTCCTTGCCCGTGCCCGAAGGCAGGGTGACCATGCCGCGGACCATCTGGTCGGCGTGGCGCGGGTCGACGCCGAGGTTGAGTGCCACTTCGACGGTTTCGTCGAATTTGGTGGTCTTGACCTCGCGCAACGTCTTCAGCGCCTCATCGACGCCATAGAGCTTCATGTGGTCGCCCAGCTTGGCGTCGCGGGCTTTGCGGTTCTTGCTCAGCTTTGCCATGTCCTTAGCCCTCCACGACCTGGAGACCCATCGAGCGGGCAGAGCCTTCGATGATCTTGGTTGCCTGTTCGATATCGTTCGCGTTGAGATCGGCCATCTTGGTGGTGGCGATTTCAGCCAGCTGCGAGCGCTTGATGGTTCCGGCATAAACCTTGCCCGGCTCCTTCGAACCCGACTTGAGGTTCGCAGCCTTCTTGATCAGGAAGCTGGCGGGCGGCGTCTTGGTGACGAACGAGAACGAGCGGTCCGCATAAACGGTGATCACCGTCGGGATCGGCATGCCCTTTTCCAATTCCTGCGTCGAGGCGTTGAACGCCTTGCAGAATTCCATGATGTTGACACCGCGCTGACCCAGCGCAGGGCCGATCGGCGGAGAGGGAGTGGCAGAGCCTGCGGCCACCTGCAGCTTGATATAACCTTCAATTTTCTTGGCCACGAAAGGCCTCCTTTCTTCCTGTTGGCTCCGGGTGTCTCACCGGAAGGCCTCAGAGTGAGCGGTCAGGCAGCAATCCGAAGATTGCCTCCCGCGAAAAACCGGCAGCACGCCGCCGGAAGTGCGCGCCGATAGCGGGATCGGCGCACAATTGCAAATCAATCGTCGTCCCGGGCCTGACCCGGGACCGCTGGCGGCCTGCCTTGCACTTGTGGGCCCGCGATCCCGGATCAAGTCCGGGATGACGTGATTACTTCGACAGCTCGACCTGTTCGAAATCCAGCTCGACCGGCGTTGCCCGGCCGAAGATCGAGACCGATACCTTGACCCGGTTCTTGTCGAAATCGAGCTCTTCCACCACGCCGTTGAAGCTGGCGAACGGGCCATCCAGAACCTTGACCGAATCGCCGATCTCGTAGTCGACAGAAATATGCTTCTTGGGCTCGGCAGCGGCGGCATCGCGGGCACCAAAATAGCGCGCGGCCTCGCGGTCGGAAATAGGCTGGGGCTTGCCCGAAGAGCCAAGAAATCCAGTTACCTTGGGGGTGTTCTTGACGAGGTGATA
>Ga0075363_100000617_pt1 | contig 11761 bp, 10 predicted proteins | sample EndMetdeltDD1763_FD_71470 | JGI IMG/M metagenome (GOLD analysis project Ga0075363, IMG submission 71470) | Populus endosphere microbial communities from Tennessee, USA - Endosphere MetaG P. deltoides DD176-3 | ecosystem: Host-associated > Plants > Roots > Endosphere | place: USA: Tennessee...
AATCCGCAATTTATCGCGACTCGACACGTTAATCGTGTGTAGCGTTGGCAGGTCGGACCGATTGGCCTACCTTTAGAGTCGTGTTTCCATCCGGTTGGCCTGCCTGTATCACTTCGTTGGAAAGCTGAAGAGGGAACGTGGACGAGATCCTGGCCAGAGCAGGAATCTTCCAAGGGGTTGAGCCCAACGCCGTCGCCGCACTGACCAAACAGTTGCAGCCCGTCGATTTCCCCCGTGGACACACGGTTTTCGCCGAGGGGGAACCAGGCGATCGGCTCTACATCATCGTCTCGGGAAAGGTGAAGATCGGTCGCCGTTCGCCCGACGGACGGGAGAATCTGCTGACCATCATGGGGCCCTCCGATATGTTCGGCGAGTTGTCGATCTTCGACCCGGGCCCCCGGACTTCCAGCGCGACCACCATCACCGAGGTCCGCGCGGTGTCGATGGACCGCGACGCGCTGCGGGCATGGATCGCCGACCGCCCCGAGATCGCCGAGCAGCTGCTCCGGGTGCTGGCCCGCCGGCTGCGGCGCACCAACAACAATCTCGCCGACCTCATCTTCACCGACGTGCCCGGCCGGGTGGCCAAGCAGTTACTGCAGCTCGCGCAGCGTTTCGGCACCCAGGAGGGTGGCGCGATGCGGGTCACGCACGACCTGACTCAGGAGGAGATCGCCCAGCTGGTGGGCGCTTCCCGGGAGACGGTGAACAAGGCGCTGGCCGATTTCGCCCACCGCGGCTGGATCCGGTTGGAGGGCAAGAGCGTGCTCATCTCGGACTCCGAGCGCCTGGCGCGGCGCGCCCGCTAGACCCGCCGGGGGTCACTGCCGCCGCAGATAGTCCAGCTGCGCCTGCACGGACCATTCGGCCGCGTCCCAGAGCTTCTCGTCGACGTCGACATAGACGTGTTCGACGATCTCGCGCGTGGTGGCGTCGCCCCCGAGATCCCACAACGCGGCGCGGACCTGCTCGAGGCGTTCGTGGCGGTGCATGAGATATCCGGACGCGACGGACTCCATGTCGGCCAGGTTCGGCCCGTGACCGGGCAACACCGTGCGCCGGCCCAGGCCGCGCAGCCGCCGCAGCGATTCCAGATAGTCGGCGAGGCTGCCGTCTTCCTTATCTATGACGGTGGTGCCGCGGCCCAGCACGGTGTCCGCGGTTAACACGGCGTCCTCGAGCACAAACGACAGCGAATCCGCGGTGTGCCCGGGGGTCGCCATCACCTTGATCTTCAGGCCTGCGGCGTCGATCACCTCGCCATCGGTCAGCTCACCGCCCAGGCCGCGGCAAAACCCGCTGCCCGCCGAGCGCACCGTCGCCCCAGTCAAATCGACCAGCTTGTCGATGCCGTCGGTGTGGTCGCCGTGCCGATGGCTGATCAGCACCAGCGCGATCTGGCCCAGCGTGGCAACGTTCGTGATGTGCTCGTCGTCGTCCGGCCCGGGATCGACGATGACCAACTCGTCGCTGCGCGGTCCGCGCAGCACCCACGTGTTGGTTCCCTCCAGCGTCAGCAAGCCGGGATTGTCGGCCAGCAGCACCGAGGCAGTGTCGGTGACCGCCCGCAGCCGACCGTATGCGGGATGTGTCAACGACTCTGCCGGGGCCACGGTAGCTAGCCGACCTCCACGATCAACTCGACCTCCACGGGCGCGCCCATCGGCAGCTCGACAACGCCGACCGCCGAACGCGCATGCGCGCCGTTGTCGCCGAAAACTTCGGCCAGCAGTTCGGAGGCGCCGTTGATGACGCTCGGTTGTCCGTTGAAGCCCGGCGCGGAGGCGACGAACCCGACGACCTTGACCACCCGGGTCACCGCGTCGATACCCACGAGCGAATCCACCGCTGCCAGCGCGTTGAGCACGCAGATCCGCGCCAGCTCCTTGCCCTCTTCGGGGGTGACGTCGGCGCCCACCTTGCCGCTGCGCGCCAGCTTGCCGTTCTCGACCGGCACCTGCCCGGAGGTGTAGACCAGGTTGCCGCTGCGAACCGCGGGAACATAGGACGCCAGCGGCGCCATCACCTGCGGTAGTGCGATTCCGAGTTGCCCAAGCCGGCCCGACGCGCTCATTTCGGGCGTTTGAGATACGCGACGTGCTGCTCGCCGGTGGGCCCGGGCAGCACCGCCACCAGCTCCCAGCCGTCGGCGCCCCACTGGTCGAGGATCTGTTTGGTGGCGTGCGTCAGCAGGGGAACCGTGGCGTACTCCCACGCGGTCGGTTGGGTCATGACGCGAGCTTATCGGTCGGCGGTGAGCGGCCCTGGCCAGGCCGTAGATCCCTCGGGCTAGCATGCTTTGGTGGCAACCACATCTAGCGGCGGCAGTCCGGTGGGCTGGCCGTCGCGATTGTCGAAGGCCCGCTTGCACTTTGTAACTGGCAAAGGTGGTACCGGAAAGTCGACGATCGCGGCCGCGCTGGCGCTGACCCTGGCAGCGGGGGGCCGCAAAGTCCTACTGATCGAAGTCGAAGGGCGCCAAGGGATTGCGCAACTCTTCGACGTGCCGCCGTTGCCGTACCAGGAGCTCAAGATCGCGACCGCCGAGCGCGGCGGCCAGGTTAACGCGCTGGCGATCGACATCGAGGCCGCGTTCCTGGAATACCTCGACATGTTCTACAACCTCGGCATCGCGGGCCGCGCGATGCGCCGCATCGGCGCGATCGAGTTCGCGACGACGATCGCGCCCGGCCTGCGCGACGTCCTGCTCACCGGCAAGATCAAGGAGACGGTAATTCGCGTCGACAAGAACAAGCTGCCGGTCTATGACGCGATCGTCGTCGACGCACCGCCCACCGGCCGCATCGCACGTTTCCTCGACGTCACCAAGGCGGTGTCGGATCTGGCCAAGGGCGGCCCGGTGCACTCCCAGGCCGAGGGCGTGGTGCGGCTGCTGCACTCCGACCAGACCGCGATCCACCTGGTGACGCTGCTGGAAGCGCTGCCGGTGCAGGAAACGCTGGAAGCCATCGACGAGCTCGCAGACATGAAGCTGCCGATCGGCAGCGTGATCGTCAACCGCAATATCCCCACCTATCTCGACCCCGACGACCTGGCCAAGGCCGCCGAGGGTGACGTCGACGCCGACTCGGTGCGGGCCGGGCTGGAAATGGCCGGCATCAAGCTCGACGACACCGACTTCGCCGGCCTGCTGACCGAGACCATCCACCACGCCACCCGGATCTCCGCGCGTTCCGAGACCGCGCAACAGCTCGAGACCTTGCAGATTCCGCGGCTGGAGCTGCCGACAATATCCGACGGCGTAGATCTTGGCAGCCTCTACGACCTCTCCGAATCGCTTGCGCAGCAGGGGGTTCGCTGACCATGACTCCGTCTCACAAGCCGAAAACCCTTGACATGGCCGCAATCCTGGCCGACACGTCCAACCGGGTTGTGGTGTGTTGCGGCGCCGGTGGTGTGGGTAAGACCACCACCGCGGCGGCGATGGCCTTGCGCGCGGCCGAATATGGCCGCACCGTAGTCGTTTTGACCATCGACCCGGCCAAGCGGCTAGCACAAGCGTTGGGGGTCAACGACCTTGGCAACGCACCGCAACGCGTGCCGCTGGCGCCCGAGGTTCCCGGCGAGCTGCACGCGATGATGCTGGACATGCGTCGCACGTTCGACGAAATGGTGGTCCAATACTCCGGATCCGATCGGGCACAATCGATTCTGGACAACCAGTTCTATCAGACCGTGGCCACCTCGCTCGCCGGCACGCAGGAGTACATGGCGATGGAGAAGCTGGGTCAGCTCCTCGCCCAGGACCGCTGGGATCTGGTGGTGGTGGACACCCCGCCGTCGCGCAATGCGCTGGACTTCCTGGACGCGCCAAAACGGTTGGGCAGCTTCATGGATAGCCGGCTGTGGCGACTACTGCTGGCGCCCGGCCGAGGCATCGGGCGATTGGTCACTGGCGCAATGGGATTGGCGATGAAGGCGCTCTCGACCGTGCTCGGTTCGCAGATGCTGGGCGACGCGGCGGCCTTCGTGCAGTCGCTGGACGCCACGTTCGGAGGTTTCCGCGAGAAGGCGGACCGCACGTACGCGCTGTTGAAGCGGCGCGGCACTCAGTTCGTGGTGGTGTCGGCGGCCGAACCCGACGCGCTGCGCGAGGCGTCGTTCTTCGTCGATCGGCTGTCACAGGAAAGCATGCCGATGGCGGGGCTGATCTTGAACCGCACCCACCCGATGCTGTGCTCGTTGCCCGTGGAACGGGCCATCGACGGCACCGAAACGTTGGAAGCCGATTCGGACTCGGCGGCGGCGTCCTTGGCGGCCACGGTGCTGCGGATTCATGCCGACCGTGCGCAGACCGCCAAGCGGGAGATCCGGCTGCTGTCCCGATTCACCGGGGCAAATCCGCACGTGCCGGTCGTCGGGGTGCCGTCGCTGCCGTTCGACGTCTCTGACCTGGATGCGCTGCGGGCGCTCGCCGACCAGATCACTTCGGTCGGTGACGATGCGGGCCGAACAGCGGCCCGCTGAGACGATGGACACTCGGCCAAAAGGCCCAAATCGGCAGCATCGCCCGAGTGCCGTAACCAAAAAGTAAAGATGAACATGCAAAATGCCGAGGACATCTGGTCCTCGGCATTGATTGACCTGCGAATAGTTCCTAGCTGATGCCGCGACGCTTGCGCTTGTCGAAGTAGTCCGACCACGAGGCCACCTCGGGGTGCTGCTTGAGCAGTGCCCTGCGCTGCCGCTCGGTCATGCCGCCCCATACGCCGAACTCGACCTTGTTGTCCAGGGCGTCGGCCCCGCACTCCTGCATTACCGGGCAATGACGGCAGATCACTGCGGCCTTGCGCTGTGCGGCTCCCCGCACGAACAATTCGTCGGGATCGGTAGTCCGGCATAGGGCCTTCGAAACCCATGAAATCCGCTCTTCGGCTTCCACGGCGCGAAGAGGGGTCTGTGCAGCCACTAGATTCGTCCGTCTAGCAGCCGGTCGTGTTCCTGACACGAGCTGATCCCTTTCTCCCGGTCGCGCGGTCGCGACCGCCCTTCTCGGGTAGCGCCGATGTAGCGATCACCAGCACACTCTGCACATCGGTGTTACCTGAATCTCACCTGTCTGTATAAGTTAGGTGGTCAAGGGGCAATTGCGCAACAGTACGATAACGGTTTTTCTGGGACGGCCGTCCCGACTTATCCCGACCGGCCGGGGAAAACATAGTCCCGCTATCCCGTTTTGGGGGCCTGACCAGTGGTGCAGCCGCGAACCACGCCCCGCGCTTACTAGCGCTGCACATTAGCATCTTCTGAAAGATTTTTTTGGCCTGCGTGTCGTGGAGGCGTCACCGCGTGTCGCTACTGTAGTACGCATGTCCGACCGCCCCCCGGCTGTGCTAACGCTGCTCAAGCTTGCCGGGTGCTGCCTGCTGGCCAGTGTGGTCGCCGCGGCACTGATGTTCCCGTTCGCCGGCGGGATCGGGTTGATGTCCAATCGCGCCTCTGAGGTTGTCGCAAACGGCTCGGCCCAGCTTCTCGAGGGTCAGGTGCCCGCGGTATCGACGATGGTCGATGCGAAGGGCAACGTGATCGCGTGGCTCTACTCGCAGCGCCGTTTCGAGGTGCCCACCGACAAGATCGCCAACACCATGAAGCTGGCGATCGTCTCGATCGAGGACAAGCGGTTCGCCGACCATAACGGCGTCGACTGGAAAGGCACCCTGACCGGGCTGGCCGGCTATGCATCCGGCGACCTGGACACCCGCGGCGGCTCAACGATCGAACAGCAATACGTCAAGAACTACCAGCTGCTGGTCACCGCCCAGACCGACGCCGAGAAACGTGCCGCCATCGAAACCACCCCGGCCCGCAAGCTGCGCGAGATCCGGATGGCGCTCACGCTGGACAAGACCTTCACCAAGCCGGAGATCCTGACGCGGTACCTCAACCTGGTGTCGTTCGGCAACAACTCCTTCGGCGTGCAGGACGCCGCGCAGACCTACTTCGGCATCAACGCGTCCGACCTGAACTGGCAGCAGGCGGCGCTGCTGGCGGGCATGGTGCAGTCGACGAGCACGCTCAACCCGTACACCAACCCCGAGGGCGCGTTGGCCCGGCGGAACCTGGTGCTGGACACCATGATCGAAAACCTGCCGCAGGAGGCCGACGCGTTGCGCGCCGCCAAGGCCACGCCGCTGGGCATTCTGCCGCAGCCCAACGAGCTGCCGCGGGGCTGCATCGCCGCGGGTGATCGCGCATTCTTCTGCGATTACGTCCAGGAGTACCTGTCTCGCGCCGGTATCAATAAGGAACAAGTGGCCCGGGGCGGCTACCTGATCCGCACCACGCTGGACCCGGACGTGCAGATCCCAGTCAAGGCCGCGATCGACAAGTTCGCCAGCCCCACCCTGGCGGGCATCTCCAGCGTGATGAGCGTGATCAAGCCGGGCAAGGATTCCCACAAGGTGATCGCGATGGCCAGCAACCGCAAGTACGGGCTGGACACCGAGGCCGGCGAAACCATGCGGCCCCAACCGTTCTCCCTGGTCGGCGACGGCGCCGGCTCCATCTTCAAGATCTTCACCACCGCCGCCGCGCTGGATATGGGCATGGGCATCAACGCCAACCTCGAGGTGCCGCCCCGGTTCCAGGCCAAGGGCTTGGGCAGCGGCGGCGCCAAGGGCTGCCCGAAGGACACCTGGTGCGTGGTCAACGCGGGCAACTACCGCGGCTCGATGAATGTGACCGACGCGCTGGCCACCTCACCCAACACCGCGTTCGCCAAGCTGATCTCGCAGGTCGGGGTGACGCGGGCGGTGGACATGGCCATCAAGCTCGGGTTGCGGTCCTACGCCAATCCCGGGACCGCGCGCGACTACAACCCGGACAGCAGCGAGAGCCTGGCCGACTTCGTCAAACGGCAGAACATCGGCTCGTTCACCCTTGGCCCCATCGAGGTCAACGCGCTCGAGCTGTCGAACGTCGCGGCCACACTGGCATCCGGCGGCATGTGGTGCCCGCCCAGCCCGATCGACAAGCTGATCGACCGCAACGGCAACGAGGTCGCCGTCACCACCGAGACCTGCGATCAGGTGGTGCCCGAGGGTCTGGCGAACACCCTGGCCAACGCGATGAGCAAGGACGCGGTGGGCAGCGGCACGGCATCGGGCTCGGCCGGCGCGGCCGGCTGGGATCTGCCGATGTCGGGCAAGACCGGCACCACCGAGGCCCACCGGTCCTCCGGCTTCGTGGGCTTCACCAACCGCTACGCGGCGGCCAACTACATCTACGACGACTCCACTCACCCGACGGACCTGTGCTCCGGCCCGCTGCGTCATTGCGGCGAGGGCGACCTGTACGGCGGCAACGAGCCCGCCCGCACCTGGTTCACAGCGATGAAGCCGATCGCCAATAACTTCGGTGACGTCCGCCTGCCGCCAACCGATCCGCGATACGTCGACGGCTCGGCCGCCTCGCGGGTGCCCAGCGTCGCCGGCCTGGAGGTCGACATGGCGCGGGCGCGCCTGCGGGAGGCGGGATTCCAGGTTGCCGCCGAAACCAACTCGGTGAACAGCACCGCCAAGGCCGGCGAGGTGGTCGGCACGTCACCGACCGGCCAGACGATTCCGGGTTCGATCGTCACGATCCAGGTCAGCAACGGCATCCCGCCGCCACCGCCGCCTCCGCCGGAGGGTGGGCCGGTCCCGGTCGGCTCCCAGGTCGTGGAGATCCCCGGCCTGCCGCCGATCACCATTCCGCTGCTGGCGCCGCCACCGCCCGCGCCGCCTCCGTAGGCGTTCATGGGCTCAGTCACGCCAGAGACGCGGTATCAGTCCTTGGGCCGCAGTATCCTGCCTGCATGGCTGTTTTGCCCGTCCTGATGCGCGCTGGTGCCGTCGCGGTCGGCTCGACTGTCGCCGGGGTTGGTTACGCCGCGGTCGTCGAGCGCAACGCGTTCGTCCTGCGTGAGCTGACCATGCCCGTCTTGACGCCGGGTTCCACACCGCTGCGAGTGCTGCACATCAGCGATATCCACATGCTGCCCAGCCAGCGCCGCAAGCAGGCCTGGCTGCGTGAGCTGGCCGCCTGGGAGCCCGACCTTGTCGTCAACACCGGTGACAACCTGGCCCACCCCAAGGCGGTGCCCGCCGTCGTGCAGACCCTCGGCGACCTGCTGTCCCGGCCGGGTGTCTTCGTCTTCGGCAGCAACGACTACTTCGGGCCGCGCCTGAAGAACCCGATGAACTACGTGACCAACCCGACGCACCGGGTGCGCGGTGAGCCGCTGCCTTGGCAGGACCTGCGGGCGGCGTTCACCGAGCGCGGCTGGCTGGATCTCACCCACACCCGGCGCGAGTTCGAGGTGGCCGGGCTGCACATCGCCGCCGCGGGCGTCGACGACCCGCACATCGACCGGGACCGCTACGACGCGATCGCGGGCCCGGCCAGCCCCGCCGCGAACCTGCGGCTGGGGCTGACCCATTCGCCCGAGCCGCGGGTGCTGGATCGCTTCGCCGCCGATGGCTACCAGCTGGTCATGGCCGGCCACACCCACGGCGGCCAGTTGTGCCTGCCGTTCTACGGGGCCCTGGTGACCAACTGCGGCCTGGATCGGACCCGGGCGAAGGGGCCGTCGCGCTGGGGCGCCAACACGCGGTTGCATGTGTCGGCCGGGATCGGCACGTCACCGTTTGCGCCGGTGCGTTTCTGCTGCAGGCCCGAGGCCACGCTGCTGACGTTGATCGCCAGCCCCATGGGTGGCCGGGATCCGAGCAGCGATCTGGGCCGTACGCAGCCAGCCGCCTCGGTGCGTTGAACGAACGGACCCGGATCTGCGTCCGCAGCGCGGAACGAAGCTGGACCGACAACGCGATACGGCTGATCGAGGCGGATGCCCGTCGCAGCGCCGACACCCATCTGGTGCGCTACCCGCTGCCGTCGGCCTGGGGCACCGACGTGAGCGTCGAGCTGTACCTCAAGGACGAGACGACGCACATCACCGGAAGCCTCAAGCACCGGCTGGCCCGCTCGTTGTTCCTGTATGCGTTGTGCAACGGGTGGATCGGCGAGACCACCACGGTGGTCGAGGCGTCGTCGGGTTCGACGGCGATCTCCGAGGCCTACTTCGCGTCCCTGCTGGGCCTGCCGTTCGTCGCCGTGGTGCCCGCGTCGATCAGCCCCTCCAAGGTGGCGCTGATCGAATCGCAAGGTGGCCGTTGCCATTTCGTCGACAACTCCAGTCAGGTCTACGCCGAGGCCGAGCGCGTCGCGAACGAGACCGACGGGCATTACCTGGACCAGTTCACCAACGCCGAGCGGGCCACCGACTGGCGCGGCAATAACAACATCGCGGAGTCGATCTACGCGCAGATGCTTGACGAGAAGTTCCCGATCCCGGACTGGATCGTGGTCGGTGCGGGCACCGGCGGGACCAGCGCGACAATCGGTCGCTACATCCGCTACCGGCGGCACGCGACCCGGTTGTGCGTCGTCGACCCGGAGAATTCCGCGTTCTTTCCCGCCTACGCTGAAGGCCGCGACGACATCGTCGTGGACGCGTCGTCGCGGATCGAGGGCATCGGCCGGCCGCGGGTCGAGCCGTCGTTTCTGCCCGGCGTGGTGGACCGCATGGTCGCGGTGCCCGACGCGGCATCGATCGCCGCCGCCCGCCACGTCAGCGCCGTGCTGGGACGACGGGTGGGGCCCTCGACGGGCACCAACGTGTGGGGTGCCTTCGGTCTGCTGGCCGAGATGGTCGCCGAGGGCCGCAGCGGTTCGGTCGTCACCCTGCTCGCCGACAGCGGCGACCGCTACACCGACACCTACTTTTCCGACGAGTGGGTCAGCGCCCAGGGGCTCGATCCCAGCGGTCCCGCCGCGGAACTGGTGGAGTTCGAACGCACCTGTCGCTGGGGCTGACTTGCGGTTTGGCGGGGCGGCGGGCCGGTGCGATAGGCTGTCGTGGCTTCAGGCGGGGTGTGGCGCAGCTTGGTAGCGCGCTTCGTTCGGGACGAAGAGGCCGTGGGTTCGAATCCCGCCACCCCGACTCAAAGAGCCTGGTAGCAGGTCGACGCGCTGACGGCCGCGGGTGTCGATGGGAACCGCATCTACACCGACAAGCTGTCGGGAACCTCGACCCGAGAGCAGCGACCAGGTTTGGCGGCGCTGTTGGACTACGCCCGCGAAGGCGACGTCATCGTGACTGTCGGTATCGACCGCTTAGGTCGCAATGCCGCTGAGGTGATGGCGACGATCCGCGAACTCGGCGAACGCGGCGTCATGCTGCGATCGCTCCGTGAAGGCGTCGACACCACGAACGCGACGGGCCGGATGGTGGCGGGCGTTTTGGCCAGCTTGGCAGAACTCGAATTGGAGCTTGGTCGGGAACGTCGTGCGGCGTCTCGGGAAGCTCGGCGGGCGCGTGGGCAGTCGGTTGGACGACCCAAAGCGCTGGACGGTTCGAAAACTGCTCTGGCCCAGCGGATGCATGCCAGCGGAGAATCGGCCAGCACTATCGCCCAAACCCTTAAGGTCAGCCGGGCAACCATCTACCGGGCGCTGGCTGAACAGGGCGACTGAAAGCGATAGTTCCGCCCGCGCCGCGCTTCGAGTCGACCGCGCCGGGATGAGGACCGCGCCCGTCCCACTCAATCGTTCCCTGCTGCAACCTTGGTGTTCGCCGCCTTCGACTCAGCCGACGCCTTGCTTGCCTAGCGAACCGGATGTGCCGTTGGCGCCCACTTGACCGTCGGTGCCTTCTAGGGCGCCGGACCCACCGGCCGCACCCCCGGTGCCTGCGTCGCCGCCGCCTCCCGCTATCCCGCCGAGGCCCGCGCCGCCGCCGGCACCGGAACCACCGGTGCTACCGAACAGCCCTCCGGCGCCGCCCGCGGCGCCATTTCCGGCGTCGCCACCGGCCCCGCCGTCGCCTCCCACACCGCCGTCGTCGCCGCCGCCGTTGCCGTTGGCAGCCCGCCGTTGCCGCCCGCACCTCCGGGCGCGCTGCTGCCGCCGGTGCCGCCGGCGCCGCCGTTGCCGAGCCATCCCGCGGCGCCGCCGTTTCCGCCGCGTTGTCCGTCCCCGTCGGTCGCGCCGTTGCCGCCGTTGCCGAACAACAGCCCGCCGGGCCCGCCGGACTGTCCTGGTGCCGCGCCGTTGGTGCCGTCGCCGATCAGCGGGCGCCCCAGCAGAAACTGTGTGGGGGCATTGATCAAGTCCAAAAGTGGTTGCAGCGGACCGGCATTGGCGGCCTCGGTGCCGGCGTACAAGCTGCCGCCGACGGTCAATGCGCGCACGAACTGGTCATGAAACGCTGCCGCCTGTGCGCTGGGGGCCTGATACTGCTGGGCGTGGGCGTCAAACGCCGCGGTTACCGCTGCCGAAACCTCATCGGCGGCCGCATCCAAGATGGCCGTCGTTCGGGCCGCCGCCGCCGTGTTGGCCGCGTTGACCGCCGAGCCGATATTCGCCAGATCCGTTGCCGCGGCGGCGATCATATTCGGTGTTGCAAGCACAAAAGACACGTCAACCTCCCGACGCCGCTGTAGCAGTCGGGTGCTGCAAATCGCGGCCCTAAACTTCGGTCAAGACGCCGACTGTATCGCGATTCCGCAGCGCGGGGACGGCACTAGATTAGGTGCCCCGGAGAACCGTTGCTGCCCGATGTGCCCAAAAGTCCGCCCGCGCCCGAGTTGCCACCCGGCCCGCCAGCCGTACCGCCCGCGCCACCCGCGCCGCCCGAAGCGAGATTTCCGCCGTTCCCGACCGTCTGGGTCTGAGAGCCTTGAACGCTGCCGCCGTC
>Ga0075363_100000618_pt1 | contig 11750 bp, 11 predicted proteins | sample EndMetdeltDD1763_FD_71470 | JGI IMG/M metagenome (GOLD analysis project Ga0075363, IMG submission 71470) | Populus endosphere microbial communities from Tennessee, USA - Endosphere MetaG P. deltoides DD176-3 | ecosystem: Host-associated > Plants > Roots > Endosphere | place: USA: Tennessee...
CATCGCGCACCGCCGCCATGTGTTGGCTATGGTCGTCCCGAAGCATCGCCGACCCCGCCTACCTGGGAAGGGTCGCCGAAGCCGACAAAAACATTGACCCGGAGGTGAAGCGTGCGCGGTCGCGTGGCACGGAAAGCATTTGCTATCGGTAGCGCAAGTTTGGTGGTGCTCGGCATAGCCGGCTGCCAACAACAATCCGAGCCGAGCGAGGACGGCGCGGCACCGACTGACCTGAAGATCGTCGAGCAGGTCCAGATCGATGAAAACGGCACTGAGGTCAAGCCTCCCGAAGGTGTGACGCCTCTGAATCCCGCCGGTGACGGCAAGGCGCAGTGCCCGCCGGTGTCCATCGCCATGGCGGGCGCGCTCAATGGGCCCGACGCCGCGTTGGGCATCAATATCAAAAACGGCATTCAGCTCGCCGTCGATCAGCACAACGACAACAATCCCGGCTGCCAGGTGCAGTTGAAGACGTTCGACACCGAAGGTGATCCGCAGAAGGCCACGCAGGTCGCACCGCAGATCATCAACGACGCCTTCACCATCGGCCTGATCGGACCCGCCTTCTCCGGCGAGACGAACGCCACCGGTGACGTCTTCAACCAGGCCGGCCTGGTCGCCGCCACCGCGTCGGCCACGAACGTCACGCTCTCGGAAAAGGGATGGAAGACCTTCTTCCGCGGGCTGGCCAATGACGGTGTGCAGGGTCCGTCGGTCGCCAACTACCTGAAGAACACGCTGAACCACAAGAAGGTGTGCGTGGTCGACGACAGCACCGACTACGGTCTGGGCCTCGCCCAGGCGGTGCGCGAAACCCTCGGCCCGGTAGCCGATTCGGCGTGCAACATCTCGGTGAAGAAGGGCGACAAGGACTTCTCCGCCGCGGTGACGCAGATCAAGGGCGCCAGCCCCGACTCGGTGTTCTTCGCCGGGTACTACGCCGAGGCGGCTCCGCTCGTCCAGCAGCTGAAGGACGGTGGCTTCGAGGGCACCTTCGTCAGCGCCGACGGCACCAAGGATCCCGAGTTCGTCAAGCAGGCGGGCGAGGCATCTGCCGGCGCCGTCCTGGCGTGCCCGTGCGGCCCGGCCACCGGCGCCTTCGCCGAGGAGTACAAGAAGGCGTTCAACCAGGAGCCGGGGACGTACAGCGTCGAGGGTTACGATCTGGGCGCGATCATGCTGAAGGGCATCGACTCGGGCAAGATCACGCGGCCAGACCTGCTGGAGTTCGTGCGTACTTACGACGGCCAGGGAGTTGGCCGCAAGTACCAGTGGACCCCGACGGGCGAGCTGACCACGACGTTGATCTGGATCTACAAGGTTCAGTAGGGAGCTGATCGAGACGCGTCCGAGACCACATGGCTCGGACGCGTTCTCGTTTAGCCCATTGATTTTGCGAGGAGCCGCCGCCGGATGATCTCCCAGTGCGTGGATCACGGAGCCCAGTACGCCTGTCTAGCCGCCAACATCAACTTCAATCTCGACGGTCTGCGAAACGGCTTCTGGCAGTTGACGATCGATGGCCTCTCCTGGGGCGCGATCTATGCGTTGGTGGCGGTCGGTTACACGCTGGTGTTCGGCGTGCTGCGGCTCATCAACTTCGCGCATTCCGAGATATTCATGCTCGGCATGTTCGGCGCGTACTTCTGCCTAGACGTCATCCTGGGCTTCACCCCGAGCGGTAACGACTATGAGAAAGGCGTCGCGCTCACGGTGCTGTATCTAGGCATCGCAATGCTTTTCGCGATGCTGGTGTCGGGTTCGGCAGCGGTCGGGTTGGAGTTCATCGCCTATCGGCCACTGCGAAAACGCGGGGCGCGATCGCTCACGTTCCTGATCACGGCTATCGGTATGTCGTTCGTGCTGCAGGAGTTCGTACACTTCGTGCTGCCGAAATTGCTACCCGGCTACGGCGGTAGCAACGCCCAGCAGCCGATCATCTTGATGCAGCCCAAGACTCAGTTCACGATCTTCGGCGCGACGGTATCCAACGTCACGTTGGTGATCGTGGCCTCCGCGCTGGTTTTTGCGCTGCTGACCGACATGGCGATCAACCGGACCAAGTTCGGTCGCGGTATCCGCGCCGTCGCGCAGGATCCGACCACGGCCACCCTGATGGGCGTCTCGCGTGAACGCATCATCATGACCACGTTCCTGCTCGGTGGTCTGCTCGCCGGCGCAGCCGCGTTGTTGTACACGCTCAAGGTGCCCCAGGGCATCATCTACTCCGGCGGATTCCTGCTCGGCATCAAGGCGTTCTCCGCCGCTGTGCTCGGCGGGATCGGCAACCTGCGCGGTGCGCTGCTGGGCGGCCTGCTGCTCGGCATCATGGAGAACTACGGACAGGCGGTGTTCGGCACGCAGTGGCGTGACGTGGTCGCGTTCGTCCTCCTGGTTCTGGTGCTGCTGATCCGGCCGACCGGGATACTCGGTGAGAGCCTCGGGAAGGCGCGGGCATGATCGATCGACTCGGCAAGCTGATCGCGCTGCGATTGCAGACGTTGTGGCGCGTCCTGCAGCCGGTGGTGGAACGGACCCGGCCGATCTGGGAGCCGATCCTGCGTGCGGTCCTGCTGGTCTGGCGCTGGCTCGTTCGCCTCTACGGCCGGACGATGGCGTGGTGGGACGGACTGTCGCGTCCGCAGAAGTGGGTTTTGGGCATCGTCGTGTTCCTCGGTGTCGCTCTGCTGCCGATCTTCACGCCGTCCTGGCTCAACACTCCGAACATCAGCTTCGGTGGAACCATGGCGCAGTTCGCCATGGTCGCGATCATCGCGATCGGCCTCAACGTCGTCGTCGGCCAGACCGGTCTGCTCGACCTCGGATACGTCGGGTTCTACGCGGTCGGCGCGTACACCGTCGCACTGCTGACGAGCCCGAACAGTCCGTGGAATCAGACCGGTCCCGGCGGTTGGTTGCGCGAGGACTGGGCCTGGCTGGCGTGTGTGCCGCTGGCGATGGCCATCACTGCGTTGAGTGGCCTGATCCTCGGTTCGCCGACACTGCGTCTCCGCGGCGACTACCTGGCGATTGTCACGCTCGGGTTCGGCGAGATCATCCGACTTCTGGCCGACAACCTGTCCGACATCACCAACGGCCCCCGTGGCCTCAACGAGGTTTCCTATCCTCGGGTGGGCCAGACCGAACAGTTGCCCGACGGAGTGTTCTCCAGCGGTAATGCGTTGGGCGACGCCAACTACGGCACGTGGTGGTTCTGGCTGGGCATCGTGCTGATCGTCATCATCCTGTTGTTCGTCGGCAACCTCGAGCGCAGTCGGGTCGGCCGCGCATGGGTGGCGATCCGCGAGGACGAGGACGCCGCGGAGGTCATGGGCGTCAACACATTCAAATTCAAGTTGTGGGCGTTCGTGATCGGTGCCGCGATAGGCGGATTGTCCGGAGCGCTGTACGCGGGTCAGGTGCAGTTCGTCGCGCCGCCGACGTTCAACATCATCAACTCGATGCTGTTCCTGTGTGCCGTCGTACTCGGCGGGCAGGGCAACAAGCTCGGCGTACTGGTCGGGGCGTTCATCATCGTCTACTTGCCGAACCGCCTGCTGGGCGTGGAGGTCGTCGGGATCAACCTCGGCGACCTCAAATACCTGTTCTTCGGGATGGCGCTCGTGGCGCTGATGATCTTCCGGCCCCAGGGTCTGTTCCCGGCACGGCAGCAGCTGCTCGCCTATGGCAAGGCCGCGCGGGAGTTCCTGCGGTCGCCAGAGAAGGAGTCGGCGAAGTGAGCATCGAAGAACTGGCGGGCGTTCACCGCGAGATCGAGGCCGCCGAGGGCGAAACACTGCTGCAGACAAAGGATTTGACGGTCAAGTTCGGCGGTCTGACCGCGCTGGACTCGGTGACGTTCGACATCCGGCGCGGCGAGATCCTCGGCATGATCGGGCCGAACGGTGCCGGCAAGACGACCTGCTTCAACGCGATCACCGGCGTGTATCGGCCGACGTCGGGCACGGTCACGTTCGATGGCGCGCCGCTGGGCCGCATCAAACGCCACCAGATCACCCGCCGCGGCATCGCCCGCACCTTTCAGAACATCCGGCTGTGGGGCGAGATGACCGCGCTGGAGAACGTCATGGTCGGCACCGATGCCCGCCACTTCACCTCGGTTCCAGGGGCGCTCGTGCGCAGCCCGCGGCACCGAAGGGAGGAGAAGTCGGCCATCGAACGCTCGGCCGCACTACTGCATTTCGTGGGGATCGCCCATCGCGGTGAAGAGAAGGCGAAGAACCTGCCGTACGGCGATCAGCGTCGGCTCGAGATCGCCCGCGCGCTGGCCACGGAGCCGAAGCTGCTCTGTCTCGACGAGCCCGCCGCAGGGTTCAATCCGCGGGAGAAGACCGCGCTGATCGAGTTGATCCAGAAGATCCGCGACGACGGTTACACGGTGCTGCTCATCGAGCACGACATGCGTCTGGTCATGGGGGTGACCGACCGCATCGTGGTGCTGGAGTTCGGGCGCAAGATCGCCGACGGCCTGCCCGCTGAGATTCGTGAGGACCCGAAGGTCATCGCGGCGTATTTGGGAGTTCCCGATGACGACATCGAATGACGACCGGCCGGTGCTGCTCGAGGTGCGTGACCTCGTCGTTCAGTACGGGAGGATTCGCGCGCTGCACGGCATTTCGCTGCAGGTGCGCGAAGGCGAGCTGGTGACGCTGTTGGGTTCCAACGGGGCGGGGAAGACGACGACGATGCGGGCGATCTCGGGTCTGCTGCCGTTGACGTCGGGATCGGTCTGGTTCGACGGCCAGGACATCTCCAGGGTCAAGGCTCATCAACGGGCCATCAAGGGTTTGGTGCAGGCGCCGGAGGGTCGCGGTGTCTTCCCGGGCATGACTGTCGTCGAGAACCTCGAAATGGGTTGCTACGGAAGAAAGTTCGCCTCCAAGGCCGAACACCGGGAGCGGCTCGACTGGATTCTGGAGACCTTTCCGAGGCTGGCGGAGCGCCGCAGTCAGGTCGGGGGGACCCTGTCGGGCGGTGAGCAGCAGATGCTCGCGATCGGCCGTGCGCTGATGGCGCGACCGCGCGTGCTGCTGCTCGACGAGCCGTCGATGGGCTTGGCGCCGATGGTGATATCGCAGATTTTCAAGATCATCGCCGAGATCAACAAGGGCGGCACCACGGTGCTGCTGGTGGAACAGAATGCACAGCAGGCGCTGAGCCGATCCGACCGCGCCTACATTCTGGAGACCGGCGAGGTCACTCGCAGTGGGAACGCGCGGGAACTGTTGGCAGACGACAGTATTCGCGCCGCCTACCTCGGCGTCGCATAGCCCTGCGGCGCCACCCCCGATTGCGCGAGCGTGCGTGTCTGCAGCCGACCCGCCGGCGGAATTACCTACTTTGCGCACGCTCGATCGCGTCGAGGACCTCAATCTGAGCGTCTGGCACCTCGATGCGCATCACCACACCGTCACCAGCCGTGTCGAATTCGAACGTGAAGAACGAGCAGCACTCGGACTCGCGACGGGCCAGATCGCGGGCCGCGGACTCGACGTCGGCGGGCAGCCCGAGATCCAGGCGCGTCGGCTGCGTCCGTTCCCATCGCAGTACCCAGGTGAACAGGTCGTCGAATTCGGCTATCCGCAAAGGACGTTCAGACGTCGGCAGAGTGCACGCGTCGGGAGCCCAGTCGCCGGGGGTACTCACGGGGATCCCGCGCCCGGCACGTCGACCCGCGCCTGCATGACCCGTCCCACGGAGCCGCCGGTGACCATGCCCTCCGCGGTGGTCTCGTCGATCACCAGGTACAGCGTTCGCCTGTCGGATCCGCCGAGCGCGGGCGCCACTGCCCAGCCGCTGTCGACCGCGACGTGGTGCGTCACGGTCCCGCCCTCGATGACCCGAAGGAACTCGCCGCTGTCGAAGCAACCGACCCACACGCCATCGTCGACGTCGACGCAAAGTCCATCGGGATGACGGTCCGCGCCCAGATCGGCGAACACGGTCGGCGCGCCCAGACCACCGTCGGCTTCCGTCGGGAAGGCCAGAATCCGTGAACCGTTGGTCTCGCTGACGATGAGTGTCGACCCCTCGGACAGGAAACCCATGCCGTTGGGGAGGGCGAGTTCGTTGGCGACGACGCGCAAGATGCCGTCAGGTTGGATAAGGCCGATCGCACCCGCGGTTTGGCTCGCGATCGCCCCGTAGAGATTCACGTAGCCGCGTCCGTCGGGCCCCACGACGAGGTCATTCGCCGACGCCGCGAGCTCGCTTATGTCGAAGGTGGCTATCACCGTGCCGCGCGGGTCGACGTGGTGGATGAACGGGGCGAACAGACACGACACCACGAGTGTGCCGTCGGGAAGCCAGCCCAGTCCGCTGGCATGGGGCAGCTCGACTTCGACGGTCAGGTCACCGGATTCGCCCGCGGAAAACACCTTCCCGCCGGGTCCGTCGGTGAACCAGAGGCGACCGTCGCGCCACCGCGGTCCTTCACCGTAGGAGAACCCGTCGACGAACGGCAGCGCTTTGACGGCAGTGGTCACAGCGCGAATTTAGCGCGCGACGACCACCGACGAGCCGTGTCCGAACAATCCCTGGTTGGCGGTGACGCCGACCTTGGCGCCCTCGACCTGACGGCCGGTGGCCTGTCCCTTGAGCTGCCAGGTGAGCTCGCAGACCTGCGCGATCGCCTGGGCCGGGATGGCCTCACCGAAACAGGCGAGACCGCCGGACGCGTTGACCGGGATCTTGCCGCCGATCGTCGTGGCACCGCTGCGCAGCAGCTGCTCGGCCTCACCCTTGGGGCACAGCCCGAGGTGCTCGTACCAGTCCAGCTCCAGCGCGGTGGACAGGTCGTAAACCTCGGCGAGGCTGAGGTCTTCGGGTCCGATACCGGCTTCGGCATAGGCGGCGTCGAGAATCTGGTCCTTGAACACGCGATCGGGTGCGGGCACCGCTGCGGTGGAATCCGTTGCGATATCCGGCAATTCGGGAAGATGCTGCGGATACTGCGGCGTCTGAAGGCTCACCGCGCGTACCGAGGGCACACCTTCGAGTGAACCGAGATGCTTTTCGGCGAACGACTTGCTGGCCACGATCAATGCAGCGGCGCCGTCGGATGTGGCGCAGATGTCAAGCAGCCGTAGGGGATCGGAGACCACCGGGCTGGCCAGCACGTCGTCGACCGAGCTCTCCTTGCGGTAGCGGGCGTTCGGATTGTCCAGCCCGTGCTTGGCGTTCTTGACCTTCACCTGGGCGAAATCCTCGAGCGTCGCGCCGTAGAGGTCCATGCGGCGGCGCGCCAGCAGTGCAAAGTACACCGTGTTGGTCGCGCCGATCAGATGGAAGCGCTGCCAGTCGGGGTCGTTCTTGCGTTCGCCGCCGACCGGAGCGAAGAAGCCCTTGGGCGTCGTGTCCGCACCGATCACCAACGCGACATCGCAGAAGCCCGCGAGGATCTGAGCCCGCGCGCTCTGCAACGCCTGCGAGCCGCTGGCGCACGCCGCGTAGCTCGACGTGACGGGAACGCCGTTCCACCCCAGCTTCTGCGCGAACGTCGCGCCCGCGACGAATCCCGGATAGCCGTTGCGAATGGTGTCGGCACCCGCGACGAGCTGGATCTGGCGCCAGTCCAGGCCGGCCTCGGCGAGTGCGGCACGGGCGGCGACGACGCCGTACTCGGTGAAGTCGCGACCCCACTTGCCCCACGGGTGCATTCCCGCACCCAAGATGTACACCGGATCTGGGCTCATGACGCGATCCTCCAGGCATGCACGACGCGTTCGATGCCGTCGTCGTCGACGAACAGCGGCATGGTGGTCAGTTCCATCTCGATGCCGACCTTCAGATCGGCCGCCAGGGTGCCCTCGACAACCTTGCCCAGCACGATCAGGCCTTCGTCGGCCAGTTGAACGGCAGCCACGGCGAAGGGCTCGAACGGATCGGGCGACGGATACGGAGGCGGTGGGGCATAACGGTTTTCGGTGTAGCTCCACAGCGTTCCGCGCCGGGACAGCGGCACCTGGGCCAGTTCGTCGCCTTCACAGCCGGGATTGGGGCAGTTGTTGGCCCGCGGGGGGAAGACGAACGTCCCGCAAAGATGGCACTTGCTGCCGATCAGGTACGCGGCGCCCGATTCGTCGGTGGCGAACCACCCCTCGACCGCGGGCTGAGTAGATGCTGACACGCGGTCAGCGTAACGAACCTGGCCGTGGAACTGAAACGTGTTCCAGTTTGGCGGTCTTTTTCCGCTGCGGATCTGCTAATTGGGATCGGTAGTCACTGCCACGGTCTGTACTGAGTCCATCGGCACTGCCAGTGTGGCGGTGCCCACGAGATGGAGGACATCACATGGGATTCTTCGACAAGGCGAAGCAGGCGGCTCAGCAAGCGGCGCAGCAGGCCAGCCAGGCATTCGCCCCGCCGCAGAACGACGGACAGGTGCACGTTCGGGGCGCCGGACCCATCGACCCGGCCATTCTGGGCGGCCCATCGACCCGTTCGGTGTCGACCGACGATCCGATCTGGCAGCCCATCAACGGCATCTCGCTGCAGGATTACGCCGAATTGGCTCGCGACGCCCAGGCCCGCGGGATCAACGACGAGGCCGGAATGATCACCCTGGCCCAGGAGCGCGGCTGGGATCCGGCGGACACCAAGGCCGCACTCGACGGCTGGGTGCAGCGGATGGGCCAGTCGATGGCCGTCGGCCAGCAATTCCGCAAGTTCCTCGGCTACTGATCGGGGTTGGTTCGCATGCCCAACCCGTTCAAGGACTGGGCGCGGATGTACGGCGCCAACAAGCAGTACCTGGAGTCGCAGGGCCGCCCGTCGTCGTTCTTCGGGCAGATCGGAGACATTCCCAACCGCATCCACGAGGCTGCCGATGCCAGTGAGATCGGCATGAAGATGATGCGTCATTCGCAGCTGGCGAACGGTGGCGGCGTGCCCGCCACCGTCACCGTCGAGGGCGTGTGGCAGGTCGGGTCCTACCTGAACATGTCGCCGGTCCTGCGGATCCAGGGACGGGTCGAATTCGACGCCGGTCAACCCTTCTCGGAGCCGTACGGGGCCGTGTTCGACGAGGTCGTCGCGCAGATGCACATGCCGCGGGTGCAACCCAACGCGCGGATCGCGGTGTTCGTCGACCCGCATAATCCGACGGACATGGCGGTCGACTGGATCAGGACCGGACAGCTCTAGCCGCGACCGGCTACAGCCTGTCACCGGCCGTGCATAGAGTAGGGCCGTGACCGCGAGCGCAACGACTGAGAAGGCAACCGAAAAGCCGACATTGATGCTGCTGGACGGCAATTCGTTGGCGTTCCGGGCGTTCTACGCGCTGCCCGCGGAGAACTTCAAGACCCAGGGCGGTCTGACCACCAACGCGGTGTACGGCTTCACCGCGATGCTGATCAACCTGCTGCGTGACGAGCAGCCGACGCACATCGCGGCAGCGTTCGACGTGTCGCGGCAGACGTTCCGCAAGGAGAAATACCCGGAGTACAAGGAGGGCCGGTCGGCGACGCCCGACGAGTTCCGCGGTCAGATCGACATCACCAAGGAAGTTCTCGGCGCGCTCGGCATCACGGTGCTCGCGGAGGCCGGGTTCGAGGCCGACGACATCATCGCGACACTCGCGACACAGGCCGAGGGCGAGGGCCACCGCGTTCTGGTGGTGACCGGCGACCGGGATGCACTTCAGCTGGTCAGCGACGACGTGACCGTGCTTTACCCGCGAAAGGGCGTCAGCGAGCTGACCCGGTTCACCCCGGAGGCGGTCCTGGAGAAGTACGGGCTCACCCCGGCGCAGTATCCCGACTTCGCGGCCCTGCGCGGCGATCCGAGCGACAACCTGCCGGGCATCCCGGGTGTGGGGGAGAAGACGGCCACCAAGTGGATCGCCGAATACGGCTCGCTGCAGACGCTGGTCGACCAGGTCGACACGGTCAAGGGCAAGGTCGGTGACGCGCTGCGGGCGCACCTGTCCGGTGTGGTCCTCAACCGCGAGCTGACCGAGCTCGTCAAGGACGTGCCGCTGGCCCAGACGCCTGACACGCTGCGGATGCAGCCGTGGGATCGCGACCACATCCATCGCCTGTTCGACGATCTCGAGTTCCGGGTGCTGCGCGACCGGCTGTTCGACACGCTGGCGTCCGCGGACCCCGAGGTCGACCAGGGCTTCGACGTGCGCGGCGGCGCTCTCGAAGCCGGTGAGCTGGCGGGCTGGCTGGCCGAACACGGATCGGGCAAGCGGTTCGGGATGGCTGTCGTTGGTACACATTTGGCGTTCGACGCCGACGCGACCGCCCTGGCGATCGTTGCGTCCGACGGTGACGGCCGCTACCTCGACACCGCGACCCTGCAGGCCGACGATGAGGCCGCGCTCGCGTCGTGGCTGGCCGATCCGAGCCAGCCGAAGGCATTGCACGAGGCCAAGCTGGCGATGCACGACCTCGAAGGGCGCGGCTGGAAGCTCGCCGGCGTCACCTCCGACACGGCGCTGGCCGCCTACCTGGTGCGGCCGGGTCAGCGCAGCTTCGCGCTCGACGACCTTTCGCTGCGGTATCTGAAGCGCGAACTCCGTGCGGATACCCCTGAGCAACAACAGCTTTCGCTACTCGACGACAGTGACGGCGTCGACGAGCAGGCCGTCCAGACGGTGATCCTCCGCGCGAGTGCGGTGATGGACCTCGCCGACGCGCTGGACGAGGAGCTGGCGCGTATCGACTCGTCGTCGCTGCTGGGCAACATGGAGTTGCCGGTACAGCGGGCGCTCGCGGAGATGGAGTCGGCGGGTATCGCCGTCGACCTGAAGCTGCTATCGGAGCTACAGAGCGAGTTCGCCGACCTCATCCGTGACGCCGCCGAATCGGCCTACGGGGTCATCGGCAAGCAGATCAATCTCGGGTCACCGAAACAGCTGCAGGTCGTGCTGTTCGACGAGTTGGAGATGCCGAAGACCAAGCGCACCAAGACCGGTTACACCACCGACGCCGATGCGCTGCAATCGCTGTTCGACAAGACCGGGCACCCGTTCCTTCAGCATCTGCTCGCTCACCGCGACGCGACCAGGCTCAAGGTCACCGTCGACGGCCTCCTGAACTCGGTGGCCTCCGACGGCCGCATCCACACCACGTTCAACCAGACGATCGCCGCTACCGGCCGGCTGTCGTCGACCGAGCCGAACCTGCAGAACATCCCGATCCGCACCGAGGCGGGCCGGCGGATCCGCGACGCATTCGTCGTCGGCAAGGGCTACGGCGAGCTCATGACGGCGGACTACAGCCAGATCGAGATGCGGATCATGGCGCATCTGTCCAAGGACGAGGGCCTGATCGAGGCGTTCAACACCGGTGAGGACCTGCACTCGTTCGTCGCGTCGCGCGCGTTCGGCGTGCCGATCGACGAGGTCACCGCCGAGCTACGACGCCGGGTGAAGGCGATGTCGTACGGCCTGGCCTACGGGCTGAGCGCCTACGGTCTGGCCGCCCAATTGAAGATCAGCACCGAAGAAGCCAAAGAGCAGATGGAGCAGTACTTCGACCGGTTCGGCGGCATCCGCGACTACCTGCGCGACGTCGTCGATCAGGCGCGTAAGGACGGTTACACGTCGACGGTGTTCGGCAGGCGCCGCTATCTGCCGGAGCTGGACAGCAGCAACCGCAACGTGCGTGAGGCCGCCGAGCGCGCCGCGCTCAACGCGCCGATCCAGGGCAGCGCGGCCGACATCATCAAGGTGGCGATGATCAACGTCGACGACGCGCTCAAGGACGCCAAGCTGAAGT
>Ga0075363_100000620_pt1 | contig 11726 bp, 11 predicted proteins | sample EndMetdeltDD1763_FD_71470 | JGI IMG/M metagenome (GOLD analysis project Ga0075363, IMG submission 71470) | Populus endosphere microbial communities from Tennessee, USA - Endosphere MetaG P. deltoides DD176-3 | ecosystem: Host-associated > Plants > Roots > Endosphere | place: USA: Tennessee...
GTCGTCGTCGCCGAGGGGGCCGGCAGCCCGGCCGAGATCAACCTGCGGCGCAGCGACTACGTCAACATGGGGTTGGCCCGGCACGCGGACCTGCCGGTCGTGGTGGTCGGCGACATCGACCGGGGCGGGGTGTTCGCGGCGTTCGTCGGCACCCTCGCCCTCCTCGACGAGGAGGATGCGCGGCTGCTGGCCGGCTGGGTGGTCAACAAGTTCCGGGGCTCCCTGGAGCTCCTGCGCCCCGGCCTCCAGGAGCTGGAGGCGCGCACCGGGAGGCCGGTGCACGGGGTGCTGCCCTGGCACCCCGACGTCTGGCTGGACAGCGAGGACGCCCTGGACCTCGAGGGTCGCCGCTCGGGCGGCGGTTCCCGCCGGGTGGCCGTGGTGCGGCTCCCCCGGATCAGCAACTTCACCGACGTGGACGCCCTCGGCCTCGAGCCCGACCTCGACGTGGTCTTCGCCTCCACCCCCCGTGGCCTCGCCGACGCCGACCTGGTCGTGCTGCCCGGCACGCGCGCCACGATCGCCGACCTGGCCTGGCTGCGCGAACGGGGCCTTGACCGGGCGGTGCTCGACCACGCCGCGGCGGGCCGGCCGGTGCTCGGGATCTGCGGGGGCTGCCAGATGCTCGGCCGCACGATCGCCGACCCGCTGGGGGTCGAGGGGCCGCCGGTGACCGTCGCCGGGCTCGGGCTGCTCGACCTGGCCACGGAGTTCACCACCGAGAAGGTGCTGCGCCGCCACGAGCCCGCCGGCTACGAGATCCACCACGGACGTGTCGCCGGCCAGCTCACCAGCGGCGCGGTCACCGGCACGATGGTGCACGGGTCGTTCGAGGACGACGCTGCGCGCGCGGCGTACCTCTCCGCGACCCTGGGCGTCACCAGCCGGACGTCCTTCCCTGCCGCCCGCGAGCGCCGCCTGGACCTGCTGGGTGACCTGGTCGAGGAGCACCTCGACGTCGACGCGCTGCTCCGGCTGGCCAGGGAGGGCGTGGCGTGAGGATCCTGCTGCTCGGGGGTACGGCGGAGGCTCGGGCGCTGGCATCGGTCCTGGTCGACGACGGCCACGACGTGACGACGTCCCTGGCCGGCCGGGTGGCCCGGCCGCGCCTCCCGGTCGGCGAGGTGCGGATCGGCGGCTTCGGCGGGGTCGAGGGGCTGCGCGCGGCCGCCGCGGCCTACGACGTCGTGGTCGACGCGACCCACCCGTTTGCGGCCCGCATCTCGGCGAACGCCGCGGCCGCCTGCTCCGACCTTCCGCTGCTGCGCCTGCAGCGACCGGGCTGGGCGGGCGACCTCGGCTGGGTCGACGACCATGACGAGGCGGCCGTCCGTGCGGCCGGCTTCGAGCGTCCGTTCCTGACCATCGGCCGGCAGGACCTCGGCAGGTTCGTGCCAGCCCTCCGCGACCTACGGGTGCTCGCGCGGGTGGTGGAGCCGCCGGACGTGGCGGTCCCGGCGACCTGGGAGCTGTTGCTGAGCCGTGGCCCGTACGTCCTCGCCGACGAGCGGGCGTTGCTGTCCGAGCACGCCGTGGACGTGCTCGTCACCAAGGACTCCGGAGGCGACCACACCTGGCCCAAGGTGCAGGCCGCCCAGGACCTCGGGATCCCGGTCGTCGTGGTGCGTCGTCCGCCGGCGCCCGAGGGCGTCGAGACGGTCAGCGACGTCGACGCCGCGCGGCGATGGGTAGCAGCACGATGAGTGCCGCCACGTCGACCCGGACGGCGAGCTCCCTCGCCCGGGGGACGTCATGAGCCGCCGGGGGCTGACCGTCGCCGAGCACCACGCGCTGCTCGACTCGGTCGCCGTAGGTGTTGGCGCCGCCGAGGCGGATCCCGAGCGCCCCGGCGAACGCCGCCTCCACCGGACCGGCGTTGGGACTCGGGTGGCCGCCCGCGTCCCGCCGCCACGCCCGCAGCGCGCCCGCCCGGTCCGCACCGAGGAGCACGGTGAGCGCTGCGGTGAGCCGGGAGCCCGGCAGGTTGAGCAGGTCGTCGAGCCGCGCCGCCGCCCAGCCGAACCGCTCGTAGCGGGCATTGTGGTGGCCGACCATCGCGTCGAGCGTGTTGGCGGCACGGTGGGCGAGCAGGCCGGCGGGACCGAGGAGGGCGCCCCAGACCAGCGGGGCGACGACCGCGTCGGAGGAGTTCTCGGCGACCGACTCGATGACGGCCCGGGCGACCTCACCCTCGTCGAGGCTGCTGGTGTCACGGCCGACGAGATGGGTGAGCCGCTGCCGTGCCGCGTCGAGCTCTCCGGTGTCGAGGAGCTCCTGGACGGCGGCGGCCTCCCGGTCGAGGGATCGGCCACCCAGGACCGCCCACGTCGCCGCCGCGGTCGGCAGGGTGCCGTCACCCAGCCTGCGGCCGGCGTACGCCGCGGCCCCGACCAGCAGCGCCACGTGGGCCGCCCCGCGGGCCCGGGAGTCGGCGTGCAGCGGGCGCTCGAGGGCGGCGGCCGTGCGGCCGAACCCAGCCACGGGATGCCAGCGCTGCGGGTCGCCGAGCAGCCAGTCGGCCGCGAACCCCAGCGCCAGCCCGAGAGCCCGACTCATGGGAGGTCCCGATGAAGGTCCTGGTCACCGGGGGCGTGCGCTCCGGCAAGTCCACGCGCGCCGAGGCACTGCTCGCCGACCGGCCGACGGTGCGCTACGTGGCCCCCGGGCCGGCGTACGACGATGCGGACTGGGCCGCCCGGATCGCCGCCCACCGCGCGCGCCGGCCCGCGTCGTGGACGACGCTCGAGACCCACGACCTGGCCGAGGCGCTCGCCACCGACCAGCCGGTCCTGGTCGACTGCCTCGGCACCTGGCTGACCGCCGTCATCGACGACGCCGGGCTGTGGGAGGCCCCCACCGGCGTGGTGCTCGACCTGGTCGAGGAGCGGGTGTCGGCGGCGCTCGAGGTGCTCGGCGACGACGTGGTGCTGGTGACCAACGAGGTCGGCCTCGGGGTGGTGCCCGAGCACCGGTCGGGCCGGCTGTTCCGCGACCTGCTCGGGACCGTCAACCAGCGGTTCGCCGCGGCCTGCGACGAGGTGCACCTCGTGGTCGCCGGGCGGGTGCTGAGGCTCTAGGGCGTGTCTCCCAATCCGTGGTGGATGCCGGCGTCGTCCAGGCGCGGGCTGGCCAGGCGCCGGCACGCGCGCAGACTGGGCGTCTTCGAAGTGTCGGCAACGCCGCCAGCGCGTGATCTGGTCGGCGACCGGCGCCGCCAGGGATTGGGAGACACGCCCTAGGGCGTGTCTCTCAACTCGTGGGGGATGCCGGCGTCGTCCAGGCGCGCGCTGGCTAGGCGCCGGCGCGCGCGCAGACTGGGCGTCTTCGAAGCGTCGGCAACGCCGCCAGCGCGTGACCTGGGCGGCGTCCGGCGCCGCCAGGAGTTGAGAGACACGCCCTAGATCCACGACCACCCCAGCAGGGTGGTGGCCAGTGCCAGCTCGATCGCGGCACCCATGACGTCGCCGGTGACGCCGCCGAACCGGGTGGTGGTCCGGCGAACCACGAGCAGCACGACCAGGCCGCCGACCACGGACAGCAGCAGGCCGCCGAGCACCGCGACGGGCACGGGGACGGTGCCGGTGTAGAGATGGCCGAGCCCGTCCGGGCGCGCGGGCGGCACCCGGGTGCAGCACACGATCCACAAGGCGCACCGCGAAAGGCAGACCAGGAGCCCGGCCAGGACGGCGCCGGGCCAGGCGCCGACGTACGCCGCCAGGGCCGCGGCCTGGAGCAGCAGCACGACGACGAGCGCGACCGTGCCCGCGGGGCCCGAGGCGCCGGACTTCATGACCTGCAGCGAGCGTTCGCGGTCGTAGGAAGCGGTCAGCCCGTCGGCGACGTCGGAGAGACCGTCCCAGTGCAGCGCGCGGCTCCCGGCGGCCAGCAGGCCGACCGCAAGGGCCGCGACCGCGAGGGGCGGCACCGGCAGCAGTCCGCCGAGCCAGACCACCGACGCGACCAGCACGCCGAGCGGGAGCACAGCCACCGGCGCGAGGAGCATCGCCGTGCGCGCGGTGGGCCGGTCCACGGAGCTCGGTGGCCGCACCGGTAGCGCGGTCAGCGTCCCGGTCGCGAGCAGCCAGCCGTCACGCACGGGGCTCGAGCAGCTCCGAGAGCAGCGCCACGTCGGTCAGCAGGGCGGCCGCGCTGCGGACGAGCGGCACGGCGGCGACCGCGCCCGAGCCCTCCCCCAGCCGCAGGCCGAGGTCGAGCAGCGGGACGAGGCCGAGCTTGTCGAGCGCCAGCGACTGCGCCGGCTCGGTGGAGCGGTGTCCGGCGGCGCACCACGCCGCGACCCCCGGCTCGATCCGGTCGGCCGTGAGCGCACACGCGACCGCCATCAGCCCGTCCAGCAGGATCGGGACGCCGGCCCGCGCCGCGGTCAGCAGGTAGGACGTGGCGGCGGCCAGGTCCGCACTGCCCAGTGCCGTGAGGCAGGTGACGGGGTCCTCCGCCCGGTCGCCGACCCGGCGCAGCGCCGCGTCGACCACCAGGGTCTTCCGGGCCAGCCCGGCGTCGTCGACGCCGGTGCCGCGGCCCACCACATCGGGGCCGGGCAGCCCGAGCGCGGCCGCGACGAGGGCGGCAGCCGGCGTGGTGTTGCCGATCCCCATGTCGCCGCTCAGCAGCAGGTCCGCGCCCGCGGCGATCTCCTCGCGGGCGACCTGCTCACCGACCGCCAGGGCGCGCTCGGTCTCCTCCGCGGACAGCGCGTCCTCGAGGTGGATGGCTCCGGAGCCGCGGCGGACCTTCAGCGGCGAATCGACCTCGTCGTCCACGGCGACGTCGACGACCCGCACCTGGACGCCGTGCGCCCGAGCCAGCGCGTTGACCCCTGCCCGGCCCGCCTCGAAGGTGCCGACCATGGCGCGGGTGATCTCGGGCGGGTAGGCGCTGACGCCGTGGGCGGCGACCCCGTGGTCCCCGGCGAAGATCGCCAGCCGCACGTTGTCGACCGGACGAGGTGGCACGCTGCCCTGGCAGGCCGCCAGCCACACGGCCAGGTCACCGAGCCGACCGAGCGCACCCGCCGGCGTCGCGAGGCCGGCGAGCCGGTCCTCGGCGGCGCGCCGCACCACCGCGTCGGGGAGCCTCACAGGCTCGCCGCCAGCTCGCGCCGCGCCGCGATCTGCGTCGCCTGCGCCTGTAGCCGCCGCGCGGCGCCGGTGAGGAGCACACCGAGCACGGCCCACATGGAGCTGGTGACGATGAGCGAGGCCCGGCGGAAGTACCACAGCGTGTCGGCCGGGAAGTCGCCGAGCTCGTTGACCGTCGGCAGGACCTGGCCGACGACGACCATCACCGCGACGTAGGCCGCGACCCCAGCCACCACTGCGGGGTAGGCACCCGCCCGCTCCCAGACGCGCTGCGCGAGGACGCAGGCAGCGATGGCCACCACCAGGGAGACGCCGAGCAGCAGGAAGAACCAACCGGTCCGGGACCCGATGGTGTCCGGGTCGCCGACCGCCGGCGGCGAGGCGGGGTACTTGAGGAACGGCACCAGCACGAGGCTGGCCCAGCCGATCAGCGCCACCAGTGCGGTCGACTGGGCGGCGCTGAGTGTCCCCATCCTGCCCACGACGGCGGCCGCGGCCAGGGCGAGGAGGCCGCCGAACACGAGGCCCAGGCTGAGCGTGCCGGTGAGGAGCCCCCAGGTGCGCTGATTGTGCCGGGACACGACCGTGCCGCCCTCGTCGTGGGAGTGCCCGGCCTCCTCCCCTGCCGCTCCCTCGTCGTGCGCGTGCTCGGCGGCGGCGCCGCTCTCCTCGATGTCGATGGCCGCCTGGACCTGGGGCTCGGCGACGAAGTAGCCGACGGCGAAGGTGGAGAAGCCGGCGAGGAGGCCGATGAGGAGGCCCCGCACCAGGAAGGCACGTGCGGTCATGACGGGTCCGATCGAGTAGCCCGGCGGGATGCCCCTGCCGGGACGGAGGAAGGTCGAGGCGCGCCGCGTGGCCTGGCCACGGGCGCCCTCAGCGAGCGGAGCTCAGTGGCAGGGGTAGCCGAGCAGGTGCCGGCCGTCGTGCACCCACTCGTGAATGGCGTTGCCCGACGGGATGGAGACCACGCCCTGGTCGGCGCTCACGAAGAAGATGACGACGAGCGCCAGCAGGCCGAAGAAGATCGCCCAGGGCAGCAGCTCGCGGAGCGGGATCGTGGGAACTGCGATCGGAACGGCGACCGGTGTGGACTGAGCCATGTGTCCTCCTCAGGGATTCTGCGTCCCTGCTCGATGGGGTGTGCACACCGTCGGGTCTGACTTCACCGCTCATCTGCCCGGGGGCTGAGGCGGTGTCACAGTAGCGCGACTGTGCCGGACTCTCACCGGCTTCCTCTGGTCTGCGCCTCGCACTCTAGGGCATAGCCGCGTGCGCCGACAGGGCGCTCAGCAAGTGATCGGTCACAGCCGGCGGACGGGCCGCGATCCGGACCCAGGCGTCGTCCAGTCCCGGGAACGTGTCGGCCCGTCGTACGGCGATCCCGGCGGCCCGCAGCGCGGCGTGCTGGCCCGCGCCGACGCGGGCCAGGACGAACGACGCGGTCGACGGGACGTGCTCGATGCCCAGCCTCGCAAGGCCGAGCGCGAGGTGCCCGCGCCAGGCCGTGAGCTCGCGGGCGCGTCGCTCGGACTCGGCATCGGCCGCGGGGGTCGAGCAGGCCAGCATCGCCGCGATGGCCGGGCTCGAGACCGACCACGGTGTCTGCAGTCGTCGCAGCTGGGCGACCGCGCGCGGGTCGCCCAGGAGGTAGCCGGCCCGCACACCAGGGATTCCCCAGTGCTTGGTCAGGCTGCGCAGGACCACCAGCCCCGGATGTGGTTGGTCCGCCAGTGACTCGGGCTGACCGGGGACCGCGTCCATGAACGCCTCGTCGACCACGACCACCCGGCCCGGACGCAGCAGTGAGCGGAGGACGGCTGCGGGATGCAGGACGCCGGTCGGGTTGGTGGGGTTGCCGACCACCACCAGGTCCGCGTCGTCCGGCACCAGCGCGGGGTCGAGGAGGAACGGGTGCGGCAGCACGACCTCGGTGACGTCGTGACCGGCCAGCACGAGTGCGGCATGGGGCTCGGTGAACTGCGGATGCACCACCACCGGTCGTCGCCACGGCCGCCAGCGAGCCACCAGGGTGAACGCCTCGGCGGCACCCGCCGTGGCCAGCACCTCCGCCGGTGGGCGGGCATGGCGGGCGGCCACGGCCGCCTCGGCCGCCTTCGGATCCGGGTAGGCCGCCGCGTTCGCGAGCCCGGCGAGCAGGGCGCTGTCGAGCCAGGCGGGCCGCGGTCCGGCGTACACGTTGACCGCGAGGTCGAGCAGCCCCGGGCCGACCTCCCGGTCTCCGTGGTGGCCCAGGTCAGCCACGCGCGCCACCACCCGCAGCGGCCTCCGCGAAGCGTTGGGCGAGCTGGGGGTGACCGGCCCAGTGGGTGTGCAGGTACGACGCGTGCAGGGTCGGCCCGGCGAAGCCGACCTCGCGCCCGTCGACGCGCCACGCGGCGACAGCGCCGCGCTCCGGGTCGGTGTGGGTGCGATGGAACTCGTGGCCGGTGCACGACTCGCCCGCTCGGGAGAGCAGGTTGTCGGTGGCCGCGGTCATCGTCGGGTAGCGCAGCGTCAGCCGCCCGGTCATCGCCGCCGTCGCGTCGATCGAGCCGACCATCGGGGAGGAGTCCAGGGCCGAGCACAAGTACAACAGCCCCGCGCACTCGGCCACGGTCGGGACGCCGTCCGCGACCGCCGCCGCCAGCTCACGCCGGAGCACCACGTTGTCGGTGAGCTCGCGCGCGTGCACCTCCGGGAAGCCGCCCCCGAGATAGATCGCCGCGGTCCCGTCGGGGAGGCGCTGGTCGGCCATCGGGTCGAACCCGGTGACCTCGCACCCCGCGGCCCGGAGCAGCTCCTCGGTCTCGGCGTAGCGGAACGTGAACGCCCTGCCTCCCGCCATCGCTACCACCGGTCGCCCCGCGACCGGCGTCACCTGGACCGCTGGGTCCCACGCGGTCGCGCTCAGGTCCGGGGCGTCCCGCGCGAGCGCCAGGACCGCGTCGAGGTCGACGTGCTCGGCCACCGCATGGGCCCAGGCGGCCACGACCTCGGCGGCACCCTCCCGCTCGGCGGCGGGGACCAGTCCCAGGTGCCGCGACGGGGTGGCCAGCCCCTCGTCGCGGGGCACCACGCCGAGCACGGGGACCCGCACTGACTCCGCGACCTCAGCGGCGTGACGCGGGGAGCCCGCGTTGTTCAGGACGACACCTGCGACGTGCACGCCGGGCTCGTAGGTGGCGAGCCCGTGGACGACGGCGCCGATGGTGCGCGAGGAGCGCGAGATGTCGACGACCAGGACGACCGGGCTGGAGGTGAGCGTCGCGACGTGAGCAGTCGAGGAGAAGCCGGCGTGCCCGACCCGTCCGTCGAAGAGGCCCATCACGCCCTCGATGACTGCGACGTCCGCCCCGCGTGCCCCGTTGAGGAGGAGGGGTACGACCAGGTCCTCGCCGACCAGGTGCGGGTCGAGGTTGCGGCCGGGTCGGCCACACGCGACCGCGTGGTAGCCGGGGTCGATGTAGTCGGGGCCGACCTTGTGGCCGCTGACCGCGACGCCGGCCCGATGCAGCGCCGCCATCAGCCCGGTCGCGACCGTGGTCTTGCCCTGGCCGGTGGCGGGGGCAGCGACGACCAGGCGCGGCAGGGCTACCACTCGATGCCCCGTTGCCCCTTCTGGCCGCGGTCCATCTGGTGCTTGACCTTGGTCATCTCGGTGACCAGGTCGGCGGCCTCGACCAGCTTGGGGTTGGCCCGGCGGCCGGTGACCACGACGTACTGACGACCGGGCCGGTTCGCGAAGGTCTCGACGACGTCGTCGATGTCGACCCAGCCCCACTCGATCGGGTAGGTGAACTCGTCGAGCACGTAGAGGTCGTGGGTCTCGTCCGCGAGCCGGCGCTTGATCTCCGCCCAGCCCTCGGCCGCCTCGATGGCGTGGTCGGCCTCGTCACCGGACTTGCGCGACCAGGACCAGCCGGCACCCATCTTGTGCCACTCGACCGGCCCGCCCTCGCCGGTCTCCCGGTGCAGCTCGCCGAGCCGCTCCAGCACGGTCTGCTCGCCGATCCGCCACTTGGCGGACTTCACGAACTGGAAGACCCCGACGTTCCAGCCCTGGTTCCACGCGCGCAGCGCGAGTCCGAACGCGGCGGTGGACTTCCCCTTGCCGTCGCCGGTGTTGACCATCAGCAGCGGGAGCTGCCGCCGCTGCGCAGTGGTGAGACCGTCGTCGGGGACGTCAGTCGGCTGACCTTGGGGCATCTAGGGCGTGTCTCCTGAGTCGTGGTGGATGCCGGCGTCGTCCAGGCGCGAGCTGGCAAGGCGCCGGCACGCGCGCAGATTGGGTGTCTTCGAAGGGTCGGCAACGCCGCCAGCGCGCGATCTGGGCGGCGTCCGGCGCCGCCTGGACTCGGGAGACACGCCCTTAGGACCTCCAGCTCTCGTCGTGGATCGCGTCGGCGAGGGGGCGGCCGGCCCGCCATCCGTGCCGCTCGAGGTCCGGCGTGTCCTGCAGGCGCGTCACGGGTCCCACACACAGCCAGGCCACGGGCCGCACCCGCTCCGGGATGTCGAGGAGCTCGCGGAGGAACGCCTCGCGGTAGAACGACACCCAGCCGACGCCGAGGCCCTCGGCGGTGGCCGCCAGCCAGAGGTTCTGGATCGCCAGGCAGGTGGAGTAGAGCCCGGCGTCGTCGATCGCGTGCCGACCGAGGACCTGCGGGCCACCGCGGTCCCGGTCGTAGGTGACCACGATGCCGAGCCCGGACTCGAGCACGCCCTCGACCTTGATCCGGTCGAAGGTCTCGCGCCGGTCCGGCGACAGATCGCCGGCGAACGTTGCGCGCTCGGTGGCGACGTGCTCCTGGAACCGGGTCCGGACGGCCCGATCGCGCACGAGCACGAAGTCCCAGGGCTGGCTGTGCCCCACGCTCGGGGCGGCGTGCGCCGCCGCCAGGACCCGGCCGAGGACGTCAGGTTCGACGGGCTCGCCGGTGAACTCCGCGCGGACGTCGCGCCGGCGTCCGATCACGTCGTAGAGGGCGGCGCTCACGCGGTCCGCCTGTGGCTCGCGACACCGGTCAGGTCGGCGGCGCTGACCTGGGCGACCGGGTGGTGCTCGGCAGCGAGGTGGTCGGCCAGGATCGCCCCGAGCCCCAGCCGCATCGGGCCGCTCTCGCAGTCGACGACGACGGCACCGATCCCGGACCGCGCCAGCTGCTCGGCAGCCGCGCGGGAACGGGCCACGGCGTCGACACCGGAGGTAGCGCGCCCGTCGGTGACGACGACGAGCAGCGGACGGCGACGCGGGTCGCGGACCCGCTCCAGCTCGATCACCCGGGCGGCCTCGAGCAACCCCTCGGCGAGGGGTGTCCGGCCTCCCGCCGGCAGCTGGTCGAGTCGTCGCGCAGCGATGTCGATCGACCGGGTGGGTGGCAGCGCCAGGTCGGCCCGGTGGGCACGGAAGGTCACCAGCCCGACCTTGTCGCGGCGCTGGTAGGCGTCGAGGAGGAGGCTGAGGATCGCGGTCTTGACCTGCTCCATCCGCCGTCGGGCCGCCATCGAGCCGGAGGCGTCGACACAGAACAGCACCAGGTTGGACTCCTGGCCCTCACGGTCGGCGACCCGCAGGTCCTCGGGGAGGAACCGGAGCCGTCCACCGGTGCGACCCCGAGCCGCCTGGTGCGGTGCCGCCGCGCGGACCGTCTCGGTCAGGTGCACCGGACCCTGACGACCGGGCCGCGCTCCGATCCGCCGACCGGTCTCGGTGATGGCCCGGCTGCGGCGTCCGGACTCCCCCGTCCCGACACCCCGGACCGTGAACAGCTTCGGCCGGTACGCCGCGCCGGAGCCGACCGTGGTGGTGCGGTCGTCGCCGCTACCGACCACGGCGGGCGTCGGCTCTCCCGACTCGGACCCCGCTTCGGCGGCCTGGTCCGACTCCTCGCCGTCCGCCGAGGAGTCGCCGTCCGCGGATCCGTCCGGTCCGGGTGGCGGCCCGTCCGGGTCGGGCTGCTCCGGATCGGGCTCGGGGTCAGGCTCCGGATCAGGCTCCGGATCAGGCTGGGGCTCGTCGTCGCCCAGCACCTGGTCGAGGAGCTCCTCGTCCAACCCCGGTGCGTCGAACGGGTTGCGCCGGCGCCGGTGCGGCAGCGCGAGCCGTGCGGCGGCGCGGATGTCCTCGCGGACCACCGCGCTGCGGCCGTGCCAGGCGGCGTGGGCGGCAGCGGTGCGCGCGATGACGATGTCGGCGCGCATGCCGTCGACGTCGAAGGCCGCGCACACCTCGGCGATCTTGAGCAGGGCCGCCTCGGAGAGCTCGACGTCACCGACCCGTGCCTGGGCGGACTGGATGCGTGCGGTCAGGGCGCGCTCCGCGTCGGCGTACGACGCCACGAACGCCTCGGGGTCGTGGTCATAGGCCATCCGCCGGCGCACCACCTCGACCCGGGTGGCCGGGTCGCGCGGGGCGGCGACCTCGACCGTGAGGCCGAACCGGTCCAGCAGCTGCGGGCGGAGCTCGCCCTCCTCGGGGTTCATCGTCCCCACGAGCACGAAGCGCGCGGCATGCTCGACCGAGACGCCGTCCCGTTCGACCGTGGAGCGACCCATCGCGGCGGCGTCGAGGAGGAGGTCGACGAGGTGGTCGTGGAGCAGGTTCACCTCGTCGACGTAGAGGAT
>Ga0075363_100000621_pt1 | contig 11717 bp, 11 predicted proteins | sample EndMetdeltDD1763_FD_71470 | JGI IMG/M metagenome (GOLD analysis project Ga0075363, IMG submission 71470) | Populus endosphere microbial communities from Tennessee, USA - Endosphere MetaG P. deltoides DD176-3 | ecosystem: Host-associated > Plants > Roots > Endosphere | place: USA: Tennessee...
CCGCTCCGGAGCGTGGCGTCCTCGGTCGGGCCGAACTCATCGCAGAAGCTCTCCGGGGTGGTCGTCACGTTGACCGACCCGCCGTGGCACACGTGGGGGACGATGGTGACGTCGGCGGTCGCCGACGCGAACACCCGCACACCGGAGATCCGCAGGGTGCGGTCGAAGTCCGCGGGGGTGCCGAAGACCCCGACGTAGACCGGTGTGGCGACGGGGGTCTCCGCCTGCACGGTCTGGTCCGTCGTGGGCAGCGCCGTCGGGTGGGTGCTCACCCAGCCGATCACGGCACCCAGCACGGCCAGCAGCACCGCGTAGACGGTGACGCGCCACGCCCCGCGCGACGGCCTCACCGCGAGCTTGCCGGACCCGGCCGGCCCGGGTGTGAGCGAGCTCATGGCCGGAGGCTAGTGGGTGCACGGGGCCGATCCGGGTACGCCGCAGAGATTGACGCTGCCGGGACCACGGGGTGTACTGCTGCATCACAGGCCCGTCTCGGGGCGTGTTCTCCGGAAGGAGTCGTCGTGCTGCGGTTCATGGGCGCTGGGGTCAGTGACGTCGGGCGGGTCCGTCCGCACAACGAGGACTCGGCTTTCGTCGGTCCTTACGTCGCGATCGTCGCCGACGGGGTCGGTGGCGCGGCGGCCGGCGAGATCGCGTCCGCGACCGCCGCCTACTCCGCCAGCGCCGTGGCCCTCGGCCGGCTCGGGCAGCGTCCCGAGCTCGTCCTCGAGGAGGCGTACGCCGCGGCTGCGGCCGGCGTACGGCTGGGCATCCAGCGCGACCTCGACCGGCTGGGCATGGCGACCACGCTCACGATGGTGGTGACCGACGGGCGCAGCGTCGTGCTCGGCCACGTCGGGGACTCCCGCGGCTACGTGTTCCGCGATCCCGGGACAGGTCGCGGCGAGCTGCATCAGATCACCAAGGACCACACCTACGTCCAGCACATGGTCGACACCGGGCGCTTGGACCCCGAGACCCGGGCCACGCATCCGTGGCGCAACGTCGTGCTGCGCTCGGTCGACGGCGACCCCCAGGGTGGCGGCCCCGACGTCGTGCGCCTCGACGTCGCGCCCGGTGATCGACTGCTCCTGGCCAGCGACGGCCTCACCGACCTCGTCGGCGACGACGTGATCGCGGACGTGCTCGCCACCGAGGAGGGTGACGAGGCCGCAGCGACCCTCACCCACCTGGCACTCGACGCCGGCGGCCGCGACAACATCACGGTGGTCATCGCCGACCTCATCGACGGGCCGCGAGTCGTCGGCGACGGCAAGGTGCTGGGCGCACTGGGAGACCCGTGGAACGTGGTCGATCCGGCCATGGTGCACCTGCCGCAGGTGGGCTGAGCCCTTGCGCCGCTCACACCCGTCGTCCTGACCGACCCGGTCTGGGACACTTCCGACCGTGAGCAACATCCAGCGCCCCGCCCTCGAGGGCACCGTCGCGGTCCGCGACGGCCGGCGGCTGAGCTTCGCCGAGTACGGCTCCCCGCGTGGCGCCGCCATCGTCTGGATGCACGGCACCCCGGGCGCTCGCCGCCAGATCCCGCTCGAGGCACGTCGCTACGCCGACGAGCACGGCATCCGGATCATCGGCATCGACCGGCCGGGCATCGGGTCCTCGACGCCGTACCTCTACGGCCGGATCAGCGACTGGACCGGTGACCTCGAGCTGCTGCTCGACGCGCTGGCGATCGACACCTGCAGGCTGATCGGCCTCTCCGGAGGCGGCCCCTACGTGCTGGCGGCCGGCGCCAACCTGCCCGAGCGGGTACACGGCGTCGGCGTCCTGGGTGGCGTTGCGCCGACCCGCGGGCCGGACGCGATCGACGGCGGCGCGATCCGGCTCGCGGTCCGGCTCGCCCCGCTGATCCAGGTCGCGCGGGTGCCCCTCGGCATCGCGATCACGGGCGGCATCCGACTCGTGCGGCCACTGGCCGGCACCGCGCTGGACCTGTACGCCGCCGTCCAGCCGACCGGCGACAAGACCTTGCTCTCCCGCCCCGAGTTCAAGGCGATGTTCCTCGACGACCTGCTCAACGGGAGCCGGTTCCAGACCTCGGCCCCGCTCAACGACCTGCTGCTGTTCACCCGGGACTGGGGATTCGCCGCAGCGGACGTCACGGTGCCGGTGCGGTGGTGGCACGGCGACGACGACCACATCGTGCCCTACCGCCACGGTGCGCATCTCGTGGCGCGGCTGCCCGACGCCACGCTCACGACCATCGACGGGGAGAGCCACCTGGGCGGCCTCGGCATCGCCGAGGAGGTCATCTCCACGCTGATGGAGCTCGGCCCGCGCCGGGCCACGCCGAAGGGCCAGCGGCGCAAGGGCTGAAGCCGGGCTGATGGGACTAGCCCGTGACTAGCCCGTGACTGGCCAGGTGGCTCGGCAGGTGGCTGGGTAGGTGGCGTGCCCGCGCCCGACCCGGCCATGATTTCCGGGTTCGCCGGACGACTGCGTGGGGCCTACCTACCCTCAAATCGTGACTGATGTGCACGGGGCCTTGACAGCTCAGGCCGAGCTGCTGGATGCGTTGTTGACGCCGGATCCCCCGCCGCGACGGCGGGGATGGCCGTTCGTCGTGCTCGCGCTGGTGCTCGTCACCGCCGCGGCCGCGGGCGTCCTGGTCGTCACCCGGGACCGCGGACCCTCGGGCCCGCCGCACCCCTCGAAGTGGGACGCGCGCGTGCAGAAGTACGTCGACTTCGTCGAGAAGGAGCGCGACCTGGAGTTCAAGCACCCGGTCTACGTCGACTTCCTGTCGGATGCCGAGTTCAAGGACCAGGTCACCGCGGACCGCGACGACCTGAGCGACGACGACCTGAAGGAGATCGAGAGCTTCACGGGGATGTTCCGAGCGCTCGGCCTGTTCGAGGGCGATGTCGACTTCTTCGACTCCTACAACGACCTGCAGGGCAAGGGGATCATCGGCTTCTACTCCTACCAGGACGAACGGCTCAGGATCCGCGGCACCGAGATCACCCCGGGCGTGGAGTCGACGATCGTGCACGAGCTGACGCACGCAGTGCAGGACCAGAACTTCGACCTCGGCAAGCGCTTCGAGCAGCTCGGCAAGGCCGACGACGCCAACAGCTCGGCGGCGTCGGACGGCTTCCACGCCCTCGTCGAGGGAGATGCCAGGCGGGTCGAGACCATGTGGCGAGACCACCTGTCCGACCCCGAGCGTGCGGCTCTCGACAAGGAGCGGAAGGCGAGCGCCAAGGGATTCGAGCACAAGTCGAAGGACATTCCCGAGGTGCTCAAGACGCTCCTCGGTGCGCCGTACGACCTCGGCCAGGCGCTGCTCACGGTCGCCATCCGGCAGGGCGGAGACCGGGCCGTGGACGACCTGTTCCGCTCGCCGCCCAAGACCGAGGAGCAGCAGCTCGATCCGTGGACGCTGATCGCGGATCACCAGGGCTTCCTGTCCGTCCCTGACCCGGAGCTGCCCGCGGGGGAGAAGACCTTCGAGGACGGTGCCTTCGGCTCGCTCGGATGGCTGATGGTGCTCGCGGAGCGCATCCCGGTCGGGCAGGCGCTCACGGCGGTCGACGGCTGGGGCGGTGACGCGCTTGCGGCCTACGACCGCGACGGGACCAGCTGCGTGATCATCGACTACCGCGGGGACACCCCCGAGGACCTCGCCCAGATGCAGACCGCCCTCCAGGCCTGGGTGGCCAAGGGACCGAAGGACTCGGCGAGCGTGACCAAGCAGGACCAGACCCTGGTCTTCGAGTCCTGCGACCCTGGCAAGGACGCACCCCGGGTGTCGAGCGAGAGGTCGACCGACGCGTTGGCACTGGCCCTCGGGCGGACCTACCTCTCGCTGGAGCTGGTCAAGGGCGGCATGGACGTCGCGGTCGCCCGCTGTGGTGCAGACCGGCTGGTCCGCGAGTTCACCATGGCGGAGCTCAACAACCCCAAGATCGACAAGGGTCGGGTGATCCGGGCGATCCAGCCGTGCCGTCAGCAGGCGTGAGCCGAGGGACGCACGTGGCCCGTTTGCGCTGATCTGCTGGATTACGTCCGTCCCATGCGTCACAATGGCCGCACAACTACATGACTGTCGTTCGTACGACGTCCCACTCGTCCGATGAGCCCGCTGGGGAAGGCGTAGCTCACGCCGAGACGAAGGAGACGCTGATGTACGGACCCCGCATGTTGCTCGGCCCCGAGGCCAGGAGCGCTACTCGTGGTGTGCTCTACGTGCACTCGGCGCCCTCTGCGCTGTGCCCTCACATCGAGTGGGCGGTCGGCGGCGTGCTCGGCTCCGCGGTCAACCCGTCATGGATCCCGCAGCCGGCGCAGGCGGGCACCTATCGCACCGAGCTCTCCTGGCACGGCGACTCCGGGTCGGCCGCGGCCATCGCCTCCGCGCTCCGCGGCTGGAACCATCTGCGCTTCGAGGTCACCGAGGACTCCACCGGGACCACCGAGGGGCAGCGGTTCTCCTACACGCCCGACCTCGGCGTCTTCCACGCCATGACCGGCCTGCACGGCGACATCCTGATCCCCGAGGACCGGCTCAAGGCCGCTGTCGTCAAGGCCGCCCTCGGCGACACCACGCTGCTCACCGAGATCGACAAGCTGCTCGGCAAGCCCTGGGACGACGAGCTCGAGACCTTCCGCCACGCCGGCGAGGGCGCCCCCGTCCGCTGGCTGCACCAGGTCGTCTGACACGCGAGCAGCGGCCCGGTCCCCGAGAGGACCGGGCCGCTGCTTGTTTCATGGCGGCCGGCTCTCAGCCCAGAGGGGTCGAGCGATCTGTGGTCGGCGACGCTCGACCGGCGGTCAGCGGTGGGGCTTGTGGAGGTGGAAGGTCGACTCCGGGAGCCAGCCCTCGACGTAGTCGCCGCCGTTGATGACGGAGAGCTTGGCCCGGATCGTGTAGGTGCCGCCCCTGGTGGAGCGTCGGCAGAGCCGCCACGACCCGGTGCCGGTCAGGGGATCGCTGGTGATGAAGTAGTCGGAGCCGTGGGGCTTCCCGTGGGGGCCGATCAGGAACGTCTCCAGCATCCAGTCGCCGTCGGGCGGGGTGACCGCGTAGGTGTAGGCGTAGCCCCGGCAGCCCTGCTTGAGGGTGGTGTCGGGCGCGGACGTGCTGCCCCACTCCGGGTGCACGTCGGCCGCGGTCGCCGAGGGCGCGAGGGTGAGTGGCCCGAGCGCCACGAGGAGCGCGAGGACGAGGCTGGGGAGGGAGCGCCGCATCCCGTCACGGTAGCGACGCGGTGACGTCGCCACGTCCGACCCGGGTAGGAGTTCGGCAGAAGGTGACGAGGGTCTCGCGGGGCAGCGGATCACCGGCGGGGCGCGTGCAGGCGGTAGGTGTCCGCAGGCAGCCGGCCTTCGGTGATGTGCCCGGAGCCGTCGTCGGTCGACAGCTTGGCCTCGATCCTGAACCTGCCGTAGTGCGTGGTCACCCGGCACAGCGTGTAGTGCCCGGTGCCGGTCTGGGGGTCGTAGCCGTCGAGGAACGCACCCGCCGCGAGGTGCTTGAACCCCGGACCGGTGACGAAGATCTCGAGCACCCAGATGCCCTCGGGTGGCTGGATCGAGTAGCCGTAGGTGTAGGTGCGGCAGCCTCGCTTGAGGACACCGCTCTTGCCGGTGATCGAGCCCCACTCGGGATGCAGCGCGAGCCCTTCGAGCGGGTCGGGCGAGGCTGTGGCGTACGTCGCGGGAGCGGCCTGCGCTGCCGCCTGCGCCGGGCTGGGCACGGGCGCGGGGAGCAGCGTCATCGCCGTGGCTGCGCCGAGCGCGCCGATCATGCTCCGGAGCACCGTCTTCTCCCCCTCAGGGCTGACGCCGTGTGACGACCGTCTCTCCGGGTGCAACGAGACCCGCGAGGGACGGTTACGCCGGGGGACCGGCGCCACCGTGGTTCAGAGGGGGATGTTGCCGTGCTGCCCCTTGCGGACGCCGACCGACTGGACGGCCTCGTCGATGGCGCGCGCGATCGTGGACCGGGTCCGTGCTGGCTCGACGACCTCGTCGACGACCCCGATCTCCACCGCGCGCTCGACCCCGCCCGCGATCCGCTCGTGCTCGACGGCCAGCTCGGCCTCCACCTGCGGGCGGATGTCCGGGGTCACCTCGGCCAGCTTGCGCCGGTGCAGGATCCGCACCGCGGCGACCGGGCCCATCACGGCCACCTCGGCGCCGGGCCAGGCAAAGACCTTGGTCGCGCCGAGCGAGCGGGCGTTCATCGCGATGTAGGCGCCGCCGTAGGTCTTGCGGGTGATCAACGTGACCCGGGGGACCACGCACTCGCCGAAGGCGTGCAGCAGCTTCGCGCCGCGGCGTACGACGCCGTCCCACTCCTGTCCGACACCGGGCAGGTAGCCGGGGACGTCGACGACGACGATCAGCGGGACGCCGAACGCGTCGCACATCCGCACGAACCGAGACGCCTTCTCCGCCGAGAGCGAGTCGAGGCAACCGCCGAGCCGGAGCGGGTTGTTGGCGACCACACCGACCGTGCGGCCGCCGAACCGGCCGAGCACGGTGGCGATGTTGGGCGCCCACTTGGCGTGCACCTCCTGGGCGGTGCCCTCGTCGAGGATCGACTCGACCAGCGGGTGCACGTCGTAGGCGCGCTTCTTGGACTCCGGCAGCAGGTCCTCGAGGTCGCGGTCCTCGACGGCGGTGACGTCGAGGCTGCCCTGGGCGCCGAGCAGCCCGGCGACGGTGCGGGCGCGCTGCAGCGCCTCGGCCTCGGAGTCGGTGAGGATGTGGACGACGCCCGACCGCCGCCCGTGCGGCTCCGGGCCGCCGAGGCGAAGCATGTCGACGTCCTCGCCGGTCACCGACCGGACCACGTCGGGGCCGGTCACGAAGATCCGGCCCTCGGGGCCGAGGATGACGATGTCGGTCAGTGCGGGGCCGTACGCCGCGCCGCCGGCGGCCGGGCCGAGCACGACCGAGATCTGCGGGATCTTGCCCGAGGCCTGGGTCATCGCGTGGAAGATCCGGCCGACGGCGTGCAGGGAGAGCACGCCCTCGGCGAGCCGGGCGCCACCGGAGTGCCACAACCCGATGATCGGGACCCCGTCGGTCATGGCCCGGTGATAGGCGTCGACCACCACGCGGCAGCCGACGTCGCCCATCGCGCCGCCCATGGTGGTCGCGTCGGAGCAGAAGGCCACGACCGGCGAGCCGTCCACCTTGCCGACGGCCGCCAGCATCCCGGAGTCGTCGTCGGGCGTGATCAGCTCGAGGGAGCCCTCGTCGAACAGCGCGCTGAGCCGCTTGACCGGGTGGCGGGGGTCGTCCTCGCGGGGGAGCTTCGCCTTGGCGGCAGGCGGACTCGGGGCGGCAGGCGCGTCCTGGGTCGCCGTCATGTTCAGACGGAGCCGAAGATCACGGCGACGTTGGCGCCGCCGAAGCCGAAGGAGTTGTTGAGGGCCGCGATGTCACCGACCGGCAGGTCGCGCGCCTTGGTGGCGATGTCGAGATCGACCTCTGGATCCTGGTTGTCGAGGTTGATCGTCGGCGGCACGACGCGGTTCTGGATCGCGAGGATCGTCGCGACCGCCTCGAGCGCGCCGGCACCGCCGAGGAGGTGGCCGGTCATCGACTTGGTGCTGGTGACCACGACCTGGTCGACGTGCGAGCCGAGCGTCGCGTGCAGCATCAGCCCCTCGGCGATGTCGCCCTGCGGTGTCGAGGTCGCGTGCGCGTTGACGTGGAAGATCTGCTCGGGACCGATCTCGGACTCGGCCAGCGCCCGCAGGATCGCCCGCGAGCCGCCCCGGCCCAGCGGGTCGGGCTGTGCGATGTCGTGGGAGTCGGCGGTGATGCCGGCACCCAGCACCTCCGCGTAGATCTTCGCGCCGCGGGCCTTCGCGTGCTCCTCGGACTCGAGGACCAGCACGCCGGCGCCCTCGCCCAGCACGAACCCGTCGCGGGCGGTGTCCCACGGCCGGGAGACCGTGGTGGGGTCGCCCGGGTTCTTCGAGAGCGCCATCATGTTGGCGAACGCCGCGATGTTGAGCGGGTGGATGGCCGCCTCGGTGCCGCCGGCGACCACGACGTCGGCACGGCCGAGCCGGATCTGGTCGACGGCCAGGGAGATGGCCTCGTTGCCGGACGCGCAGGCCGAGACCGGGGTGTTGACCGCGGCCCGCGCGCCGACGTACAGGCTGACGTTCGCCGCGGACGCGTTCGGCATCAGCATGGGAACGGCGAGCGGCGAGACCCGCCGCGGCCCCTTCTCCTTCAGCGCGTCGTAGTTGTTGAGCAGCGTGATGACACCACCGATGCCGGAGGCCATCGCCACGCCGACCCGGTCACCGTCCAGGTCGGCCTGGACGTCGGCCAGGCCGGAGTCGGCCCAGGCCTCCATGGTGGCGACCAGCGCGAACTGCGCGGTCCGGTCGAGGCGGCGGGCCTTGACCCGCTCGAGGACCTCGGTCGGCTCGACCGCGGCGATGCCGGCGATCTTGACCGGCAGCTCCTCGGCCCAGTCGGCGTCGATGTGCCGGACGCCGGACCGCCCGTTGACCAGGGCGTCCCAGGTGCTGGCGACATCTCCACCGACGGGGTTGGTGGTCCCCATTCCGGTGACGACGACTCGGGTGCGACTCATGCCTGCTGCTCGCTTTCGTGCTGAGGGGTGTGGGGCTGTTGCGGGCTGACGGGGTCGGCCAGCCGGTTGGTCAGCCCTGGGCGCGCTCGATGAACGCGACCGCGTCACCGACCGTCTTGAGGTTCTTCACCTCGTCGTCAGGGATCGAGACGCCGAACTTCTCCTCGGCGGCCACGACGACCTCGACCATGGACAGCGAGTCGACGTCGAGGTCATCGACGAAGGACTTGTCGAGCTGGACGTCATCGGCGTCGATGCCGGCGACCTCGTTGACGATCTCGGCGAGGTCGGAGCGGATCTCCTCAGTGGTTGCCATCTGGCGTTTCCCTTTTCTTCTGGTGGTTTCCCGGACGGGTCTGTGCGTTGGATCAGAGTGGATCAGGGCAGGACGACGACCTGGGCGGCGTAGGCCAGCCCGGCGCCGAAAGCGATCAGCAGGGCGGTGTCGCCGGACTTGGCGTCGCCCTCGGCGTACATCCGGTCCAGCGCGAGCGGGATCGAGGCCGCCGAGGTGTTGCCCTGCTCGGCGATGTCGCGGGCGATCTTGACGGTCTCGGGCAGCTTCATCGCCCGGGCCATGGCGTCGGTGATCCGCATGTTGGCCTGGTGCGGCACGAAGCAGTCGAGCTGGTCGGCAGTGATGCCAGCGCGGTCGAGAGCCTGCTGGCCGACCTTGGCCATCACGAACGACGCCCAGCGGAAGACCGGGTTGCCCTGCATGACCAGGTGCGGCATCTCCGGGCGCTCGGAGGCGATCACGTCGCGCCAGTCCTCGCGCTGCCGGATCAGGTCGAACTGCTCGCCGTCCGAGCCCCAGACGACCGGACCGATGCCCGGGGTGTCGCTCGGACCGACCACGGCCGCACCCGCGCCGTCGGCGAAGATGAACGCCGTGCCGCGGTCGCCGACGTCGGTGAGGTCGGAGAGCCGCTCGACGCCGATCACCAGCACGTAGCCGGCGCTGCCACCGCGGACCATGTCGGACGCCAGCCCGATGCCGTGGCAGAAGCCGGCGCAGGCCGCCGAGATGTCGAACGCGGCAGCCTGGTCGGTCCCGAGCTCGTGGGCGATGGCGGTCGCGATGGCGGGGGTCTGGAACATGTGGCTGACCGTTGCGACGATCACGCAGTCGATCTGCCGCGCGTCGACCCCCGACCGCTCCAGGGCCTGTCGCGCCGCGGCGACGGACATCAGCTGGATCGTCTCCTCGGGCGTCGCCCAGCGACGCTGCTTGATCCCGGAGCGCTGCTGGATCCACTCGTCGCTGGAGTCGATCGCCTCGATGACCTCGCTGTTGGGGATCACCCGCGAGGGTCGGTAGGCGCCGATGCCGTGGATGCGGGCGTGCGTGGCGCCGGTGGCACCTTGGACGATCGTCACGAGACTCCCTCGGGGTGCAGGCGGAGCAGGGGCTGACCGGGAGAGACCAGGTCGCCGTCTTCGACGAGCCACTCGACCACCTGGCCGCCGTGGGCGGTGGTCACGCCGATGCGGTCGCGGAGGCTGGCCACCTCGCCGATCGGTGAACCGGAGGACAGGACGTCGGCGTCCGCGGCCTCGGGTGCGATGTGGAAGGTGCCCTTGGCGGGGGAGACGACCATCCGCCAGGTCGGCGAGGTGTCGATCTCGGCGAACTCGCCGTGCTTGTCACAGAACGCGCGGGCGTCGTCGAGGTTCTCCGGCCCCTTGAGCGCGAAGGTCTCCACACCCTTGAGGGCCCGCTTGGCGATGCCGGTCAGGGTGCCGGCCGGCGGCATCTCGAGGATGCCGGTGACGCCGAGGTCGGCGAAGGTGTCCATGCAGAGGTCCCAGCGGACCGGGTTCGCGATCTGCCCGACGATCCGGCGCAGCACGTCCTTGCCGTCGTGGACGACCTGACCGTCCTTGTTGGAGACGAAGCGGGTGCGCGGGTCGTGCACCGACACCGACCGGGCCAGCGAGCCGAGGTGCCCGACGGCGGGCTCCATGTGGCGGGTGTGGAAGGCGCCGGCCACGCTCAGCGGCGCGAGCCGGGCCTTCTCCGGCGGCTCGTCGGCCAGGGACTGGAGCTGCTCCAGGGTGCCGGCGGCGACGACCTGGCCGGGGCCGTTGTCGTTGGCGGCGGTGAGCCCGTGCTTCTCGATGACCGCGAGCACGTTGTCCCGGTCCCCACCGAGGATCGCGGTCATGCCCGTCGCTGTGACCGCGGCCGCGGCGGCCATCGCCTTGCCGCGCTCGCGGACCAGGACCATGGCCTGCTCGGCGGTGATCACCCGGGCGCCGGCGGCGGCGGTCAGCTCGCCGACGGAGTGCCCGGCGACCGCGCTCACCTTGCCGAACGCGTCGGTCGGGTGCGGGAAGATCCCGAGCGCTGCGACCAGCCCGGTCGCGACCAGGAGCGGCTGCGCGATCTCGGTCCGGCGGATCTCGTCGGCGTCCGCCTCGGTGCCGTAGTGGATCAGGTCGAGCGCGGCCACGGTGGACAGCCACTCGAAGCGGTTGCGGAAGCCCGGGTCCTCGAGCCACGGGGCGAGGAAGCCAGGACTTTGGGCGCCCTGCCCGGGCGCAACGATCACGAGCACGGCTCCACTCTGCCTCGCGAGGGGGTGCGTCCTCCCGTCCGGCGCCCACGAAACTATGCGGAGCGTCTTTGTAGGGTTCCTACAATTTCCCTGCTTGTACGTCAGTCTCGGCCCGACTGGCGACCCAGGACCAGGGCGATCTGGAGCGTGAACGCGTCGCGGGGCTGGCCCGGCGTGAGCCCGGTCAGGTCGGCGACCTGGCGGAGCCGGTAGCGCACCGTGTTGGGGTGGACGAAGAGGGCCCGTGCCGCACCTTCGATCGACGAGCCACGGTCGAGCCAGGCGGTGAGCGTCTCCACCAGTGCGCCACGGGCATGCATCAGTGGCAGGAAGACCTCGTCGACCAGCTGCCGCCGGGCGTGGCCGTCGCCGGCCAGCGCCCGCTCGGCCAGCAGCTCGATGGACAGCACCGGTCGTGGGGCGTCCGGCCACCCCGGTGCCGAGCGGTAGGCCGACACGGCGGCCCGCGCGGAAGCGGCGGCGTCCGCGAGGTCGGCCGCGACCGGGCCTGCCACCACCGGCCCGGCACCGAACAGCTCGGCGATCACCTCGGCGGCGCGACG
>Ga0075363_100000624_pt1 | contig 11710 bp, 15 predicted proteins | sample EndMetdeltDD1763_FD_71470 | JGI IMG/M metagenome (GOLD analysis project Ga0075363, IMG submission 71470) | Populus endosphere microbial communities from Tennessee, USA - Endosphere MetaG P. deltoides DD176-3 | ecosystem: Host-associated > Plants > Roots > Endosphere | place: USA: Tennessee...
GCTTGGGCGTTACCGGCCAGGTGATCAAGCTGTGCGCGGATTCGGCGATGCAGATCGACGTGGACGACGCGCTGCGCGGACACGTCTTCACGGTGCAAGATGCGGTGTTCTGGATCGCCTACATCGCGTCGGTCACGTTGGCGGCCATGGTGGTTCCTCCCAACGGTTACGCGCCCGCGTTCGTGCTTGCCGGGTCGGTCATCTATCTCGCCGGGCTCGTCGTCCACGCCGTCGTCGCCCGCCCGGCACGGCTCGCGCGCGCCAATGGCTAAGGTTCGAGGGGTGTCCGACAGTCCCTGCGGGAGGCGATGATGGCCGGCGCGGCTCCGATGGTGGCTGACCTGCGTGCCGAAAGCGAGGACCTCGACACGTTGGTGGCGCCGCTTGCGGCCGATCGCTGGGCGGAGCCGACGCCGGCGCCGGGGTGGACCATCGCCCACCAGATCGGTCACTTGTTGTGGACGGACAGGGTCGCACTGGCCGCGATTACCGACGAGGCGCGTTTCGCCGACATGCTGGCCGCGGCGCTGACCGACCCCATCGGGTTTGTCGATGCCGGCGCCGAAGAATTAGCGGCCCGGCCGCCGGCCGAGTTGCTCGCCGACTGGCGCGTCACCCGAGGGCGGCTGCACGAGGAGCTGCTCACCGTTGCCGATGGTCGCAAGTTGCCATGGTTCGGCCCGCCAATGAGTGCGTCGTCGATGGCCACCGCGCGGTTGATGGAGACCTGGGCGCATGGCTTGGATGTCGCAGATGCCCTGGGCGTCAAACGACCGCCCACCGAACGGCTCCGGTCGATCGCCCACATCGGCGTGCGCACACGGGATTTCGCCTTCTCGGTCAACAACCTTCCTCCGCCGCCCGAGGCGTTCCTGGTCGAGTTGCGCGGACCCGGCGGGGACACCTGGACCTGGGGTCCGCCGGACGCGGCGCAGCGCGTCACCGGCTCGGCGGAGGACTTCTGCTACTTGGTCACCCAGCGACGTGCGCTCGGCACCCTGGATGTCACGGCCGTCGGCGCCGACGCGCAGCGCTGGCTAGAGATCGCTCAGGCGTTCGCCGGCCCGCCCGGCCCCGGTCGATGAGCGCGGCGCGCGAAGAGAGCCGGGGCCGATTCAACCCCGGCCCCGGTCGATGAGCGCGTAAGCGCGCGAAGAGAGCCGGGGCCGATTCAACCCAAGCCCCGGTCGATGAGCGCGTAAGCGTTACTGCAGGGGTCCGCTGCCGTAGCGTGCCTGGTTCTCGGCCTCCGCCTCTTCGCGCAGCGCGGCGATCGCCAGGTTCAACCTGTCCGCGAGTTCGCCGTGGGCGTAGGCGGTCATCACGCCCGGATGCAACGTCAGCTTGAGCAACCGACCGTCAGCATTTGCGACGGCCTGGACGTCACCGAGATCCACGCTGTAGGTGACGGTCTCCGCCTGCGCGACAAGTGCTTCCCACTTGTCGGCTGCCTTGCTCAGTTCGCGTAGTACGGATTCGACGAGATCTCTGTCTGTCAGGTCGCTTCGCTCGCTGCGACTGCCCGACCCAGACACCATGACAGTATGTCCACGCCTCCCACCAGGGTCAATTTGTACTCGGAGCCACGAATTGGCCGTCTTCGTTGAGTTTCTGAAACCAGGCGAGGTGATAGTTCGCAGAGATGGTGTCTCCGCTGACGATGCCTTCGGTGGCCGCCAATAACAGACAGTTCAGCAGCAGCGCCGCATCCACATGCGGATACTCGACCAGCAACCGGTAGCGCGCGGTATCGAGATGCACCCGCAACAGGTCGATTTCCTCCTCGACCACGCCGGTGCCCGCGGCAGCGGCCTTAGCCACCGTGTGCACCAGCCGCGGCAGACCGTCGCGCCAGTGTGTGGCGGCGCTCAGCTCCCAGCCCAGGTCATCAACCGCCGGCAACTCGCGGGGCTGCGACGAAGCTTGCGTCGCGCTGCTGTCAGCCGACCAGCCCAGCGAATCGCCGGGAGCGTAGCTCACGAAGCGCCTGGTGTTGGCGACCCATGCGGACGCTTTGCCGGTGCGTTGCCCCGGTTCCAACAGCCGCACTCCTTCCGGAAGCGTGATACCCGGAGGTATCCAGCCGTGCGCAAGGTCGGTGGCCAAGACCGTCGTGCCGTCCTCCTGATCGCCCACCGCCCAGTTCAGGCGTGGTTCTTGATGGGCCACGAACTCGAGGAGCCGCTGCAACCGTTGCCCGTCGGATTCGGCTTCGACCGCGGGCTCGTGGGCGCCGACGTCGGGTTGCGGTTGCGGATCCGGGGCGGCCGCTTCGGCGTCCTCGCCGACCGCCGGTGCGGCGCGGTGGCGACCACTCTCCGTTGTTGCGGCGTCCTCGGGCTCAACCTGCTCGGGTTGAACATTGCTGACGATGGGCAGGACCTGAGTCGCGTCAAGATCCGCGCCACGCAAACCTTCATCCACACTCGCGGGTGGGGCTTCGGCGGACTCCGGCTCAACCTGCCCGGGCTCAACATCGCCGACCACGGGCAGGACCTGAGTCGCGTCAAGATCCGCGCCACGCAAACCTTCATCCACACTCGCGGGTCGGGCTTCGGCGGACTCCGGCTCAAACTGCTCGGGCTCAACATCGGCGACCACGGGCAGGACGTGAGTCGCGTCGAGATCCGTCGCGCGCAAACCTTCATCGACACTCGCGGGTGGGGCTTCGCCGGACTCGGGCTGAACCTGCTCGGGCTCAACATCGCCGACCACGGGCAACACCTGAGTCGCGTCGAGATCCGAGCCGCGCAACCCTTCCGCAACGCGCGGGCGCCTGGGTCCCGGGGGAGTTGCGTGGGTCCTGCCGTGCAGGCGATGAACGGTCAACTCGACTCGGCGCACGGCGCGGGCGCGGGCTTCGTCGATCACCCTGGCCTCTGTCGCCTCACGAGCCGCACCGTTGATCCCCGCTCGGCGTATGGTCCTCAGCTCGTCGTTGGCGCGGCTGGCAATCCCCTCCAAGTCCGCCTTGAGAAGGTCTGCGAGCGTGGCGGTTTCGGCGGTGACCGCCGACAGTTCGGCGGGCCAAAGCCCACCAATCACCGAAGGGGTGCAATCGATCGCAGAGCTGAAGGACGGAATCGTCAGGGATTCACGGGTCGCTCTGCGCAGGCGCTGGCGCGCCGAGTTCCGCCCGAAGATCCCCACCGGGCCAGCGTACCGGCATCCGTCGGTCGGCCCTGCGGGCAGTGAATTGTGCGGCTGCCACAGCCTGGGTAGCGTGGGGCCATGGCTGATTCTGCGCTGCAGCAGCAACTCGACGAAGTGCGCGCTCTGCTTCACCGCGCACGAGAGCTGTTCGGCGCCAACCCGATCGAGCCACCCATCGACATCGCACCCGATCCCGATACCGCCAAGGGCTGGCTGCTTTAAGCGATCAGCGGTTGCGGCGGCGCAGTTGATGCGCCAGCAGCTTTTCAATCGCCGCGTCAAGATCGTGGTTCGTCGGAACCTCCGCGGACGGAGTGTGCCCGGCGGCGACGATCTCGCCCCGCACTTCCAGCAACGCTTTGAGGCACGAGACGTCGGCGGTCAACAGGATGCCCTGTGCCAGAGTCTCGGCATCGGTCTCCATCGCCGCCTCGCTCAGCGTGACGCTGTGCATATACCCCCCGCGGCAAGACCGAACAAGAATGTGCCCGCTGGGGTGAACGGTGTCGAAGGCGGGATTGGCGTCTGTCATCGAGTGTCATCGACTGTCGTCAACGATGCTGCCGAACTGCCGGGCTGCACCTTCCTCGTGCCGCTCCCACATCGTCGCCGACAGCCTCAGGTCCTGCGCCATATGAGCATGGTCATCGGCTTGTTGCTCGTAGCACTGGCGTCTGAGCTCAAGCAGTTCACGGCCGGCATCGCGAAGCTCACTGAAGATCGGCCCCAGTGAGTCCAGGCTCTCCTGGATCGAGGCGTGCGACGACGGGACGGTCCGCAGGTAATCGGAGGTCTGTTCATGATGAACAGCGGCTTCACGTAAGTGCGCCGGCACCACATGGATTCGATCTGCCATCGCTTCCTCCTGTTCATGCACCGGCTGTGCCAGCCGGCCGGGTTGGTGCCGGCGTTCCGGCCTGTGCCGGCGCGGTCGCGGTGGCCGGCGCGGGCGGATGCTCCCAGCCTAGAAAGCTTGGCCCGCTCACGGTGGCGATGTGTTGAATCTGGCCGTCGAGAAGGGCTTTACCGGGGCCGAGGGCAAGGGCATGGCGATCGGGAAAGATACCGATATCCCCGGGTATGACCCGCGGCGGGTCTATCGGATCGGCGACCACCGTCCCGGGCGGCGGAATGGTAATTCCCTGCTGCTGGAACGCATCTGCGATTGGCATCCCGCCGGCCGCGGCCTTGATCACCGCCGCCAGCTGAGGGCTCGCCGCGGTGACCGTCTCGCCGTCGGGCAGCGTCACGGTTGTCGGACCTGCCGGTGGTGACTCCGGCTTCTCGGATGCCGCTTCCTTATCGTGTTCGTCTTTGTGGTCGTCGAATTCGTCGGCCGGCGCGTGGTCTTTCGATTCTGGGTCCTCGGAGGGCACGTCACCGTCGTCGAGGTCCCTCGCTGCCGGATCCGTGTTGTTGCGGTCGAGCAGTCCGGAAAGAGGCCCACCCGGCCCGGACCAACCGGATCCGGAGCCCGGCATTCCCCCGCCCGGCATCAACGCGCCGCCAAGGTTGGGGATGCTGGGCATCGGCGCCATCGGTGCCATCGGCGCCGGGGTCGCCACGGGGACCGCCGCGCCCTGCTCAGGTAGGTCCCCGCCCAGCATGCCCGGATCGTCCAGCAGCAGGGAATCCAGCAGCGGATCGTCTGCGGCGTCGGGCATTGCCGTGGTCTCTTGGGTGGGGGAGCGCTCCGGTTCGGGTGCCGCCGCCGCGGACCGGGTTTCCTCGGACGGGCGCTCACGCTTCGAGGCGTCGTAGAGCGAGGTCCACGCTGCCATCAACGCCGACTTCGACGTGTCATCCAGACTCGCGTTGGCCACCACCTCGCGGATATCCCTGAGCTTGCCGATCAGGAATCGCTGGAAATCGCGGGCCCCGGTGGGGGTGTCCAAGTCTGATCGCGTGTGGACCGCGACTTCGGTCTCTCGCTGCAGTTTGTTTAATGCCTCTCGCCCCTCGACCGCCTTCAAGTGCGCATTCAGGATTGCCGTGATCACTTGCAGATCCAGCTGCGAGCTTGCTGAATTCTGATGTGCCAGAGCAGCTTCCGCTTCGGTGATGGCTGCGGCAGCGTCGCCCTCCTGGTGTTGGCGGATCTTGGCCACGATCGCGTCGAGCTGTCCCGGAGGTGTTGTCGGGGCGACGACGGCACGCACCTCATTCGGCGTCAGCCCTGCCTGCCACGCGTTTTGATCGCCCGTACGGTCGAGCGCATACCTCACGGCATCGAGCAGGTCCTGATACGTCGACATGGTTTAGGCCATCGACCCCTTCATGCCGGGTGACAGTACCCAGGCATGCTAGCGGCGACAATTCACCACAGACCGGTCTGTGAGTGAACGCCCGAGTCGGGTTAGGGCTAGGACGCGGAGTCACCGTAGTGTGCCCGCAGGCTTTCCAGCACAGCCCTTTTCGCGCGATCGAGCTCGCGAGCATCCGCCACGATGGCCGCGATCTCGTGCTGCTTGGCAACCAAGAACCTCTGAAACTCGCGTGCTCCCATGGGTGTATCCACGGCGAGCTCGGCTTGCCCCGCCACGGCCTGGTCGATTTCTGCGGCGATCGCGTCGAGCCGACGGACGCTTTCGCGCAACGTGGCGTGAGCGCTGGCCAGCGCGTCGGCCAGCACCTGGTCGGCGTCGGCGGCCGCGTGGTGTTGCCTCGCCAGCGCGGCCTGGCGTTCCTGGATGGCGCCTACCGAATGTCCGGCTTGCTCAGACATGGGTTCAACCTTCTCGTCGGCTTCTCACAATGGACGTCGGATCTGCACGTTGCTGCCCAGCGGGCTGATCCGAACCGAGGCGCCCGCATAGGGCGCTTCGACGACCAGATTGTTGCCGATGGCCAGCTGCACGTGCCCGGAGTGCGGGAAGACGAGATCGCCCGGCCGGACTTGCGAACGCGCCACCGCGATCCCGTCGTTGATCTGCTCATAGGTGGTGCGATGCAGGCGCACGCCCGCCCGCGCGTAGGCCCACTGCACCAGCCCCGAACAGTCGAACTGATCGGGCCCGGTCGCCCCCCACACATAGGGACGGCCCAGTCGCGACAGCGCCGCACGCACAGCGGCGGCAGCGCGGACGCCTGTTGCGGGTAGCCGGTGGTGCAGCATTCGGTAACGCAGCACCCGAAGGGCGGCCTGGTGTCGTCGCGCCCGCACACGGGCCGACAGTACGTGCGCCCGCTGCGCACGCAGCCTCCCCACGCGTCGCCGCAGCACTTCACGCTGTGCCAGTGGCGTAACCGGCGCTATGGCGGCGTCGGCACGGGCCTCATGAAGGACGCTGCCGGTCAGCGCACGCGCCTGAGCCTGGTCCTGTTCGGCATCAGCGATGACGGCCGCGGCCGCCGCATCGGTGTGCTCGGCCGACAACAGAACCGCGTGGCTTCGCTGTACCGCGAGCGGATACCGACCATGTCCCACATCGATATTCAGCCTTGCGGCTTGTTGCAGTAACCCCCGGTAGGGTGCGGTGCCGGCGTCCAGGCTCGGGTGGTCAGTGCCGCCGGTGAACAATTCGTGAGCGCGGCTCAGCGCCTCGATCTCGCCGTGGGTCACTGCTCCTCCCCGCGACTGCTCTGATCGGTTTGGCCCCGGCTCGTCGATTCGACCCCCTCGGTGAACGCGCGCACGCGGGGGAGCGCTCCCGGCGGAATGACACCCCGATTGCGGATGTCCCACACTTCGTCGCTGCCGACGCCCAGCAGCGTCGCGATGATCGCTTCCGGCAGCGACGACCGCGCACATGCCCGGTCGAACCGCGCGCTCAGGCTGGTGGGCATCCGCTTGAGCAGGTCGCTACGCGTGGCCTCCAGCGCCCGCAGGTGGTCCATGAGCCGGTCCGTCGAATCGGCGCCGGCGTTGACCGCCACCCGCCACGAACTGGCTGCCAGCATCTCCGCCTTCACGCACTGAGCGACCACAGAGAGAATATACGTCTCATATTCGTTTGATGTCGTCGCAGGCAGCCGATCGATGACGGATCTGATGGCGTCGAGCTGTGCTTCTGCGTAGCCCTCGAGCACTTCCGTATCGCTGTGACGGTCGACCACGACCGCGCCGGAGCGTCGTGCGGGAATCGCTTCGAGCGGTTGCGCGGCGAGCAGCCGGGCAAGCTCCGCGTCCGGATCGGCGGCCACCAAGAGCCGCGAATACGTACCGGGCGGCAGACCGAGCCCATTTTCAACCTTCTGAACAGTGCCTTTGTGCGGCTTGCGGGCGCCGCGTTCCAGATAGCTCAGTCCCATGATGCTGACGCCGGTGGCGGCGGCAAGCTCCGCCAGCGACCAGTCGCGCGACTCCCGCAGCGCGCGGATGGCCGCGCCGGCCGATTCACGGCTCACCGCGGGCTCCGGCCATAGGCGGATAGTACACAGCCAGCAGGTCGGTTCTATGTATATACGTTTTTGTCACGTTTCTCTTGCGCAAGGGTGTTGTCTGCGTATACGCTTTTGCCTACGTTTTACTTTTTAGTTGAGGAGAGCAGAGACATGGGACACCCTTGCGCAGCCAACCCGGAACTGTGGTTCGGCTACCCGGATGACGACAATGGTGACGGCGCGGCCAAGGCGCGTGCCTATGAGCTTTCGGCCATCGAGGCGCGGATCCAATGCCTGCGCCGTTGCCCGCTAGCCCAGCAGCGTCGATGTGCCCAACACGCCATCGCGCACCGGGAAGAGTACGGCGTGTGGGCCGGCGTGAAACTTCCCGGCGGGCAGTACCGCAAGCGCGAGCAACTCGCCCGGGCGCACGACACCCTGCGGCGTATCGCCACCGGCGAAATCAATTCGAGGCAGCTCCCGGACAACGCGGCCCTGCTGCAGCGTCGCGAACACGATGTGGTCCCGGCGGTCGGAGTGGTGTTACACCTGCCGGCGGCGCATGTGGGCCCGCGGACGGCTGCGTGACCCCTAACCCGGCAGTTTGCTGAGGTCGTGCGCGGGGTAGTCGGGGCCCCAGGAACCCTGACAACCCAAGGGCGCATTCATGACCTTCGACCTGACACCGACTGCCGCGCAGCACGACCTGGCCCGGCGCACGCACGAGTTCGCCGAGACCGTGATTCGCCCCGTCGCACTCGACTACGACCAGCGACAGGAGTTTCCCTGGCCGGTGCTGGAGGAGGCGGCCCAGCGGGGCTTCTACGGCCCGTTGTTCTACCGCGATCTGATCGGTGATCCGACCGGCCTGTCGTTGCCGATGTTTATGGAGGAGCTTTTTTGGGGTTGCGCGGGAATCGGCTTGGCGATAGTCATGCCCGCGCTGGCGTTGTCGGCGATCGGTCAGGCCGCATCACCGGAGCAGATGCTGGAATGGGCACCTGAATGTTTCGGAACGCCAGGCGATCTCAAGCTCGCGGCGCTGGCGATTTCGGAACCCGAAGGTGGCAGCGACGTCCGCAATCTGCGTACCCGCGCACGTCGCGACGGCGAGGACTGGATCATCGACGGTCACAAGATGTGGATCGGCAATGGTGGGATCGCCAACGTGCACGTGGTCAACGCGGTGGTCGATGAGGAGTTGGGCCACCGCGGCCAGGCGCTGTTCGTGGTACCCGGTGGTGCGCCCGGGCTGGAACTGGTGCGCAAACTCGACAAGCTGGGCTGCCGGGCGTCCCATACCGCCGAGTTGCGGTTCAACGGCGTCCGGGTGCCGGCGGCGAATCTGCTTGGGGGACAAGACAAACTGGAACACAAGCTGGCTAAGGCCCGCGAAATAGTCGCGGGTGGGCAACGTTCGGGCTCGGCGACGATGGGCACATTCGAGCAGACCCGGCCGATGGTCGCTGCCCAGGCTATCGGGATCGCGCGCGCCGCACTGGAATACGCGACGCACTATGCCACCGAGCGCGAGGCGTTCGGCGGACCCATCATCGACAACCAAGGTATCGCTTTTCCCTTGGCGGACCTGGCGACCCAGATCGACGCCGCCCGCCTGCTGACCTGGCGGGCCTCTTGGATGGCAGCCAGCGACGTCCCCTTCGAGCGGGGAGAGGGCTCGATGGCCAAGCTCGCCGCCAGCGAGGTCGCCATCAAGGCCACCGAACGCGCCATCCAGACGATGGGGGGTTGGGGCTACATCACCGACCATCCGGTGGAGAAGTGGTATCGAGATGCCAAGCTGTACACCATCTTTGAAGGAACCAGCGAGATTCAACGCATGGTCATTTCCAACGCTCTGGGTGCCGCCGTGGATAAGCCGCCGCTGCATGTGGTGATCGAGCCGAGTGGGGGACCGTTGAACCGAATGTTCGGACGGGGAACCCCACTGCGATCCCGCGCAGCCGATGCCGCGCTGTCCGTGAAGGATCAGGTTCCCGAACCGATCATGCGAGTCGCCATGCGGGTGCTGCGGCCGCCGGGCAGGTGAGCCGGTAGGGTCGCCGTATCACCCCCGGGACGAAGGGTGGGCGATGAGCAACCTCGAGGCCGCGCCGGCCGAAGTCGCTTGCAGCGCTTCACAGGTTGCGGGTATCTCGCCGGTAATAGAGGTTCTGCATCCACGCGAGGTTCCCCTGGGCGGGCCCCGGGCGTTCCCGGTGCGACGCACGCTTCCGCAACGGCAACGCTCGCTGATTGGTGCTTGGTGCTTCGTCGACCACTACGGGCCCGTGTCCGCGCGCATGGACGTCCCGCCGCATCCGCACACCGGACTGCAAACGGTGAGCTGGTTGTCCAGTGGGGGAGTGGAGCATCGTGACAGCGGCGGCGCGCACGCCTTGGTGCGGCCCGGCGAGCTGAACCTGATGACGGCCGGGGCGGGCATCTGTCACTCCGAAGTGTCGATCGGGTCGGGGATTCTGCATGGCGCGCAGCTATGGGTGGCACTGCCCGACTCCGCGCGCGACACCGGACGCGACTTCGCCCACTATGCGCCCGATCCCGTTGCGCTGCCGGGCGCGGTGGCGCGGGTGTTTCTCGGCGAGCTGGCCGGCAGCCGCTCGCCGGTGCACACGTTCACCCCGCTGCTCGGCGCGCAGGTCGATCTCGACGGGAGCTGCGAGTTGGAGATTGACGTCGACCCGGCGTTCGAACACGGGGTGCTCTGCGATGTGGGGGCCGTGGAGATGGGCGGGACTGCGCTGGCGGTCGCCGATCTGGGCTACCAGAGTCCTGGCCATTCGATAATGCGGCTGTGCAATGTTGGGGATCAGCCCGCGCGGGTACTGCTACTAGGCGGAACTCCCTTTACCGAACAGCTGGTGATGTGGTGGAACTTCGTCGGGCGCAGCCACGACGAGATCGTCGGCTATCGCCAACTATGGGAGGACCGCGACGACCGCTTCGGCGCCGTCGACGGGTATCGGGGTTCGGTGAACCGACTGCCCGCGCCGCCGTTACCCACCACCCGGTTGCTGCCTCGGCCGCTACCGAACGAAAGGAGCACACATGACCACTGACAACACTGGCGCAGAGACCACGGTCAGCGCGGAGCACCAGAAGTACACGATTGCCGTCGAGGGCAAGACCGTCGGCCTCGCCGAATTCGCCGACCGCGGCGATCAGCGCGTCTTCTACCACACCGAGGTCGATCCGGCGTTCGGCGGACGGGGCCTGGCGACCATTCTGATCAAGCAGGCACTCGACGCCACCCGCGACGATGGCAAGCGCATCGTGCCGGTGTGTTCCATGGTCGGCACGGTGCTGAAAAAGCACCCCGAGTTCGACGACATCACCGACCCCGTCACCAACGAGGTTGCGGGGTGGGCGCAGACCCAGCCGAGCAGTTGACCCCTGGGTTCGGCGACCCTTTCACCGCTGTGGCGGTGCTTCGAACGTGGGTGCACCTCCGTCTCTCGGCACCCTTGCCGGCACATTTCCCGCCAGGGCAGCCGAAAGATCGCCGTGTACGACGTACGCGACCGAGTCGTACGGAAAGTACCAGGCTTCATGTGTTTCCACGATCGCCTCATCGACGATCATGAGGTCACCCAACCGCTCTTTTACGGCCAAGTTACTAATCGCGTCGGCAGCCCGTGCCCGCGCTTCTTTGAGTTCTATTCCATTCATCGACACCTCTTCAAATATCTGCCTCAATGAGTAGCACACACCGGGTGGGCGCTTTTGCGCGGCTCAGTCCGGTTTCGGCCATCCAAAATTCTTGTACGAGTTCGAACGACGCAGGGCGACGAGCTCTTCACACGAGCGTGCCGCGGTGGAATCGTCGGCGAACAACTGCTCGACACGGCTCAGGTTATTTGATAGCCAATTGGCCTGCTCGACGGGCGAACCCGCGCCAGTGTCGTCGCCGCCTTCCAGGTACTGACGTATGAGCGGGAGCCAAAACCAGTTGTCGGCGCTTAGCAAGGGTACGGGCACAACCGAGAACAGGATTTGACCGCGATCATTGGCGATAGTCCAAGTAAGTCGCTCGCCCGTGATTGAAATCGCAGCGTCGATGTCAGCAAGACCGCGATTTCTCGAATCCGTGAAGCGATACGACGGATTGAGGTAGAGGAACTCGATATGTTTGATAAAAAACTCGAGCAGCGTTTTCACGGATGACCTCCAAACCTGGGCGGAGCCAATGTATATCCATCGATTACTTCATACC
>Ga0075363_100000625_pt1 | contig 11696 bp, 11 predicted proteins | sample EndMetdeltDD1763_FD_71470 | JGI IMG/M metagenome (GOLD analysis project Ga0075363, IMG submission 71470) | Populus endosphere microbial communities from Tennessee, USA - Endosphere MetaG P. deltoides DD176-3 | ecosystem: Host-associated > Plants > Roots > Endosphere | place: USA: Tennessee...
CCACGAGGTCCTGCTGGGCGACGATCCGGAGTACGAGGTACTCGCGGTCCTCTCCCTTGATGGTCCGCATCTCGATGTCCTCGATGATGGCGGCCCCGTGGTTCGGGTAGACAACCGTTTCGCCGACGGTGAAAGTCATATGTGAAGTTCCCCTTCCTAGGTGACCAGTCTAACACGACGGTGGTCGACCAGGAGCCGCGTTTCCGCAGGTCAGAGGCACAATCGTCACTTGACAAAGCGTCGCAGGTCGTGCTGCGAGGGGTGGGTCACGCCGGTTCGGACTGGGTGTTCTCTCAGGTCTCTCACAGGTGAAATCGCAGGTCATCGGCCCCGAAGCCCGGATCCCCGACCCCGCGTGGTCAATACTGCGGGGCATGGCGAGAGAGGGTCGCTGGGGTCGCGGGAGGGCGTCCGAGCGCGAGGCTGCTGAGGCCGCTGGGACGATCCGGCAGGCCGACCAGACCGCTACCCCGGCCACATCCGCACCAGCCATCCCGGAGGCGCCCACCCCAGACCGGCGGGCCGAGCGACGCGACAGCTGGCGGGAGCGGGAACAGCGCGCCGCGCAGCGCCGGCAGGAGCGGGCCGCTGCGGCCCCCACCGAAGCGCCGCCCGTCGAGCCGGAGGCCACCTCGGAGGTCGCGCTCGCCGACCCGCTCGCCGACCCGCTCGCCGACCCGCTCGCCGACCCGCTCGCCGACCCGCTCGCCGAGACGACAGCAGAGCCTGCTTCCGACCCGGTGGAGGACGACGAGGACTGGTCGCCGGAGTCCGCGGCGTTCAGGCTGGGCAACCTCACGCCGTTCCTGCTGGTCCGGGCCGCGCACCCGCGCCAGGCGCTGGTGACCGCGGTCGCCATGACCGTCGCCGCCGCCCTGGCGGGCCGGCCCAGCCGGGAGCTGCTGCTCATCCTCGGCACCGTGCTGGTGGGCCAGGTGATCCTCGGCTGGTTCAACGACCTGGTGGACCGCAAGCGCGACGCCCGCCACCAGCTCACCGGCAAGCCTCTCGCAGACGGCCGGCTCGACCCGGGCACCGTGTGGTTCTGCCTCGCTCTTGCGATCTTCCTGGTGGTGCCGCTCTCCGTCGCCAACGGGCTGTACGCCGGGTCGGCCTACCTCATCTCACTCGCGATCGGCCTGCTCGGGCAGTGGGTCTGGCTGCGCAGGGGCTTCTTCTCGTGGCTGCCGTGGGCGGCGGCGTTCGCGCTCTACCCGGCCTTCCTCTCCTACGGCGGATGGGGTGGTCAGGAGAAGGGGGCGCCGCCGGAGCTGCTGGTCACCGGGCTCGCCGCGCTGCTCGGGATCGGCGTTCACCTCCTCACCGCCCTGTGGGGACTGGTGCCCGACAACGAGGACAAGTGGAGCTACCTGCCACTCAAGCTGGGGTTGAAGATCGGGGCTTCCCGGCTGCTCTGGCTGGCTGGCACCTACACCGTGCTGGTGGTGGTCGGGCTGGCCTTCGCGGGCACCCATGTCGGGCTCGCGCAGGAGCCGCTCTAGGAGCGCCGAGCGCGTCCATTAGTGTTCTGTGCCATGCAGCCCCGACGCTCGCTCCGGTTGGTCGCAGGAGCCCTCGTCCTTGCCCTGCCGCTCCTCGGCTCGTGCGGCTTCGACAAGGCGACCGACCGGGTCTACACACCGGCCGCGGGCATCAACAACCGCGCCGGCGACGTCCACGTCCTGGGTGCGGTGATCGTGGCCGCCCAGCCCGGTTCCGGCACCTTCGTCGCCTCGCTGAGCAACACGAAGTCCGACGAGGACGTCGAGCTCACCCAGGTGGCCGGCTCCGGCACGTGGACCGACCTGGTGTTCGCTCCGGACGACCCGTCCGTCGACATCGCCGCCCGCGGCTTCGTCAACCTGGTCGACGAGGACCCGATCACCGTCACCGGTGACCTCACTCCGGGCCAGGTCGTGAGCCTGACCCTCACCTTCGACAGCGGCGACGCGGTCACCATGGACGCACCCGTCGTCTATGCCTGCAACTCCTACGAGGGGCTCGACAGCTCCGCGTCCGAGCCGAGCGAGTCGCCGACCGAGAGCGAGTCACCGTCGCCGGGTGACGTGCCCACCGAGGGCAGCACGGTCAGCCCGAGCGCGAGCGAGAGCCCGAGCGGGGCGTCCGGCGCCCCGGCCGAGCCCTACGACTGCGTCGCGGTCGGCGAGGACTGAGACGGTGCCGCACACGCTCGTCCTGCTCCGCCACGGCGAGAGCGTCTGGAACGCCGAGAACCTCTTCACCGGCTGGGTCGACGTCCCCCTGAGCGACAAGGGCCGCGCCGAGGCCGAGCAGGGCGGCGAGCAGCTCAAGGACGCCGGACTGGCCCCCGACGTCGTACACACCTCGCTGCTGCGGCGGGCGATCACGACCGCAGCCATCTCGCTGGACGTGGCCGACCGGCACTGGATCCCGGTCAAGCGCTCGTGGCGGCTCAACGAGCGTCACTACGGCGCGCTGCAGGGCAAGAACAAGAAGCAGACCCTCGACGAGTACGGCGAGGAGCAGTTCATGCTCTGGCGCCGGTCCTTCGATGTGCCGCCGCCGCCGATCGAGGACTCGTCCGAGTGGTCGCAGGCCGGGCTGCCCCAATACGCCGACCTCGGCGCCGAGATGCCGCGCACGGAGTGCCTCAAGGACGTCATCGCGCGGTTCCTGCCCTACTGGGAGTCCGACATCACCGCGGATCTGCGCGCGGGCAAGACCGTGCTGGTCGCCGCGCACGGCAACAGCCTGCGTGCCCTGGTCAAGCACCTCGACCAGATCAGCGACGACGACATCGCCGGCCTCAACATCCCGACCGGGATGCCCCTGGTCTACGAGCTCGACGACTCGTTCGCCCCCACCGTCCGGGGCGGCCGCTACCTCGACCCCGACGCCGCCGCCGAGGCCGCCGCCGCAGTGGCCAACCAGGGCCGCTGAACCTCTCAGCCGGCCGGCCCGCTGGATGGATCCCAGGTTATGTTGGGATCCCTGAACTTCTGGCCCGTTGCAACGGCCGATAAGTTCAGGGATTGCCCCAGAAGTTCCGGCTGAGGTCCCGGATCTGTCCACAGACCGAAGACCGACGCCGTCATCCACAGACGACGAACGGGTCGCTCGCTGCTCGTCTGCTCGCCGCCGCATGGTGTGTCCATGGACGACGCCTTCGACGCCTTCACGATGCCGGTCCGCCTTCGCCGTGAGCTCCTCGGTGAGGGGTGGAACGACCGTGGCATCGCGCACCAGGTTCGATCGGGACAGTGGGTGCGACCGCGCCGAGGGGCCTATGCCGACGCGACCGCCTGGAAGACACTCGATGCCACGTCCCGACACGTGGTCACGACCCGCGCGGTAGTCAAGCAGGCCGAGACCGACGTCATCGTCTCGCATGCGAGCGCGGTCCCCTGGTGGGCCGGCCCCACCTGGGGAATTGACCTCAGCTATGTCCACACGACGCGCAAGGACGGCAAGACCGGCCGCAAGGAGGCGGGTGTCCACCAGCATTGCGGCGTACTCCTGGATGCTGACGTCGAAACCGTGAACGGCGTCGACGTGATGGCACCGACGCGCGTGGCCATCGAGGTCAGCACCATTGCGTCCATGGAGGCGTCAGTGGTGGTGCTCAACGACTTCCTGCATCGCGAGCTGACCACGGCCAAGGCTGTGCGCGAACGCTACGACGCGACCATGGACCACTGGCCGGACAGTCGCGCCACCGAGGTCGTGATCCGTCTCGGTGACCCACGGATCACCAGCATTCTCGAGTCCCGGTTCTGGTGGTTCTGCTTCCTTGCGGGCCTGCCGGCACCCATCCCTCAGTACGAGGTCTTCACTCCGGACGCGCACCTCGTCGCCCAGCTCGACTTCGCGTGGCCCGAGCTCGGCGCGTACGTCGAGACCAACGGCAAGTTCAAGTACCTCGAGCTCCTCAAGCCCGGCCAGAAGCCGGGCGACGTGATCGAGCGCGAACGCCGCCGCGAGGAACTCGTCGGCCAGATCACCGGCTTCCGCGCCCTCCACGTCGGCTGGAACGATCTGGACAGCCCCCGACTGACCGAACAGCGGCTACGCGACCACCTGTGGCCGCCGCGGAGGCTGGCCGGCTGAGCTCCAACTTCTCGGGCAATCCCTGAGCTTCTGGGGCATTGCAACGCCCAAGAAGTTCAGCGATCCCAGGTTAACCTGGGATCCCTCCACCCGCCGGGCCGAGACCACGACCCAGTAGCGAGCGAATGGGTCAGGCGCGAAGAGCCTGGGGGTACTCCCCGGTGACGACGAAGACGACCCGGTTGGCGACCGAGACGGCGTGGTCGGCGATCCGCTCGTAGTAGCGGCCGAGGAGGGCCACGTCGACGGCCGCCTCGACACCGTGCGTCCAGCTGTCGGAGAGCAGCTCGGTGAAGCTCTGCCGGCGCAGCTGGTCCATCTCCTCGTCGTCCTTGCCGACCGCGATGGCGGTGGTGACGTCACGACTGGTGATCACCTCGTGCACCCGCTTGACCATGTCCTCGGCGACCTCGGCCATCCGGCTGATGGTGGGCCGGATCTCCTCGGGTACGGCGACGTTGGGCACCCGCAGCCGGGCGATCTTGGCGACGTGCACGGACAGGTCGCCCATCCGCTCGAGCTCGGTCACCATCCGCAGCGCGGCGACGACGACCCGCAGGTCCCCGGCGACGGGCGCCTGGAGGGAGAGCAGGGAGAACGCCGTGTCCTCGACCCGCTCGCGGGCCACGTCGATCGTGGCGTCGGCACTGATGACGCGCTCGGCGATCTCGGCGTCGCCCTTCAGCAGGGCCTCGGTGGCGCTGGACACAGCCTCCTCGACCTGGGAGCAGATCGCGGCGAGGTCGTCGAAGATCGACTCGAGCTGGTCGTGGAAGAGTTCACGCATGGGCTCACCGTAGGCAGGCAAGGTGTCCAGCCGGGGCGAGGACGTGAACTGGACGTGAACGTTCGGTGCCCGCACGCTCCGGAAGCGAACGACACGCGACCTCAGCCCTACCATCGATGGTGTGGACCCGACGACACAGGCGTTCCTCGCCGCCGTCCTCGGAGCCGTCGTTGCTGGCGGAGCCGTGCTCGCGTGGCACATCAGCGACCGCCAGCAGTCCACGCTGCCGGTGGCCGAGGAGCCGGTGGTGCCACCGGAGGTGGCCACCGTGCTCTCGGTCCTGCGCAGCAGCGCGGTGATCGTCGACGACACCGACACGGTCGTGAAGGCCTCCGCACCGGCCTACGCCCTCGGGCTGGTGCGCGGGACTCAGCTGGTGTCCGAGGAGCTGGACAAGCTGGTCCACGAGGTACGCCGTGACGGCCAGATCCGCGAGACCGAGCTGCTGATGAACCGCCCCGCCGCCCCAGCCCGCCACGTCACCGCCCGGGTGGCGCCGCTGGGCTCGCGGCTGGTGCTGGCGCTGGTCGAGGACCGCACCCGCGAGCGCCGGGTCGAGGCGGTACGCCGCGACTTCGTCGCCAACGTCAGCCACGAGCTCAAGACGCCGGTCGGCGCGATCAAGCTGCTGGCCGAGGCCGTGTCCGACGCGAGCGAGGACCCGGAGGCGGTCAAGCGGTTCGCCGGCCGGATGCTCACCGAGAGCGACCGGCTGACCAGGCTGGTGCAGCAGATCATCGAGCTGTCCCGCCTCCAGGCCGACGACCCGCTGGAGACCCCGACCGCGGTGAGCATCGACGACGTCATCGGCGTCGCGGTCGACACCAGCGCGATCGACGCGGACTCCAAGCGGATCGACATCGTCACGGGCGGTACGCCCGGGCTCGAGGTGTTCGGCAACGAGGAGCAGGTCACCGCCGCGGTGGCCAACCTGGTCGCGAACGCCGTGTCCTACTCCGCGATCGACTCCACCGTCCTCGTCACCACCAAGGCCGACGCGGGGTCGGTCGAGATCTCGGTGGTCGACCAGGGCATCGGCATCCCGTCTGACGAGATCGACCGGATCTTCGAGCGGTTCTACCGGGTCGACCCGGCCCGGCACCGCTCCACGGGAGGCACCGGGCTCGGCCTCTCGATCGTCAAGCACGTCGCGGCCACGCACGGCGGTGACATCCGGGTCTGGTCCGTCGAGGGCCAAGGGTCGACGTTCACGCTGACCCTGCCCCAGCACCAGGCCCACCACGGAGTGACCGCGGCGGCGTCCGAGGACTTCGAGTCCACCGAGAAAGAGGTACTGAAGTGACCCGGGTACTCGTCGTCGAGGACGAAGAGAGCTACAGCGAGGCCCTGGCCTACATGCTCCGCAAGGAAGGCTTCGAGGTCGCGATCGCGGCCGACGGCAATGCCGCGCTGACCGAGTTCGACCGCAACGGCGCCGACATCGTGCTGCTCGACCTGATGCTGCCCGGGATCCCCGGCACCGAGGTGTGCCGCACCATCCGGCAGACGTCGAGCGTGCCGGTGATCATGGTCAGCGCCAAGGACGACGAGGTCGACAAGGTGGTCGGTCTCGAGCTCGGCGCCGACGACTACGTCACCAAGCCGTACTCGCCGCGCGAGCTGGTCGCCCGCATCCGCGCCGTGCTGCGGCGCGGCACCGAGCCGGACCTCTCACCCGCGACGCTCGAGGCGGGGCCGGTGCGCATGGACGTCGAGCGCCATGTCGTGACCGTCGGCGGCCAGGAGCAGCGGCTGCCGCTCAAGGAGTTCGAGCTCCTGGAGATGTTCCTGCGCAACCCCGGCCGCGTCCTGACCCGCGGGCAGCTGATCGACCGGGTGTGGGGCTCCGACTACGTCGGCGACACCAAGACCCTCGATGTCCACGTGAAGCGGCTGCGCGCCAAGCTCGAGCCCGACCCGGGCGAGCCCAAGTACCTCGTCACCGTGCGCGGCCTGGGCTACAAGCTCGATCTGTGAGCCTGGGTAGTCCGTGATTCAACGGCCCTGGACTCGCACGCCGAGGGGCCGTTGAGTCACGGACTACCCCGACTCGGGGTCGGGCAGCGTGAGCAGCCGCCTGAGCCGCGTCATGCGAGCGGCGATCTCCTCGATCATCGCGTCGGGATGCTCGACGACCGGCTCCTCGCTGAGCGCCTCGGGCGTCACGAGCAGCAGCGCGCCGATCGCGGCGCCCGCGAACATCTTGACGTCGTCGTCCACCTCGCGGCCGGTACGCCGCCCGATGGCGTCGGCGAGCAGCTGCATCGGCCGCACCATCTCCGCGATCATCCCGCGGCGCAGCTCCGGGACCGTCCGGATCAGGTTGTTGCGGACGTTCTCGAGCTCGAAGTCCTCGGCAGGCAGCCCGCCGATCCCGACCCGCACGGCGTGCGCCATCGCATCGAAGAAGTCCATCTCCGCGGGCGCGTCCACGAACCTCTCGATCGTCGCCTCGTCGACGAAGTCGGTGAGGACCACGTCCTCCTTGGTGGGGAAGTAGCGGAAGAAGGTGCTCGCCGAGACCTCGGCGGCCTCGGCGATCGCCTCGACCGACGTGGCGGCGTACCCGTTGCGCTGGAAGAGCCGCAGCGCCTCGCGCTGGATCGTCGCGCGGGTGCGCGCCTTCTTGCGCTCACGCAGCCCGGGCGAGGTCGACACGCTCTGATTCTGCCTCGTGAGCCGTCCGCGGCAGCCGCGCCGCGGCGATGACGGCCGCCACCACGGAGATCCCGGCCGAGACCCACAGCGCGAGGTCCATGCCGTCGACGAAGTGGGCGGCGGTGTCGCCCGCGCCGGAGTAGTGCGCGTTGAGGGCCGCGCCCAGCACTGCGATGCCGAGGACGCTTCCGACCTGGCGCAGGGTCTGCACCAGCGCCGAGCCGGTGCCGGCGCGGTTGCGCGGCAGGCTCATCAGGGCGGCGGTCTGCGCGGCGAACAGAGCCGCGCCGAAGCCGAGACCGACGACAGCGGTCCACACCGCGGCCCGGCCGAAGCCGTCGCCCAGCCCCGTCGTCGCGCCGACCACCATGCCCACGGCGACCAGCAGCGAGCCCCCCGTCGCCATGACCCCAGCGGGCACCCGGCTCCCCAGCCGGTTGGACAGCTGCATCGCCACGAGCATGCCGAGCACCATCGGGAGGGTGCGCAGCCCGGTGCCGAGCGCGTCGGCACCAAGGACCAGGCGGAAGTACTGCGGCATCGTGAACATCACGCCGAACAACGACAGGCTCGCGACGGCTGCGGTGACCGAGCCCCAGCGGAACGCCGGGTGCGCCCACACGTCGTAGTCGAAGACGGGGATGGTCCCGGTCAGCCGCCGCTCCCAGACCAGGAACGCCGCCAGCACCAGCAGCCCGCCCGCGACGCAGGCGAGCGTGACTGGATCGGTCCAGCCGCGGTTCGGCCCCTCGATCACGCCGTAGGTCACCGCCACCAGCCCGGTCGCGGCGAGCAGCACGCCGAGCCCGTCGAACCCGCGACCCTCCTGCTCGACCCCTCCCGAGGGCAGGAACCGTACGACGGCCACCAGCGCCGCGGCGATGACCGGCACGTTGATGACGAAGACCGACCCCCACCAGAACGACTGGAGGAGCGCACCGCCGACGATCGGGCCCAGCGGGAGCCCGATCATCGTGGACAGGCTGAGGACCAGCACCGCCCGGGGCCGCTCCTCGGGTTCGAAGAGGACGACCACGGCCGACATCGCGAGCGGGATCAGTGCAGCGGCCCCGAGCCCCAGCAGCGAGCGCGCCGCGATGAGCGAGGCCGGGCTGCCGGCGTAGGCGCACCACAGCGAGCCGGCCGCGAAGACGACGAGCGCGCCCACGGTCAGCCCCTTGCGGCCGAGTCGGTCGCCGAGCATGCCGGCGGGCAGCATCACCGCCGCGAGCACCAGCAGGTAGGAGTCGGCGAACCACTGCAGCTGCGAGGTCGACGCGTCCAGGTCGGTGGCGATGTCGGGGAGCGCCACGTTGAGGACGGTCATGTCGAGGCCCACGACGAGCAGCGAGAGGGCGGTGGCGCCCAGCGCCCACCAGCGGGCGGAAGAGGCTGGCATGACAGAGACTCCAATCTGACGGTTACTTGCTTTTGAATGTAACTGTCAGAATCCGGAATGTCCACCTCAGCCCAGGAGCGGCCGCCAGTCCGCACCGAGCTCGGCACGCTCCGGGTCGGTGAGCGGACGTCGGCCGGTGCCCTTGAGCACCGCCTCGGTGTCGTTCCCCGACGACGGCAGCGGGCTGCCGTGCAGTGCCGCCAGCACCCGCCTCGCCTCCACCAGTGCAGCCGCCGGTGGCTCCGGCGCGCCGGCGAGGTCCACGGTCAGGTCCAGCAGGTGCGTCGTCGCCTCGACGACCAGCGTCGAGGTGAGGTCCTCGACAGTGATGACGTGGCCCTGCGTACGCACACACGATCGGTCGTCGGCCGCGGCGACCGCCCGCGCCGAGGCCTCGGTCGTCGTCGCGAAGTGGTCGACCAGCACGGCACCGCTGGAGTACGCCGAGGCAGCCAAACGCACGAACTGCGCATGGGGAGGGTTCCACTCCGAGTCGGGGCTGGCCGGAAGTCGTGGCCAGACGTCCGAATTCCGCGTGTCAAGTGTGGGTGGCACTTCCTAGGCTGGGCCGGTGACCGCGACCACGCCCGCCGAGCAGACCGGCAGCGCCCCCCAGCCGGCCCCTTCCACCGCTCCGGCCTGGCTGCCGGTGGCCGCCGTCGGCGTGACCCTCCTGCTCTGGGCCTCGGCGTTCGTCGCGATCCGGCACCTCGCCGGCACCTTCTCCGCCGGCTCTCTCTCCCTCGGCCGGCTCCTGATCGGCGCGCTCTGCCTCGGCGCGGTCGCGCTCGGCCGCGGCCTCCCCCGGCCCACCCGCGGCCAGTGGGTCTCGATCGGGACGATCGGGGTGCTCTGGTTCGGCGTCTACAACGTCGCCCTCAACGCCGGCGAGCAGCACGTCGACGCCGGCACGGCGGTGATGCTCATCCAGGTCTCCCCCGTCCTCGTCGCGCTGCTGGCGGCGATGTTCCTGCACGAGACGTTCACCCTCTACCTCGGGCTCGGCCTCGCCCTCGCCTTCGGTGGCGTCGTCCTGATCGCCACCGCCTCGGGAGACTCCAACGGCGACCGCAGCGTCCTCGGCGTGGTGCTGTGCCTGGTCGCGGCGGTCGTCTACTCGGTCAGCCTGGTGCTGCAGAAGCCCCTGGTCGCCCGGATGCCCGCGATCCACGTGACCTGGCTCGCCTGCACGGTCGGCGCCGTGGTGTGCCTCCCCTTCGCCGGACAGCTGGTCGACGACGCTCGCTCGGCATCGGTGTCCAACATCTGGTGGGTCGTCTACCTCGGTGTCTTCCCGACCGCGATCGCGTTCACGACGTTCGCCTACGCGCTCCGCACGATGTCCGCCAGCAGCCTCGGCGTGACGACCTACCTCGTCCCGCCGATCACGATCGTGATGGGCTGGCTCTTGCTGAGCGAGACCCCGCCCAGCATGGCCTACGTCGGCGGCGTGCTCGCCCTGGTCGGGGTGGCCGTGGCGCGGCGCAAGCCGCGCACCCTGGCCGCCGAGCCGGCTGCGCCGAGCTGAGCCTCACCCCCAAGGGTGTTGCGGGCGCCTCCGTCAATGGTCTTTGTGGGCCATTGACCACGGCGCGCCCATAGAGCAGGTTCGGCAGGTCCATCACACCTGAACTTGAGAGAGAGCCCCATGGGGATCAAGAAGTACGTCGCGCTCCTCGCCAGCGCGACTCTCGGACTCGGCCTGGCCGCCCTGGCGAACCCGCCGGCCAACGCCGCCGTCTTCAGCCTGTCCAACAATACCGCGATCACCTTCGCCAACACCGGTCCCGTCAACGCGGCACCGTTCCCGTCGAACATCTCGCAGTTCGGCATGAGCACGGTGGTGACCGACGTCAACGTCACGCTGACCAACCTCAGCCACACGTTCCCCGACGACCTCGACATCGAGCTGGTCGGACCCAACGGCACCACCGTCGCCCTGATGTCCGACTCGTGCGGCGGCACTGACATCGTCAACCGGAACTTCACGTTCGACGACAGCGCTGCTTCGAGCGTGCCCGCGGGGACCGACGTCACCTGCAACGCCAGCACCAGCTGGAAGCCGTCCAACGTCGCCGACGCAGACCCCGAGCAGTGGTTGATTGCGCCCACCGCCACGACCCTCGCGGCCTTCAACGGCATCAACCCCAACGGCACCTGGTCGATCTACGCCGGTGACGACGCCAGCCTCGACACTGGTGGCATCGCCGGGGGCTGGTCCATTCAGATCACGACCGCCGCCTCGGCCCCCATCACCATCCCGGCGTTCGGTTCCAGCGGCGGTGGCGTGGCGGCTCCTTACCCGGCTCCGATCGCCGTCTCCGGTGTCTCCGGTCTCATCACCGATGTCAACCTCACCATCCCTGGCCTCGCGCACACCTTCCCGTCCGACCTGCAGATGGTGCTGCAGTCCCCGAGCGGAACGGCCGTGAAGATCTGGGGCAACGACTGCGGCAGCACCGACGTCCTCAACAAGGACTTCACCTTCGACGACCAGGCGGCGACCGCGCCTCCTGCTGCGTGCGCCGCGGGTGGAACCTTCAAGACGACGGCGAACCCTCTGGCGTCGATGCCGGCCCCGGCGCCCGCCGGCCCGTTCGGCACCTCGCTGGCGGCGTTCAACGGCCAGTCCGCGAACGGCAGCTGGAAGCTCTACATCAACGACACCGCCGCAGCTGACGGTGGGTGGATCTCGGCCACCCCGACGCTGACGTTCAAGACCACGGACGTCATCCCGCCGGAGACCACCTTCACCAAGAAGCC
>Ga0075363_100000626_pt1 | contig 11693 bp, 10 predicted proteins | sample EndMetdeltDD1763_FD_71470 | JGI IMG/M metagenome (GOLD analysis project Ga0075363, IMG submission 71470) | Populus endosphere microbial communities from Tennessee, USA - Endosphere MetaG P. deltoides DD176-3 | ecosystem: Host-associated > Plants > Roots > Endosphere | place: USA: Tennessee...
GCGTCCCGCACTACGCCTACAACTTCGTCGGCCGCGACCTCACCGTGGTGCGCGGTGCCGTCCCGATGGCGCCGGGCCGGCACGACCTCGTGGTCCGGTTCGGCTACGACGGCGGTCCCCCCGGCAGTGGCGCCGACGTGACGCTGGAGGTCGACGGCAGCCCCGTCGCGTCCGGGCGGGTCCCGGTCACCACCGCCTACTACTTCTCCTTCGACGAGACCTTCAACATCGGCGTCGACCGCGGCACGCCGGTGGTCGACGACTACCTGCCGGTCCGGAACCGCTTCGAGGGTGTGATCCACCGGGTGCGGTTCGACCTGGGGCCGGTCCAGGAAGCGGTCCCCGACACTGAGCGCGCCCGCGCGCACCTGACCCACCAATGACCGGCTGCTGCTCGCCCTCACGTGGCGAGGACGGTGCCGGTTCTCCGTCGAGTGACGCGAAAGTGCTGTCAGGAGCGCTCCCGAACAGCACTTACGCGTCACTCGACGTGTCCGTCCCCGGCGGTCGGACCCTCGTCGGCAGCGACGATCCGGACCACCCGGAGGAGTGGCCGGTCCGCGAGGTCGTCCTCGCGGCGTACCGGATCGCGGCGTGCGCGGTCACGAACGCCGAGTTCGCACACTTCATCGCCGCCACCGGGCACCGGACGGACGCGGAGCGGTTCGGCTCCTCGTTCGTCTTCGCCGGGTTCCTCCCCGACGACTTCGCGCCCACCCGAGGCGTGGCCGCGGCACCGTGGTGGCGGGAGGTGCCGGGCGCGACGTGGGCGCACCCTTTCGGACCCCAGTCCGACCTGTCCGGTCTCGACGACCACCCGGTGGTCCACGTGTCGCGGAACGACGCGCAGGCCTACGCCGCGTGGCGCGGCGCCCGGCTGCCGACCGAGTCAGAGTGGGAGCACGCCGCGCGCGGCGGCCTGGTTGGTCAGCCGTTCCCCTGGGGCGCCGAGCTCGAGCCCGGCGGGCAGCACCGGATGAACGTCTGGCAGGGCACCTTCCCGACCGAGGACACCGGTGCGGACGGATGGCGTGGCACCTGTCGTGTGGACGCCTTCCCCGCCAACGGGTTCGGCCTGCACAACACCACGGGCAACGTGTGGGAGTGGTGCGACGGCGCGTGGGCTGGATCCGATGCCGACGGGATCAGCCGGGGAGGGTCGTACCTCTGCCACGCGTCGTACTGCCGCCGCTACCGGGTCTCCGCCCGTCAGCGGCACTCACCGGACTCGAGCGCCGGCAACCTCGGGTTCCGCCTCGCAGCCTCACGTTGAGGAAGGCGTACGCCGACCCGCGAGCTCCTCTGCGCCCGCGACCGCCAGGCCGCCCAGGCTGTCGAACCGCTTGGCGGTGATCCGCTCGGGCGGTCCCCAGATGCTGAGGACCGCGACGGGGCGGCCGGCGACGTCGAGCACCGGTGCGGACACACCCCATGCCGACTCCTCGAACTCGCCCCGGCACACGGAGAACCCACGCTCGCGGGTCCGCACGAGCTCCTCCTCGAGCGCGGCGCGTGACGTGATCGTCGCCGAGGTGAAGCGCTGCAGCCGGCCACCGCGCTGGCTCAAGAGCTCTCGGACCTCGTCGGGCCCGGAGAAGGCCAACAGCACCTTGCCTGTCGACGTGGCATGCAACGAGACCGGCCGGCCCTGCCAGGTGACCGAGACGATCGCGCCGGCGTCGGCCTCGGCGACGTAGGTCAGCGCGCCGTCGCGCATGACCGCCAGCGCGGCCGTCTCGCCGGTCCGGCCCGCGATCCGCTCCAGCACCGAGTGCGCCGCACGGGCCATGGACGACCCGCCGGCCTGCCCGGCGAGGTCGATGAGCCCGAAACCGAGGGAGTACCAGCCGGTGTCGCGGTCGAGGCTGACCAGCCGCTGCTGCTCCAGGGTGGCGAGGATCCGCCACGTGGTGGTGCGGTTCAGGCCGACGGTCTGGGCGAGGGCGGTGGCCGTGGCCGCGGGCCCCGACGCCGCCGCCACGGCGCGGAGGAGGGCGGCCGCCCGCTCGACGGACTGGACCTGCGTGGACTCCCGAGGACGGTCGGTTGCGTTGGACGAAGCCTGTTGCGTATGGCGAGTTGCCACCAAAACCTCCCTCTCGACCATTGACCCCCGTCGCGGACCACTTTATGTTGCTAGGTCACAGGGCCGTTGTTCGGATAGTGAAACAGAGGAGTCACGAAGTGAACCAACCTCGGAACAGCCTAGACCTCTCCCGGCGCCAACTCCTGAAGTACTCCGGCCTCGGCGCTGCTGCCGTCGCGGGCAGCAGCTTCCTCACCGCCTGCGGAGGTGACGACGGGGGCGGAGGAGGCGGAGGCCCACAAAAGAGCGGCGGTCAGCTGATCCACGGAGCAACCGGTGGTGGCTCGAAGGACACCATCGACCCGCACCAGCCGGTGACTGCTGCCGACATCGCCCGCGTCAACAACCTCTTCGAGCCACTGCTCTTCTGGGACAACAACTACGAGCTGCAGCCGGCCCTCGCCGAGTCGGTCGAGGCCTCCGCCGACGCGAAGACCTGGACCATCACGATGCGCAAGGGCGTGACCTTCCACAACGGCCAGCCGGTCACCGCCGACGACGCCTGGAAGAGCATCCAGCGCGTGGCGGACCCCGACGCGCCGCTGTCGGCCGGCGGCCAGCTCTCCGCCATCATCGACTTCCAGTCGTCCAAGGTGGTCGACGACACCACGCTCCAGCTGGTCCTCAACACGCCCTACGCGATCCTCGACACGCTGCTCGCCGAGTACACCCTCGGCATCATTCCCGGCGGCGAGTTCGACCCGACCAACCCGATCGGCACCGGCGCCTTCGCCTACAAGTCCTTCGAGCCCGGCAAGACCAGCACCTTCACCAAGTACGCCGACTACTGGGGCGACGCGGCGTTCGTCGACGAGCTGGTGATCCAGGACTTCGCCGACGACAACTCCAAGGTCAACGCGCTGCAGGCCAAGCAGATCCAGACCCTCGACAACCTGCCCTACAACCTGATCGAAACCATCAAGGGGGCCGGGGGCGGCGTGCTCATCGCCGACGGCGGCAACTGGGTGCCGTTCACGATGCGCGTCGACCAGGCGCCGTTCAACGACGTCAAGGTCCGCCAGGCGATGCGGCTGATCGTCGACCGCCAGGCGATGATCGACCAGACGCTGAGCGGGTACGGCTCCCTCGGCAACGACCTCTACGCACCGCTCGACGTCAACTACGCCAAGGACCTGCCGCAGCGCGAGCAGGACCTCGACCAGGCCAAGTCGCTGCTCGCCTCCGCGGGCCAGGAAGGGCTCCAGGTCGAGCTGTTCACCGGCGAGGACATCGGCTCGGTGGCCGTCCCGGCCGCGAACCTGTTCGCCGAGCAGGCCAAGGGTGCCGGCGTCGAGGTGAAGGTCACCAAGAAGAACCCCTTCTACGACGACAACTACCTGTCCTACACGTTCGCGCAGGACTTCTGGAACACCCGCAACTACATCCCGCAGGCGGTCGTCGGCACCTTCCCGGAGAAGCTCGGCGGCACCTACAACGAGACCCACTGGGACAACGAGCAGCACCGCGACCTGGTGAACCAGGCCGCCGCCGAGCTCGACGAGACGAAGCGGGCAGACCTGCTCCACCAGGCCCAGGAGATCGAGTACAACGAGGGTGGCCTGATCATCTGGGGCTTCCGCCAGCAGGTGGACGGCTACGCGTCCAACGTGCAGGGCCTGGAGCCGAGCAAGTACCTCCCGCTCGGCAACTACAAGTTCAACAAGGTGTCGATCTGACATGACCCAGGTCGCGACGCTCCCTGATCCGTTCGAGGAGGTCGCACCTCCCCGTGGCCGCTCGGGCGGGGCGGCGTGGGGCCTCTGGCTCCTGCGCCGCCTCGGCCTGGCGGTGTTCACGCTGTGGCTGGTCTCGATCCTGGTGTTCCTGGCCACCGCCGCTCTCGGCGACCCGGTGCGGGCCATCCTGGGACGCGACTACGACTCCAACGTCGCCAAGCGCGAGCAGCTCCAGGGGCTGCTCAACGCCGACCACTCGATCCTGTGGCGCTACTTCCACTGGCTCGGCGGGCTCCTCACCGGTGACCCCGGCACCTCGCTGGCCAACGGGCAGCCGGTCTGGGGGCAGGTCTCGAGCAACGTGATGAACACGCTGGCGCTGGTGCTGCTCTCCGCGCTGGTGATGATCCCGGTCGCCTTCGGGATCGCGATGATCTCGTCGCACTTCCGCCGTCGGCGGCCCGACACCGTGATCCAGACGATCCTGCTCGCCCTGGCCGGCGTACCGGAGTTCGTGACCGGCATCCTGCTGGTCGCCCTGTTCTCGACGTCGGTGTTCCACATCTTCCCGGCGGTCACGATCAGCTCGGCCACGGGCCATCCGTGGGACACCCCGAAGGGAATGGTGCTCCCGGTCGCCACGCTCGTCGTCGCGGTGTCGCCGTACGTCTCGCGGATCGTGCGCGCCACCTTGCTCGAGGTCCTCGACAGCGACTACGTCGAGCTGGCCAGGCTCAAGGGCATCCCCGAGCCGGTGGTGATGCGCAAGCACGCGCTGCTCAACGCGATCGTCCCCGGCATCCAGGTGATCGCCCTCCAGCTGGCCTGGCTGGCCGGCGGCGTGGTGCTGGTGGAGACGCTCTTCTCCTACCCGGGCGTCGGCTTCCAGCTGGTCGACGCGGTCCGCAGCCACGACGTGCCGATGGTGCAGCTGCTGAGCATGATCATCGCGGGCGTGTACGTCGTGGTGAACCTGGTCGCCGACCTGCTGTCCATCCTGCTGACCCCGCGAGCGAGGACGGCGATCTCGTCATGAGTGGCACCACGACACCCCCGAAGACCTCCTCCTTCTTCCGGAAGGCCATGAGGCAGAAGCGGTTCACCTTCGGCCTCACGGTCACCCTGCTGGTGGTCGCCTTCGCCGTCTTCGCGCCGCACCTCGCGCCGTACGGCGAGAACGAGACCGCCGGGCCGCCGTTCGCCAAGGACGGAGTCTTCGGCACCGACTACCTCGGCCAGGACGTGCTCAGCCGGCTCATGCACGGAGGCCAGTCGATCCTGGTCATCTCGCTGCTGGCGACCCTGCTCGGGATGGTCGTCGGCGTCCTGATCGGCGTGGTCGCGGCCTACAGCGGCGGCTGGTGGGACGAGGTGATCATGCGGCTCAACGACGTGCTGCTCGCCTTCCCGCAGATCCTGCTGGCCCTGGTCGTGCTCACCGCGCTGGAGAAGCCGTCCAGCCTCGTCGTCATCGTGCTCGTCGGCGCCTCGCACGCGCCGCGCGTGGCGCGGGTCTCTCGGGGCGTCGCCCTCGGCATCGTCTCGCGAGACTTCGTGGTCGCCGCCGAGGCGCTGGGTGAACGCCGATCCCGGGTGATCCTCGCCGAGGTGCTGCCGAACATGACCGGCCCGCTGCTGGCCGAGGCCGGACTGCGGCTCACCTACTCGATCGGCCTGGTCGCCGCCCTGGGCTTCCTCGGCTTCGCGACCGACCCCGGCGCCGCCAACTGGGGACTGATGATGAAGGAGAACCAGCTCGCACTGTCCACCCAGCCCTGGGGCGTCGTGGCTCCGGTGCTCATGATCGCGATCTTCACCATCGCCACCAACCTGATGGCCGACGGGCTCGCGCAGGCCAGCCAGAAGGGCGACGACTGATGACAGCCACTGAGACCGACGCCGACCACCAGGTAGCACCCACCGGTGGCCTCATCGTCGAGAACCTCGGGGTCACCCTCACCGGGCGGCCGGTCGACGTCGTCGACGACATCGACCTGGTCCTCCGCCCCGGCGAGGTCGTCGGCCTGGTCGGCGAGTCGGGCTCCGGCAAGACCACCGTCGGGACCTCGCTGCTGGGCTACGCCCGGGCCGGCGCGGTCATCTCGTCCGGCAAGGTTCTCATCGAGGACCGCGACGTCCTCAAGCTGCCCTGGAGGGAGGTCCGGCAGCTGCGTGGCGAGGAGATCGCCTACGTCCCGCAGGACCCCGCCTCCGCGCTCAACCCGAGCATCCGCATCGGCAAGCAGATCGTGGAGCTGCTCGAGCTGCGCGGCATCGGAACCGCCGCGTCCCGGCTGCAGGGGGCGCGCGACGGGCTGGCCGAGGTCGGCCTCCCGAACGACGACGAGTTCCTCAAGCGCTACGCCCACCAGCTCTCGGGTGGCCAGGTGCAGCGCGTCGCCCTGGCAATGGCCTTCCTCCCCAAGCCGAAGGTGCTGGTGCTCGACGAGCCGACCACCGGGCTGGACGTGACCACCCAGAAGATGGTGCTCGACACCATGGCGGAGCTCTGCCGCGCCCACCACGTGAGCGCGCTCTACGTCACCCACGACCTCGCCGTGGTGGCCAACATCGCCGACCGGGTGGCCGTCATGTACGCCGGACAGATCGCCGAGCTCGGCCCGCGGGACACGATCTTCGCCAACCCTGCCCACCCCTACACCCGGGCCCTCCTCGACTCGATCCCGCACCTGAGCCAGGCGCGCGCGCTCAAAGGGATCCCGGGCCGGACCCCGTCGCCGGGCTCGCGTCCCGACGGCTGCCGCTTCAACGACCGGTGCTCGTTCGCGATCGACGAGTGCCGGCAGCAGGTGCCGGAGCTCAGGACCATCGCCCCCGACCACGAGGTGCGCTGCATCCGCGTGGAGGAGATCGGCACGTGGGACATCTCCCGCGGCACCGTGCCCGACTCCGACCCGGACAAGAAGCGGGACATCATCCTCTCCGTCCAGGGGCTCAACATCTTCTACGGCCGCAAGCAGGTGGTCCACGACGCGAGCTTCGACCTGGCCAAGGGCGAGGTCGTGGCCCTGGTCGGCGAGTCCGGCAGCGGCAAGACCACCATCTCGCGCTCGGTCGGCGGGCTGCACAAGGACTGGACCGGGACGATCAGCTTCGAGGGCCGTGAGCTGGCGAAGAGCGCCCGCCAGCGCAGCGCCGAGGACCGCAAGCGGATCCAGTACATCTTCCAGAACCCCTACCTGTCCCTGAATCCGCGGCTCACCGTGGAGCAGATCATCCGGCGTCCGATGGAGCTGTTCGGGATCGCCAAGGGCAAGCAGGCGACCGATCGCGTCCTCGAGCTGATGGAGCAGGTTGCCCTCGGCTCCCAGATGCTGAGGTACCAGGCCAACCGGCTCTCCGGTGGTGAGCGCCAGCGGGTCGCGATCGCGCGGGCGCTGGCCGCCGAGCCGGACGTGATGATCTGCGACGAGATCACCTCGGCGCTCGACGTGTCGGTGCAGGGCTCGATCGTCGCCCTGCTCGAGGGGCTCCGGAAGGACCGCGGCATCAGCATGCTCTTCGTCACCCACAACCTGGCGCTGGTGCGCTCGATAGCCGCGCGGGTGGAGATCCTGCAGGCCGGCCGGGTCGTCGAGGCCGGCTCGGTCGTCACGGTCATGGAGACGCCCAAGGAGGACTACACCCGCAAGCTGCTCTCCAACAGCCCGAGGATCGACTAGAGCCGTGGGGTCCCGCCTCGCTGGACTCCGGTTCATCGACCCCCAGGACGACGGGGTGTGGCCGCACGCCCTGGTGCCGGGTGCGGACGGCCCGGAGTTGCCGTCAGCCCCGCGCGAGCTCTGGGTGGAGGTCGCCGGTGCGGGGCTGTCGCGCAGACTCGAGGAGTGGCTGGTGGAGACGTCGGCCACCTCCTTGCTGGTCCTGGACGGCGGCACCGTCGTGCACGAGTGGTACGCCGACGGGCTGGGCCCCGGCACCCGGTTCCTGGGCGCCTCGATGACAAAGTCCGCGCTGGCCCACCTGGTGGGGCGCGCGGTGCGGGAGGGCGCGCTCGCGGTGACCGACGCCGTGACCGCCCATGTGCCGGAGCTGCTCGGCACCGGCTACGACGGCACGAGCGTCCTTGACGTCCTCACGATGACGACCGGCGTCGACTGGGTCGAGGACCACCGCGACCCCGACAGCGTCGCCTCGCGGCTGCTGGCCTGCTTCGCCCTCGGTGCCGACTCCCGCGCGCTGCTGACCAGCGTGCGACCCGGCGTCGCCCCGGGCACGAGGTTCAGCTACTGCACCGCCGACTCGCAGGTGCTCGACTGGGTGCGCGAGCGGGCCACCGGCCGGGCCTACGCCGACGACCTCGCGCGGCTCTGGCAGGACCTGGATGGCACCCACGACGCGTTCGTCGCGGTCGACGGCGCAGGGGTGGCGCTGGCCGGCGGAGGCCTGGCCGCCACCGCCCGCGACTGGGCGCGTCTCGCGCTGCTCGCCGTGGACGGCCGTGCCCTCGACGGCCGGGAGCTGCTCGACCCCACCTGGGTCGAGGCCGCCGCGCGGCCGGCGTACCCGTTCCTGGCGCCCGGCCGACTGCCGAGCAGCATCACCACCCACGCCGGCTTCGGCTACCACTGGTGGCCCATGGACGCCGGCGGCGGGCGGCTGACCGCCGACGGGAGCCGCGGCCAGTTCGCGTGCGCAGATCGGCGCACCGGCGCGGTCGTGGTCAAGACGTCGCAGTGGCCCTACGACGACTTCCTCGTGGACCGACAAGCCCGCGACCTCAGCTATCTCGGACTGCACGCCCTGCTCGACGCACTGCAACAGAAGGAGTCCTCCCCGTGAACCGCAACGTCATGATCACCTGCGCACTGACCGGTGCCGGCGACACCGTCGGCCGCTCCGAGCACGTGCCGGTGACCCCGGAGCAGATCGCCGAGTCCGGCATTGCCGCGGCCCGCGCGGGAGCCACCATCGTGCACATCCATGTGCGCGACCCCGAGACGGGCAAGGGGTCGAGGGAGGTGGCGCTGTATCGCGAGGTCGTCGAGCGGATCCGGGCGTCCGACGTCGACGTCATCATCAACACCACGGCCGGGATGGGCGGCGACCTGGTGCTCGACCCGCACGACCCCACGACGTTCGCCGAGGGCACGGACCTGGTCAGCGGCGTCGACCGGCTCCCCCACGTCGAGGAGCTGCTCCCCGACATCTGCACGCTCGACTGCGGCAGCCTCAACTTCGGCGAGGGCAGCCTCGTCTACGTGAGCACCCCCGACATGCTCCGCGAGGGGGCGAAGAGGATCCAGGAGCTCGGAGTCCGCTGCGAGATGGAGATCTTCGACACCGGCCACCTGTGGTTCGCCAGGACGCTGGTCGAGGAGGGGCTGATCGACGCGCCGGCGATGTATCAGCTGTGCATGGGCATCCCGTACGGCGCGCCGGCCGACCCGCTGACGCTGGCCGCGATGGTCAACCAGCTCCCGGAGGACGCAGTATGGGCGTCGTTCGCCCTGGGCCCGATGCAGATGCCGTGGGTTGCCCAGTCGGTGCTGCTCGGCGGGCACGTCCGCGTCGGCCTGGAGGACAACCTCTACCTGGCCAAGGGCGTGAAGGCGACCAACGCCCAGCTGGTCGAGCGCGCGAAGACCATCGTGGAGAGCATGGGTGCCCACGTGGCCACCCCCGACGAGGGGCGCGAGATCCTCGCGCTGAAGCCCCGATGACCTCCACCAGCACCCGGCCGGCCCCGGAGGACGTCCGGACCGTCACGTGCATCGGCGCCGGCGTCATCGGCGGCGGCTGGGTGGCCTACTTCCTGGCCCGCGGCTACCGGGTCGTTGCGTGGGACCCGGCCCAGGACGCTGAGCAGCGGCTGCGCCACCTGGTCGAGGCCGCCTGGCCCGCGCTGACCGAGCTCGGACTGTCCGAGGGCGCCAGCCCCGACAACCTCAGCGTCGAGTCCGACCTGGCGGCCGCGTGCGCGCAGGCCGACTTCGTCCAGGAGAGCGCACCCGAGGACCTCGACCTCAAGCGCACCCTGCTCGCCGACATCGACGCCGCGACACCGGTGGACGTCGTCATCTCCTCCTCCACGTCGGGCTACGGCATGAGCGAGATGCAGGACAAGTGCGCACACCCCGAGCGCACCGTCGTCGGGCACCCGTTCAACCCGCCGTACCTCATCCCTCTGGTGGAGGTGGTCGGCGGCGCCGCGACCTCGCCCGAGACGGTCTCCTGGGCCTCGGACTTCTTCCGGCACGCCGGCAAGTCCGTGATCACCATGGACCGGGAGGTGCCGGGCTTCATCGCCAACCGGCTGCAGGAGGCGCTGTGGCGCGAGGCGCTGCACATGGTCGCGGCCGGTGAGGCCACGGTCGAGCAGATCGACCTGTCGATCACCGACGGCCCCGGGCTGCGGTGGCCGATCCAGGGTCCGATGCTGACCTTCCACCTCGCCGGCGGCCAGGGCGGCATGGCGCACATGCTCGACCACTTCGGCCCGTCGCTGCAGTCCCCGTGGACCCGCCTCGTTGCGGCCGAGCTGACGCCCGAGCTGCGTGACGCCGTCGTCGACGGCTGCGACCGCGAGGCGGCCGGCCGGAGCATCGACGACCTGGTGGCGGAGCGGGACCGGGGCGTGATCGCCGTCCTGCGCGCGCTGGGCCGCATCTGATGAGCCGCGCGTGACCACCGAGCCCGTCGTCTGGCGGGAGCCTGTCCAGGACGCGTGGATCGACTACAACGGCCACCTGTCCGAGCCCTACTACGTGCTCGTCTTCGGGCACGCCACCGACGCCGTCATGGACCTGGTCGGGCTGGGTCCGGCGTACCGCGAGGCGAACGACGCCTCGCTCTACACGGTCGAGGCGCACGTCCGCTACCTCGACGAGGTGTCCGCCGGCAGCGACCTCGAAGTGCGCTCGTCGGTCATCGGCGCCACCGCCAAGCTGCTGTGGATCTGGCACGAGCTCTGGGTCGACGGCCGCCTGCGCGCGACCGAGGAGGTCCTCGGCGTGCACGTCGTCGGCGGCTCTTCCGCGCCGTTCCCGGACGACGTCGCGGCCCGCGCCCTGGCGGCGCGCGTCGAACCCCCCGGCGAGGCCAATGGGCAGATCCGGCCGCTACCGGTCGCCTGACCGCGGCACCGACAAGAGTGCGCATCGTGGTCAGACCGCTACCGTCGACTCATGCGTGTCGCTTGCAGTTGCATCGTCGCGATTGTCGTCATGGTCGGCGCCGGCACCGGGACCGCCGTGGCCGTTCCCAGCATGTCGCGGGCGGACGGCGGATCCATGCAGCAGGTCGATGAACCGCCCGGTTCGCCCAAGGCCGCCGCAACCTGCCAGGGCCGACCGGCCACGATCGAAGGCAACAGCCCCGTACTGCTCGGTACGCCCGGCAACGACGTCATCGTCGCGGGAGGGGACGTCCATCACGTGGTGGCCGGAGACGGTGACGACCTGATCTGTGTCGTCGACGATCGCAGGAAGCGTCTCGAGGTGCTGGCCGGCCCCGGGGCGGACCTCGTCGACACCACGGCGGCGACCGGTCACACCGTCACGAGGATGGGGACGGGGGCCGACACCTTCGTCGGTGGGGCGGAGCTCGATGAGGTGTACCTCGACCAGGAACCAGCTCCGACAACGGTGGTCGACGTCGTGCAGACAGGCGACGGCGGCGACCTGCTCATGTCCGAGTCCACCGTGGATGCCGACCTCGGTCCCGGCGACGACTTCTACATCGGTGAGTTCACCGAGGGCCAGGGATCCAGCCGGGTGCTGCTGGGGCGAGGGAACGACATCCTGCGGCTGGACATGGGCGTGGCCGAGCACCTGCGCGCAAGGTCGCACTCGAGCGGGTCGCGGGAGGGCGCGGCCATGCTGCGTCTCGACCTACGCACGGGCACGCTCCTTCAGGCTGGAGTAGCGAGCGTGGTGATCGGAGAAGAAGAGGTCATCGCCAACGGGCCG
>Ga0075363_100000627_pt1 | contig 11678 bp, 10 predicted proteins | sample EndMetdeltDD1763_FD_71470 | JGI IMG/M metagenome (GOLD analysis project Ga0075363, IMG submission 71470) | Populus endosphere microbial communities from Tennessee, USA - Endosphere MetaG P. deltoides DD176-3 | ecosystem: Host-associated > Plants > Roots > Endosphere | place: USA: Tennessee...
GCCCGATCATCAGGATCGGGCCGACATAGATCGCAAGGAAATCGAAGCTGGTGCGGGTGGCGAAGCCGACGGAGCCGAAGAAGGTCCAGGAGGTGCAGTAGATCGCCAGCGACAGCGGATATATCAGCATGCTGGCGCGGCCGCGCTGGCTCGGCGACAGGCGGTCGCCATAGCTGGCGACGCCGAACAGCAGTCCGATATAGGCGAACGCGGCGGCGATTACGCCCCAGTCGTGCAGCATCGCTGCTTGTCTCCCTTCCCGGCCCTGGAGCGGGTCCGGCGGACGCCGGTTGGACGCTCGATAGCGCCGGGGCCGGAGCAGGGCAGTATAAACGCTTTGGGCCGGACGCGCACTGCGCTCCGGCCCAATTTACGAGGGTTTGGCAGGGTAGGGTTACTCGGCCGCGAGCGATTGCTGCTTCAGCGGCAGGCCGAGGCGATCCCAGACCTGCAACAGCGCTTCCGCGAGCCGATCGATCAGGCCGTCCTCATGGTAGGGCGAGGGCGTGATCCGCAAACGCTCGGTTCCCTTGGCCACCGTCGGATAGTTGATCGGCTGGATGTAGATGCCGTGCTCCTCCAGCAGGATATCGGACGCCTGCTTGCACTTCTCGGGATCACCGACGAACAGCGGCACGATATGGGTGTCGCTCGACATCACGGGCAGGCCGGCGGCGTTCAGGATCGCCTTGACGCGGGCGGCGCGATCCTGGTGACGCTCGCGTTCCCAGTTCGACGTCTTCAGATGCCGGATCGCAGCGGTCGCGGCCGAGCAGATCGCCGGCGGCAGCGCGGTCGTGAAAATGAAGCCCGGCGCGTAGGAGCGCACCGCGTCGATAATCTCGGCCTTGCCGGCGATATAGCCGCCGAGACAGCCGAAGGCCTTGGCCAGCGTGCCTTCCAGCACGTCGATGCGGTGCATGACGCCGTCGCGCTCGGCGATACCGCCGCCGCGCGGGCCGTACATGCCGACCGCATGGACCTCGTCGACATAGGTCATGGCGCCGTATTTTTCGGCGAGGTCGCAGATCTTCGAAAGCGGCGCGACGTCGCCGTCCATCGAGTAGAGGCTCTCGCAGGCGATCAGCTTGGGCCGGTCGGGGCCCGCCGCGATCAGCAGCTCTTCGAGATGCGCGAGGTCGTTGTGGCGGAAGATCTGCCGGTCGCAGCCGGCCTGACGGACGCCTTCGATCATCGAATTATGGTTCAGCGCATCCGACAGGATCAGGCAGTTCGGGATCAGCTTGGCGATCGTCGAGATGCCGGTCTGGTTCGAGACATAGCCCGAGGTGAACAGCAGCGAGGCTTCCTTGCCGTGCAGATCGGCCAGTTCCTGCTCGAGCTGCACCAGGGGATGATGGGTGCCCGCAATGTTGCGGGTGCCGCCGGCGCCGGTGCCAACTCTGGTGGCGGTCTCGACCATGGCGCCGACCACCTTGGGGTGCTGGCCCATGCCGAGATAGTCGTTGGAGCACCAGATCACGACATTGCGCGGGCCGTTCGGCGAATGCCAGACCGCGTGCGGAAACCGTCCTGCGATCCGCTCGAGATCGGCGAAAACCCGGTAGCGCCGCTCATCATGCAGGCGGGTGAGGGCGGCACTGAAAAATTTGCTGTAATCCATCGCAAGACCTGGAACGGAACGGGCCGGATTGGCTTCGCGCCTTTTTAGAGCCTTTCCAGCTTTGATGTCTATGCGGTTTCCTAGATTTGATCGGGGCTGCGGGATGCACCCGAGACAGAGCAAATATTGATCGGGATCAATGCGCTAGGCAGGATTCGCGGTCCCGGTTTTTCATTCCGGAAACGCAGGCTGCCTCTGCGCGTCAGGTGGTGCGGAACCGCAGCACGCCGTCACGGACCTCGCTGGTCAGGCGGCCTTCGTTGAGCATGTAGTTGACGTGGGCGATCAGCTCGCCGGAAGCAAAGCCCATCTGGTGCACATCGAGCGGGTATTTGTTGAACACCACCGGCACCAGTTCACGCGACGTTTGCGGGACTTCGCGGCAGGCTTCCGCGATCAGGCGGCAGCGGTCCTCGTGATGGTCGGCGAGCTGCTTGATGCGGGTCTTGAGTCCGTAGAACGGCACGCCGTGGCCGGGCAGCACCATGACGTCGTAGGGCAGCGTCGTGGTCAGGCTGGCGAGCGAGGCCAGATATTCGCCCAGCGAGTTCTGTTCGGGCTCGACCGCCCAGACGCTGACATTGGGCGAGATCTTGCTCAAGACCTGGTCGGCGGAGAGAAACAGCTTGTCGGCGGCGCAATACAGCATGACCTGATCGAGGGCGTGGCCGCCGCCGGTAATGACCTTGAAGCGGCGGGTGCCGATCACGACCTCGTCGCCATGCGAGATGCGGTGGTAGGCCGGCGGCAGCACCGAGACCCGCTTCAGATAATCCTGGCCGCGGCCGAGCAGTTTGTCGGTCAGATCCTCGTCCATGCCGTGACGGCGGAAGAACAGGCGCTGCGCGTTCTTCCGCTCTTCGGTGCCGCGGTTCTGGTGATAGACCGATTGCAGATATTCGACCTGTGACATCTGCAGCGGGCAATCGAAGCGCTCCGTGATCCAGCCGGCAAGGCCGACATGATCGGGATGCGAATGGGTGACGATCAGCCGGGTGACCTTCACGCGCTGCAGCGGTCCCTCGAACAGCGTCGTCCACGCCGCGATGGTTTCTTCGTTGCCGAAGCCGGAATCGACCATCGCCCAGCCGTCGCCGTCGGCCAGCAGGTAGATGTTCACGTGATTGAGCCGGAACGGCAGCTTCAGACGGACCCAAAGCACGCCGGGCGTTACCTCGACGACCTGATCGTGGCCGGGGTGGTTTTCCCAGGGGTATCGCAGTGCCTCGGCCGAGGACTGCACCATGTCGGTTTTCGAATGCATGCTACCGGCTTAGCGGTAGAGGCGGCCCCGCGCTAGCCGAAAAAGCGGGTGGCCATCGGGCAAATCGCGGGGTGCTGGTTGAGGCTGTCGTTCCCGGGCGATACGCCAGCATCGACCCGGAATCTCGAGATTCCGGGTTCGTCCTTCGGACCATCCCGGAATGACCTAGTGTGGGCAGTTACGCCGCCCGGATATTCGACAGGAACGCGTCGATTTCCTCGCGCAGCACGTCGGCCTCGCGGCGCAGCGCGCCGGAGGCGGTCAGAACCTCGCCAGCCGCGGTTCCAGCCTGCGACGAGGCGCTGGAGACGCCGACGATGTTGGTGGAAACCTCGCTGGTGCCGCCGGCGGCGTGCTGGATGTTGCGCGCGATCTCGCGCGTCGCCGCACCCTGCTCCTCGACCGCAGCCGCGATCGCGGTGGTCACCTCGTTGATCTCGCTTATCGTGGTGCTGATGTTCCGGATCGCGCCGACGGCCGACGTCGTCACCGTCTGCATGCTCACGATCTGCTGGCGGATCTCGTCGGTCGCCTTTGCGGTCTGGTTGGCGAGGCTCTTCACCTCGGAGGCGACCACGGCGAAGCCGCGGCCGGCGTCGCCGGCGCGGGCTGCCTCGATGGTGGCGTTCAATGCCAGCAGGTTGGTCTGCGAGGCGATGGTCTGGATCAGATCGACGACGACGCCGATCCGCGCCGCGTTGTCCGCAAGCCCCTGCATGGTGGCATCCGTCGCGCCGGCGTCGTCGACCGCCTTGCGGGCGATTTCCGACGAGGTGATGATCTGACGACCGATCTCCTCGATCGAGGAGGACAATTCCTCGGTGCCCGACGACACGGTCTGCACGTTGGCCGACGTCTGCTCGGCCGCGGTCGCCACCGCGGTCACCAGTGCGTTCGATTGATCGGCGGTTGCCGACATGCTTTGCGCGGTGGACTGCATCGAACCCGCCGCGGACTGCAGGCTGTCGAGCGCGGTGCGAACGGTGCTTTCGAACTCGACGATGCGCGCTTCCATGCGGTTGGCGCGTTCGGCCTTCGCAACGCGGTCCTTGTCCTGTTCGGAGGAGAGCGCGCGGCTCTGGATCATGCTCTCGCGGAACACCTGCAGCGAATCGGCCATGACGCCGATCTCGTCCTGGTGTTGGGTCTGGTAGACCTCCGATTCGAGGTCGCCGCTGGACAGCAATTGCATCGAATGCTGCAGGTTGCTGATCCGCTTCAGGATGTTGCGGCCGACATAGAGCCAGACGAACAGGATCGACCCGATCAGCGTCAGGACGCCGAGGGCGAGCATGACCATGGTGCCGAATGAAATCTCCTGACGCGCCTGCCAGGTCGCGGCGTCGGTTTCCTTCTGCACACCGTCAACCAGTTGCTGCACGCTGATGCCGAGGCCGACATTGAGCTTGCGGGTTTCCTCCAGAATGGTCTGGCCGTAGTCGTCGGCATCCAGCTCCTGCTGGCGGACCTTGAAGATACCGGTCTTGCCCTCGGCAAGCGACAGCAGGTTCAGGGTCGCGTTCCGAACGGCGTTCATCGCCGTGGTCTTCGGCAACTGCTCGACATTCGACTTCACGCGCGCCTGCGCGGTACGGAATTCCTTGCCGATGCCTTCGAGAGTATCGCCGCTGTTGGTCGAGAGCGCGGCGATCAGGTCGAACGCCATCAGATTGCCGCTGGCGGAGATGTCGCTGAGCTGATCGGCAGTCTTGTGCGCCTTGATCGCATCGGTCTGCGAGAAGTTGGGCGAGGCATAGATGCTCTGCAGTTCGGTCTGCGCGTCGATCGCGGCAGGGCCGGCGGCGGCAATGAAACGCCGCTGCGCCTTGCGCACCGCGTCGTAGAGCTTTTCGTGCTGGGCGCCCAGTTCGAGCCGCTCGCGTGCGGCGGAGCCGAGGCTTTTGATCACGTCGTCGATGTTCTTCATGTTCTCGGTGAGGGCGGCGACGACCGCCTTGTCGGCACCGAGTTCGACGATCTCGCCGAGCTTCTGCAGCGCGACCGCCTGGGTTTCCTTCATTTTTTTGGTGCGATCGTTCAGCGCCTCTTCGCTGCGTGCGGCCAGCAGTGCCGGCCCCTGGCTGGCGAGGCTCGCGCTCTGCGCGGACAATTGCAGGCTGGCGGCGAGGCGGGGAATGTCCCGTCCGCTCAGATCGACCATGGTCCCGCCGAGCCGCCCGAGCATCAGGCCGGCGCCGGCAGAGATGACGATCGCCATGCCGGCGATGACGGCGAAGGCGGCAAACAGACTGCCCCTGACGCCGAAGCGGAAACCTTTGTGCTGCAATTTGACTCGTGCCATCTGCCCGCTGCCCCGTTCTCGCTACCTTGAGATGTTTCCTCGCGCGGCAGTATCGCGATACCCGGTTAACAAGTTGGGAAAAACGGCGCCTTTTTCGCCATAATTTAGCTGGGGGACGGCTTCTGCCCGGCTTTTTCCGCGTTCCGGAAAACGCGCGGCCCAAACAAAAAGGCCGGCGTGACCGCCGGCCTTCTGCAATTCGCGGTTGAAATCGCTCAGTAGCGTGCCACCACGGGGCTCGCGAAGTTGAAGCGATAATTAACGCCAAGCTTGAGCGTGTGGTCGTCGTTGCGGAAGTTTCCGAACGGCGCCAGCGCGACGGGGGCCACGAAACGGCTGCTGCCGAAGTCGTAATACATGTACTCGCCTTTGACCGACCAGTTCGGGGCGACCATGTATTCGAGGCCGGTGCCGACGGTCCAGCCGTTGCTGTGGTTGCCGTTGATAATGAAGGCGGTCGGAACGCCGCCCAGGGTTACCCGCTCGCTGTTGTCGGAATAGGCGTAACCGCCTTTGACATATAGCAGGCCCGGACCCCAGGTGTAGCCGACGCGGGCCGTGATCGAGCCGAGACCGCGCTGATCGTTGGTGTAAACGTAGCCGCCGGGGAAGGTGGCGGTGAGGTTGTTCTTGGCGAGCCAGGAATACTGGCCCTCGGTGCCGAGCACCCAGTTCTGCGCGAACTGCCAGTCGAGGCCGGCCTGGACGCCGCCGAGGAAGCGGGCGCTGGAGCTGCTCAGCACCGCGCCGTTGAAGTCGTTGCTGCCGCTGAAGGCGCCGCCGACATGGCCGCCGATATAGAAACCGGTCCAGTTATAGAGCGGCGCCGCAAAGGGAGGTGCCTTGTAGTAGGAACGGCCGCCGAGGTCGGCGCCGGCGGCCGGTGCGGCGGCCGTGACGGTTGCGAGGGCCACCAGGGCGAGCAGGATCTTCTTCATGTTTGTTGTCTCCGAAAACTGTTCGGCGACACCCGTGCGGCGCGCCTCCATGGCCACGCACATAGACGGCATTTGACTAAAATGCTGTCACTTCGGAGTAACAGCGGATCTGAACCCAACCCATTGGCGGGTAAACGTTTTTCGTGCTTAATGAAGGCCTAATCAAAGGTAACGAAAGGCTTAACTTTCAGCCCTCCCGGAGCCGCCCGGCAAGCTTTGCTTAACCAATGCGGCGCCGAACGTCGCCGCGCATCTGTTCGCGGAAGGCCTGCCGGCGCGCGGGGCGCTCTTTCACCGGCACGTCATGGCGGTCGAACACGTTGAACATTTCGAGGATCGGATAGTGGTCGCTGGCCATCGCCAGGATGCGCAGCAACTCCGCGACCGGCCCGGTCGGACCGGTGACCTCCCATCGGCGGATGGTGTCCGCCCCATCGGCATCCGGCAGACCGCAAAGCTTGGCCATGTCGGCCACCGACAGCGGCTGGCCGATGGCCTCGCCGAGATGCGCGCGAAGTTTCTTCAGTTCGGCTCCGGTCACGGGTTCTCCATTACAAATCGGCTTCTGTGAAGTACATCACACACTACCACAGGCGTGGGGGCTATATGCACCGCATAAGGTTTCCTGATGAGGAGGCAAACCCATGCGTGGATTAATTGAAAGCCTCACGCCGCAGGCCCGGCAAATTTACTGGAAATGGGTCGGCGGCATGTTCGCACTTTATGTCGTGCTGCTGCTCGCCGCAGCAGGCGTATTCGTCAGTCACGAATCATCGCGCAAGCTGGCGCAGCAACCGGTCACGACTGTGGCAACCGACAGCGATCTGCGCTCCATCGACGAGATCGCCGTGCCGCTGCGGCAGGCTGTGCGGTACTGACCATGATCATACGCCGATCGAATTCCGCGCCACCACGTCGCGATAGAATTCGACGCTGAGTTTGGGCGTCCGGCGCTGCGTCTCGAAGTCGACGTGATAGAGCCCGAACCGCTTCTCGTAGCCGAAGATCCATTCGAAATTATCCATCAGGCTCCAGAGGAAATAGCCGCGGACCGGCACGCCCTCCGCCGTCGCGAGCTGTAACTGCCGCAGATAATTTCTCAGGTACATGATGCGATCGAGGTCGTAGACCTGGCCATCGGCGTGAAGCTTGTCTTCCGACGAGGTGCCGTTCTCGCTGATGTAGATGTTCTTGATGTTCCAGACCTTGGCCGCAAGCTTCGGCGCCCAGTAAATCGTCTCCGGTCCTACGCGCAGCCATTCCGAATTCATGTGCGGGAACGAGGCAGGAAAGGGCAGTACGCGCCAGCCCGGCGTCTTTTCGGAAGCAGCGATATAGAACTGCGGCGCGTAGATATTGAGGCCGACGAAATCGTTCGGCGTCGAGATGATCTTCAGTTCTTCGGCGGTGAATTTAGGCGCGTCCTTGCCGGCGTATTGCAAAAATCCGTCGGTGTATTTGCCTTCCAGGATGACGCCGAGGAAGCCCGAGTTCAATTCGCGCGTCGCTGTCTCGGCGGCGCGAACGTTTTCCGGCGTATCGAACGCCGGCACGCAGGCCGCGATGTTTTCGGCAGGACCGACTTTGGTGCCGGCGCGCCCGTTCGCGCGGATCGCCTGTACCGCAAGGCCATGCGCCAGCGCGACATGATGGCGGACCTGGTTGACGTCAGCGTCCGGCAATTTGAGGCCGGGAGCGTCGATGCCCCAGCCATAGCCGAAATTGACGAACCTTCCGGCTTCGTTGATCGTGAAGATCGATTTGACGCGATCGGTAATGCGCGCTGCCACGAGGGCGGCATAATCGCCGAATGCTTTTGAGGTTTCGCTGGATCGCCAGCCGCCCACCTTGTCCTCGAGCGCCTGCGGCAGATCCCAGTGATAGAGCGTCGCATATGGCTCGATGCCCTGCTTGAGCAGTTCATCGATGAGGCGGTCGTAGAAGTCGAGCCCTTTGGGATTCGGCTTTCCCGTTCCTTCCGGAAACACCCGCGGCCACGCGATCGAAAACCGGTAGGCCTTGGCGCCGACCGCGCGGATCAGGCCGATATCTTCCTTGTAGCGGTGATAGTGCTCATTGGCGCGATCGCCGGTGGTGCCGTCCTCGATCTTGCCGGGCGTATGCGAGAACGTATCCCAGATCGAGCGGCCGCGGCCGTCTTCGTTGACGGCGCCTTCGATCTGATAGGACGATGTGGCGGTGCCCCATACGAAGTCCTTTGGAAAGCTCGCAGGCCCCGGCGGCTCTTCTGCCGGTTGCGCGCGCGCAGCGCCGATGCCGAGCGCGGACAGGCCAGCAAGCTTTGCAAAATGCCGGCGTGAGAACTTTCCTAACATCGTCATCTCCGGTCGGCGCTCGTCGCTTCGTCGATCTGGTAGGCGGATATCCGGTCGATCTCGAATGCGACGATATTGGGAGATTCGCCGTCGACGAATCCCACGCCCTCGAGAGTCTTCGAGCCCATCGCGAGATTGACGATCATGTACATGGGGTCGTGGAAGCCGACCGGGACCTTGATCTCGGAGACCGGCTTTCGATCGATGAAATAGGTGATGCGATCCGGCTGCCATAGCGCGCCGTAGTCATGGAACGCGGTCGCGGCGTCCGGCACCTGGAAGTCAAACCCGCAGCGTTCGACGCGCTGCGTCTCCGGTATCCGCCAATGCGTCGTCATCACGAGGTCGCCCGGCCGTTGCCCGCGGCCCTCCATGATGTCGACTTCAGGCGGCCAGCCGCCATCATCGGCGAGCATCCAGAACGCCGGCCATACGCCGGTGCCGACCGGAATCTTGGCGCGGATTTCGAAATAGCCGTATTTCTGGGCAAACCGGCTCTGCGTGGTCAGGATGCCCGAGATATACTCGTTGTTGAACAGCACGGTCTTCAGCGCCGGCGGGGTGCGGGTGGCGACGATCGAGAGAATGCCGTTCGTGACCTTGAAAGGATCGAGGCCGAGCGGCGTTGTGTCGCGCCCGCCATAGCGCGGATCGACATAGATCTGCTGTTCGCCGTTGTAGGTGCTCTTGCGCCTGAAGTCGGAGCCTTCACCGCCCCAGTATCGCGCTTCCGGCCAGGCGGCGCCGCCGGCGTAGTACGGCGCCCATCTGGCGTCCAGCAGCGGATGCGAGTCGAAATCGTCGTGGAAAGTCCGGTGCAGCGAAACCGATGCGAACGAGGCGGGGTTCGGGGCCTCGACGCGGCGGCATTTTTCGCCGAGAATGGCAGTCGCGACCTGCAGCGTGAGTTTGGTCGTCGCGCCGGCGAGATCGGCCTGCGCGGACGCGGGGACGGCGGCGAACAGATAACCGACCGAGACCAGGCTGGCCGATGCCAAGGCACACAGCGTCAATCTCTCGGTTCTCCGTTCGCTTCGAGACGACAGGAGGTCATTCACTGACGATGCCTTCGATCTGACCTTGCTTCGGAGCGCGACCGAAATATTCACCTGTTTGAGGTACGTAGTTATACGTGGTGAGCGCTTAACGGCAAGGTAGCCAAGTCTGATGTTGATTAAGTGGTTGAAATGCCTATGACGCCGGGCGCGGGCGCCCGGGACCACCGGTAAGATATTCGATTTTCAGTGCTTCAATTCAGAGGAGCAGGCTCGTTAGTATCGCGGCGGACGGAAGTTCTTAATGCTCGTCTATTTTGTGACAGACGAACCGAGCAAGTTACCGGCGATTCGTGCGATGCTCGAACCGCAACACGCCGTGGTGCCCTGGGTGCTGGGCGCGGACGGCACCGGGCTCAGGTCGCATGGCGTGCTGATGGTCGATATCGACCTGCGCCAGATGCCGCGCGTCGATCAACTCAAGTCCGTTCTGGACGAGCTTGAAAGCATTCCCGAGAAGCTGTTCGTCGTTCACAACCTTTCCCGTTCGATGGTTTCGCAGGCTTACGCGCTCGGTGCGACCGCGGTGATTTCACGCGCCAAGGAAGCCGTTCTCAAGGTCGCGCAGATCGAGGAGGCGGAAACCGCCGAGGAGAACAATGCTGCGGATCCGGCAGTGGAGATGGACGAAGGCGTCGCCGCCTTCGCCTCGATGTTTTCGGATGTGCGCCGTGGCAGGCCGCTGAAGCTCGTCGATGCGAAGCGTGCGACGTCGAAGATCATCACCCGCGTCGGGCAGGAGGGTCTTTCGAACTGGCTCGACGAGGTGCGCCGTTATCACGAGGGTACGTTTCAGCACTGTCTGCTGGTGACCGGTGTTGCGGTCGCCTTCGGGCTGGACGTCGGATTTTCCGGCGGGGACGTTTCGCGGCTCGGAATGGCTGCGACCCTGCATGACATCGGAAAGGCGCGCATTCCGATATCGATCCTGGACAAGCCGGGACGCCTCGACCCCGAGGAAGAGGAGATCATCCGGCGTCATCCCACGATCGGGTATGACCTGTTGAAGAGCGTATCGGGCATCACGCCGGAAATTCTCGACGGCGTGAGACATCATCATGAATATCTGGATGGCTCCGGCTACCCGGATGGGCTGGCGGCTTCGGAGATTTCCGACCTTGTCAGGTTGCTGACGATCTCGGACATCTTCGCAGCACTGGTCGAGGCGCGGTCATACCGGCCGCCGATGCCGCGGGAGGACGCCTACCAGATCCTGTGCGGCATGGAGGGAAAGCTGGAGGGGGCGCTGGTCAAGGCGTTCCGCAAGGTCGCGCTCGCGGCGTGATGAACCTGCTGGCTGTTCGGCTACACTGACGTCTTGGGCAAAGCTGCAGACTGTCGATCGTGCCAATCCCCGATCCATTCATTGGCGGAAATTTCTGCGCATGGCCCCATCGAATCCGAAGCCATGGGATGGCGGTCCCCGTGGAGCGGGTTGGTGATGCTCATTCCCGCGACCGAAAGCCGAAGCCATGAATGTCAGCGGCCAGGATATCAATCAGGCGCTGGAATACAGATACACGACGGCCATCGTAAGGCTGCTTCCGACCGGCCTTCTGCTGATCTTCCTCGGCCTCGTCATATTTGTGCTTGCCGACCTTGATCGTGACCCCTGGGCGTTCGTCGGGATATTCCTCAGTTGGGTGGTCGGCGTTGCCCTGGTCGGGCTGACGCTCTGGCGGCGCGCGAACCACGGCAAGCCGCTGTTCACGTTTGCGCCCGATGGCATCCGCTACCGGATCCCGCTGGTCAAGGAAGTGCTGATCCCCTGGCATGAAATTCAGGGTGTCGACACGATCGATATCGAAGCAGGGTATTGGTCGCTGTTCTGGCTCACGCAAACCCCGAGCCTGCAATACCACACGACGGTCGTCCACAACGTCACCGTGGTCCTGCTGCCGAAGCCGTTTTACGACGCGCGGATATTCGTCGAGCCACCCTCGTTCAACGCCCCAATTGAAGACGCTGCTGAAGGAGGCGATGTCGCTGTCGTTGATGGTCTTGATACTGATCTTCTGAGCGAGGCGGTGGTCTCGCCAGCGAACGATGTCCTGCTTGGTTACTCGGTGGGCGGCATCATGTTCGAGGAACGTGATTAGCTTCTCGAACCTCTGCTTGGTGCGCGTGGCATCGCGCTTTATCACGTCGCGATCCAGCGC
>Ga0075363_100000630_pt1 | contig 11660 bp, 13 predicted proteins | sample EndMetdeltDD1763_FD_71470 | JGI IMG/M metagenome (GOLD analysis project Ga0075363, IMG submission 71470) | Populus endosphere microbial communities from Tennessee, USA - Endosphere MetaG P. deltoides DD176-3 | ecosystem: Host-associated > Plants > Roots > Endosphere | place: USA: Tennessee...
GAACGGGATCCAGGTGCGCGGCACGTATTCCGTGTCGCAGGCGTGCATTCCGCACATGATGGGACGGGACAACCCGCACATCCTGACGCTGTCGCCGCCGATCCGGTTGGAGCCCAAGTGGCTCAAGCCCACGGCTTACATGATGGCCAAGTACGGAATGACGTTGTGCGCCTTGGGAATCGCTGAGGAGCTGCGCGATGCGGGTATCGCGTCGAACACGCTGTGGCCCCGCACTATGGTGGCAACGGCAGCGGTGCAGAACCTGCTCGGCGGCGACGAGGCCATGGGCCGGGCCCGCAAGCCCGAGGTCTACTCCGACGCGGCCTACGTGATCCTCAACAAGCCGGCGCGCGAATACACCGGCAACACCCTGTTGTGTGAGGACGTGCTGCTCGAGTCCGGCGTCACCGATCTGTCTGTCTACGACTGCATTCCGGGCGCCGAGCTCGGCGTCGACCTGTGGGTGGACACCCCGAATCCGCCCGGATACACCGGCCCTTAATCGAATTCGATGATGCCGCGGATGTTTCGGCCTTCGCGCATGTCGGTGAGGGCGTCGTTGATCTGATCCAGGCGGTAGCGCTTCGTCACGAGCTCGTCGAGCTTGAGGTTGCCACTTCGGTACTGCGACAGCAGCATCGGCATGCTCGCCCGCGGATTCATCCCGCCGTACAGCAGCCCCTTGAGGGTCTTGCAGCCCTGCAGCATGTCGACGAGCAACAGCGGAACCATGTTCAGTTCCAGCTTCGGAATCGCGGTCATCAGGCAGGTGCCACCCTTGCGCGTCAGCATCAGCGCGGGAGCCAGCAGTTCCGCGTAGAGCACGCTCGGGGTCAGCACGACGCGGTCGGCCATCACGCCGTGCGTGATCTCCTTGACAAGTGAGAAGGCTTCCTCCATCGAGGGGCTGGTGTCCGTCGCACCGAAGAACTTCGCCGTATCACGCTTGAATTCAACGGGATCCACTGCGACCACGGCATTGGCACCCGCGGCCTTGGCGCCCTGCACAGCGTTGATCCCCACCCCGCCGGTACCGACGATGACGACGGTGTCGCCCACCTCGGTTCCGACACCGACGGTGGCCGATCCCCAGCCGGTCGTCACACCACAGGACACGAGAGAGGCGGCTTCGAAGGGAATCGAGTCGTCGATCTTGATGATGGACTCCTCGGCGACGACCATGTACTGCGAGAACGTGCCGAGTTGGGTCATCGCGGTCAGCTGTTCCTCGCCCAGGTGACGCCGGCTAGTGCCGTCGGTCGTCATCCCCTTGGAGAACATCAACGCACCCGCGTCGCACAGGTAGGTCATGCCGGATACGCACCACCGGCACCGTCCGCACGCGGGGATGAACGAGGTCGCGACGCGGTCCCCCGGCCTCACCGATCGCACCCCTGGGCCGACCTGCTCGACGATGCCCGCGCCTTCGTGCCCACCGACCATCGGGAAGTACTCCGGCGCCGATCCGCCGGTGGCCTCCACCATCGCGGTGAGCTCCGGCGACATGACACCGTCGCCGGTGGCGTAGTGGTCATCGGAGTGGCAGACACCGGCCACCGCCATCTTCACCAGGACTTCACCGTCACGCGGAGCGTCGAGGGTTATCTCCTCGACCTCCCACTCCCTGCCGACTCCCCGCAGCACCGCCGCCTGACACGTCACCCCGCTTGTCATGGATGAAGCGTCACACTCTCGAACTCGCTTCGGGCGGGTATCGCATTACCCGCCTCGGTCAGTTCACCCGCGACGGCCTGCCGAACCGTGCATGTACGCCCGGTGAGAACAACGCCCGCAAGCGCTCACCGGTGGCGGCGATTCCACCCGCCGCAAGCAGGTCGTCGTCGAGGTCGAGGATCTGCGCCTCGCGCAGCGGCCACGGGCCGTGTTCGTTGGGCATCCACCATGTCCGCCCGGCCTTACGGGTGTGCGCGCCCCAGCGCGCCGTGAGCCACACCTCCAGTGGGGTGGGCGTCACCTCGCCGCCGATCCGTACTCTGACCGTGCTGCGCAGTCCCCTTGCGGGCCAACGCCGCACGCTGCAATAGGAGATTTCGTCGCCGCGCCGGGCCACGCGCATCTTCGCCCACGCGTACGGAACACCCATCGTCGCGCGGGTGAAGCCCACCACGGCGAGTCGCTCGGTTTCCAGCGACCTGAACAGCACGCCGTGACGGCCGGCGTCATCGGTGGAGTAGAGCCGGATGTTGGTTTCGGCGAAGCGTCCGATGTACGGCAGCCGCAACGACGTGCCAAGCGTGCTGTGCCGCATGTGAAACGGCACCAGTGCCGCATAGGTCAGACCGTCGGAGAACACGTCCGGGCGGGTGCCAGGCGGGAACAGGTGCGCGATGTGCTCGGGCTGCACCGGCCAGTGCACGAACGTGAGATCGCCCCAGAACTGGTCGAACAGCACCGGCCGCGGCAGTGGCGGTGCGATCGCCTGGAAGCTCACTGCGTCATCGTGACACGTGTTGTCGCGCTATGACGTCGACTGCTCGCGGTTCAGTATGGTGTGCACGTTGTCCGCGAAAGCCGCGGTGGTGAAGCAGGTCGGTTCGGCGAACTCTTCGAGAGTGAGCGCGTCATTCCAGCCCGCATCCGCAGCGGCACGCAGCAGCGGCTTGGTCATGGCCATCGCATGTGGCGGCAGCTCCGAGATCCGTGAGCACCATTCGAGGGCCGCGTCGAGCAGCTGGTCGTGGGTGACCACCTGCTGCACGAGCCCGAGTCGCAGTGCGGTGTCGGCATCGATGTGCTCGCCGCGCAGATAGAACGCCAGCGCGCCCTGATAGCCGAGCCGTCGAGTCAACGCCCAGCTGGTGCCGACCTCTGGGATGAGGCCCAGCCGACCGAACGCGGGCACGATGAGGGCGCGATCACTCGCGATGACGAGGTCGCAAGTGATCGCCCACGCCAACCCGACACCAGCGGCCGGGCCGTTGAGGGCGGCGACGAAAAGGGTGTCCGACCCCGCGATCAGTCGTGCGATGCCGCCGAACTCGCGCCGGATCCAACGCCAAACGTCGGCGACGCCCTCCGGGTCGGTGAGGTGTTCGAGGGCGGCGCCCATCATTTTCAGGTCACCGCCGGCGCTGAATCCCGGATCAGCACCGGTGATGACGACTGATCGCACGTCGGGATCGGCGGCGAGATCGGTCAGCGCACGACGAAGTTGTCGCACCAGTGGCGCCGAAAGCACGTTGAGCCGCTTTGGCTCGTCGAGGGTGACGACCGCCCGGTCGCCGCGGAGCTCAACCCGCACCCGTTGGGGGGCCGACGGGGCATCCCCTTCGGCGACCAGCCGCCGGTAGAGGGAGTCATTTCCGGTCGTCATGTGTTTTCTCCTCAGTTTGGTTGGCGCGCAACACCGTCCAGGCGGCATCCGCGAACGTCTCGACTGCACCACGGGGCATCCTGGCCGCGGTACCCGTCACCCAATGACGAGAGAACTCCTGTGCCGGACCGAGCCACAGCGCGGCGGTGATCCCGATGTTCAACGGACCCAGCGCCCCGTAACCGTGGTGCGGGCCCCACCAGTCGCGAACCGCGGCGAAAAACGATTCGTTGGAACGCCGCAATTCCTCGCTGTCCAGTCGCGAACCGAGCAGCAGCGTGGCCTCACCGCGGTGCGCGGCCACCCATCGCAGGTGATAGGCGACCCCGCCACGGATCCCACCCTCTGCGGTGTGGTGCTCGCGCAGCATCTTCACGAAGCCCAGCTGATATTCATCGAGCAGCTGCGCGTATACAGCAGTCGCAAGCGACAGCTTGTTGGGAAAGTGGTGATACAGCGCGCCGACGCTCACCCCAGCCTCCTGACGCACGTCATCCAGGGTCGCCGAGAGTGCGCCGTCGACCGCGAACTTTTGGCGCGCGACCTCCAACAACCGGGCCCGTGCATCCATCCTCTTCTGAGGCACGAGGATTACTCTACTCAAACCGAGGTTTCCTCTGTAATCAGGGGACGCGGTGGTCCTGTCCTCCGATCAGAGGACAACCGAATCCTCCGACCCAACCGCTGATCACCCGACAGACCACGTCGTCGGCAGACGGCATTCTTGGGGTATCGCCGGCACAATCTGGCGGTCGACCGAAAGGTCAACTTACACAGGAGTACTCGAGAAATGAACAACTACACATTCGCCAAGACGGTTGCCCGTATGGCCCTGCCGCTGGCCATCGGTGCGGCTGCTCTGGGCATGGCAGGAGTCGCAAGCGCCCAGTCGCAGGAACCGGTGGGCCCGGGCTATCAGTACACCCCGCAGACCACAGCGCACCCCGCTGCCGGTGCCCCCAGCACCCACCACGGCGTCGGCCGGGTTGAGGAACTGGTGCCGGGCTACCACCGCTGACAGCAGCCGCATGGTGAGGCCCTCCCGGAAACGGGAGGGCCTCATCTGTCTCACCGAAGTGTCACACCACGCAGACGTCAGCGCCGAGCATCAGATGGGGCCACATCACGGCCGTCTGCACAATGGCGAGAATCTCCGAACCCGCCGGAAGCCGGGTCTGCAGCGCAGTCTGGAGCAGCTGCACCTGTTCGGCGTCGAAGAACGCCCACACCAATCCGATGATCAGATAGGGAATCGCCAACCAAAGCGCCAGCTCGATCATCGCGGCGACACTCACTCGTCGGGACAGCACCCGACGCACAACGTTCACACCAACGCACGTTCCCGGCGCACCCGGCGCCGAACGTCGGCGAGCAGCACATAACTGCCGCCCTGTCGGATGAACACCGGTAGGAATCGGTTCGCGAAGGCGACTACCAGGAACAGACTTTCGAAGAGCCACTGCTTCGAGTCACTCCACTTCACGCCCATGGCATGACGGAACACCGGGGCGAGGAATCCGATTGTGAGAAATTTGAGCAGCGGCCGAAACGGTAGACCGAGCACGGGGTTGATCATGTGCAGGTTCAGCAGGTCGAGCAGATAGCCTCGGACGCGGTCGTCGATATCGATCTGGCCACACGCTGTGGCCCAATAGTCGTCGAAATCTGCTCGCGTGGGCGGCCATTGGTCCTCGGTCACCTGCAGCGTCGTCCCCAGTGTCCACGCCGACCGGTAGAACTGCTCGGACTGTTCGACGGTCATCTCGCCACGCAACAGCTGATACGTATCCTCCAGTCCGACGAACAGGCACGCCGCCACCCACATCTGCATGTCTCGGTCAAAGGCGTTGTAGCGCACCGGACTATCCGGTGTGGACTTGACTTGCCGGTGCGCGCCGTTGACGGCCTCGCGGAACGCCGCGCGATCCTCCGCCGTCCCGATGATCGCGACCGCGAGGTACTGGAACGTCGTCCTCGCCCGCTTCCACGGATGCTTGAGCAGATTGCCCGAGTCGACCTTGCTTTCGACGACGCCGTAGCCGACCCCGGGGCGCGCCAACTGCATGATCACGTTGGCCGCACCTGCGGCGAACGACCAGAAGTCCATCGCGTCGGCCGCGGTGACCGATTCGTCGGGGTCCCACCGGGCCGTCCGCCTGCGGACGGTGATGCGGCAGTCTTCGAGCGTCATATCGTGCACACCGCCGAGACCAGCAGGACCGGCCACGTCGCGATAGACACGAGAATCGACACGATTCGCGCGGGACCGTGCCAGCCGAGCTGGTCCCCCGCGATGGCGGTCCACACCATGCCGACGAGCAGATACGGAACGGCGAGAATGATCGCGGTCCCGATCCATTCGGCGATCGTCATCTCGAAGGCGAGAACCTTCCTGACAGCCGTAAGCACGCCTTTATGTTAATGGCCATTCAGGCTTGAAATGCGCACTTCGGCCGAAATCTTCTACAGCAGCGTGGCTTGTTCCGGTTCGGGCTCGGCCGGCTTGATCAACTCGGGCCCGTTGTTGCGGATGCTGTTGACCAGACGGGACACCTCGCGGATCTCGATGCGGTCCAGGTCGCCATGCCCGCGCAGCAGACCTTCGTCGATAGGGGCATCCGGGTCGAGCCAACGGTCCCAGTCGCGCTCGCTGATGGTCAGCGGCATCCGGTCGTGGATCTCGGCCAGCGGACCCGCGGCGTCGGTGGTGATGATCGTGCAACTCAGCAGCGGTGACGAGTCCTTCGGCGCGTCTTTGGGCCGCCACGTCGACCACAAACCCGCCATGAACAGCGGTTCACCGTCGCCGGCGTACATGTAGAACGGCGTCTTGGCCGCCTTCTTACCCGCTGAAGTCTCGCCGTTGGGCCGCCATTCGTACCAGCCGTCCATCGGTACGAGGCAGCGCTTGCTCTTGGCCGAATTGCGGAACACCGGCGACGTGGTCAGCTTCTCGGAGCGCGCGTTGATCAGCAGCGGCCCCTTGGTATCCGGACCGCCGTCCTCGTTGGTCTTGGCCCACGGCGGGACGAGCCCCCAGCGCATCGACCGCAGCCGGCGGGTCGACTCGTCGTCCGGCTCACTGTGACGCTTCACGACGCTGTTGATCGTCGTGGTGGGTGCGACGTTGTAGTTGGCGCCGTTTTCGGCGTCCTTCTTCAGGGCCGCTGTGGTCTCGTCAATCGCCTTGATCTTCTCGGCCAACAAGGCCGGATCGGTGGTCACCGCGAATCGTCCACACATATATCCCATGTTGGCACGCCGAACCGACAAGGCAGGATAGAGCCGTGAACAACTGGCAGGCACCGTCGACGCCGCGTCCCGTGCATGCCACGATCACCGTTCCGGGGTCGAAATCGCTGACCAATCGCGCGCTGGTGCTGGCCGCACTGGCGACGCCGAACGGCACGTCGACGATCAGCGGCGCGCTGCGCAGTCGCGACACCGACCTGATGATCGGCGCCGTCGCCGCCCTCGGGGTCACCGTCGAGGGCCCGGACACCGAGCTGACGCTCAGCGGCGCGATCGACCCGCAGCCGGGCACCCGCATCGACTGTGGGCTTGCAGGTACCGTCCTGCGGTTCGTACCGCCGGTGGCGGCGCTCAGCACCACGACCGTGACATTCGACGGCGACGAGCAGGCCCGGTCACGACCCATCGCACCGCTGCTCGAGGCGCTGCGCGGGCTCGGTGTCGCCATCGACGGCGACGCGCTGCCGTTCACCGTCCACGGGTCCGGATCGGTGGCAGGCGGGACCGTCGAGATCGACGCGTCGTCGTCTTCGCAGTTCGTCTCGGGTCTGCTGCTGTCCGGTGCGGCGTTCACCGACGGCCTGACGATCGTGCACACCGGACAGTCCGTGCCGTCGGCCCCGCACATCGCGATGACGGTGGCCATGCTGCGCGAGGCCGGAGTCGATGTCGACGACACGCAGGCCAACCGGTGGCACGTCTCCCCCGGCCCGATCGCGGCGCGGCACTGGAACATCGAACCCGACCTCTCCAACGCGGTGCCGTTCCTGGCGGCCGCCGTGGTCACCGGAGGTGCTGTGCGGATTGCGGGGTGGCCCTCGGCCAGCGTGCAGCCCGCCGACACCATCCTGACGATCCTGAAGAACGTGGGTTCAGTTGTCCGCCAGGGTGTTTCTCATCTCGACATCCAGGGACCCCAATCCCACTCAGCCATCGATGTCGACCTCCACGACGTGGGTGAGCTGACACCTGCGGTCGCCGCGCTGGCCGCCCTCGCACCGGAGGGGTCGGTGTCGCAGCTACGAGGCGTCGCACATCTACGCGGACACGAAACCGACCGTCTGGCAGCGCTTTCCGCCGAAATCAACGGTCTCGGCGGACAATGCGAAGAGACGCCGGACGGTCTGCTGATCACCGCACGTCCGCTGCACGGCGGGCTGTGGCGGTCCTATGCCGATCACCGGATGGCGACCGCCGGTGCCATCGTCGGATTGCGCGTCGACGGTGTCGAGGTCGAGGACATCGCCACCACCGCCAAGACGCTGCCCGACTTCCCGCAGATGTGGGCCGACATGCTGGCGGGCGATTGAGCCCTCGCGAGTACGACGAGTCCGATGTCCGGGTCCGTCCCGGCAGAGGATCGCGGCCGCGAACGAAGACCCGTCCGGATCATGCCGACGCGCATGAAGCCATGGTGGTCACCGTCGACCGTGGCCGGTGGGGCTGCGCGCTCGACCACGACCCCGAGCGTCGCGTCACCGCCATGCGGGCACGAGAACTGGGACGCACGCCGATCGTCGTCGGCGACGATGTCGGCATCGTCGGTGACGTCTCGGGTAAGCAGGACACGCTGGCGCGCATCGTGCGGCGCGGTGAACGTCGAACCGTGTTGCGGCGCACCGCAGATGACACCGACCCCACCGAACGCGTCGTCGTCGCGAATGCCGATCAACTGCTGATCGTCGTCGCGCTCGCCGATCCGCCGCCGCGCACCGGCCTGGTGCAGCGCGCCCTGATCGCGGCGTACGCCGGCGGCCTCGAACCCATTCTGTGCCTGACCAAAACCGACCTGGCACCCGCCGAATCCTTCGCCGCCGAGTTCGCCGACCTCGACCTGCGGGTCACCACCGCTGGCCGCGACGATCCGCTGGACGCGGTGGCACCCCTGCTCGCCGGAAAAATCACCGTGCTGCTGGGACACTCCGGGGTCGGCAAGTCGACGCTCGTGAATCGCCTTGTCCCGGAGGCGGACCGGGCGACGGGTGAGGTCACCGACATCGGCAGGGGCAGGCACACCTCGACCCAATCGGTGGCCTTGCCGTTGAGCATGGGCGGCTGGGTGATCGACACCCCGGGTATCCGTTCCTTCGGCCTCGCCCATATCGAACCCGACGACGTGATGCTCGCCTTCTCCGACCTCGCCCACGCGATCAAGGACTGCCCGAGGGGCTGCGGCCACATGGGCCCGCCCGCCGACCCCGAATGCGCGCTGGACACGCTGACCGGTCCCGCCGCCGTCCGGGTCGCCGCGGCACGACGACTGCTGGCGGCGCTTCGGGAAGGCATGTGAGCCAATAGGGGCGAGGCCCTCCCGTTTCCGGGAGGGCCTCTAGAAGGGGTTCAGTGATCAGCGGTGGTAGCCCGGCACCTCTTGCTCGACGCGGCCGACACCGTGGTGTGCGGTGGGTGCATGGGGTGCGGGGTGCGCGGTGGTCGTCGGGGCGTAGTTGTAGCCCGGGCCCACCGGCTCGTGAGTCTGAGCGCTCGCGACACCTGCCATACCCAGTGCGGCGGCGCCGATGGCCAGCGGCAGCGCGATCCGGGCGACCGTCTTGGCGAAGTTGTGGTTGTTCATATCAATCCTCCTGTGTGCGTTTGCTTTTCGTTGTCACCCGGGGCGTACCGGCGATGACTTAAGGATGCCGCGTGCAGGAGATGTGGTCTGTCGGGCGATCGGCCGGCACACCGGGGGAATCTCATGTCCCCCGATCGGTGGACACCACGAGACGAAAAAGCCCTCCCGTCATCGGGAGGGCTTTCTCGCTTGCTCAGGTCAGACGGCCAGGCGCTTCTCACGGCGACGGGCACGCACCGCGGCGATGGCCGACTTGAGCCCACGTCGGTGCTCCGGTGCGAGTTCGTCGAACATCCGCTCGCTGCGGGTCTCCGGCGCATCGTCGCGTGTGTCGCGCAGGTACTTGTCCGGCAAGGACAGCTTGGCGATGGTCCGCCACGTCTTGCCGTACTGCACCAAGAACGATCCCGTCGTGTACGGGAGGTCGTACTTGTCGCACAACTGCCGCACCCGGATCGCGATCTCCTCGTACCGATTGCTCGGCAGGTCCGGGAACAGGTGATGTTCGATCTGATGGGACAGGTTGCCGCTCATGAACCGCAGCGCAGACCCCGCTTCGAAGTTGGCGCTGCCAAGCATCTGACGCAGGTACCACTCGCCCTTGGTCTCACCGACCATGTCGGTCTTGGTGAATTTCTCTGCGCCGTCCGGGAAGTGGCCGCAGAAGATCACGGCGTTGGCCCACACGTTGCGGATGACGTTGGCGACTGCGTTGGCCTTCAGCGTCGACTTGAAAGTCGCACCCGGCGACAGTGACGTCAGCGCCGGCCAAGCCACATAGTCCTTGGCAATCTGGTGGCCCGCCTTCACGCCGAACTCGCGCACTCGGACCAGCGTCGCGGCTCGGTCGTCGCCACCCTTCGCGATCTTGCCGAGCTCCAGGTGCTGCAGGCCGACGCCCCACTCGAAGCCGATGGCGAGCAGGGTGTTGAAAAGCAGGTTGCCGTAGAGGTTGAACGGCTTCCACTTCGCGTCGCGCGTCACGCGGATGACGCCGTAGCCCACGTCGTCGTCCATACCCAAGATGTTGGTGTACTTGTGATGCATGAAGTTGTGGGTGAAGCGCCAGTGCTTGGACGACCCGCTCATGTCCCACTCCCATGTCGAGGAGTGAATCTCGGGATCGTTCATCCAGTCCCACTGGCCGTGCATGACGTTGTGGCCGATCTCCATGTTCTCGATGATCTTGGCCACGCCCAGGGTGATCGTGCCCGCCCACCACGCCGAGCGGCGCGAGCTGGCAGCCAGCGTCAGCCGCCCCGCCAGTTCCAGCGCGCGCTGGGCGGCGATGGTGCGGCGGATATAGCGCGCGTCGCGCTCTCCGCGGGAGTCTTCGATGTCCTGACGGATGGTGTCCAGCTCGTGGGCCAGACTCTCGATGTCCGCCTCGGACAGATGCGCAAATTCGGGGACGTCAGTGATCGCCATCGTTCAAACCCTCCTCTCAAGTGCCTACGCTATCGTAACCTACGTACCCGTAGGTTACCGGCCAGTAAACCTCATACGTCCAGTGTGCAATCGCCCGAAGCTGCGGAAACGCAGGTCTGAATCCGCGTACCGGGTTCGTGTTCGACGCCTGTGCGCAGATCTCGGACATGGCCGTCGAGCAGGCCCACCACGCAGGATTGACAGATGCCCATCCGGCAGCCGAACGGCATCCGGACACCCGCGTTCTCGCCGGCATCCATCAACGGTGTCGCGGCGTCCACCGCGATGGTCTTGCCACTGCGCGCGAACTCCACGGTGCCGCCCTGCCCGTGGGCCGCCGCCTTCGACACCGCGAAACGCTCCAGATGCAGCATTTCGGCGAGCCCGGCGGCGGACCACGCGCGCTCGGCAGAGTCGAGCATCCCCTCGGGCCCGCAGGCCCACACCTGACGCTCCCGCCAGTCGGGTACCTCGTCGTCGAGACGCGACAGGTCCAGGCGGCCCTCGGTCCTGGTGGCGCGCAGCCGCAACCGGTAGCCGTCGTGACGACGTTCCAGGTCTGCCAGCTCCGTGCCGAACAACACGTCGGATTCCGTTGGCGCCGAATGTAAATGGACGACGTCGGTGATCTGGTCGCGGCGGGTCAGCGTACGCAGCATCGACATCACGGGAGTGATACCCGAGCCACCCGTGATGAAAAGCACCTTCGCCGGCGCCGGGTCGGGCATCACGAAGTTGCCCTGCGGCGCGGCCAGTCGCACGATCGTGCCGGGCGCCACCCCGCCGACGAGATGCGTCGACAGGAACCCCTCGGGCATGGCCTTGACCGTGATCGTGATCGTGCGCGAACCCTTCACCGGACTCGAGGTGAGCGAGTACGACCGCCACCGCCAGCGTCCGTCGAGCAGCAACCCGATACCGATGTACTGGCCCGGCTGGTAGTTGAAGGAGAAGCCCCACCCCGGCTTGATGACCAGGGTTGCCGAATCCTCTGTCTCGCGCCGCACCTCCACCACGCGGCCACGCAGTTCACGCGCCGACCAGAGCGGGTTCGCGAGCTTCAAGTAGTCG
>Ga0075363_100000631_pt1 | contig 11657 bp, 11 predicted proteins | sample EndMetdeltDD1763_FD_71470 | JGI IMG/M metagenome (GOLD analysis project Ga0075363, IMG submission 71470) | Populus endosphere microbial communities from Tennessee, USA - Endosphere MetaG P. deltoides DD176-3 | ecosystem: Host-associated > Plants > Roots > Endosphere | place: USA: Tennessee...
GCGCGGCACGTGAGGCAGGCGGCGGAGTAGGCTCGCTTGGGCGGCAGTCGCGTACCGCTCTGTCCGCTACATTACTCATCCGGCTAGTCGTTTGAAACAAAACGTGTCCGGGCGCGTTGACCGGCATGTCCAAAGCTGGATCACCATCTGCCGGGCCGATGCGAACGCAACCGATGGTGCGCGATACGATGCAGCCGACCCAGCCTCTGATGCCGTCAGCGGGCAGGGGAAATAAGCCGCAAGACCGTCCGTCGCGAACGAGCCGTTCGAATGCGGGGCAACTCGACGCGGCAAAAGCAAAAATCTCCCGCCGAAATTCGCTACGAAAGCAGCGTGCCGCGTTGAAGAAGTAGACGACGGTCGGCATTCAATTCCGCGAGTCGATCTCGCGATCGATTTCGCGAAGGTATGACAACCCGTGCACCGTCAGCCGGTGCGGGTCTCTTTCACCTCCCTGATAGATCTTCATCAGGTGCTGCGAGAGGCGTTCCCTGGTACCCCTGACGGCGGAACGATTGGCGAGGGTTTCGTAGATGCTTAGCGCTCGATCAACGGGGAGGCTGTTCATGAGCGTGCCTCATCGGTTGTGTGAATGGGTTCTATAGGCAAGGCCCGCCCGCCCTGATTGTTCCGGTATTTCGGGCCTGGAACGATGCTGTGATTTCGGACGCGGGAACGCTCGAACGCGGGTTTCGCGCCAGTTCAAGGGCGGGCTTGGCCGGGTCACACTGGCCAAGGCGTCACCGCCTACAGGCTACCGACGGCCCCCGCGCTCTGCTAACGATGTAACCCAGCCTTCAAGAACGGAGTTACCCGAGCAATGATTGAACAGATTGGCATCGTCGGCGCGGGCACGATGGGCAATGGTATCGCCCAGGTGTGTGCCGCTGCCGGACTTCCCGTGATCATGTCCGATATCTCGGACGCCGCGCTCACCCGCGGCATGTCGGTTGTCTCCAACAGCCTGGAGCGGCTGGTCAACAAGCAGAAGATGACCGACGCCGACCGGCAGGCCGCGCTGGCGCGGATCACGACGAGCACGGACACCGCGAAGTTTTCCGCCTGCGATCTCGTCATCGAGGCGGCGACCGAGAACGAGGACCTGAAGGTCAAGATCCTGAAGGACCTTTGCGCGAAGCTGCGGCCGCAGGCGCTGCTCGCCACCAACACGTCGTCGATCTCGATCACCAAGCTCGCCGCGGCGACCGACCGTCCGGATCGATTCATCGGCATGCACTTCTTCAATCCGGTGCCGCTGATGGCGCTGCTGGAATTGATCCGCGGCCTGCAGACCTCCGATGATACCCACGCCAAGGCGGAAGCCTTTGCAAAGCGGGTCGGCAAGGTCGCGATCACGGCGAAGAACAGCCCGGGCTTTGCGGTCAACCGCATCCTGTGTCCGATGATCAACGAGGCGATCTTCGCGTTGCAGGAAGGCATCGCCACGGCGGAAGACCTCGACGCTGGCATGAAGCTCGGCTGCAACCATCCGATCGGCCCGCTGGCGCTCGCCGACATGATCGGCCTGGACACCATGCTGTCGGTGATGGAAGTCTTCTATGAAGGCTTCAACGATCCGAAATACCGTCCCGCGCCGCTGCTGAAGGAAATGGTGGCCGCCGGTCATCTCGGCCGCAAGACCGGGCAGGGATTTTACAGCTACGGCAAGTCCGCGTAGCGGAGCCGCCGGCAGGCAGGGGGATTGGTAATGCGTATTGCGGTTGTCGGCGCCGGCGGCGTCGGGGGTGGTTTCGGCGCGGCGCTGGCCAAGGCCGGCGCTGACGTTACGTTCATCGCGCGGGGCGCGCATCTCGCGGCCATGAAGCGCGACGGATTGAAAGTTCAAAGCGCGCGCGGCGACACCCATCTGGTGCCGACTCAGGCGACCGACAATCCCGCCGAAATCGGCGTGGTCGATATCGTGCTGTTCTGCGTCAAGCTTTGGGACGTCGAAAGCGCGGGCGAGGCCATCAAGCCGCTGGTCGGCCCCGCCACCGCTGTCATCCCGCTGCAGAACGGCATCGATGCCGCCGAGCGGCTGATCCCGATCCTGGGGAGCCGCGCCATCATGGGGGGCGTCGCGCAAATCAGCGCCTCCATCGTCGCGCCCGGCGTGATCCAGCAGGTCGGCACCTTCATGCGGATAATCTTCGGCGAACTCGACGGCAAGCGCAGCAAGCGGGGCGAGGATTTTCTCGCGCTCTGCCAGAAGGCCGGTTTCGACGTGACCTTGAGCGATCAGATCCTCACCGAACTCTGGATGAAGTTCATCCTGCTCGCCACCAATGCCGGCATCACGGCGGCAACGCGCCGGCCGCTCGGCGAACTGCGGGATGATCCCGACATTCGTCCGGTCATGACGGCCGCCGTGCGGGAAGTGTTCGAGGTCGGCAAGGCAAAAGGCGTACCTCTGCCCGCCGATGCGGTGGACAAGATTTTCGATTTCATCGGCCATGCGCCACCGGCCATGAAGGCGTCGATGGCGCTCGATCTCGATCGCGGCAATCGCCTCGAACTGCCCTGGCTCAACGGCAAGGTCGTGGAGCTCGGCCGCCAGCTTGGCGTTCCGACGCCGACGCACGGCATGATGTATGCGATGCTCAAGCCGTACGTCATGGGCAAACCGGCGTAAGGGCGACATTCCTCATTTCGGAGTGACGTTCGCCAACAGTTCAGCCGTGCCAGTGCGAGCCGCGGATAACGCTGCAGAAATTGCCGCGGTGGAAATGCGGCTCTTTGTCCGCGATGACGTCGGCCTTCACGTTGCCAAAGGTCGTGTCCGGCTTGTGCCTGATGCCGTCGTAGAAGGCCTGGATGATGTCTTCCTTGAACTGCGGCGTGCGCGGGAAGGCCTTCACCACGGCCTCGCGCTCGTTGTCGGAGTATTCCTTGTAGGTAAGTCCGAGCACGTCCATCTCGACGCCAGCGGTCACCAGCGCGACGACGGGGTGCATGTGAACCGGCACGCCTGGCGTGGTGTGGAGCGCGATCGCGGTCCAGACCGTGTAGGCATCGCTTTCCGAAACGCCATGACTCCGCAGGAAGTTGCGGGCGGCGTGCGCACCATCAACCTCGAACCGCTCGTCCGGGCTGCTGTGGCTCGGCATCAATCCGATGTCATGAAACATCGCGCCCGCGTACAGCAGTTCGCGGTCGAACTTCAGGCCGCGATGCACGCCGGCGAGCGCGCCGAAATGATAGACCCGGCTGGAATGGTTGAAGAGCAGATCGGTCTCGGTGTCGCGGATAAATTCGGTGATCGCGCGGGCTAACTTGCTGTCCGGGACAGCGGCTGCGTCCGGGATCGCGGTTGCGTCGATTATCTCGGTCATTTGCTTCTCCTGCTTTATCGCTCGCCACCACGATAAATCCGGGGTAATCATGTCTGCAATTGCCAGAATACGGCAAATACGGACATATCCCGGCTGAGACGGACGCGGCATGAAGGCGAAGGTAAGGACAAAGACGGTTGTGATCGTCGCGCTGCCGGGGGTGCAGCTTCTTGACGTATCGGGTCCCCTCGACGTGTTCGCCGAGGCGAACGTCCAGGCCGGCTATGAGGCGTATCGGCTGCTGGTGGCGGCGCAGCAGCTGGGGCCGATCCGAAGCTCGTCGGGCGTCCGGGTGATGCCTGACATGATCATCGGCCGCGATACCGCGGAGAAGATCGACACGCTTCTCGTCGCGGGCTGCCCGAATGCCGCCGAGGTTCCGGCCGACAGCTCGGTGGTCGGCTGGCTGCGACGCCGGGCGCCCACCGCGCGGCGCTTTGGATCAGTCTGTAGCGGCGCGTTCTTCCTGGCGGCCACCGGTCTGCTCGATGGCCGCAGGGTGACGACCCACTGGGCGGTCGCCGAGCAGTTGGCATTGAGCTACCCAAACGTCATCGTCGATCAGGACGCGATCCATGTCAGCGACGGCAAGCTCAGGACGGCAGCGGGCGTGACCGCCGGGCTGGATCTGGCGCTGGCTCTGGTCGAGGAGGATCTCGGGCATGAGATCGCGATGAAGGTCGCGGGGCAGCTCGTCATGTTCTTCAAGCGCCCCGGCGGACAGATGCAGTTCAGCCGCAAGGGGGAGGCCATGCCGGCTGGTCGCGCCGCGCTTCAGGAGCTGCAGCGCTGGGTCGCGGCCAATCCGGAGCTGGATCACAGCGTCGCCAGCCTCGCAAAGCGGATGGAGCTAAGCCCGCGTCACTTCGCGCGGCTGTTTCGAAGCGAAGTGGGAATCACGCCCGCGACCTGGGTCGAGGAGGCGCGTGTGGGCGCCGCCCGGCGACTGCTGGAAACCGGCCATGAAACGCCGAAGCAGGTCGCCGCGCGTTGCGGATTTGCTGACGCTGACACGTTGCGCCGGGCGTTTGCACGTCATGTCGGCGTCACTCCGGCGGAGTACCGAAAGCGGTTCGCACGGATCGCGGCCTAGCGGCCTACGGCCGGATGGTGCGGGTCATCTCAGCCACTGGCTATTTCGGATTCGACTCGGTGAGCCCTTTCCCTGGATTCTCGAACTTTCCCGCGCGCGAGCTTGACCGCGTTGCCGAGTGAACGCGCGACGTTCAACACCTCTTCCTGAACGTCGCGGTTTCATCGAGCTGTGCGATCGGCGATAGCCCGCATGGCCGGCCGAACCGGGGGCGTGGACTCATTCGCATGCAGCTACTTCCGGCCATCGAGTGAGGTCTTGCAATCGTCGCAAGCGCCCGACCAGCGCATCTAACAAGATCTAACAACGCCTACCAGGCGGTCGCGGCTTTCTGCGGTACAGATCTGCAGCACGGCAACTGGAAGCGCATGAATTGCTCATGGGTGACTGCCGTGCCCCAGCAACAGGAGACCGGTATGAGTCAAGCCGAGAAACCAAGCATCATTTTCGTCCACGGCCTGTGGGCCGACGGGTCCTGCTGGAGCGAGGTCATTCCCGCTCTCAAGGCGGAAGGTTTCAACGTGATTTCGGTTCAGAACCCGCTGACCTCGCTGCAGGACGATGTCGCGGCGGTCAAGCGTGCGCTCGACCGCGCCGGTGGCCCGGCCATCCTGGTTGGCCATTCGTGGGGCGGCTTTGTGATTACCGCAGCGGGCACAGACGATCGTGTCAAAGGCCTCGTCTATGTTGCCGCGTTGGGTCCCGATACCGGTGAATCCGTTGTTTCGGCGGCAGCGAAGTTTGAACCGACCCCGGTGTTCAAGCACATCGCCGTGGTGGACGGCTACATCTGGTTGAACAGGGACGCGCTTCCGCATTTCGCCGGCGATCTGTCAGAGCAACAGCAAGATTTGATCCACGCAACGCAGGGACCGGCCAATGCCGCAATGATCGAGACGGGGTTACCAGGCGAGCCGGCGTGGAAGACCAAACCGAGCTGGTACGTCGTTGCGCGACAAGATCAGACGATCACGCCCGCTCAGGAGCGCTTCACATCCCAGCGCATGGGCGCGACGACCGTGGAAGTTGATGCCAGCCATGTTCCGATGCTTTCGCACCCCGATGTCGTGATCGGACTTATCAAAAAGGCCGCTGAAGCATCCGCCAAGTAGAACGACAGATCTTGCTGGTTTCGACTCGGCAGATTCTCCGCTCAGCCCTTCTCAAGGGAAGGGTTGAGCGGCTTCCTTTTCGCAGCACTGGCTGCTCTCGCCCCGCTGGCAAGGAGCGAAATGGCAGCCATGCTGGAACAATCCACGAAGAGCGCTGTTGGGGCGCGTCGCAGTCCCCATCAGCATTTTGTGGAGTACTTGATGCTAAAGCCTCTCCTTGTCGCGTCGGCGTTCGTGGTCGTCTTTTCTTCCATTCAAGCAGAAGCGCGACCTCAACACCGACATCATCACGGTCACCGTGCCTGGTGCGGCAGTTACCTCAGCAAATATCTCGGCAAACCCGATCGCCGCCTTGCGCTCGCGCGGAGCTGGGCGAGCGAAGGCATGAATGCCGGCGGCCCTGGAATCGGCGTTGTGGTGGTCTGGCCGCATCATGTCGGCATCATCACGGGACAAACACCCGACGGCCAGTGGATCGTTCACAGCGGCAACGATGGCGGCGCAGTCCGCACGCGAGCCCGATCGCTTGCCCGCGCGATCGCCTTCCGGCGCGTATAGCCAGCGACGGACGCAGTTATATCCACCGTCATTGCGAGCGCAGCGAAGCAATCCGCGCCTCCACTTGCGGCGCTATGGATTGCTTCGTCGCTTCAGCGAAAAATTGCTTTGCAATTTTGTCGCGGGCTTCTCGCAATGACGCTTGCGGTTATTCCGTCGCCTCGATCCATTCTGCCGCGCCGTGCCACAGCGAATAGCGATGCTCGGCCCTGAAGAATCCCATGTGCCCGATCCTGCTCGCGCCGGTATCGGCCGGCGTCACCGTGATGATCTCGGGCTTGATCGCGGTAAATCCAGAGCACAGCAATTCGACCGCCGGCCGCGTCGCCCAGGGATCGTCGGAAATGCAGAGCGCGCACAATGCGCCCTGGTATTTTGGAAAATTCTTGATGGCTTCGAGCTTCGCATCGTCGAACAAATAGTGAGGGCTCATCACCCAGCGGACCCATTGGAGGAACGCATCCTTCGGCAGGTCCATGCCGAGGCCGGCCTTGCCCGGCATGTAGCCGAGCGCGCGGGTCAAGGGGGAGCCCACGAAATTCAGCATGGCGTAGACGCGATAGCGCTCCGGCGCCGCCATCAGTTTCCAGTAGCCTGCCTGGGCTGCGATGAAGAGCGCGCGCGACACCTCCGAATTGTTCGGCAACAGGCCAAACGCCTGGCCGCCGAAAGAATGTCCGACATAGGCAAAGGGAAGCGCCTTGTAGCGCTCGCGCATCCAGTCGACCGCCGCCGTGATATCGAGTGCGGCCCAATCGGACATCGAGGCCCTGAAGCCGACCAGCGATTTCGGCTTGCCGTGGCCGTTCCACGTCCGCGGCCGGCTGTCTCCGATGCCGCGGTAGTCGTAGGTCAGGACCGCGCAGCCGCGCTGGGCAAGATAGCCGGCAAAGCCCCGGTAAAGCTTGCGGGGGACCGCGGTCGCTGAATTGATCAGGACGGCATGACGCTTGGCCCCACGGGGTAGAAACAACGTCGCGGCAAGGGGATATCCGTCCGTCGCGGGCACCGTGATATCGTCGAGGAAAACGTCGTCCAGCCCCGGGTCGGCCACCGCGTGCTCCATCTAAGGTTTAGTGGGTGGCATAGCAAAATCGAATTCGGATTTTGCCGCAAGGACTTGTCGGGCCGACCGGAAATCTAACTGGCGGTCGGCCCACGCCCTGTGTATAACCCGGCCTTCTTTACCTCTCTTAAGTTGCGGTTTTTGCTCAGGAGTTAACGTCATGTCCGAGCGGTGGACGCCCGACAGCTGGCGCACCAAGCCGGTGCTGCAAGTGCCCGATTATCCCGATGCCAAGGCATTGGCTGACGTCGAGGCGCAACTGGCCACGTTCCCGCCGCTGGTGTTTGCCGGCGAGGCCCGCAACCTGAAAAAGGCGCTGGCGCGGGTCGCCAGGGGCGAAGCCTTCCTGCTGCAGGGCGGCGACTGCGCCGAGAGCTTTGCCGAGCATGGCGCCAATAACATCCGCGACTTTTTCCGCGTGCTGCTGCAGATGGCCGTTGTGCTGACCTACGCCGGTGCGTTGCCGGTGGTGAAGGTCGGCCGCATCGCCGGGCAGTTTGCCAAACCGCGCTCGTCGAATACCGAGAAGGTTGGCGGCGTCGAGCTGCCGAGCTACCGCGGCGACATCATCAACGACATCGCCTTTACGCCGGAAGCGCGCATTCCCGATCCGCAGCGCCAGATGATGGCCTATCGTCAATCGGCGGCGACGCTGAACCTGCTTCGCGCCTTCGCCACCGGCGGCTTTGCCAATCTCGGCAGCGTGCATCAGTGGATGCTCGGCTTCCTCAAGGATTCGCCGCAGTCGCGCCGCTACAAGGAGCTGGCGGATCGTATTTCGGACGCGTTGAATTTCATGCGCGCCTGCGGCCTCGATCTGGAGAGCCATCCCGAACTGCGCGCCACCGATTTCTACACCAGCCATGAGGCGCTGCTGCTGGGTTACGAGCAGGCCTTGACGCGGGTCGATTCCACCACCGGCGACTGGTACGCGACCTCGGGCCACATGATCTGGATCGGCGACCGTACCCGTCAGCTCGACCACGGCCATGTCGAGTATTTCCGCGGCATCAAGAACCCGATCGGCCTGAAATGCGGGCCCTCGCTGAAGCCGGACGAACTGTTGAAGCTCATCGACATCCTCAACCCCGATAACGAGCCCGGACGCCTGACGCTGATCAACCGCTTCGGCTCCGACAAGGTCGGCGACCATCTCGCGCCGCTGATCCGCGCCGTGCAGCGGGAAGGGCGCGTCGTGGTGTGGTCCTGCGACCCCATGCACGGCAACACCATCACTTCGACCTCCGGCTACAAGACCCGCCCGTTCGACCGGGTGCTTTCGGAGGTGAAGTCGTTCTTCGCCATCCATGCCGCCGAAGGCACGCATGCCGGCGGCGTGCATCTGGAGATGACCGGACAGGACGTCACCGAATGCATCGGCGGCGCCCGCGCCATCACCGACGAGGACCTCAACGACCGTTATCACACGGTCTGCGATCCCCGCCTCAATGCCGAACAATCGATCGATATGGCGTTCCTGATCGCCGAATTGCTCAAGCAGGAACGCGCGGGTAAGGAAAAGCCGATGCCGGCTGCAGCGGGACTCTGACTTGCTGCGACTCTGGCGGGCCACCATCAACACGCGTAACGGTCTCGCTTTTGCGATCCGATCGGAGCAGGCCGTCCGCGAGGAACTACTTGCGCTGGCGCTTTCGGTGCCGCTGGCCTGGCTGGTCGGCGCGAGCGTGATGCGCCGGGTGGAGCTTGTCGCAGCGGTGGCGTTTGTGCTGGTCGTCGAGATCCTCAACACCGCGATTGAGAAGCTCGCCGACCGGCTGACCACCGACCACGATCCGCAGATCGGGCGGGTCAAGGACATGGGGTCGGCGGCGGTCGGCGTCGCACTGCTGATGGCCGGGGCGTTCTGGCTGTTTGCCATCGCCGAACGCATAGGCGCGTTCTAGATATGCGGTACTGGTCGGGATCAGAACCGCATATGTAAGTTTTTGTTTTGATGCGTTTTCTTGACGCGAACCGGTATCCACTTCGCTCGAAAACGCTACGAAGCGAGCATTTGCAGTTTGCTCTTGTGCGAGGCACCATCGCCCCATGACCGAACCAACCTTTACGATCACACTGGCGCAATTGAACCCGACGGTCGGCGACGTCGCGGGTAATGCCGCCAAGGCCCGCGCCGCGCGCGACCAGGCCAAGACCGACGGCGCCGATCTGCTGGTGCTGCCTGAATTGTTCGTCTGCGGCTATCCGCCGGAAGACCTGGTGCTCAAGCCCGCGTTCCAGGCGGCCTGCCGTGCCGCCGTCGAGGAGCTGGCGCGCGAGACCGCGGGCGGGGGACCGGCGGTACTGATCGGCACGCCCTGGGTCGAGGATGGCAAGCTCTACAATGCCTGCGCGCTGCTCGATGAGGGCCGCATCACCGCGCTGCGCTACAAGGCGAACCTGCCTAACTACGGCGTGTTCGACGAGAAGCGCCTGTTCGCGCGCGGCCCCGCTGCAGGGCCGGTCACCGTCCGCGGCATCCGCGTCGGCGTTCCGATCTGCGAGGACATCTGGCTCGAGGAGTCAGAGGAATACGAAAACGTCGTCGAATGCCTTGCCGAGACCGGCGCGGAAATTCTTGTGGTGCCGAACGGCTCACCCTATGCGCGCGACAAGAACGATCTACGGCTGTCGATCGGGGTCGCCCGCGTCACCGAGAGCGGGCTGCCGCTGGTCTATCTCAACCAGATCGGCGGACAGGACGAACTGGTGTTCGACGGCGCGTCGTTCGCGCTCAACGCCGATCTTTCCGTCGCGGCGCAACTGCCTGCGTTCGAGGAGAGCATCGTCACGCTGCGCTGGACCAAAAGCGCCGACGGCTGGCGTTGCAACGGTCCGGTGGTGCCGCTGATCGAGGGCGACAAGGGCGATTACGCGGCCTGCGTGCTGGGCCTGCGCGACTACGTTCGCAAGAATGGATTTCCCGGCGTGCTGCTTGGTGTCTCCGGCGGCATCGATTCCGCATTGTGTGCGGCGATCGCCGTCGATGCGCTCGGCGCCGACCAGGTTCGTGGCGTGATGCTGCCGTTCCGCTACACCGCGCAGGTCTCGCTGGACGACGCTGCCAAGCTCGCGAAGGCGCTCGGCATCCGGTACGAGGTGCTGCCGATCGCGGATGCCGTGAACGGCTTCGAGAAGATCCTTGCCGCACCGTTCGCCGGCCTGGAGCGCGACATCACCGAGGAGAACTTGCAGGCGCGTACCCGCGGCACGCTCCTGATGGCGATTTCCAACAAGACCGGCGCGATGGTGGTCACGACCGGCAACAAGTCGGAAATGTCGGTCGGCTACGCCACGCTTTATGGCGACATGAACGGCGGCTTCAATCCGATCAAGGACATCTACAAGACCGAAGTGTTCAGGCTTTCGAGCCTGCGCAACGAGTGGAAGCCGGACGGCGCACTCGGGCCTTCGGGCGAGGTGATCCCGGTCAACATCATCACGCGGCCGCCGACGGCGGAGTTGCGCGAGAACCAGACCGACCAGGATTCGCTGCCGCCCTACGAGATGCTGGATGGGATTCTGGAGCGGCTGGTGGAGCGCGAAGAGCCGCTCGCCACGATCATCGCGGCCGGCTTCCCGGCGGACGTGGTGACGCGGATCGATAGGCTGCTCAACATCGCCGAATACAAGCGGCGGCAGGCGGCGCCGGGCGTCAAGGTGACGGAAAAGAATTTTGGCCGTGACCGCCGCTATCCCATCACCAACCGCTTCCGCGACAATGGCAAGGCGCTGCCCGCGCCCGACGAGAAGCTGGTCGCACGCGCCGGCCGCGCCTCGGCGGACGCGTTCGAGGGATAGGGCGTCTTCAAGCGAGGCATGTCCTCGGATTTCCAGAGGCGAATAACGTTCGAAACGCCGCAGGCATGAAGTCACGGCGGCGTTCCGGAATGTCTGATGTGGACTTTCGAGGACTCAATCCATCTCAGCTTCGTTCCTCGGAAGGAAGCTCATGAGATGTCGCTTCGGTCGTTGGTCGATCGCGGACCTGCCGGTCGATTTCGTCCCGGCTTTGCTCGACGGGTTTAAGCTCCGCTGGCTTGCGCCGGGACATAAGAGAAATCAATCCGGCGGCTAACAGGACCAGGCCGAGTACCAAAAAGGATATGCCCAACGTCCTCATTTGTCGGCACTCCGACCTTGCTCTCCCTCAAGCGCCTGCCGCGACCAAGCAACTACCTTCCCGACCAAGCAAGTAATGCGTCGGGAAGTGACCGACGTTTGATCTAGATCAACCGAGCAGTGAGTTGCGGAGCAAGGCTCTCCTCGACGTGCTGATCCCCATGATCGGCGCCGGGTCAAAGAGGAGGAATGCCATGCTTCGATGCGTTCTTGCTGTTTTGGCAGCGCTCGTTCTCGTAACCGTCAGTCTCATTCCCGATGATGCTTATGCCCGCCGTGGCGGCGGCGGAGGGTTCCGTGGCGGTGGAGGATTTCATGGTGGCGGTGTGCGCGCCGGCGGTTTCCACGGCGGAGGCATGCGCGCCGCCCATGTG
>Ga0075363_100000632_pt1 | contig 11656 bp, 9 predicted proteins | sample EndMetdeltDD1763_FD_71470 | JGI IMG/M metagenome (GOLD analysis project Ga0075363, IMG submission 71470) | Populus endosphere microbial communities from Tennessee, USA - Endosphere MetaG P. deltoides DD176-3 | ecosystem: Host-associated > Plants > Roots > Endosphere | place: USA: Tennessee...
GTTGGCGAGGTGCAGGTCAGCTTCATCATCGGTCACCGCGGCCTGGAGCGCATTCCGCACCTGCTCGCCACGCTCGCCACGATTGCCGCCCAGCAAGGCGCGAACTGCGAATGCATCGTGGTCGAACAGTCGGAGCACAGCCAGGTGGCGGCGCGCCTGCCGGCCTGGGTGCGCTACGTGCACACGCCTTTGCCGGTGCCGGACATGCCCTATTGCCGTGCCTGGACATTGAACGTCGGCGCCCGCGAAGCACGCGGCAAGCTGCTGGTGTTCCACGACAACGACATCCTGGTGCCGGCCGCGTATGCGGCCGAGCTTTGGGCGCGCTTTGCGGCCGGCTACGAAATTGTCAATCTGAAGCGGTTTATTTTCTATCTCGGCCCAGACCAATCGGCGCAGGTGCAATCCGGGCATGCCCTGAGTCCTGGCGCGGTTCCGGAATCGATCATGCAAAACGCCGAAGCGGGCGGCAGCAGCGCCGTAGCACGCGACGCTTTTTTCGCGATCGGCGGCTATGATGAATCCTTCGTCGGCTGGGGCGGCGAAGACAACGAATTCTGGGAGCGCGCGCTCACCCGGCGGGTCTGGCCTTATACCTATATGCCGCTGGTACATCTGTGGCACGCGCCGCAGCCCGGCAAGGCGGCACTTGATCAATCGACTGCGGGACAGTTCAGGGCGCTTTCAGGCAGCGATCCTCGCGAGCGAATCAGCCGGCTTGTTAACCGGCGATTCGGCAACCCGCACCGCATGGACCCGGAATGGACCGCCAGCCATGCCTAGTCAATTTTCAACCAGAGTGTGCCCCGCTTGCGCGGGTACCGCGGCGGATTGCGTTCTGGATCTGCAGGCAGCCAGTTTCTGCAGCCCTAATCCCACTTACTCGCGGGAATATCAAGTTCTCCTGGGCGTCGATGAGCACACCTCATTTCCGGTGGTCCGCTGCAACACCTGCGGCTTTGTGTATGCGCAACTGGAGCCTGACGCGGGTTTTCTGAACACCCTTTATGAAAAGGTCATCGGCAGTTCGCACAATGCCCAGGCCAATGAACAGCGTTCCGGGTACGCATTGCGCATGCGCTACGTGGCGGACCTGGTCTCGCTTGCCCCCCCGGATGGCCCCAACAAGGCGCTCGATTTTGGTTGCGGACTGGGAATCACGCTGCGCATGTTGAACGCGGCCGGCGTGAAGGCGGTTGGCTACGACAACAGCGAGGTACGCAGGCAATACGCCACCGACAATGCAATGCGGATTGCGCACGCCATTGAAGAAGTCCGCGAGCTGGCACCGTTCGATATCGTGGTTTGCGACAACGTCCTCGAGCACCTTCCGGATCCGCGCGGAACATTGCGCTTGCTCGCTTCGTTGTGCGCGCCCGCAGCGGTCATGTACGTGAGCGTGCCCAACGGCGACGGCTCGTTCCTCGGCAGGCAAGGCGAGCGGCTGCGCAACGGCGGCACGGTGGATATGGCGCTCAATCCCTGGGAGCATCTCAACTATTTTGACTTGCATCATCTCGACAGAATGCTCGATGAAGCCGGATTTTCCGCGATTCCCGCCACCGAGCTTGCATTCGTTGATATTGGCCTGCGTTCGGAGAGCAATCTGATCACGCGGCTCAAGAATTCCCTGGCCAGCACTTTGCGGATGGCACGCTATGCCGCGACCGGCACTGCCCTGCGCAACCCGACGTATGGCTTTTACCGGCTGCGGGCCTAGCCAATGTGCGGCATAGCAGGCTGGTATCTCGCGCAAGGGCGCAACCGCGACCCCGGCGACCTGGACCGGATGGCCGAGGCGATCTCCCACCGCGGCCCCGACGATCGTGGCCGCTATGCCGATGATGAGGACCGTCTGGCGCTTGCCCACCTGCGCCTTAGCATTCTCGACCTGTCGGCCGCCGGACACCAGCCGATGGCCAGCGATGACGGCTCGGTGGTGCTCGCTTTCAACGGGGAGCTCTACAACTACCTGGCGCTGCGCGCCGAACTGGAAACACTGGGCCGGCGCTTTCATTCACGCAGCGATACCGAGGTGATGCTCAATGCGCTGGCCCAGTGGGGTCCGGACGCGCTGACGCGTTTCGACGGCATGTTTGCTCTGGCCGCCTGGTATCCGCGCGAACGCAGACTGCTGCTGGCGCGCGATCCCCTGGGCATGAAGCCGCTTTACTACACCTCGCGCGGCATGTCGGGCGGGCTGGCCTTTGCCTCCGAGGTCAAGGCCTTTCTGGCCCTGCCGGGCTTTGATGCGCAGGTCAACCTGCACTCCCTGCAGCAGTATCTTGAGTTCGGCTATGTGTTCGATGCCGCCGAGACCATGCTGGCCGATGTCTGCAAGCTCCCCCCGGGCCATGCGATGCAGGTGGTTGCCGGACGCGCTGGACAGCCCTACGCATTTTTCACCGCGCCTCCGGTACTGCCCGCGGCGGAGCGATCCCTGGACCAGGCTGCCGACGAGTTGCACGCGACGCTCTCGCAGGTCGTCCAGGAGCATCTGGTGGCGGACGTGCCGGTCGGCCTGCTGCTGTCCGGCGGCCTGGACTCCAGCGTGGTCGCCGCCCTCGCCGCCCGGCATTCGCGGGTGGCCACCATCAGCATGGGCTTCGCGGAGTCGGTCGTCGACGAGCGCGGCTTTGCACGAACGGTGGCCGGCCATATCGGGTCCGAGCACCAGGAGGTGCTGATACATCACAGCGAGATCGTCGAGGACCTCGAAGAGAAGGCGTGGTTTTTCGATGACCTGTTCGCCGACTGGGGCACCCTCTCGACCCGCTTGCTATACAAGAAATGCCGCGACATGGGCGTAAAAGCCGTGCTGGTCGGCGAAGGGTCGGACGAATTGTTCGGCGGCTACGGGACGTTCCAGTCGGCCGCAAGCGGGCGCGGCCCGGTCGCCTGGCAGTTGTTCCAGCTTTATCGCCGGTACGCCGGCCGTCGCTATGGCGGGCAATTCGGCGAATTCTCCGCCATCATGAAGGGCTATCTGGCGCAGCGCGGCGGCAGCATGTTCGAGGCGGTGCGCATGTTTGAATCATGCCGCCAGATGCCCAATAACTACGTGATGAAGGTGGACAAGGCCAGCATGGCGGTCAGCGTCGAAGCGCGCGCGCCCTACCTGGACCGCCGGGTCGCCGCCCTTGCCTATTCGATCCCAAGCTCGCAATTGCTCGGCGAAGGCACCGACAAGCTGGTCTTGCGCAAGATGGCGGACCGGCATCAACTCCTGCCCCGGGAGATCACCTGGCGGGCCAAGTTTGGCGCCTCGATCGCCGCCTCGTGGATGGATGATTCGCCGCAGTTCCGTCAATACGCGCAGTCCGTCATTCTCGCCCGCGGCGGCTGGACCGATAGGCTGGGCCTGCGCGGGGCGATGACGGATTATTTCAGCGGCAAGCGCCGTGGCTATGCGTTTCCGCGCGCCATCAGCATATTCAGCAACCTGGCCTGGCGTTTGCTGCTGCTGGAACTATGGTCCAGGAAATACCTGAAATCTCCGCTTGGGCGCTGATGGGAAGCAAGCCGGCACTGTGCCGCGCATCCGGGGCGGGATATCTGCCCCGGCGGCCGAAAGTCAATATAATCAGCCGTGCTTCATACACGCGGCGAAAACCGGGTAAAAAAATCCTCACTTAGAGTTGGCATGATCGAGAGCCTTGTAAGCACCATCATTCCTGTCTACAACAGGGCGGGGCTCCTCAACGATGCGGTATTGAGCGTCATCAATCAGACGCATCGCCCGATAGAAATCATCATTGTCGACGACGGCTCGACCGACGATACCGCGCAGAGCGCCGATGCACAGGCCGCCGCGCATCCCGGCATCATTCGGGTCCTGCACCAGCCCAACGGCGGCGTGGGCAAGGCGCGCGAGGCGGGACGGCAGATCGCCAAAGGGGAGTTCATCCAGTACCTGGACAGCGACGATGTGCTGCTGCCCCGGAAATTCGAATGGCAGGTGGCCGGCTTGCGCGCCGCACCGCACTGCGGCGCCGCCTACGGGTACACCCGCTTCCGCCATGCCGACGGGCGCTACGAACCCGTGCCCTGGAAAGGGTCGGGGCGCCGCGTCGATGCCATGTTTCCGGAATTCCTGGTCTCCCGCTGGTGGGACACGCCCACGCCGCTCTATCGCGCCGCGGTTTGCGAGGCCGCCGGACCCTGGACCGATCTCGGCCTGGAAGAAGACTGGGAGTACGACTGCCGGGTCGCCGCACTGGGCACGAAGCTGCATTTCATCGAAGAATACGTGGCCGAGGTGCGCGACCATGACCAATTCCGCCTGTCGCGTGGCATCGCGCTGGACCCGGTTCGCCTGCGGCATCGCGCCCGTTCGCATCAACTGATCTACGCCCACGCCCGGCGCGCGGGTATCGATGAAGCGCAGCCGGAAATGCAGCATTTTGCCCGTACGCTTTTTCTCCTGTCGCGCCAGTGCGGTGCGGCAGGCCTGGGCAGGGAAGCCCGCGAACTGTTTGCCCTGGCCAAGGCGGCTTCCGGCGCAACCCGCGGGCGCGGACTCGACTTCCGCCTGTATCAGGCAGCCGCTGCCGTGGTGGGATGGCCGCTGGCCGGCAAAATCGCATGCTCGGCCGACCGGTGGCGCGCGTGAACCCTGCCCCGGTCATTTCGGTGGTGATGGGTACCTATAACGGCGCCCAGGACCTTCCCGCCACCATCGACAGCCTGCTCGGCCAGGACCACGCGGATTTCGAATTGATCATCGTCGATGATGGCTCGACCGACGGTTCCGCGCGGGTGTTGAGCGAACGCGCCGCGGCCGACTCGCGCATCCGCGTGGTCCGCCAGGACAACCAGGGCTTGACGCGAGCCCTGATCCTCGGCTGCCAGCTGGCGCGCGGCCGCTATATCGCACGGCAGGACTGCGGTGACTTGTCCAGCCCGGGCAGGCTCGCGGCGGAACTGGCGGTACTGGCTGGCGCCGAAGATGTTGCAATGGTCTCCTGCGCCACGCGATTCGTGGGCCCCGCGGGAGAACCTCTCTACGACGTGGTAATCGACCAGAAGACCGCGCAAGCCGGCCTGACCGCACTTACCCTGCAGGAGATGCGCGGCCCGGCGCATCACGGCGGCACCATGTTCCGCCGTGACCTGTACGAGCGCGTGGGCGGCTATCGCAAGGAGTTCTACTTTGCCCAGGACCTCGACCTGTGGACGCGCATGGCCGAGCTCGGCAGGCACGTGGCCCTGCCGGAAATCCTGTATCAGGCCACTTTTGCCCTCGGCTCGATAAGCGGTCTGAATCGCCATCGCCAGATCGCGTGCACGCGGGTGATTCTTGAATGCGCGCAACTGCGGCGCACCGGGCAGAGCGAATCGTTGGCCCTGGAAAAGGCCCTGGCGATCCGCCCAAACGGGCAAACACCCACCGCCGCGGAGCGAGCAGCGGCGCTCTATTTTGTCGGTGCGTGCCTGCGCAAACTGGATGATCCACGGGCACGCAATTATTTCCGGCAGGCCCTGCATGTCCATCCGCTGCACATGAAATCCGCGCTTCGATTGCTTTTGGGTTGAGAGGGGAATGTCCGCCGGGCAACCCGCCGCATTCGGAGCATGGAAAAGCATGCTCTCTACGGTCCGGGGTAGAATCCAAGGTTAGGCGCTAAATGCGGATCGGCAGCCATACCTTGATAGCCCACACTGCCCGGGAACTGGTTGAATTTGCGCTCCATGATTGATATCGACACCAAAGACGCCATTTCCGTCGTCATCCCCACCTATCGGCGGGAGCGCGTTCTGCTCGATACCATCGAGTATCTGCTGGCCCTGCGGCCGGCGGCGGCGGAAATCCTGATTGTCGACCAGACCGAATCGCACGAGCCGGAAACCGACGCCCGGCTGCGGGACTGGCACGCGCAGCAAAAGATCCGCTGGATCCGGCTCTCGCCTCCCTCGATCACCCACGCCATGAATCACGGCCTCCAATCCGCTCGCAGCGAGGTGGTCCTGTTTCTCGATGACGACATCATCCCGCATCCGGACCTGCTGGCGGTGCACCTCGCGGCCCAGGCCGAAACCGGCATCAACATCGTCGCCGGCCAGGTATTGCAGCCGGGCGAGGAAGTGCATTCCGAACCATTACCGGACGGCCAATTCCTGTTCCGTTCGGGCCACCGCCGCTGGATCAGCGAACTGATGGGCGGCAATTTCTCGGTCAAACGCAGGACCGCCTTTTCCCTGAGCGGCTTTGACGAGAATTTTGTCCGGGTCGCATATCGCTTCGAAGCCGAATTCTGCGACCGGGCGCTGAGCGCCGGCGAGCGCATCCTGTTCGAGCCGGCGGCAAGCATTCGCCACCTGAAGGCGAGCGCGGGCGGTACCCGCTCCTACGGGCATCACCTGACAACAGTCAGGCCCAGCCATGCGGTAGGCGCCTACTATTACCTGCTGCGCGCGCGGCAGATCAGGCACCGGTTCCTGCACATGCTGTCGCGCTTTGCCCGTTCCGTGCGCACCAGACATCATCTGCACCATCCATGGTGGATTCCAGGCACCCTGCTGGCCGAATTGCTGGGCTTTCTCTGGGCCGTGAGACTGTTGGCGCAGGGGCCCAAACTGCTCAAGCCGGAAGAGTCGGAATTCATGAAGGGGGCCAGATGATCGAATTGGCATTTTTCGCCATCGTAGTCGCGCTGGTCTTTTCCTTTCTCAACCTGCGCGTCGGCATCTATGCCACGCTCTTTGTCGGCTTTCTGCAGGAGCCGCTGCGCAAGCTGGTGCCCAATGAGCCGGTGTACCTGACCGCGCTGGTCGCAGTGTTTGCCCTGGTGACATTTATCGGCGGCAAGATGCAGCATTCGATGCTGCGTCTGGACACGGTGCCGGAATGGAATCTCCGGTTGAGGAACATCGCCCTCATTTTCGTGGTCCTGGTGATCTTCCAGTGCATGGCGGCGTTTGCCTACACGGGAAGCCTGATCCTGGCCGGCATCGGCTTCATGGCTTATCTGTCACCCTTTCCGGCGCTGCAGATGTCATACAGCTTTGCCAATGGTACCGAGCGGATTATTTCCTTCCTTTGGCTCTACCTCGCGGTCAACACGCTTATGTCTGCCGGCGTGTATTTGTCCCTGCTTGACTTGAACTGGGCAGTCTTGCGGACCGTCGGCGAGGAACTGGTCGTCTATTCCCTCGATTCGGGAGCCATTGTTTTGCCGGCCGGCTTTTACCGGGTTCCAGAACTGGCTGCCTGGCATGCGGCGTCAGGATCGTGCCTCGCCCTCGCGCTCGCATTGTCAAGCCGCCGCCAGACGACGTTCTGGTTCGGCGGCGCACTGGCGCTGTTTTTCTTTGGCGCGATCCTGCTGACGGGACGCCGGAAATTCCTCATCGAGATCGCCATCTTCATGCCGGTTCTCCTGTTCCTGCTGTATCGCTTCCGGCTGGGCGGGGGCAGGTACATCGGCGCGGTAGCGGCAGCAACGGTTCTGGGAGTGATTCTGGCCGTATCCGGATTGGCTTCCGATAATACCGTTGCCGGTTTTAGCGAGGCCAATCTCCGCGGCCAGGCGCTCGGTGAATCGGCCAGTGTCGAAATGCTGAATCGGCTAGCCACGATGACCATCGATTCCTTTCCATACGTAATCGCACAGAACGGCATCTTTGGATCGGGGGCTGGGAGCGGCAGCCAGGGGGCCCAATACTTTGGCGGGGGCGGCAACCTGGTAGGCCTGGGAGCAGAAGGGGGCTTGGGAAAGATCCTCGCGGAAGTGGGCATACCCGGCTTTGTGATCGTGCTGATATTCGGCTTCAAGCTGATCACCTATGTCTGGCAGACGCTTCGGCTGGTCGCAAAGGGTGATGCCCATACCGCGCGCCTGACCATGGGCCTGACCGCGTTCCTGATTGCCAATAGCATCGTGTTTGTCACCGCCGCACAGGCTTTTGGCGATCTGTTCGTGCTGCTGATCATCGGCTTCGTATTGGGCTTCATCATCGCCATTCGGCGCCTTTACCACCAGTCGGGCACTTATGCGGATCGCCCCGACAAGTCCTCGATGGCCGCGGAACTGTACCGTCACCCGGCCCGAACCTGATGTATGCGGTGAACTCCAACCATCAGGCCTGCGGCATAGGCACGGGCGTTCATGCAGGATAGTCCGCCGCCACAGCCGCCCTCGCGTGACGCAGCACGCGGGTCCACCAGGCGGTGGAAGGTGGCCATCATGACCACCCACCCGATTCAATACCAGGTGCCGTGGTTCCAGGCACTGGCCTCGCATGATGAATTGTCGGTCCGGGTCTACTATTCGATGCTTCCTGACCAGCAGCAGCAAGGGATCGGATTCGGCGTGAGCTTCACATGGGATATTCCGATGTTCGAGGGCTATCAATGGTTGGCGCTCACCAATGTGTCGCGCAAACCGGGGCTCGGCAGATTCTTCGGCACCAACACCCCGGGGATCCACGCGGTCCTCGCCGCCGACCGGCCCGATGCGATGATCATCATGGGCTGGCAGTCCCTGTCATTGCTCCAGGGGTTATGGGCCTGCCTTCGATTAGGCATACCGATCCTGATTCGCGGAGACTCGAACGCGTTGCGCAAGCGGTCCTGGCGGGCCAGGATTCTGCATCGCGCGCTGTTGTCGAGAGTCGATGCGGTCCTTGCGGTAGGCAGGGCGAATCGCGATTTTTACCTGAACAACGGGGTTTCTCCAAGCGCCATATTCAGTGCACCACATTTTGTGGACAATGCGCGAATACTGTCGAGACATGCCTTGCTGGAGGATTCCTGCGCCCAATTGCGCCAAGCCTGGGGGATTCCCCATGACGCGACCTGCTTCCTTTTTGCCGGCAAGTTGCAGGAAAAAAAGCGCATCATGGATCTGCTCGTTGCCATCGGCCTGGCACGGACCAGCGGCGTGAACCTGCATTTGCTGGTCGTAGGCGCCGGCGAGCAGATGGACGCAGCCAGACACAAGACCGAAGCGGAACGGTTGCCGGTGAGTTTTTCGGGTTTCCTGAATCAGACCGAAATGGCCAAGGCTTATGCAGTCAGCGATTGCCTGGTCCTGCCGTCCGATTTTGGCGAAACCTGGGGTCTGGTTGTCAATGAAGCGATGGTCTGCGGGCTGCCCGCAATCGTAAGCGACCGGGTGGGCTGCGGCCCTGATCTGGTCAGCGAAGGCGTCTCCGGCATGGTGTTTCCTTTCGGGGATACCAAGGCACTGGCCGCGTGCCTCATGCGGATGGCGGCCGACCCCGCGCGGCGCAAATCCATGGGCATGCACGCGCGCGAACGGGTCGCCCGGTATTCGCTGGAACACGCCGTGGCAGGTACGGTCGAGGCACTCGATGCCACGTTATCCGCACCCGGCCGTGCCACGCCACTGGCGGCATGAACGGGTGACCCGTCCCCGTTCCTGAACGATGCGCATTCTCCACGTCGTCCCCTCCTACCTTCCCGCCTTGCGCTACGGCGGCCCCATCGTCTCCGTACACGGCTTGTGCAAGGCTCTGGCCAGGCGCGGCCATGACGTCCACGTCTTCACGACCAACGTGGATGGAGACGGCGAATCGGCGGTAGCGATCAATGTCCCGGTCAATCTGGATGGGGTAAAGGTCTGGTATTTTCCCGTGCCGATGCTCAGGAGGCTCTATTGGTCGCCGCGCATGATGGCAGCCCTCAGGGAACAGGTGCCGGCCTTCGATGTCCTGCATACGCATTCCGTCTTTCTCTGGCCCACCTGGGCCGCGGCACGCATGGCCAGGCGCCATCATGTGCCTTATGTGCTTGCTCCCCGCGGCATGCTTGTACAAGCCCTGATCCAGCGCAAAAGCAGCTGGCTCAAACGCGCATGGATCCGGTTGATCGAACAAACCAACATCAGCAAAGCGGCGGCCATCCACGTGACCAGCGACCTGGAAACTGCGGATTTGCGGGAGTTCGGCTTCCGGTTGCCGGCCATCGAAGTCATCCCCAACGGGGTGGAGATCCAGGCGCCTGATGAGCCGTCCCTTGCCCAAGCGGAACCGGGCGAATCGGCGGAAGAGCCTTACCTGCTGTTCATCGGCCGTGTCAATTGGAAGAAAGGCCTGGACCGGCTGATCCCTGCCCTCGCCCTCTTGCCGGACATGCGGCTTCTGATTGCAGGCAACGACGAGGAAAATTATCGCCCCACGCTGGAGGACCTTGCGAAGCAATCGGGTGCTGCGCATCAGGTCCGGTTTCTCGGCCCCGTATATGGGGCCGGAAAGACCTCGCTGCTGCGCGGCGCTTTGGCCTTGGTGCTGCCTTCGTATTCCGAAAATTTTGGTAACGTGGTGCTGGAGGCAATGGCGGCCGGATGTCCGGTGGTGCTGACGCCTGAAGTCGGCGCCGCAGAACTCGTCCGGAGTTCCGGGGCCGGAATGGTCGTCTCCGGGAACGCCGCGGCACTGGCGGCCGCGATCGCCCAGATTGCCGCCGATGCGCCGCGACGCGCGGAGATGGGTCTGCGCGGGGTAGCCGCAGTGCGGGACCGTTACACCTGGGACGCGGTGGGGCACACCATGGAAGACGCATATGCCCGGGCGGTGGTGCTGGCAAACAGTCCGGACAACAAGGAATGACTCGAGCGCGATGCTGAAAGACACTACGCCATTGATTCTGACCGCCGACGAGGAATCGAACATCTTTCGCACCCTGGATTGCCTTGCCTGGGCCAGGGAAATCGTCGTCGTCGACAGTTTCAGCGCGGACGCCACCCTTGAGGTGGCAAACAGGTATCCCAATGTGCGCTTCGTCCAGCGCAAATTTGATTCGCATAGCCAGCAATGGAATTTCGGCTTGAAGGACACCGGCATCAGTTCTGAATGGGTGCTGGCGCTGGATGCGGACTATCTGGTCCCGGAGGCCCTGGCCAGGGAGATGGACCAATTGCGGCCGGCGGACGACGTCAGCGGATACAGCGCGCGTTTCATCTATTGCGTCGAAGGAACTCCTTTGACGAGCACCGCGTATCCCCCGGTGACGGTCCTGTTCCGCCGTGCGCTGGCCGAATATGAGCAGGATGGCCATACGCAACGATTGCGCCTGGCGGGCAAGGTTTTGCCCCTTGCCAACCAGATACTGCACGACGACCGAAAACCCCTGCACCGCTGGATCAGCGCGCAAAGCCGCTACATGCGGCTTGAAGCGGCCAAGCTGGAAAATAGACGCTTCGCGGAGCTTTCAACACAGAACCGGTTGCGCAAATGCATCGTAATTGCACCGATCGCGATGTTCCTTTACTGCATGATCGTCAAGAGAAACATCCTGGATGGACGAGCAGGGCTGTTTTATGCGCTACAGCGCACGGCGGCCGAGCTGATCTTGTCCCTGTACCTGCTGCAGGCAAAGCTCAAGCGCGATTGACCTGATGGGCGCGGATGCGGTTTGCGACCGCTGGTCGCCGGCCCGCGCAAAAGCATGCGCACGGGGACCGGCCGGTCATTGCGCTGTTCGGGCCGGACAAGCCTCTTTTACAAGCGGCGCGGCGGCATTTCGCCAGATCTCGTATCCGGCCGCGCGCAGATGAACACCATCGGTGGTCAGGCTTGCGCGCAGATATCCGTCGCGATCAGCCATGTGTGAATGGAGATCCAGATATTCCACTGAGCGGATTTTGCCCAGCCCTTCATTGACCTTGCGGATCTCTTCGCCAATTCCCGGCGG
>Ga0075363_100000633_pt1 | contig 11651 bp, 9 predicted proteins | sample EndMetdeltDD1763_FD_71470 | JGI IMG/M metagenome (GOLD analysis project Ga0075363, IMG submission 71470) | Populus endosphere microbial communities from Tennessee, USA - Endosphere MetaG P. deltoides DD176-3 | ecosystem: Host-associated > Plants > Roots > Endosphere | place: USA: Tennessee...
GTCCAGGGCACCGTGCAGGAGTCCTACGTCATCGACACACTGCATCTTCAGCCGGTCAAGTTCCCCGATTACAACACCGTCTACGCGAGCCTCAAGACCCGCCAGATCGACGCGTGGGTGGCGCCGTCCCAGCAAGCGTCGGGCACCGTGCAGCCGGGCGACCCGGCGCAGATCATCGAAAACACCTTCAGCTTGGACAATTTCGTCGCCTGGGCGGTCGCCAAGGAGAACCAGCCGCTGATCGACGCGCTGAACTCCGGACTCGACGCGATCATCGCCGACGGCACATGGTCGCGGCTCTACACCGACTGGGTGCCGCGCGCGCTGCCACCCGGGTGGAAACCGGGATCCAAGGCGGCACCGGCGCCTCAGCTGCCCGACTTCAACGCGATCGCTGCCGAGAATCAGCAGTCGGCCCCTGCCGCGGCCGCGCCCAAATCGACGCTGTCGCAATTGAAGGACGCGTTTTTGAACTGGGACCTGTACAAGCAGGCCATCCCCGATCTGCTCAAGACCGGACTTCCGAACACAGTGATTCTGACCGTCTGCGCCGCGGTGATCGGCCTGGTGCTCGGCATGGCGCTGGCCGTCGCCGGCATTTCGCGGCACCGCTGGCTGCGCTGGCCGGCACGGGTCTACACCGACATCTTCCGCGGCCTGCCCGAAGTCGTCATCATCCTGCTGATCGGGCTCGGCGTCGGTCCGATCGTGGGCGGGCTGACCGGTAACAATCCCTACCCCCTGGGCATCGCCGCGCTCGGCCTGATGGCCGCCGCCTACGTCGGTGAGATCTTCCGATCCGGCATCCAGAGCGTCGAACCGGGTCAGCTGGAAGCGTCGCGCGCCCTGGGCTTCTCCTACCCCTCGTCGATGCGGCTGGTGGTCGTGCCCCAGGGCGTGCGCCGAGTGCTGCCCGCGCTGATGAATCAGTTCATCTCTCTGCTGAAGGCGTCGTCTCTGGTGTACTTCCTCGGACTGATCGCCAACCAGCGCGAGCTGTTCCAGGTCGGCCGTGACCTCAACGCTCAGACCGGGAACCTGTCGCCACTTGTCGCGGCCGGTCTGTTCTACCTGCTGCTGACGATTCCGCTGACTCACCTCGTCAACTTCATCGACAGCCGGTTACGCCGCGGCCGCCCACCGGGCGAGGAAGACCCACTCGAGCTGTCGACGTCTCAGGAGATGATCTGATGACCAAACCTGTCGAGCCGGTCTCGTTGAGCGCCAGGGACATTCACTTGTCGTTCGGGCCGAACGCGGTGTTGCGCGGGGTGGACATCGACGTGCCCGCGGGGACCACGGCGGCGGTCATCGGACCGTCGGGGTCGGGCAAGTCGACATTGTTGCGCACGCTGAACCGGCTGTACGAACCCGACAGCGGGGACATCCTGCTCGACGGGCGATCGGTGCTGGCCGACAGTCCCGACCAGTTGCGGCAGCGCATCGGAATGGTCTTTCAGCACTTCAACCTCTTTCCGCACCGCAGTGTGCTGGACAACGTGACGCTGGCCCCGCGCAAGCTCAAGCGACTCGACGCCGACGCGGCGCGTGAACTCGGGCTGGCGCAGCTGGACCGGGTCGGGTTGCGGCACAAAGCGGAGGTGCGGCCGTCGACGTTGTCGGGTGGTCAGCAGCAGCGGGTGGCCATCGCACGCGCGCTCGCCATGGCCCCGCAGGTGATGTTCTTCGACGAGGCCACCTCGGCGCTCGATCCCGAACTCGTGAAGGGCATCCTGGCGCTCATCGCCGATCTCGGCGCCGACGGGATGACGATGGTCGTCGTCACCCACGAAATGGGCTTCGCCCAGTCGACGTCTGACGCGGTGGTGTTCATGGATCACGGAAAGGTCGTCGAGACGGGTCCGCCGGACCGGGTGTTCGGTGCCGCCGAAACCGACAGGTTGAAACGGTTCCTTTCGCAAGTACTTTGAGCTTTTACGTGCTCGTCACACAACTTGGCAGGCCCAGACAGGTTAGACTGCCGAAATTATGGTCGAGACCGAGCCGCAGGTCGCTGAGCTGGCCGGAGAGTTGCAGCGCGTCCTCTCGCGGGTTTTCTCCGTTCTCCGTCGTAGCGATCCCAGCCGAGACGCGGCCACCGGTGATCTGACCCTGGCCCAATTGTCGATACTGCTCACCCTGCTGGAGCAGGGTCCGATCCGGATGACTGAGCTGGCCGCCCACGAGCGGGTGCGCACGCCGACGACGACCGTGGCGATCCGACGGCTCGAGAAACTCGGTCTGGTCAAGCGATCCCGCGATCCCTCGGATCTGCGGGCCGTCCTCGTCGACATCACCCCCGAGGGTCTGGCCCAGCATCAAGAGGCGCTGGCCAACCGGCGGGCGTTCCTCGGCACCCTGCTCGCCAAGCTCGGGCCTGAGGACATCGACACGCTGAGCAAGGCCATCGCCCCGCTCGAGCGGCTGGCCGAATAGCCGTCAGCCCAGCCAGTCCAGTACCGCCGCGGCGGTCCACGACTGCTGCATGCTGCCCAGCGGTTCGCCGGTGAACGGCTCGTAATACTCGGCGAACGTGCCGTCGCTGACCTGCCGCAGGCCCTCGCGCCGAAGTATCAGCGACCGCTCCGCCCAGCCGCGTCTCGCGAAGCACCACGAGAACAGCCACGTCGTCACCGGCCACACCGGCCCGCGCCAGTACTCGCGCGAGCGGAAGTCGCGCGACACCGGCGACGTGGTCGGTATCAACGCGAACTTCAGGTCCGGATGGCCGCAGAACCGCGGGCCCTCCAGCAGTCGTAACAGCGCGCGCTCCTTGTCGTGCGGCAGTCCGCCGCACAACAGCGGTGCGAACTGCGCGACGGTCTCGGTGGCCACCCACTTCTCCGCCCGCACGTCGAAATCCCTTGCCGCGCCGTTGCGTTCGTCGGTGGTCTCGACGACGCCGGCCCGGAACCGCTCCGCCCAGCCGTACAGGTCGCGCACATCGGCGTGCGGACGCTTGTAGTCCTCGCCGATTTCAGCGAGGACGTCACACGCCACCGACAGGATCGCCGACACGAACACATCCTCGACGGCGAAACTCATCACCTTGGGCAGCAGCTCGTCGTCGTAGCGAGCCGACTTCATCTCCTCGAGCAGCCACAGATAGCGGTCGTATTCGGTGTCCGACGGGCGCTGGCTCGCATCGGTGACGATGGCGTTGTCCTCGCGCTGGTATTCCGGCAGGCGGCCCGGCACCACGTTCGCATAGGAGCTGTCCCAGCGCGGCGAGTTGTCCATGCCGGACTCCCAGCCGTGGTACAGCGTGACCCGGCCCCGCGATCGTGGGTCGCGGGCTTCGGCGAGCCAACGGTGCCAGCGGACCAGGTCGTCCCACCGGCGGTCCAGGAACGCCTCGGCGACGGCGCGGGTCGACCGCCCGCGGCTGCGGGCATGGTCGAGGATGCGCTGCACCGCGATCGCGTGGACCGGCGGCTGGGTGATCCCGGAGGTGTGGCGGTTGCGGGGGGCGTTGGCGGCGAGCGCCGACGTCGCCCAGCGCGCAGGCCCGGGAAAGTAGCCGTCGACGCCGTTCGCGAAGACGATGTGCGGAATCATTCCGTTGGTCCACTGGGCTGACAGCAGCGTGTCGAGTTCGACGACGGCGCGCTCGACGCTCAGCGGCGCCAGTCCGATCGCCACGAAGGCGGCGTCCCAGCTCCACATATGCGGGTACAGCAACGGCGCGGCGGTGGTCATGGTGCCCAGGTCGTTGCCGCGCAGCAGATACGCGGCGCGGGCCGCGAGCTGTGTCGGAGCGAAGGTGGAATCGTGAGCCATCGCCCTCAATGATGCGACGGCTGGGCTCGGCTTGCAGGTCGGTAGGGTGACTGCGTGTCGAATGTCGCCGCCGACGCGGCTCGGAAGTCCGATGTCGCCGACGACTCGGCTCCGAAGCCGACGGCGATGATCACCGGGGCCTCCCGCGGGCTCGGCGCGGCGATCGCGCGGGCCCTCGCGCCAACCCACACTTTGTTCCTCGCGGGACGGCCGTCGGCGGACCTCGACGCGATTGCCAACGAGTTCGGGGCCACCACGTGGCCGGTGGATTTCGGTGATCTCGACGCGATCGAGACTGCCGTCGAGCCGATCGTCGAGTTGGATGTGCTCATCCACAACGCCGGCGTGGCCTACCCGGGCCGCGTCGCCGAGTCGTCGATCGACGAGTGGCGGGCCACGCTGCAGGTGAATGTCCTTGGCGTGGTGGCACTTACGCTGCCGCTGTTGCCCGCACTGCGGGCCGCCGGTGGGCACGTCGTCATGATCAATTCAGGGTCAGGGATCAACGCGTCACCGGGTCTCGCGGCGTACTCGGCGAGCAAGTTCGCGCTGCGCGGATTCGCCGACTCACTGCGCAACGACGAGCCGTCGCTTCGGGTGACCTCGGTGCATCCGGGCCGCATCGCCACCGAGATGCAGGAGGATCTGGTCGCCTACGAGGGGCGCGAGTACGACCCGTCGCGATTCCTGAGTGTCGAGACCGTTGCGAAGGTCATCGCCGACGCCGTCAATGCTCCCCGCGACGCCCACATCCACGAGGTCATCGTCCGCCCCCGGTGATTTCGGCGCGCTGACGATCGCGTGGCGACTGTTTGCGCACCGAAATCGCTCTTCGGATGATCGCGATGACTCGCTGGTGGTACTCGGTCAGGTCGAGCCACGTGAACCGCAGCACCTGCCAGCCGAGCAGCGAGATGTCATTCTGCCGTCTCCGGTCGACCTGAAATGCGTCCGAGTCTGAGTGGAAGGCCCAACCGTCGATCTCGATCGCTACCCGCTCAACCGGAAAACCGACGTCGAGGGTGTACCCGCCGATGGGATGGCTTGTCCGCCAACCCGTTATGCCTGCGTCTCTGAGCAACTTCACGAGCAGACGCTCGGCAGCCGACCGCGCACCGTCGCCTGCGGCCTGGAGCAGGATTCGGGCGGCCGGCGACCCGTACCGCCCCTTATTGCGTAAATGCGCCCGCCACAGCTCACGCAGTTCGGTGTCGTGTTGCAGGGCTCCATCCATGAGCTCGATGCCGCCGGGCCGCTTGATCGACGCTTCGAGAATCGTGAGAGGCCGGGCAGTCACGCGTAATCCGCGAATACTCGTGACATCCGAGGAGTCGAGATCTCGCCGCCTCAATCGGGTCTTCTCGTGACAGCGCCCGTGCCCGGTGCGCGGCATGGTCACGTCGACCACGTCAGGCGGGAACCGCGTCAACCCATGCCACCAGGCGGCGGTCAACCCGCTCGCGGCTGCTCTGTCGCCGTAACCCCACACCGCCGCTCGGACCCGGGCGGAATTGGTGAATGGGCGATCGTCGACGAAGTACACCCCCCGCGAGCATCGCATCCAGTCACCGGATTGCACGCGGCGCTGTACCGCCTGCGGGCTGAGGCCCGAGGTGTATGCCTGCTCGAGTGTGATGACGCCATCTTGGGATCGAAGGAGATCGTTCAGCATCCCCAATGGACGCGGAAAAGCACCTGAACGGTTCCCGTCTTTGCGATTTCGGTGCGCTGACGACCGCTGAGCGACCGTACGCGCACCGAAATCACCGGTTACGCGACGATGTTGACCAGCCGTCCGGCCACCACGATCACCTTTTTCGGCGTGGCTCCGTTCAGGAACTCCTGCACCTTGGCGTCGGCGAGCGCCGCGGCCTCCAGCGCATCGGCGTCGGCATCCGCGGCGACCGTGATGCGCCCGCGCACCTTGCCGTTGACCTGAACCGGCAACTCGACGGTGTCCTCGGTGAGGTACTGCGGATCCGCGGTCGGGAACGGGCCGTGCGCCAGCGACGTTTCATGGCCCAGCCGCAACCACAGCTCCTCAGCCAGATGCGGCGCCAACGGCGCGACCATGAGCACCAGCGGCTCCAACGCCGCCCGCGCCGTCACCCCCTGCTTGGTCAAGTGGTTGGTGTACTCGATCAGCTTGGCCGCAGCCGTGTTGTTCCGCAGGTTCGTGTAATCGTCGGACACCCCGTCGATGGTGCGGTGCAACACCCGAAGGGTTTCGTCGTCCAACGCGTCGTCGGACGCCCGCACGATGCCGCTTTGTTCGTCGACCACCAACCGCCACACCCGCTGCAGGAAGCGATACGCGCCGACGACGTCCTTGGTCGCCCACGGTCGCGACGCCTCGAGCGGGCCCATCGACATCTCGTAGACGCGCAGCGTGTCCGCGCCGTAGTCGTCGCAGATCTCGTCGGGTGACACCGAGTTCTTCAGGCTCTTGCCGATCTTGCCGAACTCCTGGGCGACCTCGATCTCACCGTCGGGCCCGGTCCAGTAGAACTTGCCTTGCCGCTCAACGACTTCCGCAGCAGGCACATAGGTGCCGCGAGAGTCGGTGTACGCGAACGCCTGGATGTAACCCTGGTTCATCAGTCGCCGATACGGTTCGCGCGATGTGACGTGGCCGAGGTCGAAGAGCACCTTGTGCCAGAACCGGCAGTACAGCAGGTGCAACACCGCGTGCTCGACGCCACCGACGTAGAGGTCGACTCCGCCGGGGTCGTTCGCACCGTGCTCGGCGGGCCGCGGGCCCATCCAGTAGGCCTCGTTCTCCTTGGCGCACAACTCTTCTTTGTTGTACGGGTCGGTGTACCGCAACTCATACCAGGAGCTGCCCGCCCATTGCGGCATCACATTCGTGTCGCGGGTGTAGGACTTCAAGCCGTCGCCGAGATCCAACTCGACGTTCACCCAGTCGGTCGCCGTGCCCAACGGCGGCGACGGCTCGCTGTCGGCGTCGTCCGGATCGAATTGCACCGGAGCGTAATCCGGAATGTCGGGCAGCTCGACCGGCAGCGCCGACTCCGGCAGTGCGTGCGCCCGGCCGTCAGCGTCGTAGACGATCGGGAACGGCTCGCCCCAGTAACGCTGGCGTGCGAACAGCCAGTCCCGCAGCTTGTACTCGACGCGGACCTGGCCTCTTCCCTCGGCGACCAGTCGATTGGTCATCGCCTCCTTCGCCGAGGCGACGCTCAGACCGTTGAGGTAGTCCGAATTGACCAGTTCGCCGTCACCGGAATAGGCCGCCGACGAAATATCGCCGCCGGCAATCACTTCAATGATCGGCAAACCCAGCTCGGTGGCGAAGTCCCAGTCCCGCTGATCGTGGCCGGGCACCGCCATGATCGCCCCGGTGCCGTAGCCCGCCAGGACGTAGTCCGCGATGAACACCGGAACCTGTTTTCCATCAGCCGGATTCGTCGCATACGCACCGAGGAACACCCCGGTCTTGGTCTTGTTCTCCTGACGCTCCAGGTCCGACTTGGCCGCGACGCCGGTGCGGTAGGCCGCGACCGCCTCCGCGGGCGTCGCGCCGCCGAACGTCCATCGCGGGTCGACATCGTCGGGCCACCTCTCGGCGACCAGCGCATCGACCAACTCGTGCTCGGGCGCAAGCACCATGTACGTCGCGCCGAACAACGTATCCGGTCTCGTCGTGAACACCTCGATGTCACCGGCATCGGTGCCGAACTGCACCGACGCGCCCGTCGATCTGCCGATCCAGTTGCGCTGCATCGCCTTGACCTTGTCGGGCCAGTCCAGCAGATCGAGATCGTCGAGCAATCGGTCGGAATACGCGGTGATGCGCATCATCCATTGCCGCAACCGTTTCCGGAACACCGGGAAGTTTCCGCGCTCGCTGCGGCCGTCGGAGGTGACCTCTTCATTGGCCAGCACCGTGCCCAGACCGGGACACCAGTTGACCAGTGAATCAGCCCGGTACACCAGCCGGTAGGAATCCACCACGTCAGCACGGCCGGCCGCGTCCAGATCCGACCACCGCCGACCGTCGTCGAGCGACCTGACACCCGAATCGAATTCGGCGATCAGCTCGCTGATCGGCCTGGCTTTGTCGACCGCCGGATCGAACCAGGCGTTGTAGATCTGCAGGAAGATCCACTGCGTCCACTTGTAGAAGTCGACGTCGGTGGTGGAGAAGCTGCGTCGCGGATCGTGCCCGAATCCCAGCCGGCCCAGCTGCCGGCGGAAGTTGACGATGTTCGCCTCGGTCCTGATGCGCGGATGCGTTCCGGTTTGGATGGCGTACTGCTCGGCAGGCAGTCCAAAGGCGTCGAATCCCAACGCGTGCAACACATTGCGACCCGTCATTCGGTAATACCGCGCGTAGACGTCGGTCGCGATGTATCCGAGCGGGTGCCCGACGTGCAGACCTTCGCCCGACGGGTACGGGAACATGTCCTGCACGAACATCTTGTCGGCGGGCACGGCGCCGCCGGCTACCGCCAGCGAGCCCACCGGATTGGGCACGTTGAACGTCCCCCGGTCCGCCCACGTCTGCTGCCAGGCACTCTCGATCTCCCCGGCCAGCTCCGCGGTATAGCGGTGCTGGGGGGTGTCCGTGCCGGCGTCGGGCGAGTCAGTCACGTGAACAGGGTATAAGCCCGCCGATCTGGGCTCTCCGGCCACAGGTTGGTCTCGGTTGCGTCACCGCCCGGTCAGAACAAGGTTGCAGGTCCATTCCAGCCCTGGTGACGTTGGCTCGGGCGTGGATACATTCGGCGGGCTGGCCAACGCTGACCCGCCCAACCGTGGAAGGACCGACGTCGATGACCGACACTGCCCGACGCTCGAGGACTCTCGCCACAGGTGTGGCCGCGGCCGTCGTCGGCGTCCTCAGCCTGGCCGGTACTCCGGCGTCGGCCCAGCCCGCGCAGCCGACGGTTCCGCAGCCCGGTCCGGCCGCCATCGCGCAGAGCGCCGCGACTCCGAATGCCGCCCTGACCCCCGCCGCACCCAACACGGCACTCACCGTTCCCGCCACACCCAACTCAGCGCTGACCCCCGCAACGCCTGCGACGGCGGGAGCACCGGCAGCCGTCGCACCGCAACCCGCCGCGCCGGCGACAGTGCCGATCACCCCGGCCACGTCGGGAACCATGGCCGACTACTTCCGCGACAAGGGCGTCACCCTCGAGCCGCAGAACAGCCGCGACTTCAAGGCGCTCAACATCGTGCTGCCGATGCCGGCCGGCTGGGCGCACGTACCCGACCCCAACGTTCCCGACGCCTTCGCCGTGATCGCCGACCGTGTGGGCGGCAACGGTCTCTACTCCTCGAACGCTCAGATCGTCGTCTACAAGCTGGTCGGTCAGTTCGATCCACGCGAGGCCATCAGCCACGCCTTCGTCGACAGCCAGCAGTTGCCCGCCTGGCGATCGACCAATGGGTCGATGGGCGAGACCGGCGGCGTGCCGATGGCGTCCATCGACGGCACCTACCGCGAGAACGCGATGACGCTGGACACCTCGCGCCGCAACATCATCGCGACCGCCGGCCCGGACAAGTACCTGGTGTCTCTCGCCGTGACGACCAGCGTCGACCAGGTGGTGGCGGCGGCCAGCGCCACCGACGCGATCAACAGGGGCTTCAAGGTCAGCGTGCCGACTCCCGGCGGCGCCGCGGCCCAGGCCACCGCCCCTGCTGCACCCGCAGCACCCAGTCAACCCCCAACTCCCGGACAGACCGCGGTGCCGACCCCCAGTGAACTGGGGACTCAGGCCCAACAGGCTGCGACGGCAACCCCCAGCGCTCTGGGGGCCCAGACGCAGCCGAGTGTCGGACTCTCCGGATAAGGGCCTGTCCCCCCGGGCGAAGCCTGGCGCCCGGGGGGACGCCCAACAACCAGACACGGTGGCCTCGTATTGTGTGGCCCATGTTCATCGTCGCGGTGCTGTGCTGGTGTGCCGCGGTCGCGCTGGCCGGTTTGGGCGTCTGGCTGCTGGTCCGCCCGCGCCCTGCTGATCCCGCCCAGGCGGTGCTGCGAGGTGTCGCCCCCACTCAACTCGCCGCGGCGGCGATGCTCGCCTCCGGTGGCACCGCGGCATTGTCGAGCCACCCCGACACCGCGCTGGTCGTGGTCGTCGTCTGCGTGATCGGTGCGATAGGTACGGTCGCCGCCGGCTGTTGGCAGGCCGCGAAGGTTCTCGCCAGCACCCAGCCGTCGCCTGCGGCAGCAGCCCGAGATTGCGGCAACGCCTGCGCGACGTGCACGCTGTCCTGCGGCTGACGTCCTGCCGCGCAGCGACTTTCAGTTACGACTGATATCGATAGGGTGTGTGGCCAGTAGCGACAGCGGCAACGGCTGTCGGCGCAATATCCGGGCCCAGAGGTCGGCGCGCGGTTCGGAAAGTACATCGGACGGCAACGCGGACAACACAATCCAGTCGTCGCGTTCGATCTCGCCGTCCAGCTGACCGATCGTCCACCCGGAATACCCGGCGAAGATGCGCACCCCTTCGATCACCGGGGCGACCGCTTCGGGTTCGGCGTCCAGGTCCACCATCGCCATGCGGCCCTGGACGTGCCGCAACCCGGGCATCCCGGCGGGGTCGACACCCACTCTCAGCGTCGCCAGGCACAGCGCGGCGTCACGTTTCACCGGACCGCCGATGAACATGGTCTTGGGTTTGGTGGCCAGCTTCGCCCACTGCGGGAGGACGTTGTAGACGGCGGTCTCGCTCGGCCGGTTCAGCACTACACCAAGCGTCCCGCCGTCGTTGTGCTCGACGATGTAGATGACGCTGCGCCGAAAGGTCGGCTCCAGCAGATCGGTGTTGGCGAGCAACAGCGTCCCGGCCCGCACCCGATGCCTCGCAGGCGCAATAAAGTCCTCAGGGTCCTCGGAGTGCGCCACCTCACCATCATCGCATCAGCACCCTGCCAACGTGGCGAACAAGGCCGGTCCGGCGGGATATTTGTACTGTGGGTCCGGGGGCAGCTGACCGCCGGAGGTCGCCCCCGAAGACAACAGGACGGGATTCTCGTGGTGGACGTGCGCGGGCCGCTCGCCGTGCTGCGTTCGGTGCGGGACCTTCCCGAGTTCCGCCGGCTGCTGGAACTGCGACTGGTCAGTCAGTTCGGCGACGGCCTGTTCGCCGCCGGGCTCGCGGGAGCGATCCTGTTCAATCCGGAACGGCAGGCGACGCCACTGGCGATCGCGGGTGCGTTCGCCGTCCTGTTCCTGCCCTACTCGCTGCTAGGCCCCTTCGCCGGCGCGCTGCTGGACCGGTGGGACCGCCGGCTCGTCCTCGTCGGCGCCAACATCGGCAGACTGTTGGTCGCACTCGTGGTCGCCGCCCTGCTCTACGCCGGAGTCGACGATCTACCGATCCTCGTCGCCGCGTTGGTCGTCAACGGTTTCACCCGGTTCGTATCGTCGGGTTTGTCCGCTGCCCTGCCACACGTCGTGCCGCGGGACCGGGTGGTGGCGATGAACTCCGTCGCGACGGCGACGGGCTCGATAGCGGCCTTCCTCGGCGCCTTCAGCATGGTGCTGCCGCGGTGGGTGTTCGGCGCGGGCGACACCGGTGGCGCGACGATCATCTTGATCGTCGAGATCCCTGTGCTGTTCGCGCTGTGGTTGGCGTGGCGGTTCCCGCCGCACATGCTCGGCCCCGACGACACCGCAAGGGCGATTCACGGATCGGTCGCATACGCGGTGGCCACCGGCTGGATACACGGTGCCCGCACCGTCGCGACGGTGCCTGCGGTGGCCGCGACGCTGGCCGGCCTCGCGGCCCACCGGATGGCGTTCGGCATCAACAGCCTGCTGATGCTCGTGATCGTCCGGCACAGCGACACCCAGGAGGTCGCCGGGTTCGGGACGGCGGTGCTGTTCGGCG
>Ga0075363_100000635_pt1 | contig 11636 bp, 10 predicted proteins | sample EndMetdeltDD1763_FD_71470 | JGI IMG/M metagenome (GOLD analysis project Ga0075363, IMG submission 71470) | Populus endosphere microbial communities from Tennessee, USA - Endosphere MetaG P. deltoides DD176-3 | ecosystem: Host-associated > Plants > Roots > Endosphere | place: USA: Tennessee...
TTACTGGGCTCAGAATCTGGACCCCGACCGTGCCCGTCGCGACGATCCGGCCGGTCCCCTGGTCCGCAAGCACGTCATCATCACGGGCGCGTCCAGCGGGATCGGGCGTGCGTCGGCGATCGCCGTCGCAGAACGGGGTGCGACGGTGTTCGCCTTGGCGCGCAACGCCGAAGCCCTCGACGAACTCATCGAAGAGATCAGCGACGCTGGTGGGCAGGCGTACGCGTTCACCTGCGACGTCACCGACTCGACGTCTGTCGAGACCACGATCAAAGACATCCTCGGCCGGTTCGGTCACGTCGACTATCTCGTGAACAACGCGGGGCGGTCGATCCGCCGCTCGGTGTCGGCGTCGACCGACCGACTGCACGACTACGAGCGCGTGATGGCGGTGAACTATTTCGGGTCGGTGCGGATGGTGCTCGCCTTGCTGCCGCACTGGCGCGAACGTAAGTTCGGCCATGTGGTGAACGTGTCGAGCGCGGGAGTGCAGGCAAGCAGCCCGAAGTACAGCGCCTACGTCCCCAGTAAGGCCGCGCTTGACGCGTTCGCCGAAGTCGTTGGCAGCGAGACACTTTCCGACCACATCACCTTCACCAGCATTCATATGCCGCTGGTGAAGACGCCGATGATCGCACCGTCGCAGCGCCTCAACCCGATGCCTCCGATCACCGCGGAGCACGCCGCGGCGATGGTGGTGCGCGGACTCGTCGAGAAACCGGCGAGAATCGACACCCCGGTGGGAACGCTGGCCGATGTCGGCATGTACTTCACCCCTAAGCTGTCGCGGCGCGTCCTGCATCAGATCTACCTGGGTTATCCGGACTCTGCCGCTGCCCGCGGCGTCACCGCCACCGCACCCGCGACGGAACGTCGCCCTAAGCGACCGGCACGCGCCGCGGTGCCACGCGTTCGTGTCCCGCGGGCGGTGACCCGCCCGGCCAAACGCGCCCTGCGCCTGGTGCCCGGCGTGCACTGGTGACGCTGCCTGTCTTCGTCGACGTCGATACGGGCGTCGACGATGCGATGGCATTGATATACCTGTTCGCCAGCAGCGACGCCGATGTCGTAGGAATAGCCTCGACGGCGGGAAACGTTCCCGCACAACAGGTCTGTGCCAACAACCTGGGGCTCCTGGAACTCTGCGGGTTGGACATTCCCGTCTCCAAAGGGTCCGACCAGCCGATCAAGGAGCCGTTGCGCACGGCAGAAGACACCCACGGACCCAAGGGCATGGGGTATGCGCGGTTGCCCGCAACGGATCGCCAACTCACCGCGCACGACGCCGCCGACGCATGGATCCGTGCGGCGCACGCACATCCCGGCGAGTTGGTGGCCATAGCCGTCGGCCCGCTGACCAACCTGGCTCTGGCCCTGCGAAAGGAACCGGCGCTGCCGAAGTTGCTGCGGCGCCTTGTCATCATGGGTGGAGCCTTCGACTACCGCGGTAACACCACACCAGTCGCGGAGTGGAACATCAGCGTCGACCCGGAGGCCGCAGCCGAGGTCTTCGCCGTGTGGGGTGCGGCATGGGGATTGAACCAGCCGCAACATCTCCCTATCGTCCTCGGACTGAACCTGACCGAGAACATCGCGATGACGCCGGCGCTGCTGAGCCGGCTCGCGGCGGCGGCGGAGTCGTCGACGACTCCGATGAGCGTGCTGGACGCACGCGGCACGAGGTCGGTGGCCTCGAATCCGTTGATCGCGGTGCTCGAGGACGCGATGCGGTTCTACTTCGAGTTCCACTTCGATCAGAATGAGGGCTATCTGGCCCATCTGCACGACCCGCTGGCGGCCGCGGTGGTGCTGGATCCCGATCTGGTCATGTGCCGGCCGACCACGGTCGACGTCGAGCTGACCGGCACGCTGACCCGAGGCATGACGATCGCGGACTGGAGCAACAGCTGGGGTCGGGAACCCAACGCGCTCATAGGTGTTGGCGTGGATCCGAAGGTGTTCTTCGATCGTTTCATCGCGCGGGTGGGCACGTTCGCCAAGAAACTCGGCTGATCGTCAATCGAACAGCACCAGCACGGTGGCCGCGAACAGCAGGATGAAGATCACCAGCGCGATGAGGCTGATGACGACGGCGGGCGAGTACCTGTGACGGGGCCGAGGTTGCTTGGCCGAAAGGCCGGACGTCGATGCCGAATCCGGTGGTGTGGACCCCGGCGGAACTCCGCCACCGGGCTCGAGACCCGCCGTCTGCGCGGGTTCGGGATCTGGGGGCTGGGCGGTCATGGTCACGTGGCTACCCCACCCGGACCCACCTATTCGTAGATTCCCTCGACGAACCACCTCCTCTGCCGGTAGCACAGCAGCAGCGCTCGTCCCGAACGTCCCCGGCCCTTCGGGCGGGGGCCCACATCAGGGCCGTCGAGCAGCACCTGCGCCCGTGCGGTGCGCCCGGTCTTGGCGAGTTCTGGGTCCCACCACCGCTCGTCGACCGGCCACGGCCCGGCCCACCAGGACAGCCGGTCCTCCCGGCCGAACACGACCAGACGTGACGGGTCAGCGGAGAACATCCCGCGGCCGGTCACCCGTACCGGCCTCCCACCGGCATCGAACAATTCGACCGGATCGTCGAGCAACACCGTCGGCGACGGTTCGGGAAGCTGCCCCGGCCAGGGCTGAGTGGGATCGGCACGCGGTACCTGCTCATCACCCAAAGGTGTGAAGGTGATGCGTTCGGCAGGTCCGCGCCCACCGCTGAGCATCGGCAACTGAACCGCCTCAGGTCCGAGCAGACCCTGCACCCGCACCAGTGCACGGCGGGCCCGCAGTCGGTCCTCCTTACCGGTGCCACCCCACAACGGCAGCTGCAGCGCCTCGGCCGAGACGAGTTCCACCGGACGCAGCCGGATCACGGTGACCGGCGCTGTGGGCCGATCGTCGCGGTTGCGCCTGTTCAACCAGCCGTCCAGCTGCCAGCGCACCCGGTCCGCGGTGGCGTCCTCGGTCAGCGGTTCGGCACAGCGCCAAACCCGTTCCAGCTCTTCGCCGTTGGCGGTGATGGCGTGGATGGCCAAGCGGGTGCACCCCACCCCGGATGCTTCCAGGCTGCGGTGCAGGGTGCCCGCCAACGAGCGGCCGGCGAACGCGGCGGCATCCACCCGATCGATCGGCGGATCGCAATCCATGACGGCGTCGAGTTCCTGTTCGGGTTCGCGACCCGAGGGACCGCGGGTGGACTCGCCGCGGGCGAACCTATGTGCGGTCACCGCGTCGGCGCCGAACCGCGAGGCCACATCGCTGCGAGACAAGGCCGCGAACTGCCCGATGTTGCGAACTCCCATGCGCCACAACAGGTCTGCCAAGTCCTCACGGCCAGGCGCAGCCAGGCTCGGTTCGGTGGCCAGCTGCCGGATCGACAGCGTCGACAGGAACAGCGCGTCCTTGCCGGGCTCCACGATCCGCCCCGCCCGCGCGGCGAAGACCGCGGTGGGCAGGTGATCGGCGACGCCGACCTGGCATTCGGCTCCGGCCGCGGCCACCGCGTCGACCAGTCGCTCGGCGGCGACCTGTTCGGATCCGAAGTAGCGGGCCGCCCCGCGCACCGGCATCACCAACAGGCCGGGCCGCAAGACCTCGGCCCGCGGCACCAGGTCGTCCACGGCGGCCGTCACGCTTTCGAAATGGCGGGCGTCGCGCGCCGGATCGGCGGTGACGACATGCAGATCCGGACACCTTGCCTGCGATTCCCGACGACGCAACCCCCGCCGCACACCCACCGACCTGGCCGATGCCGAACAGGCGATGACCCGGTTGGCCAACGTCACCGCGACCGGCGTCGTGGGAGCCAATCCCGCCGCCGCGGCGGCGGCGACCGCGGGCCAGTCCATGCACCAGACGGCCAGAACGCGTGACGACTGAGACGACACAGCCGGCTCACTGCGCAACCGATGCCAGACCGGCCCGGCCGCTGACCGTGTAGGTCAGCTGCACCTTGCCGATTCGACCGAATCCGGGGAGAGCACGTCCGGTGATCTCATAGCCGCAGACCCTGGCGTCCAATCGGGCGGACGCACCCTGCCAGTCACCGTCGGTGACCAGCAGGGTGCAGCCCTTCTGCCGCGCTCGGGCAACGACCGCCCTGGCGCGGGTGGCAGGCACCGAACGCCCACCCAGCCCGAGCACCACCATGTCCATGCCGTCCATGAGGACCGCGGCCACCTCGACCGGGTCGCTTCCGGGGTCGGGGATGACCGCGATCCTGCTCAGATCCGCCCCCATTTCCACTGCAGCCAGCAGTCCGGCATCGGGGCGGCCGACGATCGCGGCATGCCCACCGTCCGCCGTCACTGCGGCCACCATGCTCAACGCCAGCGACCGCGCACCCGTCAACACCGCCACGGTTCCGCGCGGCAACGGCACCGGCAGCAAACTTTCCGAGACCGGTGGCGGCTCAACGGCAGGTGCTGCCTCGCGGCGCCCGCCACCCACTTTCCCGGAGACTGCCGCTATCCTGCGACGCAGGTGTTCCAGCTGTTCAGCGCGGTCTGGACGGCGCTGATCCAGCCTCAAGGCCGCTGTCACAACAGCACCTCCTGCATCACCAGAATCATCCTGTTTTCGAATGTATGTTCGATATCCCGAGTAAACACCCGCCCACCGACAAGCGTCAAGCGGTCCGAGCGCCCCATACGGTGCCATTGACTGATGGTGACATTGACAAATGTCATCATTTGGTGTTGTACTTCGGCCGTGCTCAACGGAGAGCCCGCAATGCGCGAGCGCGGTTCGCTGCGCTCGCGCAGCGCGGCATCGATCAGCAGCATGACCCTGCGGCAGATCAGCGCCGTGCTCCCGCCGGATCAGGCGTGGGGAGTATGGCTTTCGCGCCAGATCGTGGCCCGCATCATGGACACCTTCGGCCCGTCGCTGACCGGCACACGCATCCAACGGGTCGACGCCAGGACATCCGACGGTCGTCGCGTCATCGGTGAATGGGTCTACGGTCACGGTGTCGCGCGCACCGGTACTGATTCAGCGATCTATTTCATCCACGGCAGCGGGTTCGTCCTCTGCTCACCGCGCACACACCGCCGACTGGCGTCGTGGCTTTCGCATCTGACGGGACTGCCGGTCTTCTCCATCGACTACAGACTCGCGCCCAAGCACCGCTTCCCCACCGCCGCAGATGATGTCCGCACCGGGTGGGAGTGGCTGACACACGAGGGTGGCTTCACGTCAGAGCGGACAGTCATCGCAGGCGATTCCGCAGGCGGACACCTCGCCGTCGACCTTCTGCTGCAGTCCGACGTCGCCCATCCCGCCGCACTCGCATTGCTTTCACCCGTACTGGATCTGACCTTCGGCCTGGCCCGCACCCGCGAACGGCTTCGCCGGGACCCGGCCATCCGATCCGCGGACGCCCTCCGACTCGTCGAGTTGTATTGCACCGGAGTCGATTCCACACACCCTAGGCTGAAGCTCGAGGTGGCAGCGGGACGGACGCTGCCTGCCACCCTGATCCAGGCGGGCGGTGCCGAGATGCTGGCCGCCGACGCGATCGCACTGGCCGAGCACATTCGCACCGCGGGCGGGACCTGTGAACTCGAGGTGTGGCCGGACCAGGTGCACGTCTTTCAAGCACTGCCCCGGCTGACGCCCGAAGCGCGGCCTGCGATGCGCCGCATCGCGTCGTTCATCTCACAGGCGTTGGGAGACAACGCCATCAACCAGGCAGCGGGGTAGCGGCGGATGGGCCTGTTCGGATCGAAGAAACGCAGCCGCGACGCTGCGGCGGTCATCACCGGCGCGGGGAGCGGAATCGGTGCGGCATTCGCGCAAGAACTCGCCAAGCGCGGCGGTCGCGTGGTGTGCAGCGACGTCGACGAGATCTCCGCCCACACCACCGCCGATGCGATCAAGGCACACGGCGGTGATGCACTCGCCTTACGCTGCGACGTCTCACAGATCGACGACGTCACGGCGCTGGCCACCCAGGCACAGTCCTGGTTCGGTGGCCCACCCACACTGGTGGTCAACAACGCGGGCGTCGGCGCGGGCGGCCTGCCCATCGGCGAGATGAGCCTCGACGATTGGCAGTGGGTCCTCGACATCAACCTATGGGGACCGATCAACGGCTGCCACGTGTTCGCGCCGATACTGCGCGAGGCCGGTTTTGGCGGAATCATCAACGTCGCCTCGGCCGCGGCGTTCGGTGCGGCACCGGGTATGGCCGCGTACAACGTCAGCAAGGCCGGCACGCTGTCGCTGTCGGAGACGTTGGCCGCCGAACTGTCGGGAACCGGAGTCAACGTCACGGTGCTGTGCCCGACATTCGTCAAGACGAACATCATCGACGCGGGCCGGATCTCCGACAAGTCGACCCAGTTGGCCGACCGGCTGATGCGTTGGACCGGCATCTCTGCTGAACGCGTAGCCCGCACCTGCCTGGACACCCTCGACCGCGGCGGTCTCTACTGCATGCCGCAGCCCGACGCCCGGATCGGCTGGGGCCTCAAACGTTTCACCCCGACGGTGTACACCCGCGCCGTCGGTCTCACCACCCGTGTCACCACTCCCTAGGAGGATCAGATGGCGATCGATATGGACGTGATGCTCGAAAAGATCAAGGACCGCCAGTGGGCGCTGGCCGACATCGACTGGGACGCACCGGGTGCCGATCTGATCACCGACGAACAGCGGCCCAAGCTCAAGGCATTCATGGCCGACCTCTGCTGGATCGAGAACATCGGCGCCCGCGGTTTCGCCGCGCTGGCCAAAAAGGCGCCGACGCCGACCATCGCCGAGATCTATCGCTACTTCCACGCGGAGGAGCAGCGGCACGCCAATGCCGAACTCGCACTGATGAAGCGGTGGGGCATGCTCGAGGACGGCGAAGTCCCCGAGCCCAACGTCAACATCCGGCTGGCCATCGACTGGCTGGACCGCTGGGCCGACGACATGCCCCTGTCGCTGCTCGGCACCGTCATCCCGATGCTCGAGGTCGCACTCGACGGAGCACTGCTGAAATTCCTCCTCGATGAGGTGCACGACCCGGTATGTCACCAGGTCTTCGAGAAGATCAACAACGACGAGTCCCGGCATCTGGTGGTCGATTTCGAGGTGCTCGACATGATCGGGCATGCCAAGATCCGCCGGTTGCTCATCGACTTCGTCGGCCACAACGCCACTCCCGGTCTCATCATCGGCGCTGTCATGGGTGCACCACTGATCAACCGGATCCGCAACGAGATCACCGCCATGGGCATGGAGCCCGAGCGGCTGTACCGGGCCGTCAAGCGATTCAAGGAACTCGGTGACCGCGGCCAGCACACCCAGCGGGTGCCCACATACCGATTTCTACGGCGCTATGCCGGTGTGGTGACCAACCCGCGTCACCCCTACCACCTGCTGGCCAACTCGATGGTCTGGATCTCCGACCGGTATCCGCGGCCACTGCTGCCGTCTGTGCCGAGCTGGGTCAAAGAGGTCACCCATGAGCCGGCGGCCTGACGATGCCTACCCACATCTATGACACCCTCATCGTCGGCGCCGGATTCACCGGCATCGGTGCGGCGATCAAGCTCTCCGAGGCCGGCGTCGACGACTTCGTCATCCTGGAGCGCAGCGACCGCGTCGGTGGTACCTGGCGTGACAACTCGTATCCGGGTGCGGCATGCGATGTTCCGTCGCTGCTGTATTCGTACTCGTTCGTCAAGAACTCGTCGTGGTCGCGGGCCTATTCCCCCGCCGACGAGATCTGCAGGCACATCGAGGACATGACCGAGCAGTTCGACATCGGACGCCGCATCCAGTTCGGCGTGGAGGTCAACGGTCTGGAATTCAACGAGAAGGCCGGCATCTGGACGGTGAAAACGACGGGCCGCAAACGCTTTCAAGCGCGCACCGTGGTGATGGCGTCGGGCCCGCTGCCGGACCACAAGTGGCCAGACATCCGCGGGCTGGACACCTACGAAGGCCACAAGATCCACAGTGCGCGGTGGGACCACGATTACGATTTCTCCGGTAAGCGCGTGGCGGTGATCGGTACCGGCGCGAGCGCCGTGCAGATCGTTCCCGAGCTCGTCAAGCAGGCCGAGTTCGTCAAGGTCTTCCAGCGCACCCCTGGCTGGGTGATGCCCCGCCTGGACGGCGCCACACCTGAGGCGGCGAAAGCATTGTTCGCCAAAGTCCCAGCCGTGCAGGAGCTCGCGCGCCAAGCCCTCTTCTGGGGTCACGAGATCACCGCCACCGCACTGGTGTGGAACACCCCGCTCACCGGACTGGTCGCGCGATTGGGGAAGGCGCACCTGCGCCGTCAGGTGAAAGATCCGTGGCTGCGCCGTCAGCTGACACCGGACTTCACCCCCGGCTGCAAGCGGATGCTCGTCTCCAGCGACTACTACCCTGCGCTACAGAAGGACAACTGCAAACTCATCGACTGGCCGATCGCCACCATGAGTCCGGTGGGCATCCGCACCAGCGACGGCGTCGAGCACCACCTGGACTGCATCGTCTTCGCCACCGGGTACGACGTGCACCTGACCGGCCCACCGTATGCGGTCACCGGCCTCGGCGGTCGCTCCCTGTCACAGGAGTGGGCGGCGGGGGCGCAGGCCTACAAGAGCATCAACGCCCACGGCTACCCCAACCTGTTCTTCATGACGGGACCCAATTCCGGCCCCGGCCACAACTCGCTGCTGGTCTACGTCGAAGGTCAACTCGACTACGCGGTCAGCGGCATCACCACGATCCTGCAGGAGAACCTGAAGTATCTGGATGTGCGCCAGGACGTCCAGGACCGCTACAACGATCGCATCCAGAAGCGCCTGACCAAGACGACGTGGATGTCGGGGTGCAGCAGCTGGTATCTGACGGCCGACGGGTTCAACGCCTCGATGTACCCCGGCTTCGCCACGCAGTATCTTGCTCAGATGAGGGACTTCCGGTTTGGAGACTACGTCGCCGTCGAGCACGGCGCCCGCACCGGCAGCGGTGCTCTCTCCAGCGCATGACCAACCCGCCCGACAAGGCAGGACGCCAGCAAGCGGGGGCGATCTCGGCGATCCTGAAGAGTCTGCGGCGCGCGCCCCGCCGCGTGCGCCGCGGATCTCGCGATGTCATCGAGACGGCGGTGTCGCAGTTGTTCGACGCGGCGGTCCTCCAACCCCACCCCGAGGCGACGTCCGGCGAGTACCGCATCGACGATCTCGCGCGCCTGGCGGGCACGACGACCCGCAACATCCGCGTCTACCGCGACCGGGGACTGCTGCATCCGCCGTTGCGCGTGGGCCGGATCGCGCTGTTCAACGACACCCATCTCACCCGGCTGCGACTGATCTCCTCGATGCTCGACCGCGGCTACAACATCTCGCATGTCCGCGAGATGCTCACCGCGTGGGAACAGGGCAAGGATCTGGGCGACATGCTCGGCATCGAGTCGGCCATCGCGGGCAGTTGGGCGACCGAGAAGCCTGAACGGATGAGCGTCGCCGACGCCCGGCGACTCGTCGACGACGACCCCGGGTTCGACCGCATGGTCACCCTGAATCTGATCAAACTGGAAGACGGCGAGGCGATCGTCGTGCGCCCGAAGTTGATCGAGGCCTTCAAAGAGATCCGCCAGTACGGTGTCGCCTACGACAAACTCATCGACCTGCACGAGCAGATCTCACCGCTGCTCGATCAGATCAGTGGACTGCTGGTGCAGGCCGGCATCGAAGAGGTACTGCACCGCGTCAACCCTGGCGCTGCGCTGCCACCGGATACCGAAGTGGCCGAACTGATCACAATGCTGGTCCGGTTCCGCACCCAGGCCGTGTCCGCGGTATCGGCGACCTTGGCCTTCTCCATCGAATCCACCATCGAGACAGCGGTCGGTCAGATACTCGGCGAGTTCATCGAGAAGGAACCACCGGTCGACGAAGACGCCTGAGCGTCATTCCCATTCGATGGTGCCCGGGGGCTTGCTGGTGATGTCCAGCACCACACGGTTGACCTCGCGGACCTCGTTCGTGATCCGCGTGGAGATGCGTTCGAGAACCTCGTAGGGCACCCGCGTCCAGTCGGCGGTCATTGCGTCCTCGCTGGACACCGGGCGAAGCACGATCGGATGGCCGTAGGTGCGCCCGTCGCCCTGCACGCCCACCGAACGGACTCCGGCGAGCAGCACCACGGGGCACTGCCATATCTGGTTGTCCAACCCCGCGGCGGTCAGTTCCTCGCGCGCGATCGAGTCGGCACGCCGCAACGTCTCCAGTCGTTCCGAGGTGACCTCGCCGACGATACGGATGCCCAGCCCCGGGCCCGGGAAGGGTTGGCGCCCAACGATTTCCTCGGGCAGACCGAGTTCGCGGCCGACCGCGCGCACCTCGTCCTTGAACAGCAGCCGAAGCGGTTCGACGAGCTTGAACTTCAGGTCGTCGGGCAGGCCGCCGACATTGTGGTGGCTCTTGATGTTTGCGGTGCCCGAGCCCCCACCGGACTCCACCACGTCGGGATATAGCGTGCCCTGAACCAGGAAGTCGACCTCAGACCCGTCCCCGGTTGCGATATCTCGGACCGCGCCCTCGAAGGCCCGGATGAACTGCCTGCCGATGATCTTGCGCTTGCCTTCGGGGTCGGTCACCCCGGACAACGCTTCGAGGAATCGGTCCGCGACATCGACGGTCACCAGATTGGCGCCGGTCGCCGCCACGAAATCGCGCTGTACCTGCGCGCGCTCCCCGGCCCGCAGCAGTCCATGGTCGACGAAGACGCACGTCAGCCGGTCGCCGATGGCGCGCTGGACCAGAGCGGCGGCCACCGCGGAGTCCACCCCGCCGGAAAGGCCGCAGATCGCCCGCCCGTCACCGACCTGCTCGCGCACCTGGTCGACGAGTGCGTCGGCGATGTTCGCCGGAGTCCATGACGAGTCGATACCCGCGAATTCGTGCAGGAACCTGCTGAGTATCTGCTGGCCGTGCGGGGTGTGCATGACCTCCGGGTGGTACTGCACTCCTGCCAGTGCCTTGGCGCGGTTCTCGAACGCCGCGACGGGTGCGCCGGCACTGGCCGCGACGACCTCGAAACCGTCCGGCGCAGCGGTGACCGCGTCGCCATGGCTCATCCAGACGGGTTGGGTGGCGGGGAGGTCGGAATGGAGCTCTCCCCCAGTCACTTTCAGTTCGGTACGACCGAACTCGCTGGTGCCGGTGTGGGCGACCGTTCCGCCGAGTGCCTGCGCCATCGCCTGAAAGCCGTAGCAGATGCCGAACACCGGCACCCCGAGATCGAAGATCCCGGCGTTCAGCTGGGGCGCGCCCTGCTCGTATACGCTCGCGGGGCCGCCGGACAACACGATGGCCTGCGGATCACGGGCCTTGATCTCCTCGACGCTGGCCGTGTGCGGGATGACCTCGGAGAACACCCGGGCCTCACGCACCCGCCGCGCGATCAGCTGCGCGTACTGCGCGCCGAAGTCGACGACCAGCACGGGACGGGGAGAACCTGATGTCACCGGCACAGTCTAGTCAGCGCCGGCGCAGGTGCGATCAGTACTCCTGGAGGCTGTCGCGCAGTGTCGTGCCCGGGTAGCGGGTGCGGAAGCGACCGCGTCGCTGCAACTCGGGTACCAGCAGCTCGGTCATGTCGTTGAAACATCCCGGCGTGTCGGTGGCCAGCATCATGAAGCCGTTGCAGCC
>Ga0075363_100000636_pt1 | contig 11636 bp, 12 predicted proteins | sample EndMetdeltDD1763_FD_71470 | JGI IMG/M metagenome (GOLD analysis project Ga0075363, IMG submission 71470) | Populus endosphere microbial communities from Tennessee, USA - Endosphere MetaG P. deltoides DD176-3 | ecosystem: Host-associated > Plants > Roots > Endosphere | place: USA: Tennessee...
TCAGCCCTTCACGCACATCAGCGTGGTGAGCCGGGCGACGACCTCGACGAGGTCGGTCTGGGCCTCGATGACGGCACCGAGGTCCTTGTAGGCGCCGGGGATCTCGTCGACCACACCGGCATCCTTGCGGCACTCCACCCCCGCTGTCTGGGACGCGAGGTCCTCGACGGTGAAGGTGCGCTTCGCCTTGGCCCGCGACATCCGGCGCCCGGCCCCGTGCGAGGCCGACCAGTAGGACGCCTCGTTGCCGAGGCCCTTGACGACGTACGACCCCGTGCCCATGGAGCCGGGGATGAGCCCGTACTCGCCGAGGCCGGCCCGGATCGCGCCCTTGCGGGTCACGACCAGCACGGTTCCGTCGGAGAGGACCTCCTGCGCCACGTAGTTGTGGTGCGCGGAGATCTGCTCGCCGTACTCGACCTCCAGGCCGCCGCCGGCGAACGCCTCGGTCACGACCTGCTGGAAGATCGCCATCATCACGGCCCGGTTCCGAGCGGCGTACTCCTGCGCCCAGTAGAGGTCCGCCAGGTAGGCGTCCATCTGCGGGGTGCCGGCCAGGAAGACCGCGAGATCGCGGTCGGGCAGGTCCAGGTTGTGCTCCAGGCCCTTGGCCGCGTGGATGTGCCGCTCGGCGATCTCCTTGCCGATGTTGCGCGACCCGGAGTGCAGCATCAGCCACACCTGTTCGTCGTCGTCGACGGTGAGCTCGATGAAGTGGTTGCCGCCGCCGAGCGTGCCCATCTGCTGCATCGCCCGGCGCTCACGGTCCTGCACGTCCTCGTGCAGGTCTGCGAAGCCGGCCCAGAACGCCTTCCAGCCGGAGAACCGGCCGTGCTCGAGCCCGAGGCGGCGTACGTTCGGCGCCGCGTCGTGCGACGAGAACCCGACCGGGATCGCGGCCTCGACCGCGAGCCGCAGCCCGTGCAGGTCCTCGGGGAGGTCTGCCGCGGTGAGGCTCGTGCGCACGGCCTGCATGCCGCAGCCGATGTCGACACCCACCGCGGCCGGGGACACGGCGTCGCGCATCGCGACGACCGAGCCGACCGTGGCGCCCTTGCCCAGGTGGACGTCGGGCATGACCCGGACGCCGTGCACCCACGGCAGCCGCGAGATGTTGCGCAGCTGGTCCAGGGCCTGCGGCTCGACCTCGTGCGGGTGCGCCCACATCAGGGTCTCTGCCTCGGCGCCCGGCAGCGCGACCGGGAGGCCGTGGGTGTTCGTGGTCATCGTGCTGTTCATGATCGCCTCCTTCCGGCGTTTGTTCGTCCTTCATTTCGGGTGCCCCCACCTGGAGTCGAACCAGGCGGCCCGCCTTCGGAGGGCGGGCGACAGGTCCGCTGTTGGGGGCGGTGGATGGTCGTGGAGCGGATGGCGGGACTCGAACCCGCTACCTCCTGAGTGGAAATCAGGCGCCCGGCCGGTCGGGCCACATCCGCGAAGCTCCCGTACGGGGAGCAGAGCCGGCGACAGGAATCGAACCCGCGTAGACCGTCTTACAAGGACGGCGCCCAGCCAACGTGAGCGGCACCGGCAGGTGCTGGGGTGACCGCCCGGAATCGAACCGAGGACCTCCGGAGCCACATTCCGGCGTGCAGACCCGCCACACCACGGTCACAGCACCCCCTCCAGGAGTCGAACCTGGATCCCCGGTTTCGTAGACCGGTGCCTTGTCCGTTGGGCCAAGGAGGCTTGAGTGGCTGCCGGGTCCGAGACCCTTCGGCGCAAGAGCGCCCCGCACGCAGCCGGTGCGGGTTGTGGATCAGGCTGCCGGCGCCTTCTTGGGCCGACCCGGCTGCTTGACCTTGTCGATCGGCTTGCCGCCGTCGAGCAGGACGCCACCCCAGACACCCCACTCACCCCGGCTCACACCGAGGGCGAGGCAGAGCGCCCGCACGTCGCAACCCGCGCACACGGCCCGGGCCTCAGCGAGGTCGACCTGGTCCGTGGGGTCGAAGACCTCAGGGTTGTCGTAGTCGGCGCAGCTCCACGCCGACGTCGGGTAGCGCGGCGTCGGGTGCGCGTAGGCGACCGTCACACCCTTGGTGTCGAACAGGTCGTCGATCTTCATCTGCATGTGCCGGTCACCTCCTTCGGTGTTGTTGGGTTGGCACGAGTACTCCGTCTCGGACTTGAACCGAGAACCTCCGACTTAAGAGGACGTCGCTCTACCAATTGAGCTAACGGAGCGTGGTTGCGGGGCCACGACTCGAACGCGGACCGACCGGGCGTATGAAACCCAGGGCGTCACCTGACACCCGCAGTGATGTGTTGCTGTTTCTTGCTGGTGTTGCTGAGCTGCGCGGGTAGGAATCGAACCTACGGAGCCCCGGTTCAGAGCCGAGGTGGCCTGCCAGCAGACCCCCGCGCATCGTCGTGCTTCTCGCTGCTCGACCAGGGTTCGAACCTGGAACCTTCGCCGTAACAGGGCGCCGCTCTGCCGATTGAGCCATCGAGCATGGGTGTGACCGCGAGGAGTCGAACCTCGCCCTACCGGGCTTCAACCGGCCGCGCCGCCGGCAACGCTTCGGTCCCTCGTCGTGCTGGTCGGCCCGGAGGGACTCGAACCCCCGCTCCACTGCTTGTAAGACAGCTGCGCTGCCGCTGCGCCACGAGCCGTTCTTTCACTGGTGCTGCGTCGACCAGGGAGGATTTGAACCTCCGGCCTCCTCGTCATCAGCGAGGCGCCCACACCGGACCGGGCTCCTGATCGTCGTACTGCGTCGGGCAGGTGGGACTCGAACCCACGGTTCCCTGGTCCCAAACCAGGTGGGATGGCCGCTTCCCTACAACCCGTTGGTGATGCTGGTGTTGCTGAGTACCCGCCCCCGGAGTCGAACCGGGACGCCCCGAAGGACACGGAGGTCTGAGCTCCGCACGTCTACCTGTTTCCGTCAGGCGGGCCTGGAACGAATGACCGGCCTCGAACCGGCTACCTCCTGCATGGCGAGCAGGCGCGCGTCCACATGCGCTTCATTCGCGAGATTCGCAAGGTGTTGCGTGGAGCGACGGGGTATCGAACCCCGGCGGGCCTGTGTGCAAAGCAAGCCTGGACACCTGTCCTCACCCCTTGGTGGAGCGGTTGATGCGTACCCCCAGCCGGATTCGAACCGGCGATCTCCTCGTTGAGAGCGAGGTGTCCTACCTCTAGACCATGAGGGCAAGTACGTCGTGCGCGCTCCGTACGGGACTCGAACCCGCGATCTCACCGCTCGACAGGCGGGCGTCCACGCCGCTGGACCAACAGAGCTTGTGTCTGCGGAAGGTGGAGGAGTCGAACCTCATGGCCGTGACCACGATCCGGTTAGCAACCGGGCGTCGGACCACTCCGACATCGCCTTCCTAGTTCGTGCGCGGAGGGAGCGAGGATCGAACTCGCACGCCACTGATGGGCCTTCCGTTTTCGAGACGGCTGCCGTCGCCTGCCTTCGGCTGGTCCCTCCTGAGCCGCAGCGCTGGCGTCCCCGACGTCTCCGTCCAGGTCGCTGCGGCGGCAGCCACCGCTCCCGCACGTGCGGGTCCGGCGTACTGCCTGATGCTTGTCCACTATCGAGTTCGCCCCACTCCCCGACAGGTCTCGTCGAGTTCCGGGTCCGGAGAGGTGCCCCCACGGCCGAGTGACTGTGAGCCCGGTGCCGCTCGCTCGCCGGCCTCTCGGCCAGGTTGCGGGTCCGGTGCCCGTGGGACCTTCCTTGCGCATGGACGGGAGGAGTCGAACCCCCACCTGCCGGTTTTGGAGACCGGGGCTCTTCCAGTTGAGCTACATCCACGTGCTGTTCTTGAGTTGTCGAGAAATGCGAAGAGCCGCTCCGGCGAGGGTTGGAGTCCTGGGTCTGACGACCTCGAGAACTCCGCCTCAGCTGGAGCGGCCCGGTGTGTACCGGTGCATGACTGCACCTACATGGGCGACTCCAGCCCGCTCGGAAGCCGCGGACCCTTGGCCTCGAACGAGGGCTCGCAGCCTTCGATCGACCCCGGGTGGGCAGCATCCAGCGCACGGGTCGCGTTGCGACTCGTGGCGGCGTGGATTCGGCGCATGCTCACCGGGTTCAGTCCTTCTGGTCTCAGGTCTTCTCGATCGACCACCGTGGCCGACCGCGAAGAAAGGGTAGAGGTGACCACTGCTCGTGGCCTAACAGGTTTCTGCCGCGAGGTTGACGCTGAGTACGTCGATCCGGTTCCGGGCTCCTGGCTCAGGCGATGTCGACCGGTGAACGGCGGCCGTCGTCGGTGTAGCGCACGCCGCCGAGGTCGACGGTACGACGCGCGTTCGCGAGCGATGCGGTGATGACCGACCCGAGCGGGCCCTCGCGGTCGAAGATCGTGGCTGTGCCGACGGCGATGCCGTCCTGCTCGACCCGGTCGGTGGCGAGCAGGCCGATCTCCGTGCCCGCGGGCCGCCGCGCCAGGGTCATCGCGATGTCGGTGTTGATGTACTCGACGCCACCGGTGCCCCAGTTGGTGACCATGCTCCCGCCGTCCGCGATCGCGGCGGCTGCCTGGAAGCCGGTCAGGGTCTCGCCGACCACGACCGGGAACGAGCTGTTCCACGAGGCCTTGCGGCCGGCGTTCTGGTGCTCGGTGAAGTTCTGCGACCACGCGGCGTCCGACCGGAAGAAGGGCACGTGGGCCGTGGCCGTCGGCGGCGCGACGTCGTGCGGCGGCGGGGCCGGACGCTCGGCGGGCTCCCAGACGACGCCCGGTGCCGCTTCGGTCGGCTTGAGGAACGTCGCCGAGGCGCGGGCGACGCGCTGGCCCTCCTGGGTCATCGTGACGTCCACGAGACAGATCCGGGAACCCTCGCGGACCACCTCGGTGTTGAACTTGGCCGGACGCATCCGCGCGGGCTTGAAGAGGTCGACGGTCCAGCGGGCCGGGATCAGGTCGGGTCGCCCGACCTCGTCGAGCTGGCGCTCGGCCGCCCGCGCCAAGGCACCGCTCAGGGCCACACCGTGGAGCTGGTCGTCGCTCCACATGCTGCACGCCGGGGGTTGCGGCAGCAGGAGGTCGCCGTCGCGCTCGAAGTAGCCGATCGCGGACATGTCGACGGGCTCGCTCACACGTTGAACCTGAACTCCACGACGTCGCCGTCGGCCATCACGTAGTCCTTGCCCTCCATCCGGACCTTGCCGGCCTCCTTCGCCTTCTGCATCGAGCCGAGCTCGACCAGGTCGTCGAAGGAGACCACCTCGGCCTTGATGAAGCCGCGCTGGAAGTCGGTGTGGATGACTCCGGCGGCCTCGGGCGCCGTCGCGCCCTTGGGGATCGTCCAGGCCCGGGTCTCCTTGGGGCCGGCGGTCAGGTAGGTCTGCAGTCCGAGGGTGTCGAAACCGACCCGGGCCAGCACGTCGAGGCCGGGCTCGTCGACGCCCATCTCGGCGAGCATCTCGCGGGCCTCGTCGTCGTCGCCCAGCTCGACCAGCTCGGACTCGAACTTCGCGTCCAGGAAGATCGCCTCGGCCGGCGCGACCAGGGCGCGCATCTCGTCCTTGAGCGACTCGTCCGAGAGCTCGTCGGCGTCGCAGTTGAAGACGTAGATGTAGGGCTTGGCGGTGAGCAGCGAGAGCTCGCGCAGCAGGTCCCGGTCGATCTTCGTCGCGATGATCGGCGTGCCGGCCTCGAGTGCCTCCTTGGCATCCCGGACCGCGGCGGCCTTGGGCTGCGTGTCCTTCTTGATCTTGGCTTCCTTCTCCAGCCGCGGCAGCGCGTTGTCGACGGTCTGCAGGTCCGCCAGGATCATCTCGGTCTGGATCGTGGAGATGTCGTTGCCGGGGTTGACCTCGCCGTCGACGTGGGTGACGTCGGCGTCGCGGAAGACCCGGGTGACCTGGCAGATCGCCGAGGACTCACGGATGTGCGCGAGGAACTTGTTGCCCAGGCCCTCCCCCTCCGAGGCGCCGCGCACGATTCCGGCGATGTCGACGAACTCGACGGTCGCCGGGAGGATCTTCGCGGAGCCGAAGAGCTCGGCCAGCACGGGCAGCCGCTCGTCGGGCACGCCGACGACGCCGACGTTGGGCTCGATCGTCGCGAACGGGTAGTTGGCCGCCAGTACGTCGTTCTTGGTCAAGGCGTTGAAGAGCGTGGACTTGCCCGCGTTGGGGAGTCCGACGATGCCGATCGTGAGAGCCACGAGGGGACAGCCTAGGTGGAACGCCTAGGGTTCCCCGCATGCCCGACCTCCCCACCTACGAACAGCTCGCCGGGCTGCCGGCGTACGCCGTGCAGCCGGTCCCGGTCGCTTTCGAGGACAACAACGGCCAGCTCAACGTCCGCCACTACCTGGGGATCGGCAGCGAGGGCCTCGACGAGTCGCTGGTGAGCGTCGGCATCGCCCACAACTGGCCGGTGAAGGCCGGGTTGGCGTGCCTGGCCGCCGAGCACCACGTGACCTACGTGCACGAGCTGCGGACCGGGGACCGGATGTCGGTCCGGGTGCGGCTGCTCGGCCGGTCGGAGCGCGCCCTGCACGCGCTGGTCTACGTGCTCGACGACACCCACCAGCGCCTGGCGACCGTGTTCGAGGAGATCGGCCTCTGCGTCCGGCTCGACCCGCGCGGGACCGAACCGTGGCCGGACGACGTCGCCGCGGCGCTCGACGACCGGGTCGCCGAGCACGCGGCGTACGACTGGCCGGCCGTCACGACCGGCTCGCTGTCGCTGCGCTGACCGAACCGGGACGGCCCCGCGACCGACCACGTCGCGAGGCCGCCCAGGCGTTTCCCGGGTAGCGGGTCTGTCCGGTCCTCAGTCGAGGACCGCGGTCACGGCGCCGGCAGCCACCGTGCGGTTGCCCTCACGGACGGCGAAGCCCAGGCCGGGCTCCATCGGCACCGCCTTGCCCAGCTCCACCGTCACCTCCACCGAGTCGCCCGGATGGACGAGCTCGACCTCACCGAGGTCGAGCGACCCCGACACGTCGGTGGTGCGGAAGTAGAACTGCGGCTGGTAGTCGGAGGCGAACGGCGTGTGCCGCCCGCCCTCGGCGGCGGTGAGCGCGTGCAGGTTCGCCGTGAACCTGGCGTGCGGCGTCACCGAGCCCGGCACCACCAGCACCTGGCCACGGCGGACGTCCTCACGACGTACGCCGCGGAGCAGGACGGCCGCGTTGTCGCCGGCCTGGACGGCGTCCAGCGTCTTGCCGAACGACTCCATGCCGATCGCGGTGGATGCGACGGTCGGGCCGAGCCCGACCACCTCGACCGCGGACCCGACGCTCAGTACGCCACGCTCCACGGCACCGGTCACGACCGTGCCGCGACCGCTGATCGTGAGCACGTTCTCGATGGGCATCAGGAACGGCTCCTCGAAGGCGCGGTCCGGCAGTGGAACGTACTCGTCCACGGCCGCCAGCAGGTCGCGCACCGACTGCGTCCATCGCTCGTCGCCGTCGAGGGCGCCGAGCGCGGACACCCGGACCACCGGCACCTCGTCGCCCGGGAAGCCGTACTCGTCGAGCAGCTCCCGGACCTCGAGCTCGACCAGGTCGAGCAGCTCGTCGTCCTCGACCGTGTCCGCCTTGTTCATGGCGACCACGAGGTAGGGGACGCCGACCCGGCGCGCGAGCAGCACGTGCTCGCGGGTCTGCGGCATGGTGCCGTCCTGCGCGGAGACCACGAGGATCGCGGCATCGACCTGGGCCGCGCCCGTGATCATGTTCTTCACGTAGTCGGCGTGACCCGGCATGTCGACGTGGGCGTAGTGACGGGTCGCCGTCTCGTACTCCACGTGCGCAATGTTGATCGTGATGCCCCGCTCGACCTCCTCGGGCGCGCGGTCGATGCCGTCGAACGCCACGAACTGGTTGGCGGTCGGGTCGGCCTCGGCGAGGACCTTGGTGATCGCGGCGGTCAGGGTCGTCTTCCCGTGGTCGACGTGGCCCATCGTGCCGATGTTGAGGTGCGGCTTGGTGCGGACGAACTGGCGCTTGGCCATGGCTGTGCTTCCTGGCTTCCTTGGTGAGTGCTTGCTTGCCGAGCGGCGTACGGGCGTACGCCACCGGTCGGACCGCTCTGCGGGTCTGCCGACCCTTCCCCGAAGCGGTCCGGGGACTCACAGGGAAGGGTCAGGTTCGCGCGTCGAGAACCCGCGCGACAGCGGCTGACGGGCCGGCCAGAAGGCACAGCCCGGCCAGCAGCGACAGCGTCGCGAGGGGAGCAGCGAACATGAGGTTCATGGTGCGGGGTCAACGCCGGCCGGCGCCACCGCATTCCTCACCGGGTCAGCCTTCGCCGTCCTCCGCGGGTTGACCAACGTGAGCCAGATGCTGACCGCCGTGTAGTAGGCGAGGTAGACGAGAGTGAGCGCGACCAGGACGACCGGCACGTCTGGGAGCTGCGAGGTGATCGCGCCGAAGAGCACCAGGAACGCCGTCGCGGCGGCCATGTTGGTGTACCAGAGCTTCTCGGTGCGCGACGGGTAGACGTACTTGATCGGTACGAACACCAGGATCGTGAAGACCAGGATCACCGCGGTCGTCGCAGCATGCCCGAGCTCGAAGACGACCACGTAGAAGGCGACGACGTTCCAGTAGCTCGGGAAGCCGAGGAAGAAGTGGTCGTCGGTCTTCGCGTCGGAACGGCAGAACTGGTAGCAGGACGCCACGAGCGGGATCGAGGCGAGGACCCCGCCCCAGTTGCCGTCCGGCAACGCGCCGGTCGCCCAGAGCAGGATCATCGGCGCGAAGGCGTAGGTCAGGTAGTCGACGATGTTGTCGAGCAGCGCCCCGTCGATCTGCGGCACGACCTCCTTGACCCGGAAGTGCCTGGCGAGCATCCCGTCGGTCCCGTCGATGACCATCGCGACCAGGAACAGCCACAGGACGGTCCGCACCTCGCCCTGGTAGGAGAAGTGGACCATCAGCAGGCCCAGCACGACGCCTGACGCCGTGAAGGCGTGCACGGCCCAGGCCGCGAGGCGCTCCATGACCTAGAGGCTAGGGCGTGGCTCCCTATTCGGCGCCGTCGCGAGCGGCGTTTCGAACCGATCTGGCAAGGCGGCGGAGCGACGACGTGCCCGGCCGCCCATCGAGCGACGCCAACGCAGCCAGATCGGGAGCGAAGCGTCGCGCAGCAGGCGTGGGATAGGGAGCCACGCCCTAGGGGTAGCGGCGTCAGTCGAGGTCGACGACGACCGGCGCGTGGTCGGACGGGGATCCCGTCCCCTGGGCCGGGTCACGCTCGTCGCGGTCGATGAAGGCACCCGTCACCCTGCTCGCGAACGCCGGTGAACCGAGCACGAAGTCGATGCGCAGGCCCCGGTTCCGCTCGAAGCGCTGGCGGTAGTAGTCCCAGTACGTGTACACGCCCGGCCCCGGCGTGAAGGGTCGGGCCACGTCCGCGTAGCCGTCGTCGAGGAACGCCTGGAACGCCGCGCGCTCGGGCGGCGTGACGTGCGTGGACTTCGCGAACTGGGCGGGGTCGAAGACGTCCTCGTCGGTCGGACACACGTTCCAGTCCCCCACCAGCGCCGTGGGCGTACCGAGCCACGAGCCGGCGGCCTCCCGCAGCCGGGCCAGCCAGTCGAGCTTGTAGACGTAGTGCGGGTCGTCCGGCTTGCGGCCGTTGGGGACGTACAGCGACCACAGACGTACGCCGCCACAGGTCGCGCCCAGCGCTCGGGACTCCGGCTCGGCCGGTTCGCCCCAGCCCGGCTGGCCAGGGAACCCCTCCTCGACGTCCTCGATGCCGACCCGGCTCACGATCGCCACGCCGTTCCACTGGTTGGTGCCGGAGACGACGACGTCGTAGCCCAGCGCCTGCAGGCCCATCAGCGGCAGCTGGTCCTCACGCGCCTTCGTCTCCTGCAGCGCCAGGACGTCGACGTCGTTCCGCTCGAGGAAGCGCTCGACCCGGTCGATCCGGGAGCGCAGCGAGTTGACGTTCCACGTGGCGATCCGCACCCGCCCAACGTATCCAGCGCCCACGGCGCGGCTCCGCATGGCCGTCGGTGGGCGGGCATAGCGTTGACGGTGTGAGCCAGGCTCGCACCCTCTGGGAGGAGGGCCGCGAACCCGGGTACCAGGTCGTGGCACTCGGGCTGGCCGTCGCGCTCTCGGTCACTGCCCTCGACCTCGCCCGCGCCGACCGGGTGACGAGCCTGTTCGACGTGGTGTTCGTCCTGGTCTGTGTCGCCCTGGCCCTGCTGGTCCGCCCCGAGGACTTCTTCACCGTCGGCGTGCTGCCGCCGCTGATCATGGCCGCGGTGTTCGTGCTGGTCGCCCTGGCCAAGCCGGCCGCGATCGCCGACCCCGGCGACGGGCTGGTCCAGGCCGCGGTCTCGGGACTGTCGACGCACGCGGTCGCCCTGGGGATCGGCTACGCGCTCTGCCTGGTCTGCCTCGCCGTACGCCGCAGCTTCACCGCCCGCGCGTAGCGACGTCCCAGACGTCGAGCTAGACCTCGAACCGGCTCGGGTCCCCCGCGCCCACGCGCACGACCTCGGGTGTGCCCTCCGACCAGTCCACGACCGTCGTCGGCTGGGCCGGCGTCTCGCCGGCCTCGACGACGATGTCGACCACGTGGTCGAGCTCCTCCTTGATCTCCCAGCCCATCGTCCGGGGCTCGGTCTCCCCCGGGAGGATCAGCGTGCTGCTGAGCAGCGGCTCCCCCAACAGGTCCACCAGCGCCTGGACCAGCGGGTGGTCGGGGATCCGCACCCCGACCGTGCGCTTCTTGGGGTGCAGCAGGCGCTTGGGTACGTCGGGCAGGGCCGGGAGGATGAACGTGTAGGGACCCGGGGTGGCGGCGCGGATCGCCCGGAACGCCGAGTTGTCGACCCGGACCAGGTGCCCCAGCTGCGAGAAGTCCTTGCAGACGAGCGTGAAGTGGTGCCGCTCGTCGAGGCCCCGGATCCGCAGGATCCGGTCCCGCCCGTCCCGGTTGCCGATCCGGGAGCCGAGCGCGTAGCCGGAGTCGGTCGGGTAGGCGATCAGGGCGTCGTCGTTGAGCGCGTCGACCACCTGCTGCAGCAACCGCTGCTGCGGGTTGTCGGGATGGATGTCCAGGTACCGCGCCACGACTCCTGAGACTACGTGGCCAACTTGCGTCACACTGTTCTCTGCACTTCCCTGCACTTGCGTCACACCCGTCACGTCAGGAGTCACCCGTGCGACGACCCCTCCGTCTCACAGCCGCGCTCGCAGCCGCCCTCGTCGCGGGCTGCGCCGCCCTCGTGCCGACGCCGGCGTCAGCAGACGACACCCCGGTGCCCGGCAGCATGTCGACGACGGCGGTCAACACCACGCGCTTCGACATCCCGGTCCCGGCCGGCGTGGTGCCGGAGGCGATCACCGGGGTCCTGACCATGCCCGAGGTGGTCAACAACGGGGTGGTCACGTTCCGGGTCAACGGGCGCGTCGCCCGCTCGGTCGACTCGACGCTGTACGCGAAGGTGAAGATCCCGGTCACGGCGGCCGACGTGATCGCCAACGGCACCATCGGCCTCACGATGTCCTCGCAGGGCCCCCCGATCGCCGGCGTCTGCCGCCCGGCGGCGGGCTCGGCCTCGCTGCGCAAGATCGCCCTCACCTACCGCGGCAAGGAGCGGGCCCCGACCAGCCTGGCGAACTTCTTCCCGCCGTCCAGCAACCGGATCGACGTGCTCATCGCCGCCGACGCCGACGACAACCTGCTCGAGGC
>Ga0075363_100000637_pt1 | contig 11636 bp, 9 predicted proteins | sample EndMetdeltDD1763_FD_71470 | JGI IMG/M metagenome (GOLD analysis project Ga0075363, IMG submission 71470) | Populus endosphere microbial communities from Tennessee, USA - Endosphere MetaG P. deltoides DD176-3 | ecosystem: Host-associated > Plants > Roots > Endosphere | place: USA: Tennessee...
GCGTAGGAGTCGGTGCGGCCGTAGACGTAGCCCATGATCAGCGGCGGCAGGAAGCCGCCGAGACCGCCGGCGGCGCCGACCAGCCCGGTGACACCACCCACGCGGGCCGGGTCGGTGACCTGGGCGACGAGGGCGAACGTCGCACCGCTCCCGCTGCCGAGCGCGGCGGCCATCGCCAGGAACGCGACCGTGCCGATCCCGTCGAGCGGCGGGGTGCCGGCCGAGATCGCGGCGCCGACCACCACGACGACGAAGCCGGAGGCCAGGACCGGGATCGACCCGAACCGGTCGGAGAGCCAGCCACCCACCGGGCGCATGATCACGGCGACCACCACGAAACCGGCCATCCGGTTGGCGGCATCGGCGGGCGTGAGCCCGTGCGCCGTCTTGAGGTAGGCAGGCAGGTAGACCGAGAAGGCGACGTAGCCGCCGAAGGCGACGGCGTAGAGGATGCAGGCCTGCCAGGTGATCGACAGCCGGGCGTTCGCAGCGACCCGGCTGGCCAGGCTGGTCGTGGGGACGGTGCGACCGGGAGCATCCCGCAGCACCAGCCAGGCGGCCACCGCGTAGACGGCCAGGATCCCGGCGGTGATCAGGAAGGGCGACCTGGCGCCCACGTGGTCGGTGAGCTTGACCGTGGTCAGGGCGCTGATCGCGGTGCCGCCCATGCCGGCGCCGAAGATGCCGATCGCGAGTCCGCGCTTCTCGGGCGGGAACCACGCGTTGACGAAGGGGACGCCGACGGCGAACGCCGTGCCGGCGATGCCGAGGAAGAACCCGCCGACCAGCAGCAGGGCGTAGGAGTCGAGGGCGAAGAACGCGAGGAAGAGGATCGGCAGGATGGCCACGCCGGAGACGATCGGGAACATCACCCGGCCGCCGTACCTGTCCGTCAGCCCGCCCACCACGATGCGGCCGAGCGAGCCCACGATCACCGGCACGGCGACCATCAGCGCGACATCGGACTCGGTGAGCGTGCCGAGGCTGCCCGTGGCCCGGAACAGCGGACCGAGCGGACTGATCAGCGCCCACGCCCAGAAGTTCACCGCGAACCCGGTGGTCGCCATGGCCAGCATCAGCCACGGGGATCTGGTGGCCACGGGGCTCTTGGGGTCCGAGATCAACGGAGCCACGACCGCCGTGCCGTCGGTGGGGACGTCACGTCCCCCACCTTGGTGCTCCACGAGGCGTTTGCCAATGGACGTGACCATGCCGGGCGACCTTTCGAAGGAGCGGTGGTGCCAGCCTCGGCACCGCTGTGCGTCCCGGACCGCGTGCGGCCGCCGGACCCCACCAGACTCCGGGACCGGGGGCCACCCGCGGATCGGCCCTCCGCCCCCAACCACCGGGACCAAGGTCCCGCGACGACAGACGTGTCGGCCAGCCAGACTGACGTGCAGCCCAACGACGACGGAGGATCCGTGACCACTCTCGACGACGACCAGATCTCGCTGCTCGACGCGTGGTGGCGCGCCGCCAACTATGTCTCGGTCGGACAGATCTACCTGCTCGACAACCCCCTGCTCGGCCGGCCTCTCGAAGCAGAGGACATCAAGCCGCGGCTGCTCGGGCACTGGGGCACGACCCCGGGGCTGAACCTGCTGTGGACCCATCTCAACCGGCTCATCCGCGAGCGGGACGTCAATGCGATCTTCCTCGCCGGCCCGGGTCATGGCGGCCCCGCCGCGGTGGCGAACGCCTGGCTCGAGGGGACCTACAGCGAGGTCTACCCACGCATCGGCGACGACGAGGAGGGGCTCCGGCGCCTGTTCCGGCAGTTCTCGTACCCCGGCGGTATCCCGAGCCACGTCGCTCCCGAGACCCCGGGGTCGATCCACGAGGGCGGCGAGCTCGGCTACGTCCTCTCCCATGCCTACGGCGCCGCGCTCGACAACCCGGACCTGGTGGTCGCCGCCGTCGTCGGCGACGGTGAGTTCGAGACCGGCCCGCTGGCCGCGTCCTGGCACGCCAACAAGTTCGTCGACCCCGTCCACGACGGTGCGGTGCTGCCGATCCTCCACCTCAACGGCTGGAAGATCGCCAACCCGACCATCCCGGCGCGGATACCCCGAGACGAGCTCGAGTCATTGCTGCGCGGCTACGGCCACGACGTGCTGACCGTCGAGGGCGACGACCCGGGCGACGTACATCGCCAGCTGGCTTCTGCCATGGACGAGGCGCACGACCAGATCCGTGAGATCCAGCGCGCGGCGCGCGAGGACGCGAGCAACGGACGGAGCCTGGAGCGCCGGCCGTGGCCGATGATCCTGCTCGTCACCCCCAAGGGCTGGACCGGCCCGGCTCGGGTCGACGGGGTGCAGGTCGAGGGCACCTGGCGGGCGCACCAGGTCCCACTGGCCGCCACCCGCGAGGACGACGGCCACCGCCGCCAGCTGGAGGAGTGGCTGCGCTCCTACCGGCCCGAGGAGCTCTTCGACGACGACGGGCGGCTGGTCCCGGAGCTGCGGGCGCTGTCCCCCGCCGGGCACCGCCGGATGAGCGCCAACCCGCACGCGAACGGCGGACTGCTGCGGCGGCCCCTGGTGCTGCGGGACTTCCGCGAGCACGCGGTCGACGTGCCGACGCCCGGCGGCTCGGTGCACGAGGCGACCCGGGTGCTCGGGCACTACCTGGTCGACGTCGTCCGCGACAACGCCGACAACTTCCGGATCTTCGGCCCCGACGAGACCGCGTCCAACCGGCTCGACGCGGTCTACGAGGTGACCGACAAGGTCTTCGCCGGCCGGATCGAGGACGTCGACGAGCACCTGGCCCGCAGCGGTCGAGTGATGGAGATCCTGTCGGAGCACACCTGTCAGGGCTGGCTCGAGGGCTACCTGCTGACCGGGCGACACGGGCTGTTCAGCTGCTACGAGGCCTTCATCCACCTCGTCGACTCGATGGTCAACCAGCACGCGAAGTGGCTCAAGACCACCCGGACGCTCGAGTGGCGACCACCGATCGCCTCGCTCAACTACCTGCTCACCTCACACGTGTGGCGCCAGGACCACAACGGCTTCTCCCACCAGGATCCCGGCTTCATCGACCACGTCGTCAACAAGAAGGCCGAGGTGGTCCGCGTCTACCTCCCGCCGGACACCAACACGCTGCTCTCGACGATGCGGCACTGCCTGGACAGCCAGCACTACGTGAACGTCGTGGTGGCCGGCAAGCAGCCGCAGTTCGACTGGCTCGACGCCGAGTCCGCCGACCTGCACTGCGCCCGGGGCCTCGGCATCTGGGACTGGGCCTCCCACCACGGCGACGACCCTGACGTCGTGATGGCCTGCGCGGGCGACGTACCGACCCTCGAGGCGCTGGCCGCGACGAGCATCCTGCGGGAGCGGCTCCCCGATCTGAAGGTGCGGTTCGTCAACGTCGTCGACCTGATGCGGCTCCAGGACGAGCGCGAGCACCCGCACGGGCTGTCCGCCCGCGACTTCGACACCGTCTTCACCACCGACAAGCCGGTCATCTTCGCCTACCACGGCTATCCGTGGCTGATCCACCGCCTCACCTATCGCCGCACCAACCACGACAACATCCACGTGCGTGGCTACAAGGAGGAGGGCACGACCACCACGCCCTTCGACATGGTGATGATGAACGACCTCGACCGGTTCCACCTGGTCATGGACGTCATCGACCGGGTGCCGGCGCTGGGCTCGCGCGCCGCGGCGCTGCGCCAGGAGATGGGCGACCTGCGGCGCCGGGCCCGGGCGTGGACCCGTGACCACGGCGAGGACCTGCCCGAGGTGACCGACTGGTCGTGGGACAACGCCGACCCCGAGCCTGCGAACCCGGCTCACCAGAACTGACGTCAGCCCAGCAGCCCACGGACCTGTCGAGCGATGGCCAGCTCCTCGTCGGTCGGCACGACGAGCACGTCGACGGGGCTCGCGTCGGTGCTGACGCGCCGCGGCCCGTCGGCGTCGGCCCGGTCGCGGACCGGGTCGACCTCGACGCCCAGTGCGGACAGGCCCTGCAGCGAGTCCTCGCGGACCTGCGGCACGTGCTCGCCCACACCGGCCGTGAAGACGATCGCGTCGGCGCCGCCGAGGACCGCCAGGTAGGCGCCGACGTACTTGCGCAGCCGGTGGCAGTAGACGTCGTAGGCCGTGCTCGCCGTCGCGTCACCACGCTCCACTGCCTCGAGCAGGTCCCGGAAGTCGTGCATCCCGGCCAGCCCCTGGAGCCCTGACCCGTGGTGCAGCAGGTCCTCGAGCCCGTCGGTGTCGTAGCCGTTGCGCAGCAGGTGCAGCAGCACGCCCGCGTCCACGTCGCCGGGACGGGTGCCCATCACCAGCCCCTCCAACGGCGTGAGACCCATAGAGGTGTCCACGGCCCTGCCACCGCGGATGGCGGCCGCCGAGGCGCCGTTGCCGAGATGGAGCACGACCAGCGACAGCTCCTCCACGGGGCGGCCGAGGAACCGGGCGGCCTCTCCCGCGACGTGCTGGTGGGAGATGCCGTGGGCGCCGTAGCGGCGGATGCCCAGGCGCTGGGCCACCTCCCGGTCCAGGGCGTACGTCGCCGCGGCCTCCGGAAGGTCGGCGAAGAACGCCGTGTCGAAGACTGCGACCTGACGCAGCTCGGGGAAGGACTCCCGAGTCGCCCGGATCCCGGCCAGGGCGGGCGGGTTGTGCAGCGGAGCGAGAGCGACGAGCTCCTCGATACCCCGCTCGACCTCGTCGTCGACGACGGTGGCCTCGGTGTAGCGGTCCCCGCCGTGCACCACGCGGTGACCAACGGCCATCAGGTCGGTCGGATCGACCCCGGCCTCCGCCAGCTCGGCGGAGACCCGGTCGAAGGCCCCGTCCCAGCCGGCCTCGTCGACCCGCTCGACTGTCCCGCGAGCCACGGTCCGCTCGTCGGCGTCGAGCAGCTGGTACTTCAGCGAGGAGGACCCGGTGTTGAGGACCAGCACGGCGCCACTCATGCGGGGACACTAGTGGTCACTCCGCGGTGAGGGCGCCGAGCGCGTCGACCCGGCTCACCCGTCGGGCCCGCGGGTCAGGGTCCTTGGTCCCGAGCCGACGAGTCGTCCGCCCGTACCTCGGCCGAGCGCAGACCTGCACAGTCGGGACATGCAGAGGCAGCTCGACCCGAGCGCCGCCGCCGGGGCGGTTGTCGCGTCCGTGGATCGGGCCACTCCGCCGCAGGCTGTCGACCGGGCCGCCGCGCATCTCCTGGTCGTCGGACGCCACCACGCCCTCGGTGCCTACGAGTCGCCTGCGGGGCACGTGCGAGCGACGCTGATGGACGGGTGCCTGTGTCCCGTCGCCGTGGTCCCAGAGGTCTCGACCGCAGACGTCTCGGGCTGACGGCCATGTGGATGACGTGGTGGCCGTTCGCCTACGGCTATGTCATGCCTCGGGCCTCGTACGAGGGCCCCATGGGTGCCGCGAAGGTGCTGTCCGCCGCCCGGCATCCTTCCGCCACGCCCGAACGGCTGCGGGCGCTGGTCGGGGGGCTCCCCTGGCGGGTGCTGCGAGAGACCTGGGAATCGAGCACCGAGGCCCTCGGGGCGGCGCAGACCGACGCCGAACGGCTCGCCCTCGCCCGGCTGCGTGACGTGTTGCTCTGGGAGATGGAGACCAACCACCCGCGCGCGTTCGCACGCTGGTACGGCGCACGCATGTTGGCTCGCCAGTGACCACAGCGGATCCTCCTCACGCGGCTCCCGAGCGAGCACGACCCCGCGATGGCGCCGCCGAACGAATGAGAGATGTCTGTGCGTGAGCAGTGCGCTGGGCGTGAGCCTCGTGTGCTCGATCGACTTCTCTCATTCCGTCGGCAGGATGAGCAGCGATGACTCTCGCGTTGGTTCCCCGTCTGTCCGCCACACGCCGCGGCTCTCAGCTCCTTCGCGTGTCGAGTGCCGTGTCGGGACGGTGGACGTCCCGGCTACCCGGCGACCGCCGCGTCGAGCCCACGCTCCTGGTCCAGGGCTGAGCCCGCGTGGACGTGACCGGGGGCGGTCAACCAGACCGGGCACACGGCTTCGCGCACAACGGAGCGTGAGACCGGGCCGAGCCGTGGACCGTCTTGCGAGAGTGGCCGATGACGACCGAGGACGAGCAGGTCGGACCGGCGCGCCCGGCCAAGGAGGGCGCTGTCCGCGTCTCCGGCCACGATCTCCAGCGCCAGGTCGCAGGCGTCGGCGCCCAGCTGCTCCAGGAGCGCCTCGGCGTAGTCACGGGGCCGGGACAGGCCCGGCGTCGTGGTCGCGAGGACGCGGAGTACGGCGCCTCGCAGCCGGGCGAGCAGGATCGCGGCGCGCAGCGCCCGCTGGTCGGCGTGTCCAAGGTCGAGGCCCACTGTGATGACTCCGTGGCTGCTGGCGCTCCACTCGCAGGGCACGGAGGCCAGTGGCGTGTCGACCAGGTCGGCGACACTCTCGGTGAACGAGGCCTGTCGCTGCCGGAGGACCACGGGTCGACGTCGTTCGAGGACCAGGAGCGCCGCGCCTGCGGCCACGTCCACCAGCTCGCGTAGGGGATCACCCGTCCGCGTGTGGGCACCGATCTCGAGCCGCTCGCCGCCGACGCCGCGGGCACGGCGGGCAGCAACGTGCAGGGAGTCCTGCCCGAGCTGGCCGGCCCATCCGTGTGCGACCGGCGTGACGTGCACCAGGTCCAGCGGTTGCCCGGCGCGGCGGGCCTCGCCGGCGGCGAACCGGACCGCGGCGTCCGAGCCACCCCGGGCTACGCCCACGACGACGGGGTCGATGTGCGGCATGTTGGCCTCCTCAGGAGCTCGTGGGCTGGCTCGACCTCGAGGAGCCACCGCGCGGCGATGAGCCCCTCGACCGGGCTCTTGCTCGTGGTCACGGCGACTCGCAATCTCGGAGGTGCTGGTCTCTCATGAGGCTAGGTTCGAGTGCACCGGCCGAAGCAGGGTCGATGGTCCCCGCGCGGCGGGCACCAGGGCCTCAATCGGCCCCGGACGGCCGTCGGCCGGTGAGGGCGGCGAGGAGCGGCGGGGGTCCGGACCGTGCGCAACGGTGGTGGCTCCGGATCGTCGTGCCGTTCCCTCGTTGGACGACGCGTGCCCGGCGACTCACGTGGTTGGATCCCCGCCGCCGCGACCCATGCAATCCTTCAGCACGGCCCCGCCACAGGGGCCAAGGTCCCGATCCGGCGCGACCTGCGACCCGGGCGCCCGCCCGGTTGGCCGAGCACCATCGCACCATGGGCCACTTCGTGCGCGACTTCAGCGCGGGGAACCGCGACCAGGCAGAGCTGCTCGGCGGGAAGGGCGCCAACCTGGCCGAGATGACCAGGCTGGGCCTCCCCGTGCCGCCCGGCTTCACGATCACGACCGAGGCCTGCCGGCACCACCTCGTGCACGGGGCGCCACCCACCGGCCTCGCCGAGGAGGTGACCGAACACCTGGCCGGACTCGAAGCGGTCATGGGGCGCCGGCTGGGCGACCCCGCTGACCCGTTGCTGGTCTCGGTGCGATCCGGAGCACGGTTCTCGATGCCCGGGATGATGGAGACGGTCCTCGACGTCGGCCTCAACGACGCGTCCGTCGAGGGGCTCGCCGCTCAGAGCGGGTCGCCGCGGTTCGCGTGGGACTCCTACCGGCGCCTCATCCAGATGTTCGGCGCCACCGTCCTGGGCGTCGACGCACATCACTTCGCCGGTGCACTGGCCGACCACAAGCTCGGCGCCGGCCGTCCCCGGGACACCGACTTGACCGAAACGGACCTGCGAGACCTCGTCGAGCAGTTCCAGGAGCTGATCGAGAAGCACTCGGGACGCCGGTTCCCTCAGGACCCGCGCGAGCAGCTGAACCTCACCATCACCGCGGTCTTCGACTCCTGGCACACCGAGCGGGCTCGCCTCTACCGGCAGCGCGAGCAGATCCCGGACGGACTGGGCACCGCTGTCAACGTGCAGGCCATGGTCTTCGGGAACCGTGGGCCGACGTCCGGGTCAGGGGTCTGCTTCACCCGCGACCCGGCCACCGGGGCACGAGGGACCTACGGCGACTACCTCCAGGACGCCCAGGGCGAGGACGTGGTCGCCGGCATCCGCAACACGATGCCGCTCACGGACCTCGCCGACGTCGACCCCCGGTCGCACGCAACGCTGCTGCAGGTGATGGCCCGGCTCGAGGACCGCTACGCCGACATGTGCGACATCGAGTTCACCATCGAGCTCGGACGGCTCTGGGTGCTCCAGACGCGCGTGGGCAAGCGCACCGCCCACGCGGCGTTCCAGATCGCGGCCGACATGGTCGACGAGGGGCGCATCGACCTGGACGAGGCGCTGCGCCGGGTCTCGGGTGCCCAGCTCTCCCAGCTGATGTTCCCCCGCTTCGACCAGACCGCCGAACGCGTGCTCCTGGCCCGCGGGGTCAACGCCTCGCCAGGTGCGGCCAGCGGACGGCTGGTCTTCGACTCCTCGACGGCCATCGCGTGGGCGGCGCGCGGGGAGGCCGTCGTGCTGGCACGTCCCGAGACCGATCCGGACGACCTGGGCGGCATGATCGCCGCGCACGGTGTCCTGACCAGCCGAGGCGGACGCACGTCGCACGCCGCCGTCGTGGCCCGCGGCATGGGGCGCACCTGCGTGTGCGGGGCCGACTCGCTCGACATCGACGTCGAGGGTCGCCGCCTGACCGTGCGATCCGGGCCGACCCTCGTCGAGGGCGATGTCGTGTCGATCGACGGGGCCACGGGCGAGGTCTTCGCCGGCGCCGTACCGGTCGTCGAGTCGCCGGTGGCCAGGTGGCTCGACGGCCGCAACGACGGTCGGGACGTGGAGCTGGTCGCCGCCGTCGCGCGGCTCCTCGCCCACGCCGACGAGCGTCGTCACCTGGGTGTCCTGGCCAACGCCGACACCCCCGAGGACGCGCGCCGCGCCAGGAGGTACGGCGCCGCGGGCATCGGCCTGTGCCGCACCGAGCACATGTTCCTCGGCGAGCGTCGTCAGCTCGTCGAGCGGCTCATCGTGGCGGAGAGCGACGCCGAGCGCACTGCCGCACTGGACGCACTGCTTCCCCTTCAGCGGACCGACTTCGTCCAGGTGCTCGAGGCCATGGACGGGCTGCCGGTGACCGTCCGGCTCATCGACCCCCCGCTGCACGAGTTCCTCCCTGACCTCACCGAGCTCTCGGTCCGCCTCGCGGTGGAAGAGACGCAGGGCGCGGCCGACCCGCATGACGTGAGGCTGCTCGCCGCCGTGCGCCGGCTGCACGAGCAGAACCCGATGCTGGGCCTGCGCGGCGTCCGGCTGGGCCTGGTGGTGCCGGGCCTGGTGACGATGCAGGTCCGGGCCCTCCTGAACGCCGCGGCCGACCGGATCGAGGCCGGCGGCGACCCGAAGCCGGAGGTGATGGTGCCTCTCGTGGCGACCGAGCGGGAGCTCCAGCTCGTGCGGGCCGAGGTCCAGCAGGTCCGGCGCGACGTCGAGGCCGAGCGTGGCCTGGAGCTGAGCTGTCCCGTCGGCACCATGATCGAGGTGCCCCGGGCTGCCCTCACCGCTGGTGAGATCGCCGGGACAGCCGACTTCTTCTCGTTCGGGACCAACGACCTCACCCAGATGACCTGGGGCTTCAGCCGCGACGACGTGGAGGCGGCGTTCTTCCCGACCTACCTGGACCGAGGGATCTTCCCGGTGTCCCCCTTCGAGTCGCTCGACGTGGCCGGGGTCGGGGAGCTCGTCCGGATCGCGGTCGAGCGGGCCCACGAGGTGGCTCCCGACCTCCCGACCGGGGTGTGTGGTGAGCACGGTGGGGACCCGAGATCGATCCACTTCTTCGAGCAGGCCGGGCTGGACTACGTCAGCTGCTCGCCGTACCGGGTCCCGGTGGCCCGGCTGGAGGCCGGGCGAGCGGCGCTGGACTGAGGCATCAGCCGAGCCACGCAACGACGGCCAGGGCGACGAAGCAGCCCAGCTCCACGAGACCCACCCGCGCCGGTCGCCACGCGGCGGGCAGCCACGTGCGCGCAGCCATCGCGACGAACGGGAGAGCCAGCCAGGGACCCGATCCGCCGATCACCGCCACGGCGGCGACGACGGGGATGCAGGTGAGCGCGAAGCCCCGAGCCGCGACGGCGTAGCGCGGGTCGCGGCGCTCGCGGATGCGGGACTTCACGTGCAGCACCGAGGCCGCCAGGCCGAGGAGGCAGGAGAGGGTGAGTACGCCGCTGGCCGCCGACCAGGCCGAGGCGGGCGGCCACCAGGTCCGGTCGCCGTCGACGACACCGACCGTGACGGGGACCATGAGCGCGCACTCGACGACCAGCAGCAGGTCGTTGGCCAACGCTCGCTCGTCGCGGTGCCTCGCGTAGGTCAGATGCACGAGGAAGAGCGCGAGGTAGCCGGCACCGACCACGAGGAGCCATGGCCGTGACCAGGCGAGCAGCGCCGCGACCAGCACCGTGGGTGGCACCCACACCCACGCGGCGCGGCGGAATCGGGCGGGCCGTGGACCGGCAAGCAGACCGGTGACGGCCCAGCTGGCGGGGTAGGCCGCCACCCAGCCGATCGCGACGAGCGGCCAGGTCCGGTCCCAGCCCGCCAGCGGAAGAGCAAGCACGAGTGGCAGCGCGAGGAACGCCCAGGCGCCGTGCTGGTGCGGCACCATGGGTGGGCGGCGGCTCGTGGCCGGACGCACGTTCAGCGTGGTCATGCACCCGCGCCCGCGCGCGGCTCCGGCGCGTGGTTGCCGTAGGCGTCGCCCTCGCAGATGTCGTAGGAGTCACCGCGCTCGACGGCCACCCAGCCCACCTCGTCCACCCACGCCAGCAGGTGACCGCAGCGCGCGCATCGGTGGTCGGCGCGCTCCAGGACGTCGTCGACGTACCAGCCCTTCATCGCGCCGCAGCCAACGGTGCGCGCTCGTGCTCGGCGGCCACGTCCGCCAGCACCTCGCTGGCCGCTCGCACCGCCTCGCGATGGTGGGCCATCGTCAGGTCCATGCCGCGGGGCAGCAATGCGTTGCCTCCGAGGGCTATCACGATCCTCATGCCCCGAGCCTCACGCGGTCGGTGTCTCGGCACCCGAGTCCTCAGGCATCCGAGCACGGGACCTAGGGCCCGACGGCTCACGACCTGCGCCTCCTGTGCCGAACCGCGCGCCTGACCAGGCTGGAGTCACCCCGCACAGAGGAGTTCCCCCATGACTGGAGCGCATGATCACGACACTGGCCAGGCACCCGCCCTGCGGGCGCTGGTGGTGGTCGAGTCGATGTTCGGCAACACCTCGGCGATCGGTCGGGCCGTCGCCGAGGGGCTGACCCTCGAGGGCGTCGAGACGGAGACCGTCCCGGTCACGGATGCTCCTGAGCTGCTCCCGGAGGGCGTGGACCTCTTGGTGCTGGGTGCCCCGACGCACGCCTTCTCGCTGAGCCGGGCCAGCACCCGCAGCAGTGCCGTCCAGCAGGGTGCCCCCGCATCCGTGGCCTCCATCGGGGTCCGAGAATGGCTGGGGGCCTTGCAGACGTGGGGGCCCATGCCACGCGTCGCTGTGTTCGACACCCGCGTGACGAAGGTCCGGTGGCTGCCGAAGGCCGCAGCACCCACGGCCCATCGCATCGCGCGCCGGCATCGCTTCGAGGCCCTGACCAAGCCGGCCTCCTTCCTCGTGGACGACATCAAGGGGCCGCTGGTCGGCGGCGAG
>Ga0075363_100000640_pt1 | contig 11592 bp, 9 predicted proteins | sample EndMetdeltDD1763_FD_71470 | JGI IMG/M metagenome (GOLD analysis project Ga0075363, IMG submission 71470) | Populus endosphere microbial communities from Tennessee, USA - Endosphere MetaG P. deltoides DD176-3 | ecosystem: Host-associated > Plants > Roots > Endosphere | place: USA: Tennessee...
ACATCCTGGTGAATGCCGCCGGGGGAGTGCGCGGACAAGTCGGGCAGCCGATCGAGGATGTGAGCGAGGAGGACTGGCGCGTCATTTTTCAGGCGAACGTCGACGGTGCATTCTGGCTCGCGCAGGCCGTTGCCGCGCCGATGCGGCAGGCCGGCTTCGGGCGCATCGTCAATATCGCATCCGGCGCGGGGGCGTCCCAGTCTCACTGGTATCCAAGCCTATACGGCAGCAAAGCATGCGCTGGTCGGGCTGACCAAACAGCTGTCGCAGGATCTTGGCCGCTTCGGGATCACCTGCAACGCCGTCGCGCCCGGCCTCGTGCGTTCAAATCCATCTACCGAGCGCCAATGGGACAGCTATGGCGTTGAAGGCCAGGCGCGGCTCGTCGAGAGCATCCACACGCGGCGTCTCGGCACAGCCGACGATATCGCGGCGGCGGTCCTGTTCCTGGCCAGCGAACAGGCAAGCTGGATTTCGGGTCAAATTCTTTCCGTGGATGGCGGCCGATCCTGACGCTGCTCCCTCACGCGCAGCACGCCGTTCTCGCAGCGCTCGCCATCCAACGTTCACACACCGCATTTGACAGTGCAGCGGAGGAACGCCAAAGCTGCCCAATCGTCCTTGGGGGAATCGCCTATGTTTCGTGGTCCAAAACAACCTTGCGGCTGGCTCTCGCATCTGGATCACGCCGCATGAGCGTGGTCTTGATTACGGGCGCTGCGGGCCAGATCGCGACCGAGTTGCGCCAGCGGCTTTCGCCCCGATTCTCCTTACGGCTGACCGATATAGCGCCTGTCGGCGCGCTGTCCGAGCGAGAAGAGTTCGTCGCGGCAGACCTCGCCGATCTGTCGGCGCTCGAGACTCTTATGAGCGGCGTGAACGCGGTCATCCATCTTGGCGGCGTCGCAGTGGAGGACACCTGGGAGAAAATAATGCCCGCCAACATCGCGGGAGCGTACAACGTGTTCGAGGCCGCGCGGCGGCAGGGCGTCAAACGGATCGTCGTCGCTTCCAGCAATCACGCGGTGGGTTATTTTCCGCGCAGCGAGACGATCGACGATCACGTGCTGCCGCGCCCGGATGGGCGTTATGGCTTGAGCAAGGCATTCGCCGAAGCGCTCGGCAGGCTCTTTGCGGACAAGTACGGCATGGAAGCCTTCTGCATCCGCATCGGAGCGATGACGCTCGAACCCGAGGACGTGCGGCGGCTGGCAATCTGGATTCATCCCGAGGATCTGACCAACCTTGTGGAGGTCGGCCTCACGGCGCCCATACGCTACGAGATCGTCTACGGCATGTCGGACAACAAGCGGACATGGTGGGACAACAGCAATGCGCTCAGGCTTGGGTATCGTCCCAAGCATCGGTCGGAAGATTTCGCCGACGCCGTCATCGCGCGCGAATCGCCACGGGACCTGAATGACCCGGTCGAGATCTATCAGGGCGGCGCCTTCGTCACGGCGGAATCCGTCGTACATCGGAAGTTCGTAATAGACCGCTAGTTCGTACGAGGCGACAGATGAAAATTGAGCGACTGCGCGCATTCATGTCGCGCGACAAGGATCGGCCCCGCGTTGTCGTGTCGATCGATACCGACGATGGCCTCGTCGGCTGGGGCGAATGCTACAATCATGGTCCCGACAAGGCGCTGGCGCCGATCCTCGATTACCTGTTCGACTTCATTCGCGGGCACGATCCGCGCCGGATCGAGTATCTGGTCCAGCTGCTGATGCAGCAATCGCGCTTTCCTCCGGGCGCGCTGGTGCTGACGGCGATTTCGGCGATCGATCAATGCCTGTGGGACATTTCCGCGAAGGCATTGAATGTCCCGGTCTATCGCCTGCTTGGCGGTAACGTGCGCGATCGCGTTAAAGTCTACGCGGGTGTCTACACCGCCCCTGACCCCGCGGCGGCGCGCGACGAGTTCGACCGGCTCAACGCGCAATGCGGGATGACGGCGTTCAAGCTCAGCCCCTATCGTGTCGATATGCACCGCCATCGCTGGGGCGAGGTGGTGCGCGGCGCCGCGGAGTACTTCCGCAAGCTGCGCGAGGCGGTGCGCTCCGACTACGAGATCGCGTTCGACGCACACGCGAAGATCTTCGAGGTTGCTCAGGCCAAGCAACTTGGCAACGCGTTGGCGCCCTATGACCCACTCTTCTTCGAGGAGCCGCTGCGGCCGGAGAATTTCGAAGCGTGGGGCGAACTCAAACAGGGCCTCGATTGCACCCTGGCGACCGGCGAGTCGCTCTACAGCCGGTTCGAGTTTCTGCGGCTACTTCAAGTGAAAGGATGCGACATCATCCAGCCCGACGTCTGCGTGGTGGGCGGGTTGCTGGAAATGCGCCGCATCGCGACGCTGGCCGAAGCGCATTATGTGACCGTCGCTCCGCACAACCCGATGGGGCCGCTGGCGACGGCGGTGAACGTCCACTTCGCGGCCGCGCAGCCGAACTTCCGTCTGCTGGAATATCGTCTGCCGGAGGGGCCCGGTTATGCATTCGGTACCGGCAAGGGTGAAACCGCCAACCCGAATGCGGGCGCCACTCGCTACGTGAAGGATCCATACATCCCAAAGGACGGATACCTCGAACTGCGCCCGGATCGTGCCGGCTGGGGCGTCGAAATGGATACGGACCTGCTCGGCACCGAGGACTACGTAAACTGGCAGCGCAAGGTACCGACCAAGCCGGATGGCTCGACCGGCTACGTGTGACGCTTCATGCGCCGGTGTAGCGGTGGCGGCCGTGCATGCGCCGCCCGCGCGGATCGGGATGCGGGATCGCTGACAGCAAAGCCTTGGTGTAGTCGTGCTGCGGGTCACGTGTGACCTGATCGGTGCTACCCGTCTCTACCACGCGCCCGCGGTACATGACGGCGACGCGGTCGCACATGTAGCGGATCACACCCATGTCGTGGCTGATGAGGATGTAGGCGAGCCCGAGTTGATCCTGCAGGCGGATCATGAGGTCGAGCATCTGCGCGCGCAGCGACACGTCAAGCGCGGAGGTCGGTTCGTCCGCCACGATGATGCGCGGTTCGAGGGCGATCGCACGCGCGATGCCGATGCGCTGGCGCTGCCCGCCGGAAAACGCGTGCGGATAGCGCTCGCGCCAAGCCGGTTCGAGCCCAACCTGGCGCATCAGCTCTGCGACACGATCGTCGAGTTCGGCGCCCTTGGCGATCCCGTTCACCAGCAGCGGCTCGCCGATAACCTGCGCCACCGTCATCCGCGGATTGAGCGAGGAGACGGGGTCCTGGAAGATCATGCGGATGTCGTGGCGGCAGCTCTTCAGCGTCGGCCTGTCGGCGGTCGCGAGGTCGACCACGCTTCCGTCCTGGCGCCGGTAGTCGATGCGCCCCGCGGTCGGATCGATCACGCGCAGCAGGCAACGGCCAAGCGTGGTCTTGCCGGAGCCTGACTCGCCGACGATCCCGAGCGTCTCGTTGAGCTTGACCTTGATCGAGACGTCGTCGACCGCCTTGACCGGACTGCCGGCGGGGCCAAAGTACATTTTCAGATTGCTGACCTCGACGACCGGCGGCTGATCTGCGGAGAGCGGCGGGCGCTTGCGCCGCACCTCGGCCTTCTCCTCCAGCTTCAACACCGAGCCGATCAGCATCTTCGTATAGGCGTCCTGCGGGGCGTGGAAGATCGCCTCGACCGGCCCGCTTTCCATGACCTTGCCCTGGTACATGACCAGCACATCGTCGGCGATCTCGGCCACGACTCCCATGTCGTGGGTGATGAACATCACGCCCATGCCGTGCTCGGCCTGCAGGCGCTTGATCAGGTCGAGAATCTCCGCCTGGGTCGTGACGTCGAGCGCCGTCGTGGGTTCGTCGGCGATCAGCAGGGACGGATTGCAGGCGAGCGCCATCGCGATCATCGCACGCTGGCGCATGCCGCCGGAAAACTCGAACGTATAGCGGTCGATCGCGCGCTCCGGATTCGGGATTTCGACCTGCCGCAGCAGATCGATCGTCCGCTCGCGAGCGGCAGTCTTGCTCATGCGCCAATGCAGCCTGAGCACCTCGACGATCTGATCGCCGACGGTGTGCACCGGCGAAAGCGAAGACATCGGCTCCTGAAAGATCATCGCGATCTCTTCGCCGCGTACGGCGCGGATCGCGCGACCTTTCGGGCGCAATGTGGCGAGATCGACGACTGAGCCGTCGTCACGCGTGAACATCATCGAGCCCGACACTATGCGGCCGGGCGCATCGACGATCTGCAGAATCGATCGGGCCATCACGCTCTTGCCCGAACCGCTTTCGCCCACGATCGCGAGCGTGCGGCCACGGGCGACGTCGAACGATACGCCGTCGACCGCCTTCACGGTGCCGTTGCGCACGGGGAAATGCGTCGCGAGGTCGCGGACCTGCAGGATGACGGCGCCGCGATCCGCGCCGCTTTCGGCAGATTTGTCGAGTGACTTGACGGGGTTCAGCATTGCTACTTGTTGTATGGGTCGGCTGCGTCGCGCAGACCGTCACCGAGAAGATTGAGTGCCATGACGGCAGCCACCACGATGGCGCCGGGCGCGAACAGCCAGGGTGCGGTCGCGATCGAACGGATGTTCTGCGCTTCGCGCAGCAAGACACCCCATGAAATCGTTGGCGGCTGAAGTCCCAAGCCAAGAAACGACAGCGCGGTCTCGGCCAGGATCATCGCCGGGATCGCGAGCGTGATCGAGGCAATGATATGGCTCATGAAGCTCGGCAACATATGGCGGAAGATGATCCGTGCTTCAGTGCAGCCGTCAAGCCTCGCGGCCGTCACGAACTCTTCGGTCCGCAGCGACAGAAACCGCCCGCGCACCACGCGCGCGAGCTGCGCCCAGCCGGTGAGCGACAGGATCACGGTGATCATGAAGTATTGCGTGGTGGCCGGCCAGTTGTGCGGCATTGCCGCCGAAAGCGCGAGCCAGATCGGGATATTCGGGATCGCAAGCACGAACTCGATCACGCGCTGGACCGCGAAATCGATGCGGCCGCCGTAGTAACCCGAGATACCGCCGATCACGACCCCGATGAGCAGCGAGAGGACGACGCCAACGAGGCCCAGCGAGAGCGATATCTGCGCGCCCTGCATGATTCGGCTCCAGACGCAGCGCCCAAGCCGGTCCGCACCGACCAGAAATAGCGGCTCGCGCGGATCGCTGGACGCAAGCAAATGGCGCCTGGAGTTAAACAGGCCGAAGACCGAATACTCGTAGCCCTCACCGAAGAACGAAATCGCAATTTTTCGGCTGGCGTCCGGCTTGTAGACGGCGGCCAGCGACACTGGATCGCGCGTCAGCCGGTCGGGATGAAAATACGGTCGGAACGTCCAGGAGCCGGCCGCGTCGGTGTCGAAGAAATGGATCGCTTGCGGCGGATGATAGGCCGCGCGGCCATTCTGCTGGTACGGATCGTTGGTCGCGAAGAAGCCGGGGACCGCCGCGATCATGTAGAGCACGATCGTGACTGCAAGGCCGACCATCGCAAGGCGATGGCGGCGGAAGGCCCACCACATCAGCTGCCACTGCGAGGCAACCGCGAGTTGGCGCGAACCGGTGGACGCTATCACGATGTCCGACATGGCGGCCTACTCGAGCCGGATGCGCGGGTCGACCAGCGCGAGCAAAATATCGCTGATCAGCGATCCAACCAGCGTGAGCGCGCAGATCAGCAGCACGAAGGAACCGGCGAGATACATGTCCTGCGCCATCAGCGCCTGAAGGAGCAACGGCGCCGCGGTCGGCAAATTGAGCACGATCGCAACCACGATCGAGCCCGACACGAGGTTCGGCAAAAGCCAAGTGATCGTCGAGATGAAGGGATTGAGCGCGACGCGCATCGGATATTTCATCAGAAGCCGGAATTCGGAGAGCCCCTTGGCGCGCGCAGTTGTAACGTAAGGCTTCTGGATCTCGTCCAGCATATTGGCGCGCATCACGCGGATCAGGCTCGCGGTGCCAGATACCGCCAGGATGATCACCGGGATCCAAAGATGCTGAAGCAGGTCTAGCATCTTGCCGATGCTCCAGGGAGCTTTCTCGTACTGTTCGGAGAACAGTCCGCCGACTTCCTGCCCGAACTCCACCGCCGCGACGTACATCAAGACGAGCGCGAGCAGAAAGGACGGAATGGCGAGCCCGAAGAAGCTGATGACAGTGAAGAAGTAGTCACCGATGGAATACTTTCGGACAGCTGAGTAGACGCCGATCGGCAACGCGATCGCCCATGTGGCGAGCAACGTCGCCACTGTGAGGATGAGCGTGAGCGCCATCCGCTCCCAGATCAGCCCGCTGACCGGCTGCTGCCATTCGAACGACAGCCCGAAGTCTCCGCGCAGCACGATGCCGGTGATCCATTTCCAGTACTGCACGATCATCGGCTGATCGAGACCAAAGCGCTCGCGCAGATCGTTCGCGGTGTTCTGGTCGATGGTTTCGTTCGAGGCCGCGAGCGTGGCGATGTAGGTCGTCACATAGTCGCCAGGAGGCAGTTGGATCAGGACGAATGTCAGGAAGCTCGCCAGGAACAGCGACGGCACCATCCAGCCCAGACGTTTGACAATGAACAACAGCATTCAGTCCGACACCCGGCTCTTGGTCGTCTCGTGGGAAAGGGGCCGACTCTCGCCGGCCCCGCATCGCCGATCAAGTCTTGAAGAAATATTGCTGCGGCATTGACGGACCCGGATTGGGCCACATCCAGGCCGCGGGCATCTTCTTCGGCACGTTTTCAAGGTTGTTCTTGACCACGCCAAAGGTCGTGACCGCGAGGCAGACGCCGACGGTCTCGAATTGCTCGGCCGCAATGTCGAAGATTTCCTTCATGATCTCGCCGCGCTTCTTCAGATCGCTGGTCGCGCGCGCGTCGTCGAACAGCTTCATGCGCTTCTTCTGATGTTCCGGCGGCTCCTGCCCGTCCTTGCCGTTCGATACGTACCAGAGCGTCCAGGGGATCGCGTAGCGCGTGCCCTGCGGGTGCTGGGCAAAATAGTCACGCGGGTCGAGCATGGGGTCGAGACCGCCAGTGCCTGGCCAGACCTGAACGTCGTGATCGTTGTTGTCGGCACGCGTGTAGTAGAGCGCGCGCTCCAGCGTGTTGACCTTCATGTCGATGCCGAGCTCGGTCCAGTGGCGCTTCACGAGCTCGAGCGTATCGACGAGATCCGGATAGAGTGTCGGGATCACGTCCACAGCGAAGAACACCTTCTGCCCATCAGGCCGCAGGCGCGCGCCCTGCGCGTTGCGCTTGTAGCCGAGCCCGTCGAGGATGGCGTTGGCCTCCTTGACGTTGTGGTCAGTGAATTGCTTTGCGTATTTCTCGTGGAACCACGGATGGCCCGGCCGTGGTCCGGCCTGGAAGATCTCGGATTGCCCGAGATAGACGATGTCGATGATTTCCTTGCGGTTGATGCCGAGCGACAAGGCTTTGCGGAAATCCTTGTTGGCGAACATCTCCCGCATCTTCGGGTCTTTGTGGGTGATGTTGAAGTAGATCTGGCACTGATTGGACAGCGAGGCCTCCAGCTCAACCAACCGGTAACCGCCCTTCTGTGCGTTCTGTACCAGCGTCGGCTTGTTCGGCAGAGAGTCGATGTGGCGGTCCTGCATATCGATCTTGCCCGAGATCGCATCGAGCATCAGCGACTCGACGTCCTGCGAAATGCCGAACGTGATCTGGTCGATGTACGGCAGTTGCTTTCCGTCGGTATCAACCTGCCAGAAATACGGATTGCGCTTCATCACAACGCGCGTGGCGCCGCCGACGTAAGGCTCCGAGATCACCCACGGCTCGAGGGTTGGCTTGTCGGCATTGCCCCAGCGCGAAGGAATCTCGACGTCACCGCACTTCGCGCGGAACAGGTCCGCCCAATTCGACAGGTTCGCCTGCTTCACGAGGTCGGCAACGTTCGCGTTGTATTTGGGATGGAATTGCCCGCAGTAGTGCTTGGCGAACAGCGTCGGATATTGGCCGAGCGGCGTCGCCATCTGCTCCAGGAAGAGCGCGAAGGGGCCGGCGAAGGTGAACTTGACTGTCGTTTCGTTGATCTTCTCGACGTTACAGGCCTTCCCGCCGATCGCGAGCGCGGAGGGCACCGACTTGAAGAGCTCCGTGTTCTTCGCGCAGTCGTCGACCGAGAACAGGACATCGTCTGCGGTAAACGGCTTGCCGTCCGACCACTTCATGCCTTTGCGCAGATAGAAGGTGAATTCGGTAGCGGTCGCATTCACCTCCCAGCGCTCGGCAACGCCGGGGAGCACTTCGGTGAATGCAAAGTTCCAGCGCACCAGTCCCTGATTGCCGACCATGCGCAGGATGCCGTTATGATCCGCGCTGCCGCGCAAGCCGCGGCGCAACGTACCGCCGTATGTCCCAACCTTCTCCGTCGGCTGCACGATCAGGGGTTTCTCCGGCAGCCGGTCGGCGAGTTTGGGCAGCTTGCCGTCGGCGACGAGTTTGGCGAGATCTGGCGCCTCCTTGGCGGCCTGCGCCAGCGCCTGATGCGGCAACAGCGTGAGGGCTGCAGCTCCGGCCATCCCCTGCAAAACCGTGCGTCGCGCGACCGCGCCCGGCGCGGAATCGAAATCCTTGGTCATGCCATCCCTCCCGTTGAATGTGTTCCGGACCTGAACCCGTGCCGGCGGGACCTATCTTTGATCCCTTGGACAAGAGACTACCGGGTCGTCAGCCGGAAATCTTCTTTTCTCTATCGTTAGCGGGCCGACTCTTTGGGGCATTGTCAAGGTGGCGAGCTGGAAACGCCGCGTGATCCTGTGGTCCCGCTGACGGACCAGGCCTCCTAGGCGCGCCAGCGGCAGATAAACTTTACAAAGGTGCGGCATGGATTTCGGCTGAAGCCCGCATCCATCAGGTGGTCATCGCCGGAGGGCGCATTGCCCCGGAGGGCGCCACCCCGGTTGGCCGAATGGGCCGGAATGCTCGGCACCGGAGGCCCTGGCGCGCTGGAGGGCCTCGACGTACTCCGGCGTCGCGTGGATGAAGCAATCCGCTTCATCGATCTCAAGCACCTCGCCATCAGCCCGCAGTGCGGGTTTGCCTCGACTGTGGCAGGCAATCCGGTCAGCGAGGCCGATGAACGCGCAAAGCTCGCGCTCGTGGTGAACGCCGCGGCGCCCATCCGGGCTGAAGTTACGCCCAGAGAACCTGATCAATGTCCCGATCTTCTGACTTCGCGCTTTCTGGATTCGTCGTTCGCGTGAGCTGCCTGATAGGAACTTGCGGCGAGATCGGCGTATCCGCGCGCAATCTCCGGCATCATCCTGCGTAGCGCAGGATCATCGCAGAGCCGCGCGGCGGCGCGCGCCTCCGCGGCCCGCATCAGCCAATGTGCCGCAGAGAATGACATAACCTGCCCCCCTCAATGTGGCATCGTTCACGCGGCGCCAACAGCCTGATGGAAGCGCTCGCGACCGCAGATCCGGCCCAGCCAAAGCCGGTGCCGCTGCTCAAGTGGGTCGAAGAAAAGGTCGCTGCCAGGATCGCCGAGGCGCTTTCGAGCCGAAGCGTCCGGCCCGATCACGAAGCGGTCTCGACCATCTTGCTCATGGCCTATGACGGCTTCGCCATCAACCGGCGACTGAACGATCTGCGCGACATCGAGCGCCTGGCGGACACCATGTGCGATCTGCTGTTTGGTCCACCGCTCGAACGGAGCGGCAAAGCGAGAGAACCATAATACTGGAAGATTGACCTTCGATCCTCGGTGCCGTCTCAAGCGCTTTCAAGCATCCGGCTTACCCGGCATATTGTTTGTTTCGCGCCCGCCTGAATCGAAGGGTCTTTTCAATGCCGAAAGAGATGCGCGCTGCGCCACGCACCCAGGAGCAACGGCGGAAACACACGCGTGAACGCGTTCTGAATGCTGCTTTGAAGGTCTTGCTCGAGAATGGCCATGCGGGGTTCACCACCACCCGGGTTGCCGCCGTCGCCGGCGTCTCGAGAGGCGCGCAAGAAAATCACTTTCCCACGCGCGCCGACCTGATCGCGGCCGCAGGCCTCCATGCAATGGATGAAGCGGCCGAGCATACGCGCCGAATGGCGGCGCGCGCCAGGAAGACGCACGACCCGCTGAAAACATTTCTCCTGGACTCAAAGCATTTCTTCTTCAGCCCCGCATTTTTCGCGATGACGGAGCTCGCCCTGGGTGGACGCTCGGAACCCGCGCTCGCCAAGATCCACGCACCTCTCTTCAAGTCCATTCGCGGACGGATCGATCAGATCTGGACCGAGGCCTTTTGCGCCGAGGGCTACACGCCGGAGAGCGTGAAGCGTTTCCTCAACATGACGAACTACATGTTCAGAGGCATGGTGCTTGCGAAGATCTGCTTGCCGGTCAAACCCGACGTAAACGCCATGCTGGCGGACTGGGAAGACGCCGCATCCGCCATTCTGGTCGCCGCGGATGCGAAGCGAAATTCGACGAAAAGATAAGCATTGCTGATTTTAACTTGACGCTTCCCACGTTCGGCGCATAGCCTAGCCCTCAGTCGACAAGAGCAATCGAGAGTGGGGAACGCCTGGTCCGCGCGCGGACCAAAGCGGCGACCGCTCCGCGCGGCAGTGCCCGCCGTGTCGCTGACGCGCGCCGCAAACGACTGCACAAGCGGCACCGGGGAGGAGATCATGGGCTCGGACCTGTCAAAGGTCGTGGCGACGCTGTTCCTCGCGTCATTGATGTCGATCGAACCTGCGTTAGCGCAGCAGACCGTGAAGATCGGTCTGGTCATGACCTACAGCGGCGTGTTCGCGGATGCCGCGACGCAGATGGACAACGGCATCAAGCTCTACATCAAGGAGCACGGCGACACGGTCGCGGGAAAGAAAGTCGAGATCGTCCGCAAAGACGTCGGCAACGGCGGCACCGACATCGCAAAGCGGCTCGCCCAGGAATTGGTCGTCCGCGACAAGGTCGACATTCTTGCCGGCTTCGTCACGACACCCACCGCGCTCGCATCCGCTGATATTTCCAAGGAAGCGAAATCGTTCATGGTCATCATGAATGCGGGGACTTCGCTGATCCCGGATACGTCGCCTTACATCGTCAGAACGTCGTACACGATCTCGCAAACGAGCGATCCGCTCGCGCGATGGGCTTATAGTAGCGGCATTCGCAAGGTCTATTCGATGGTCCTGGACCTCGCACCCGGCCGGGACTCGGAGGACACGTTCCGGCGGGTCTTCACCGAGGCCGGCGGAGAGATCGTGGGATCGGTTCGCTTCCCGGTCCTCAATCCGGATTTCTCCGCCTACGTCCAGCGTGCGAAGGATCTCAATCCGGAAGCAATCTTCGTGTTCGTGCCGGGTGGCCAGCAGCCCGCAGCGCTCGGCAAGGCGCTCGCGGAACGCGGAATTTCCGCAGCCAGGATCAAGGTGCTTGGCAACGATGTGTTGACCGATGACTCGGCATTGAAAAGCATGGGCGACGCCGCGCTCGGCCTCATCACGGCGGCGCACTACGACCACAATCTCAAGAATCCGGAAAACCGCAAGTTCGTGGCGGCCTACCGCGAGGCGTTCGGCCGCAACCCGGACCTGTTCTCGGTCGGCGGGTACGACGGCATGCACGTGATC
>Ga0075363_100000644_pt1 | contig 11562 bp, 9 predicted proteins | sample EndMetdeltDD1763_FD_71470 | JGI IMG/M metagenome (GOLD analysis project Ga0075363, IMG submission 71470) | Populus endosphere microbial communities from Tennessee, USA - Endosphere MetaG P. deltoides DD176-3 | ecosystem: Host-associated > Plants > Roots > Endosphere | place: USA: Tennessee...
GTTCTCCGTCACCGCCGCAGAGCAGCGAACCCGTTTCACCATCCGCCAGGTCGACCCCGTCCGGCAGTGGAAGCTCTCGCCCACCGATCTGGCCTCGTTGGACAAGTGGGACGACTACACCGCGGCCAAGGAGGACATGTTCGCCTGGACCGACACCGAGACGGCGCCGTGGACGGTGGTCAAGAGCAACGACAATAAGCGCGCCCGCATCAACGCCATGCGATATGTGCTGAGTAAGTTCGACTACGACAACAAGGACCATGAGGTGATCGGTCGGCCGGATCCCCTCATCGTGGGGCGCGCGCTGGCCGACTGACACCGCGCCCTGGCTTCCCGGCAGGAGGACAGCGTGCGGTTTCTGGCGGCGCTGCTGTTCTGGCTCGTCACGACGGCGGCGCTGGCGGTGGCGGTGCCGGCGACCTGGGCGCAGCACAACGTCGTCGACGAAGCCGGGTACGTGTCGCTGGCCCGGCAGGCGGCCACCGAGCGACCGCTGCAGGACGCGATGGCATCGGTACTGACGAATCAGCTGGTCGATCTCGGCGCCAACTCCGGCTACGACATCAGCCCCAACCTGCTGCGAGGCGCGGCCTCCGGCTACACACGCAGTTCGGCGTTCCCCGATCAGTACGGGACGGCCAATCGGATCCTGCACCGCTGGATGTTCACCGACACCGTCGCGCAGACGGACGAGTCCGGACGCGCCGACGTCGACCTCTCACCGATGCTGGCCGACACCTCGTTCCAGCAGACGCTGCAGGAATTCGGCATCCAGCCGCCGTCGACGCTGAGCGTGCCGTTGACGGAAAACGCGTCAGATTCGTTGCGGCCAGGCCGATTACGCCAACTGGCGACGTGGGGGCCGTGGGTGAGCCTCGGCTCTGCCGTTGTTGCGGGTGTCTTCGCGCTGCTCACCATCGCTGTCGCCAAAAAGCGCGGAAAAGCGCTCGCGGCGCTGGGTGTTTCGGCCCTGCTGGTCGGTGCAACCGGGTGGGCCGCCATCGAGGTGTTGCGCGCCAGGATCAACCAGGCCCTGGACGCCACCACCGGTGACATCAGGCAGCTCGCCGACGCAATGGTCGGCCACGCGATCGGCAGCCTGCACCAGTGGCTGAATTTCACGCTCGCGGCGGGCGGCGTGCTGGTGATCTTGGGCATCGTGGTCTCGATGCTCGGCGGTCTGCGCCGTAGCGATTAGAGTCTCGCCATGCCATTCGTCACGGACATCGCAGGCCCGCAGCGGCCGGTCCAGACATGGCCAACGCTGGCCGTCGGCGTCGTGCGACGCACCAGCACCATCGACACCCACCCGGCCGGGACCGGGCACTCCGACGTCGACTTGCGGGCACGAGACGCCGTCGGCCGCGGGCCACGTGGGGTAGACGTCCTCGGCCTGGCCGGCGTGCGCGCGCACTTGGTCGACCGCGTCATCGACGACATCGTCGCCGATCCACCCGATGACCGGGTGGCCCAGCTTGCGGGCAGCCGGGTCGGGCCGGGTTTCCGCGCGACGGTCGGCAAGCTGCTACCCGACGAGGTGGCCAGGGCTGGCCTGCTGCACCTGCTGCTCGACGATTGGGTCGGCGCGGCATTGGTGTCCGGCTACGCGGTGCAGCACACGGCGATCACCCTGGGCGTCGAGGAGAAACTGCCCGCAGGCACCGCCGACCACATGGCCGGTATCTGCGCGGGCTTCGCGCAGGACGCCTCGCTCGTCCCGTACGCCAAACGCAACGGCACCATCCCCTCGGTACACGGACCAGTCGCGCCGCCGCTGGACGTCGACGGTGTGCACAGCGTCGAACCGCTTCGCCCGCACGGGATGCGGCGGTTCCGCAGATTGGACCTCGCCGAGAACGGTGTCTTCGACGCGCACTTCCGCGACTCGCACGTCGACGGTGACGGTGTCGAGACGATCGTTCACGAGTACACCGTCGAAGGCTCGATCGACGCATCGACGAGAACCATCGCCTCGGTTGCCGCGCATGTGCGGGTGCTGCCGTGGCAGGAGTGTCCCGGCGCCATCGGTAGCGCAGCGCGGATCCGGGGGATGGCGTTGTCGCAGATGCGCGACCGGATCCGTGGCGAGTTCGTCGGCACCACGACGTGCACGCACCTCAACGACACGTTGCGGGCGGTCGCCGATCTCGACGCGCTGCTCGACCTGCGGGCTGCTCTAGGGCTCGATGACGTGTGACGGGTCGGGCCGCCGGTCGGGCGGGGCCTGGCTGTAGTCGCCCCACGGGCCGTCGCGGCGCTCCACCGCGGCCCGCACCCCTTCGGTCGACGCCGTCTCGATGAACCGCAGTGCGTCCGGTGTGTTGCGCATCAACCCGTCCAGGATGCCGCCGAGGGTCTGTGTCGACGCCAGTCCCATGTTCTCGTAGGCCTGGTTGACGATCAGCTTCTGTGCCTGCAACTGCGACAACGGAATTCGGCACAACATCTCGGCAACCTCGGCGACGCGAGCCTCCAGCCGCTCGAACGGGACGGATTCGTTGATGAGCTCGACGTCAGCGGCTTCCCGGCCGGTCAGTGGCTCACCGGTCAGCGAGTGCCATTTGGCCTTCGCCAAACCCAGCCGGTACAACCACATTCCGGTCAGGTAGGCGCCCCACATCCTGGCGTACGGCGTGCCGATGACGGCGTCGTCGCTGGCGATCACGATGTCCGCGCACAGCGCGTAATCGCTTGCACCGCCGACACACCAGCCGTGAACCTGGGCAATCACAGGTTTGGACGCACGCCAGATCGCCATGAACTTCTGTGTCGGCCCCGTCGCCCTGGCGCTGACCATTGCGAAGTCCTTGCCAGGATCCCAGCGGCCGTCGGTCGACATCGCGTCACCCCAGTGCTGAAAGCCGCCACCGAAGTCGTAGCCACCCGAGAATGCCCGGCCCGCTCCGCGAAGCACGATGACCTTGACCGCGGGATCGCGTTCGGCGAGCCCGATGGCGGCCTCGATCTCGTCCGGCATCGGCGGGACAATGGTGTTCAGCTCGTCCGGCCGGTTCAGCGTGATGGTCGCCACGGGTGGCTCCGTCGTGTAGAGCAGTGTCTCGAACGAGGACGTCGTCGGCATTTCTGCAGTATCGCCGTCAGCGGGCGAGCGCGGCCACGGCTTCGGCGATAGGTGTCTCACCCGAGATCAGGTCGAAGCTCTGGCCCCCGGTGCCCGGCTCGTCGAGCACGGCGACGAGCACCGCCGCGACGTCGGCGCGGGGAATGGCACCGGGGCCGGTGGATTCGGCGATCGCCACGCGGCCGGTGCCCGCGTCATCGGTGAGATGCCCCGGACGCACGATCGTCGATGTCGACGCTGTGCGGCTCCGGATCGCCTCGTCGGCAATCCCTTTCGCACGCAGGTAGATCTGGAATACCTCGTCGTCGGCGGTGGCGTGTGGGTCGGCGGCCATCGCGGAGACCATCACGTACCTGTCGACGCCGGCAACCTGCGCCGCATCGGCCAGCAGGATGGCAGCGTCGCGGTCGACCGTCTCCTTGCGCGCCGCACCGCTGCCGGGACCCGCCCCCGCGGCGAACACGACGGCGTCGGCGCCGCGCAGATGTTCAGCAACCTCGTCGACCGTAGCCTTCTCCAGATCGACGACCAAGGCGTCCGCGCCCGCCGCCTCCAGGTCGGCTGCCTGAACCGGGTTCCTGATCAACCCGGCCACCGAGTCGCCTCGCGCTGAGAGCAGTCGCTCGAGGATCAACGCGATCTTGCCGTGTCCGCCCGCGATGACTACATGCATTCACACAGGCTCGCCGATATCGGGTAGTAAGGCAATGTCCTGCGGCTGACCGTCGCGGAACATCGCGGCCAGTTCACGCACCCGTCGTTTCGCCCACTCCGGGTTGTAGTGGCTCAGCACCTGGTATTCGAACAGGAAGCGCTCCTTGCGGTCCTCGATGGACTTGGCGGCTTGGCCCCGCACAATGCCTTTGCAATACCAGTACAGAACATCGTCGAGGTTGCCCGCGTCGTCCCAGACGAGTTTTCCCCGCTCGTAGGTCGTGTAGTGGTAGGTGCCGTCGTCGTCGACGAAGATGTTCAGCCCGTCGTTGGTCCGCAATCCGACAGCCATCGGAGCGACGTCGAGACCTTCCGCCAGCCGGTTGATCTCGGTTTGCAGTTCACTTCTGTTCGTATCCGAGGACGGGTCCATTTTCGGTAAGAATCCCCCTGTCGACCAGTTCTTCCACACTGACCCTGACGCCCTGCGGGCCCACGATCATATATTGGACGGTGCCCGGCGACGGCGTCTGGCCGTACCACGGTTCCACCGGGCCTTCGACGATCTGCCAGCCGTCAGGCAGCGGCTGACCGGTGACCGAGTACCGGTGGTATTCGGAGACAACCGTTTCCGGCGTCAACGCGCGATCAGCGAATGGCGTGCCGTCCGGTGCGAGGTAGCGGCCGCCTTCATGGCCGAACCGGTCGATGATGGTCCCGGCGGGCAGCTGGGCTGGTTGCGGCTCATATCCCGGGGGAAACCCGTTGTTGTCAGGCCAAATTCGCGACTCGGGGGTACCGAACCGCGGCCCGAACTCGTCCCATGCCATGCCGCCCGTTGGGTTCCAGCCCCGCACAAGAGCTTCTGGTGCACCACCCTCGGCGATCGTTCTGACAGGAAGACCGCCACGGATCGCCGCACCTTCCCCGCCCCAGGGCAGGGTGACGGCGGCGGCACCTGCGTCGACCGACTTCTCCCCCAGGTAATAGGCGGGCGACGGCGAATTGACGGCATTCTGGATCTCCCCGACGGCCGTACCGACCGGGTTGGTGACGGTTTCGGCGGTGTTCTGCAGCAGCCCGCCCCAGGATTCGAGGACCCCGGGGGCGCCGGGGCCGCGCTGGCCGAGCAGGTTCTTGATGGCCTGCTCGGTGGAGAACCAGCGGTCGGCGAACCCTTCCGCGAAGCCCGGCGCCGGCTGCTTCGGCGGCTCAGGCGCCCGATAGAACGGGCGGCCCACACCCTGCTGCGCCTTCGCGACCACGGTGTTCAGTTGCGCCTCGACCTGTTCGGGCGGCACGCCCTGGCGCAGGAGCTCCGGCCGCGCCATCGCCTTGAAGTCCTCGACGGCCTTCGGATCCATCGGCACGGACTTGGGTGCCGCGGGCACAGGCGCGCCGGCGATCTGGTCGAGTGCATCATCAAGGTTGCGCGGTTGGCCGGGTCTTCTATCTGGTTGTGGTGCAGAGGCATTCGGCACCGCGCCGGCGACCGTACTGGTGTCGTAGCCGTCGGTGGCCATCTCCATCTGTGCGGCGTTGAGCTTGGCGCCGTACGCATTGCGGAGCGCAGTCATCTCACCCAGCGACTGCCTGGTGGCCTCGACGGCGGCCCTCTTGAGCTCCGACCAGTCCAGCTGGTGGCCTGCCGCCGCGGCGGCCTGCAGTTCCGATTCGATCAGGTCGTCGATCTGCTTGAGCCGGACTTGCAGGTTGCCGATCGAGATCTGTCCGCTGCGCTGCGCCTGGGCGAGGTCTGCGGCGATGTCCTGCAGGTCGACGGCGACTCGGCCCATCTGCTCGCTGCTCATGTGCAACGACTCGGTCGCGCGCCGAACCTCCTCGGCGTCGTTGATGGGATGCGCCGGGTCATCACGATCCCACGCTTGCGCGAAGCGCTTCTTGGCCTGCGCAAACTCCTCACCGGTCTGCGTGGTGCATACGGCGGCATTGTGGAAAGACGTTGCGAGCTCGCTGATCTCGCCCGGTGCCCCTGCCTGAATCGTGTCGTCGATCTGCCACGGGTCACCGCCGGCCGCACCGATCAGTTCGGGAACACTCAGGTGGACCAGTTGCGGATAGCTAGGCATCCGTGATGTGCGAGACGTCTTCGGTGTTCTGGTGCTCGGTCCGGGTGAACCAGCCCGACGCGGTCTGCGCCTTCTGCCCGACGTCGGTCAGCGTTGCGTGGTTGCCCTTCATGGCTTCGACCCGGTTGGCGCGGTGTTCGCTCAGGCGCTGATGGAACGACCGCGCCGCGTCGAAGTCACCGAAGATGCTCGAACCGATCGGAGCGGCCGACAGCTCCTGCGCGCCGCCGAGGACCCGCTTGCCTGCGCCGCGCGCCACGTCACCGCCCGAGTGAAGCAGTTCCGGCTCAACCCACATCCGAAAACCTCCGAACCATGTTTGCTGTCAGCTTACCGGCGGTTCGAAACAAACCCTCACATCAGTATCTCAGTGTGCGGTGCAGGAACTCGTAGATCAGCGCGGACCGGAATGCGGTCTGCGCGTTGTCGGCCGCCCCGGCGTGCCCACCTTCGATGTTCTCGTAGTACTGCACGTGGTGACCGGCCGCCTCCAGCGCGGCGGTCATCTTCCGCGCGTGCCCGGGGTGAACGCGGTCGTCGCGGGTGGACGTGGTCATCAGCAGCGGCGGATAGTGCCGATCCCGCGAGATGTTCTGATACGGCGAGTACTCGGAGATGAATGCCCAGTCGTCAGGGTCGTCGGGGTCGCCGTACTCGGCCACCCATGACGCACCGGCCAGCAGTAGGTGGAACCGGCGCATGTCCAAAAGCGGCACGCTGCACACGAGCGCGCCGAACAATTCCGGGTAGCGGGTCAGCATGATGCCCATCAACAGGCCGCCGTTGCTGCCGCCCTGTGCGCCCAGCTGGTTGACCGTCGTGATCCCGCGGCGCACCAGATCCTCTGCAACCGCGGCGAAGTCCTCCGCGACCAGGTGGCGGCCTTCCCGCATCGCCTGGGTGTGCCAGCCGGGCCCGTACTCGCCACCGCCGCGGATGTTGGCCAACACATAGGTGCCGCCGCGCGCCAGCCAGAGACGTCCCATCACGCCCTCGTAACCCGGGGTCCGCGAGACCTCGAACCCGCCGTAGCCGCCGAGCAGGGTCGGGCCGGGCCCGGCGCTGTCGCGGTGACCGACGACGAAGTAGGGGATCGCGGTGCCGTCGGCTGACGTTGCGAAATGCTGCGTGACGGTGAGGTCTTCGGCATCGAAGAACGACGGCGCCGACTTGACCAGCTCGAGTGGGCCTTCGATCGGTCCGTGCAGGAGCCGCGACGGTGTGGTGAATCCGCTGAGATCGAGGAAGAGCTCGTCGCCCAGGTCGTCGGTGTCGACGATGACCGCGTTGGTGTTGTCCGGTATGCCCGGCACCGGCTCGGTCACCCAACTGCCGGGTGTCACCGTCTGCACCCGGCTGACGACATCGGCAAGTGTGACGATGACGAGCTTGTCCTTCGTCCATGCGTATTGGTTGAGGCTGGTGTGCTCGTCGGGTTCGAAGACGACATGGAGATCGGCTGTACCCGAGAGGAATTCGTCGTAGTTCGCGGCGAGCAGCGACCCGGCCCGATACCGGCCGGCTGCGGTGTGCCAGTCGGTACGCAGCTCGATCAACAGCCAGTCGCGATGACTCGACACGGTCGCGTCGGTCGGCGCGTCGATTCGGATGAATTCGCCGTCGCGCAGCTCGTAGACCTCGTCGTTGAAAAAGTCGACGGCGCGGCTCAGAATGGTTCGCTCAAAACCGGGTGTGCGTTTCCTCGATGCCGCGACGATCACGTCGGAATGTGCGCCGCTGAAGAGTGTTTCGGCGTCTTCGAGCGGGGTGCCCCTTCGCCAGCGCTTCACCAGCCGCGGATAGCCCGACTCGGTCAGCGAGTCCTCGCCCCAATCCGTGCCGATCAGTACGGTTTTCTCGTCTTCCCAGCTGATCTGGGTCTTGGCCTCGGGCACCTCGAAACCGTCAACCACGAATTCGCCTGTGTGCATGTCGAATTCGCGCACCACAGCGGCGTCGGACCCACCGCGCGACAGGGTGATCAAGGCAAGAGAGTGATCTGGCTCGATCACGTTGGCGCCCGCCCACACCCAGTTCTCATCCTCGTCGGCGGCCAGCGCGTCGAGGTCGATCACCACCTCCCACTCCGGTGCGTCGGTGCGGTAGCTGTCCAGCGTGGTGCGACGCCACAGGCCCCTGGGGTTCGCCGCGTCGCGCCAGAAGTTGTACAGCCACTCGCCGCGACGGCGGACGTACGGAATGCGCGCATCGGTGTCAAGCACCTCGAGCGCCTCGGTGCGCATCTGCTCGAAGCGTTCTCCGCGCAACTCGGCCAGCGTCGGCTCGTTGTGGCGGCGGACCCAGTCCAGCGCGTCGTCGCCGGTGATGTCCTCGAGCCAGAGGTAGGGGTCGTCCACGCCAGCCATTCTGACCTGTGGCCGGTCAGCTCAGGTGATGGACCTCCGCAAGGCCGTACACGGGGGTCGGGATGCCAACGTGGCGCGCCTTGATCTGCAGTGCCAGGTAGAGCGAGTAATGCCGCGACTGGTGCAGGTTGCCGCCGTGGAACCAGAGGTTCTCCTGCTGGGTCGGCTTCCACATGTTTCGCTGCTCGCCCTCCCACGGCCCAGGGTCTTTGGTCGTGTCGCTGCCAAGGCCCCAGACCTTGCCGACTTTGTCGGCGACGTCCTGGCCGATGAGGTCGGCTGCCCAGCCGTTCATCGAGCCGTATCCGGTCGCATAGACGACGAGGTCCGCGGGCAACGTCGTGCCGTCGGCCAGCACCACCGAATCCTCGGTCAGCCGGTCGACCTGACCGTGGGCGAGCTTGATCTTGCCGTCGGCCACCAGGTCGGATGCGCCCACGTCGATGTAGTAGCCGGAACCACGACGCAGGTACTTCATGAACAGCCCGGAGTCGTCGTCACCCCAGTCCAGTTCGAAGCCGGCCGCTGCCAGCCTGTCGTAGAAATCCTTGTCCCGTTCGCGGATCGCGTTGTAGACCGGAATCTGAAACTCGTGCAGAATCCGATACGGCAGCGACGCGAACGTCAGGTCTGCCTTCTCGGTCGTCATCCCCGCGGCCACCGCTCGCTCCGAGTACAGGTCGCCGAGTCCGAGCTCCATCAATGAATCCGACTTCACGATGTGTGTCGATGAGCGCTGCACCATCGTCACATCGACACCGTTCTCGTACAACGCCTTTGCGATGTCGTGTGCGGAGTTGTTGGAGCCGATCACAACCGCCTGCTTGCCGACGTAGGCGTCGGGGCCGGGATGCGCACTGGAGTGGTGCTGATCGCCGGCGAAGACGTCCTGCCCCGGCAACGTCGGCATGCTCGGCTTACCCGACATACCGGTGGCCAGGATGAGTTGCGTCGGCCGCAGGGTGACCCGTTCGCCGTCGCGGTCCACCTCGACGGTCCACGTTTTGGTGTTGTCGTCGAACGACGCCGACAGGCACGTGGTCTTCGACCAGTACGGCACCTCCATCACCCGGGTGTAGAACTCGAGCCAGTCGCCGATCTTGTCCTTCGGCGCGAAGACCGGCCAGTTCTGCGGGAACGGCAGATAGGGCAGGTGGTCGTACCAGACCGGGTCGTGCAGGCACAGCGACTTGTAGCGCTTGCGCCACTGGTCACCCGGTCGCTCGTGCTTGTCGACCACGATCGCGGGGACCCCCAGCTGCCGCAGCCGCGCGCCGAGGGCGATGCCGCCCTGGCCGCCGCCGACGATCAGCGCGTACGGCTGTGTGGTGTAGCCCAGTGACTCATCCTCGGCCTGACGCTTCTCCGCCCACGACCGCGGGTCGGGGTCGGAGCCGTGCACCGCGCCGAGCACCCGCGACGGGCCTTTGGGCTCCTCGTGGCCCTTCAGTTCCGCAAGCGCCGTCAGCAGCGTCCACGCCTGGTCGTCTTTGAGTCGCAGGTGGCCGATGCCGCGGCCGACGGCCGTATCGAACTCGATGAACGCCGAGACCACGCCGCCGTCCTCGGTCGCTTCCTCGTGAATGCGGAACCCCGACGGCTCGGTGCCTTCGAGGCGCTCGCCGAGCATGTCTGCAATCTGGTCTCGGCCCTCGACGGTCTTGATGTTCCAGGTGAACGCGACGAGGTCGCGCCAGAGGCTGTCGGTGGCGAACTTCGCGACCGCGCGATCGATGTCGCCCGCGGCCAGCGCCGCCTCGAAATCGGCGAGCCAGGTGGTGACCCGGTCCTGCGGAGTGAGGCCGGTGGCACGGCCAAGCGTCTGCGTCATGTGACCCACCACACACCCAGCCGCCGCCCGCCGCAAGGGGTTGCAGCGGGGGCGGTTGGCGGGAAAGTGTGATGGAGAGCACAATCGGCACTGATGCAAGGTCTGTTGCCGTCGTCGCGGCACTGCCAACCGCTTCATCCACAAGGAGTCAGTCATGACCGTGTTCTCCCGCCCCGGATCAGCAGACGCACTGATGGCCTACGAGTCGCGCTACGGCAATTTCATTGGGGGCGAATGGGTCCCGCCGTCGGGTGGCGAGTACTTCGAGAACCCGACTCCGGTGACGGGCCAGGCGTTCTGCGAGATCCCGAGGTCCACCGAGGCCGACATCGACAAGGCGCTCGACGCCGCGCACGGCGCGGCCACCGGTTGGGGCAAGACCGCCCCCGGCGAGCGGGCGGCCGTTCTGAACAAGATCGCCGACCGCATCGAGGCGAACCTGGAATCGCTCGCACTCGCCGAGGCGTGGGACAACGGCAAGCCGATCCGCGAGACGCTGGCCGCCGACCTGCCGCTGGCCGTCGACCACTTCCGCTATTTCGCGGGGGCCATTCGCGCACAAGAAGGTTCGCTCTCGCAGATCGACGAGGACACCGTCGCCTACCACTTCCACGAGCCGCTGGGCGTCGTCGGACAGATCATCCCGTGGAACTTCCCGATCCTGATGGCCACCTGGAAGCTGGCGCCGGCGCTTGCCGCTGGAAATGCGGTGGTGCTCAAGCCCGCCGAGCAGACACCCGCCTCGATTCTCTATCTGATGAGTCTGATCGGCGATCTGCTTCCCGCCGGAGTGCTCAACGTGGTCAACGGGTTCGGCGTCGAAGCGGGCAAGCCGCTGGCTTCGAGCAACCGGATCGCCAAGATCGCATTCACCGGCGAGACCACGACGGGCAGGCTCATCATGCAGTACGCGAGCCAGAACCTCATCCCGGTCACGCTCGAACTCGGCGGCAAGAGCCCCAACATCTTCTTCTCCGATGTGATGGCCGCGGGTGACGACTTCCAGGACAAGGCGCTCGAGGGGTTCACGATGTTCGCTCTCAACCAGGGCGAGGTGTGCACATGCCCGTCGCGCAGCCTCATCCAGAGCGACATCTACGACGAGTTCCTCGAGCTCGCCGCGATCCGCACCAAGGCCGTCCGTCAGGGCGACCCGCTGGACACCGAGACCATGATCGGCTCGCAGGCCTCCAACGACCAGCTGGAGAAGGTGTTGTCCTACATCGAGATCGGCAAGGACGAGGGTGCGCGGGTGGTCACCGGCGGCGAGCGCGCAGAACTCGGCGGCGACCTCAACGGTGGCTACTACGTGCAGCCGACGATCTTCGAGGGCAACAACAAGATGCGGATCTTCCAGGAGGAGATCTTCGGGCCGGTGGTGGCGGTGACGTCGTTCAAGGATTACGACGACGCGATCTCGATCGCCAACGACACCCTCTACGGCCTCGGTGCCGGGGTGTGGAGCCGCGACGGCAACACCGCCTACCGCGCCGGTCGGGACATCAAAGCAGGCAGGGTGTGGACGAACTGTTACCACGC
>Ga0075363_100000645_pt1 | contig 11561 bp, 9 predicted proteins | sample EndMetdeltDD1763_FD_71470 | JGI IMG/M metagenome (GOLD analysis project Ga0075363, IMG submission 71470) | Populus endosphere microbial communities from Tennessee, USA - Endosphere MetaG P. deltoides DD176-3 | ecosystem: Host-associated > Plants > Roots > Endosphere | place: USA: Tennessee...
GCGGTGGCGTGCAGCCGGTCGCCGAAATGGTGTCCGACCAGCGCCGCATAATCGGCGAACCAGCCGCCGATATCGCGATTCATCCAGCCGCCCCTGTCCTGCAGCGCACTGGGCAGGTCCCAGTGATAGAGCGTGGCGAAGGGCTTCAGCCCGCGCTCCAGCATGCCGTCGATCAGCCGGTCGTAGAAGTCGAGCCCGGCCTGGTTCACGGCCCCCGTCCCTTCCGGAATCAGCCGGGGCCAGGCGATCGAGAAGCGGTAGGCCTCGAAGCCGCCGTCGCGGATCAGGTTGAGATCCTCGGGCCAGCGGTTGTAGTGGTCGCAGGCCATGCTGCCGTCGTCGAATTTCTTCACGTTCCCGGGCGTCGCGGCGAACGTATCCCAGATGCAGCTGCCCCGCCCGTCGATCTGGCCGCCCTCGATCTGGTAGGCGGCGGTCGCCACGCCAAACAGGAAATTCGGCCCGAACTGGCCGCGATCGACGGAAAACATCAGGACCTCCAGATAGCCGCTCGATGCGAGCTCGATGTAATCGATTGCATAGCAGCGAAATCCGCGGGGGTCACGCCCCCCGGAGCTGCGGGTTCCGGCTGAGGATTTCCCGCGCGATGGCACGGAATGCCGCCGCCTGCGGCCCGTCCGGATTGGCCGCCATCACCGGCCGTCCGGCGTCGGAGGTCTCGCGAATCGCCATGTCGAGCGGCACTTCGCCGAGGAACGGCATGCCCATGCCGGGGGCCGCGGAGGCCGCGCCGCCATGGCCGAAGATGTCGTAGCGCCTGCCGGTGTCGGGCGCCACGAAGTAGCTCATGTTCTCGACGAGGCCGAGCAGCGGGATCGACAGCCGGCGCATCATGTCGACGGCCTTTTGCGCATCGATCAGCGCCAAATCCTGCGGCGTCGAGACGATCACCGCGCCGGCCAGCTCCGCCTGCTGGAACAGCGAGATCTGGATGTCCCCCGTGCCCGGCGGCAGATCGACCACCAGCAGATCGAGATCGCCCCAATGGGTCTCGCGCAGCAATTGCCGCAGCGCCGACGTCGCCATCGGGCCGCGCCAGACCACCGCCTGCCCGGGCGTCAGCATCGAGCCGATCGACATGGCGCTGAGGCCGAAGGCGGTATGCGGCGCGAAGATTCCGTCTTCGCGGATCGCGGGCTTGCCCTCGATGCCGAGCAGCTTGGGAATCGACGGGCCATAGAGGTCGGCATCGAGGATTCCGGTCTTCAACCCTTCGGCGGCGAAAGCGAGCGCCAGATTGGTCGAGACGGTCGACTTGCCGACACCGCCCTTGCCGGAGCCCACGACGATGATGTTGCGCACGCCCGGAACCGGCGACCTTGGGGCCGGACCGGGCCGCCCCTGTGCCGCCGCCTGCCCTGTCGCCGCCTGCGGGGGCGCCTTGTCGGCGGTCAGCGACACCATCACCTTGCGGCCGTCGGCCACCGCCGCGGCTGCCTTCTGGGCCGCCTCGCGGGCCGGACCGAAAGCCGCTTCCATCCCGGCTTGCACCGAGATGGCAAAGGCAATCGCCGATTTGGTGACGATGATGTCGGAGAGGCCGCCATAGGCCGCGAGCGTACCGCCGCCGGGAATTTCGACCTGCGCCAGAGCGGTCTTCACCGCTCCGGCAAGTTCGGCGTCCGCCATCAGAGGATCGACTGGCCCGTTGACTTCCAGTCCTTCACGAAGGCCTCGAGGCCGGACTTGGTCAGCGGATGGTCGGCGAGCTTGTAGATCACCGCGGGCGGGATCGTCGCCACGTCCGAGCCGGCCATCGCCACCTGCGTGACATGGTTGGGCGAGCGGATCGAAGCGGAGAGGATCTTGGTGCGGAAATCGTAATTGTCGTAGATCTGGCGGATCTGCTCGATCAGTTCGACGCCATCGAGATTGATGTCGTCCAGCCGGCCGAGGAACGGCGACACATAGGTCGCGCCGCACTTGGCGGCCAGCAGCGCCTGGTTAGGCGAGAAGCAGAGCGTCACGTTGGTCTTGATGCCTTCATTGGCGAAGGTTTTCGTGGCGCGCAGCCCGTCGATGGTCAGGGGCACCTTGACCACGACATTGTCGGCGAGCTTGGCCAGGACATGGCCCTCGGCGATCATCCCGTCATACTCGGTCGCTGCGACTTCCGCCGACACCGGGCCGGGCACCAGCGCGCAGATTTCCTTGATCACTTCCTTGAAGTTGCGGCCCGATTTGGCCACCAGCGACGGATTTGTCGTCACGCCATCGAGCAGCCCCATGGAGTGGAGCTTCTTGATGTCCTCGATCTCGGCGGTATCAACGAAGAATTCCATCTTTCTTCTCCCTCAATTCGGTATGTCTTTGTCTCGTAGATAGGCGTTTTGAGCCGCGGCGGAAAGGGATTCCCCCTGTTTCAGCCCGCGGCGCGAATAAGATGGTCCGCCAGTTCGTCGACACGATCCTCGGGGATGCCGGCGACATTGATGCGGCTGTCATTGATCATGTAGACCGCATCGTCGGTCTTGAGCCGGGTGACGACGTCGAGCGGCAGTCCCAGCAGCGAAAACATGCCCGAATGCTCGGCGATGAAGTCGAAATCCTTGGAGTTCGACTTGCGCCGAATGGCGTCGGCCAGCTTCACCCGCAGCCGCTTCATGCGTTCGCGCATCGCCGTCAGCTCGGCGATCCATTCGGCCCGCAATTCCTTGTCTTCGAGGATCACGCGCACGACTTCGGCGCCATGATCCGGGGTCTGGCTGATCGTGGCGCGGATGATGTTCTGCATCTGGCTCGACACCACGTCGGCCGTCGCCGAATCGCGGGCAATGGCGATGCTGACGCCGGCCCGCTCGCGATAGAGGCCGAAATTCTTGCTCGCCGAAAAGGCGATCATCGACTCGGGCAGTTCGCTCGCCACCTTGCGCACGCCATAGGCATCTTCCTCGATGCCGTCGCCGAAGCCGAGATAGGCGAGATCGACAAGCGGGAAGGCGCCCGTGCGCTTGAGGCTCGCGACCACGCGATCCCACTGCGCCGGTGTCAGGTTGGCGCCGGTCGGGTTGTGGCAGCAGCCATGGAGCAGGATGGTGTCGTCGGCGGTGAGGCCGTCGACGGTTCGCATCATCGCCTCGAAATCGACCCGGCGCGTCCCGGCGTCGAAATACGGGTAATAATGGACCTCGAGGCCGGCATTCTCGGCCAATGGAATGTGGTTCGGCCAGGTCGGGTCCGAGACGAAGATCCGCCCATTGGGCCGCGCCCGCCCCAGCACATGGAGCAGGATCATCAGCGCGCCGGTGCCGCCGGCCCCGTTGACCGTGCGGATGCGCGACGCATCGACCGTGCCGCCCAGCGCCAGGTCGACGATCGCCTGCGAGAATTCCTTGTTGCCCACCACGCCCTTGTAGGTCTTGGTCTTGGCTGTCTCGAGCATGCGCTGCTCGGCCTTCCTCACCGCCGACATGATCGGAGTGTTGTTCTTGTCGTCTTTATAGACGCCCACCCCCAGATCGATCTTGTTGGTGCGCGCATCGGCGGCATATTCCGCCATCAGCACGAAAATCTTGTCGAGCGAGGCCTTTTGCAGGGTTTCGAACATAATCGGGTCCGGGGGGTGAAGAGCGGCGCCTTTATAGGCGGAGGCGGGGGATTTGCAATCGCCCGCGGCACGGGCTCCACCCCGCCTTGCGGTGCGGGCATAGCTCAATCCTTGACCAATCAGGCTCCGACCCGTCACAATCCCGCTTTACCAGCCGAGACACCCATGCCCGTCATCAATCGCGTCGCCGAGTTCCAGCGCGAGATCGCCGAGTGGCGGCAGGATTTCCACCGCAACCCCGAGCTGCAATACGATGTGCACCGCACGGCGGGCCGCGTCGCCGAGCTGCTGCGGAGCTTCGGCGTCGACGAAGTCGCGACCGGGATCGGGCGGACCGGCGTCGTTGCCGTCATCCGGGGCCGCAATGGCGGTTCCGGCAAGATCATTGGCCTCCGCGCCGACATGGACGCCCTGCCCATCTCCGAGCGGACCGGCAAGCCCTACGCATCGCAGACCCCCGGCCTCATGCATGCCTGCGGCCATGACGGGCACACGGCCATGCTGCTGGGCGCCGCGAAGTATCTCGCGGAAACGCGCAATTTCGCCGGTACCGCCGTGCTGATCTTCCAGCCCGCCGAGGAAGGCGGGGCCGGCGCCCGCGCCATGCTGCAGGACGGCCTGGTCGAGCGCTGGGGCATCGAAGAGTTCTACGGCCTGCACAACATGCCGGGCATTCCTGCAGGGCAGTTCGGCATCCGCGTCGGCGGCATCATGGCGGCAACCGACGAGTTCCAGATCACCATCGAGGGCGAAGGCGGGCATGCCGCCATGCCGCACAACACGGTCGATCCCGTGATCGTCGCCGCCCAGCTCATCCTCGCGCTCCAGACGATCGTGTCGCGCAACGTCGATCCGATGCGGGAGGCGCTGCTCTCGGTCACGATGATCGAGGCGGGGACCGCCTTCAACATCATCCCGCGCACCGTGAAGCTCACGGGCACGGTTCGCACGCTGGACGAAACGGTGCGGGCCTTCATGCAGGAGCGCATCCGCGCGGTCACCGCCGGCATCACCAGTACCTTCGGCGCCAAGGCCGAAATCTACTACCGCAATGGCTACCCCGTGACCGTCAACGCCCCCGGCCCGACGGAGTTCGCGGCAAGCGTCGCCCGCTCGATCTCGGGCGCGACCAATGTCGATGCCGACGGCACGATGGGTGGCGAGGATTTCGCCTACATGCTGCAGGCGCGCCCCGGGGCGTACATCTTCCTGGGCAATGGCGAGTCGACCGAGCTGCACTCGGACACGTATGATTTCGACGACGAGATCATCCCCGTCGGGGTGAGCTACTGGGCGCGGATCGTCGAAACCGCCATGCCGGTGACCGCGTGATGCGGGCGTTGCTGGCGCTGGCCGTGATCGCCCTGGCCGGGCCGGCCTTTGCCGCCCCCTGGTGTCACGCGCCGCGCGGCGGCAACGCGATCATCCTCGAAATCGAGATCGGCAAGTTCACCGAAACCGAGAAGGCGCAGTTCTATGAGATGCGGCTGCGGCAGCTGGGGATCGACGCGCGAAACACGACCCTGTGGAACGGCTGCGTCCAATCGATCGTCCGCGAGAATGGCCGCATCGTGATGCGCTTCTACGACCCGTGGACGCTCGAAGAGATCCCCGTCGACTGATCGCTGCTCAGCCCTTGACGCCTCCGTCGGCGAGGCCGCTCACCAGATAGCGCTGCGCCAGCAGGAAGACGAAGGTGATCGGCAGGCCGCTGAGGATCGCGGCAGCCGCGAAGTCGCCCCACAGATATTTGAACTCGTTGAGATAGAGGCGCGAGCCGACGGCCAGCGTCAGGTTCTCGCCCGACCGCAGCAGCACCGAGGCCATCGGGTAGTCGTTGATGGTGCCGATGAAGGCGAGGACGAACACCACGGCGATGATCGGCACGGCCAGCGGCAGGAACACGTACCGGAACGTCTGCCACGGCGTCGCCCCGTCGATCTGCGCAGCCTTGTCCATGGCCGGATCGACGGAGTCGAAATAGCCCTTGATGGTCCAGATGTGGAGCGTCACGCCCGACAGGTAGACCGCGATGAGAGCCCAGTGGCTGTCGATCGCCAGCAGCGGCACCGCTTCGCCGAGGCTGTCGAAGATGGCGTAGATGGCGACCAGCGCGAGGGTCGTGGGAAACATCTGGATGATGAACAGGGAATCGAGCACCGCGCCGCGTGCCGGAAAGCGCACCCGCGAGAAGGCGTAGGCCGAGATCGTGGAAATGATGACCACGCCGATCGAGGCGATGGTGCCGATCTTGATCGAATTGAACATCCACAGCAGCACCGGATAGGGCGGCTGCACCAATGTGCCATCCGCCCGCTCGAACGGGATGCCGAAGGCAAGATACCAGTGCTCGAGCGTCGGATTCTCGGGCCAGAGCGAGCCGATGGTGAAATTTCCCTCGCGGAACGAGATCGAGATCACCACGAGGAACGGGAACATGATCAGCGCGACGAAGGCGATAAGGAAGGCGTGGGCCGCGATCTTCTTCCAGACCAGATCGCGGGGGCGTTCGACGATCATCTGAGACCTCCCGTGGCGCGACGCATGGCAACGAAATTGGCATAGGCGATCACCGCCACGACGACGAAGATGATCAGCGTGATCGCGCCCGCGAGGCCCAGCTGCTGTCCGGAATCGAGGAAGCTGACGCGATAGGTGAATGAGCCGAGAATGTCGGTGTAGCCCGCGGGGATCACGGTGCCCGGCATGTCGGGCTGCCCGCGCGTCAGCAGCAGGATGAGCACGAGATTGTTGAAGTTGAACGCGAAGGACGCGATCAGCAGCGGCAGGAAGGGCGGAATGATCTGTGGCAGGGTGATGGTGAAGAACACCCGCAGCGAACTGGCGCCTTCGAGGGCCGCCGCCTTCTTGTGGTCCTCCGGCACCGATTGCAGGAAGCCCATCGCCAGCAGCATCATGTAGGGATAGCCGAGCCATACATTGACGATCACGATCATCGTGCGGGCCAGCATGGCGTTGGTGGTCCATTCAGGCCTGATGCCGAACAGGGCTTCGAGCACGAGATTGATCTCGCCGAAATTCTGGTTGAACAGGCCGCGGAAGACGAGGATCGAGATGAAGGCCGGCACCGCGTAAGGCAGGATCAGCAGCAGGCGGTACATCGGCTTGAAGCGCAGATGCGGCCATTGCAGGATCGAGGCCAGGACGAGGCCGAGGCCGAAGGTCAGGACGACCGAGAGGGTGGCGAACACCACTGTCCACACGAAGATCCCCAGCATCGGCGCGCGGATGCCTTCCGACGTGAAAATGCGACGGAAATTCTCGAAGCCGACGCCGACGCGCCAGCCGGGCGGCACCGTCTGGCCGGCCTCGTCGACATAAAAGCCCACGCCATGGTCCGGTGTGAGCACCTTGCCGTCCACCGACGACACGAGCCGGCCGTCCGCTTCGAGGCGCCAGGCGGGCGCGACGGAGGCGAAGGTCCGCAGCCCCGACTGCTTGACCGACGTGCCGTCGGGCAACGTCACCGACACCAGCGCCAGCGCATCGCGCAGCGGCACGATCTCGCGCATCGCGAGCAGCTCCGCCGGCGGTGTCGTCACCGGGCTGGCCGGCACAGTGATTTCGACCCCGTCGAGCGGCACCGGCTCGGACAGGAGGCCGCCCTCGCCTTCTGGCAGGAACACGCGATAGGCGGTGCCGTCGCGGGTCAGCGCGAATGGGCGCTCGGTATCGGGCGCGGTGATCTTGTCCTGCAGCAGCACGCGCTGGGCGCGCTCGAAGGTGAGGATGTTGAACGAGCTGTAGTTCGTGAAGCCCAGATAGATCGTGTAGATGACCGGGAACGCGACGAAGAGCCCGACGGCGACAAGGCCGGGATAAATGAAGCGCACCGAGTAGAGGCGCCGGACGCTGAACACCAGCGCGAAGCCGACCGTCGCCACGAGCAGCAGGCTCGCGAGCAGCACTTCGCCGGTGAGGTAGAGCATCCAGCTCGCATAGAGCATCCCCAGGCTCAGCAGCGCGATCACCAGCCAGCCGAGCCAGCCGAAGGTCAGCCTGGGCGCTTCAGGCGCAGCGCGTTCGACGAGTTCGGTCATGCTCCCCTCCCGACAGAGCTGGGCCGGCGGCGAATATACCCCGCCGGCCCGTGTTCGTTACTCGCCGAGGATACGCTTGGCCGCGTCGTCGAGCGCCGGCTTCACTTCCTGTGCACCGCTGGTGATGTTGCTCAGCGCGGCGGGCACGGCGGCCCAGAATGCGCCCATCTCGGGGTTGGACGGCATCGGCACGCCGACCGCCGCATTGGCGAGCGTCGCCTTGACGTTGTCGCTGGTCGTGGCGCCGGCCGCGATGTTGGCGGTCGCGCCGAGCATGCCCTTGCCGTTCCAGGCCGCCACGCCCTCGTCGGTGAGGATGTAGTTGGTGATCAGTTCCTCGGCGAGGTCCTGGTTGGGCGAGGCCGCATTGATGGCGAAGGCGCCCACGCCGATGAACGGCTTGGCCGGCTGGCCGTCGATGCTGGGCAGCGGCGCGACGCCGAAATTGATGCCCGCCTGCTCGTAATTGGCCCACGACCACGGCCCGTTGATGATCATCGCCACGTCGCCTTTGGCCATGGTCGCATCGGTGATGCCGCCGTCGACGCCCTTGGGCATGGTGCCGTCGTCGATCAGCTTCTTGAGCATCTCGCCGCCCTTGATGGCGCCCTCGTTGTTCACGCCGGTGTCCTTGCCGTCATAGACGCCGTCCTTCTTCTGGAAGGCATAGCCGCCATTGGCCATCAGCAGGGGCATGGTGAAATAGGCGTTGTTGTAGTCCCACATGATGCGGGTCTTGCCCTCGGGCACCGAGAGCGCGGCGATCTCCTCGAAGGTGGCCGGCGGGGTCGGGACGAGGTCCTTGTTGTAGACGAGGCCGATCGACTCGACGAACACCGGGTAGCCCCAGGTCTTGCCGCCGAACGTCACCGCATCCCAGGCGCTTTCGAGAATGCCGGCCGTCATTTCGGGGCTCGGCTCGACCGCCGAGATGAGGCCGCCCTGGGCCCATTCGCCGAAGCGGTCATGCACCCACAGCACGATGTCGGGGCCGTCGCCGGTCGCCGCCGCCTGCTGGAATTTCTGCGCCAGGTCGGGGTCCACCACTTCGATGGTGACCGGCACGCCCAGATCGTCGGTGAATTTCTTGGCGATCTCGCCAAGCGCCGCTTCGTCGCGGTTGACGCCGATCCAGATCAGCAGCTTGCCCTCTTCGAGGGCGAAAGTCAGCGAGGTGGAGCCGAGCAGGAACGCGGCGCCTGCAATGGTCGAAATAAACCGTTTCATAGTCTTGTCCTCCCAGACATTTGCCGCCCGGTCCTCACCGGAACGACGTTTCATTTCGAGGGTCGTGCCCTCCGCTTGAAATCGATGCGCAGCGGGCTCCCATCCCGCTCGCCCAGCATGGCCCAACCGTTGGGGCCCAGTACGAGCTTGCCCTTGAGGCGCTCGGCTGCCTGGGAGAACAGCAGGTCCGCTTCTCCCTCGCAGGTGACATTCAGCGTTTCCGCCGACAGGTTGAAGACGCAGACAAGGCTCTCCTCGGCGTCGGAGCGGCGGAACGCCAGCACCGGCTCGGCCGTCTTGACGAAGGTGATGTCGCCGTCGAACAGCGCCGGGTGTGCCTTCCGGAACGCCAGCAGGGCGCGATAGAAGTTGAGCACCGACTCCGGATCGGCGTTCTGGCTCGCGACATTGAGCATCGATTGCTCATGCTTGATCGGCAGCCACGGCTTGCCCGTCGTGAAGCCGTTCGGCGGCTCGCCCTCGTCCCAGGGGATCGGCGTGCGGCAGCCGTCGCGGCCCTTGTCCTCGGGCCAGAAGCGGATGCCGCGCGGATCGGTCAGTTCGTCGAACAGGAGATCCGTCTCGGGCAGGCCGAGCTCCTCGCCCTGATAGAGGCAGACCGAGCCCTTCAGCGACAGCAGCAGTGCCGCCGACTGCCGCGCCAGCGCGCGCTGGTCGAGCGCGTGATCCTTCCAGCGCGTCACATGCCGCGGCACGTCGTGGTTGGAGAAGCTCCAGCAGGCCCAGCCATCCCTGGCGGCGCCGAACACCCGCTCGACGCGACTGCGGAAATGCGCGGCCGAAAACTCCGGCCCGAGCATGTCGAACGAATAGCACATGTGGAGCTTGTCGCCGCCCGAGGTGTATTCGGCCATCAGCGCGAGGCTCTTGTGGCTGTCGCCGACCTCGCCCACCGTCGTCGTGCCGGGGAAATCCTTGAGCAGCTTTCGGACGCGCTTGAGGAAGGCGACGTTTTCGGGCTGGCTCTTTGAGTAGCGGTGCTCCTGCATGTCGTAGGGGTTCACCGCATAGGCAAGATGCTTGGGCAGCTTGGTCGCCGGATTGTTCCGCAGCTGCGCGTCGTGAAAATAATAGTTCACCGTGTCGAGCCGGAACCCGTCGAGCCCGCGCTCAAGCCAGAAGCGCATCACGTCGAGCAGCGCGTCCTGCACCTTCGGGTTGTGGAAGTTGAGATCGGGCTGCGACGTCAGGAAATTGTGCAGATAATACTGCCCGCGGCTGGGGTTCCATTCCCACGCCCGGCCGCCGAACACAGCCGGCCAGTTGTTGGGCGGCGAGCCGTCCTTCTTGGGGTCGGCCCACACATACCAGTCGGCCCGCGCATTGGTGCGGCTCAGCCGGCTCTCGCGGAACCAGGGATGGAGATCGGATGTATGGCTCAGCACCTGGTCCATGATGACCTTGAGCCCGAGCCCATGCGCCTTCTGGATCAGCGAGTCGAAATCCTCGAGGCTGCCGAAGATGGTGTCGACTTCCTTGTAGTCGGAAACGTCGTAGCCCATGTCGGCCTGCGGCGACTGGGTGATGGGGCTCAGCCAGATGCAGTCGACGCCGAGCGAGGCGATGTGGTCGAGCCGCCGCATGATGCCGGGCAGGTCGCCGACGCCATCGCCGTTCGTATCCTGAAAGGAGCGCGGATAGACCTGATAGATCACCCCGCCGCGCCACCATTCCCGCATCGACGATCGCCTCCGTGCCACGGGACTACGGCCCGCTTGGTGAAAGTGTTAACAAGGCGTCGCGCAGTGGTCAAACCGGTTTAGGCGCCCGATTTCCCGCATTTCGGGTTGATCGCATCGCCTGCCCCATGCAAGTTTTGAAGCGGTTTGAAAGAAATCACGAACTCCTGGGGAGGAGGCACGGTGACGACGCTTCGCCAGCTAGCGGAGCATTTGGGGCTGTCGCCGGCTACGGTCAGCCGCGCCCTCAACGGCTTTCCCGAAGTGGGGGTCGCAACCCGCCAGCGCGTCATCGAAGGCGCGGAGCGGCTGCATTACCGTCCCAACATGCATGCCCGCCGGCTGGCCACGGGCCGCTCCGGGCTGGTGGGCATGATCTTCCGCGCGCCTTCCGAACGCGGCGTCGATCCGCATGTCATGGATTTCCTGTCGTCGCTGTCGCTGGCCTTCGCCGACAGCGAGATCGATCTGCTGGTTCACATCGCGCCGCCGGCCGACCAGATGCGGCATCACAAGCGCATTGCGTCGGGCGGGCAGGTCGACGGCATGATCATCAGCGCGCCCGAACCCGATGATCCGCGCATCGACCTGCTCGAACGCCGCGAGATTCCATTCGTGGTGCATGGCCGGGGCGTCGACGCCCCCCGCTATGCCTTCTACGACATCGACAATGAAGGCGCCTTTGCTGCCGCCACGCGCCTCTTGCTGCAGCTCGGGCACCGGCGCATCGCGCTGCTGAACGGGCCTGCCACCATGGGCTATGCGCGCCAGCGCGAAGCCGGCTTCCGCGCCGTGATGACCGCGCACGGCCTTGCCGTTCCCGGCCGCTTCATCGTCAATGACGAGATGCACGAAGAGGACGGTTATCGCCGCGCCGCCTCCATGCTGGCGTTGACCGCCCGGTCCCGTCCCTCGGCCTTTCTCTGCTCCTCGACGCTCCAGGCGCTGGGCATCATGCGCGCCGCTGCCGAAGCCGGGCTGCGCATCGCCGACGATGTCTCGATC
>Ga0075363_100000646_pt1 | contig 11556 bp, 9 predicted proteins | sample EndMetdeltDD1763_FD_71470 | JGI IMG/M metagenome (GOLD analysis project Ga0075363, IMG submission 71470) | Populus endosphere microbial communities from Tennessee, USA - Endosphere MetaG P. deltoides DD176-3 | ecosystem: Host-associated > Plants > Roots > Endosphere | place: USA: Tennessee...
ACGACCACCATCGCCAGCGCGATGCCGGTGAGTACCTGGCGGTCGGTATGCCGAAACCGCCACCACAGCAAGGGAAGTGAGATCGCGATGACGGCGATCCCGATGATACGTGCGACCTCGAGGACGGCGTAGAAGTTCACCGGGAAGAACAGTCCGCCGACGGCGTTGACGAGGTTGGAGACCGCGGTCGGCACCGTCAACCAGTTGATGATCTTCACCGAACCGGCCAGCGCGGTGAGCCAGCCGAGGCCAACACCTGCCAGCCAGGACAACACGGCGAACACAGCGACGAATATCGCCACGGAACCGGCACAGGCCGTGGCGAACGCCCGCAGCCGCGACAGATCGCGGCTGCGTTGCAGTTGACGGGCCCAAACCCACACCATGAACGGAAGCGCAAGGCCCGCTGTGGCTTTCACGGCAACCGCGACGACAATCAGCGCGTTACCTGTGATCGGGTGGCGCTGGAATATCAGGGCGATACCCGCGGCCATCAGCCCCACCATCAGCATCTCGTTGTGCACGCCGCCCATCAGATGGATGATCACCAGCGGGTTGAGAACGCAGATCCACAGTGCGGCCGCACCGTTGGCGCCGACGTGCCGGGCCAGCCGGGGTGCGGCCCAGATGAGCAGGACCAGCCCGGGCAGCATGCACAGCCGCAGCACCATCGTGCCCGCGATCACGTGATCGCCGACGAGCATCGTGACGAACTTCGCGACAAGGATGAAGGCAGGCCCGTACGGCGCGGTCGTGGTCGTCCAGATCGGACTGACGTTGTCCAGCAACGAGTTCGGGTTGTCGACCGGTCCGACTGCGTAGGGGTCGAAGCCGTCGCGCAACAGCGCGCCCTGTGCCAGGTAGGAGTAGGTGTCGCGGCTGAACACCGGAACCGATCCCAGCAGCGGAGCCAGCCAGAAGCCGGTGGTCGCCACCATCGTGTACTCGCGCGCCGAGCCGTCGATTACGCTGCGGCCCAACCACAACCATGCGAACAGCATCATCGCGACGCCGCCCCACAGCAGCACCGAGGACAGCACAAGCCCGTGCCCGAACCGTAGCCACGACAGGTGCAGGGACTCCAGCAGTGGATCGTGCAGGCGGGTGCTGCCCGCACCGAGACCACCCGCCGTGATCATCGCCGCGCCGAGAAACCCCAGTAGTGCGGGCCTGGCCTCGGGCGAGGTGGTGAATGCGGAGAGTCGCGCGAAGGTCGTCACTGCGCTTGATTGCTCCTCACGTCCGCGGTGCTCAGGCGGTTCGGTTGGCGGCCAACCTGGTGAGCTTTGTCAGGCCGGCCTTCGCCTGCGCGTCGATCGGTGCGGCACCGATGGCGTCGAGCGAACGTGAGGTGAGTATGTCGATGTGCTCCTCGACGGCTGCCAGTGCGCCGACCGACTCGATGACCTGACACAGCTCGCGGACCTTTTCATCGGAGAGCTCGGTGCCGATCGTGGACCGCAACAGATGCGCGGCTTTCGGATCGGATTTGTCGGCGAGCTCGACGGCCTCGGCGAGCAGCACCGTGCGCTTGCCCGCGCGCAGGTCGTCGCCCGACGGCTTGCCGGTCACCGCGGGATCGCCGAACACGCCGAGCACGTCGTCGCGAAGCTGAAACGCCACCCCGATGTCGTTGCCGACCTCGTGGAAGATCGCCTGCACGTCGGGCCGGTCGGCGGCGGCGGCCACGCCGAGTTGCAGCGGACGGGTGACGGTGTAGGAGGCGGTCTTGTAGGTGTTGACGTTCATCGCCGACGCCACCGTCGTCGCGCCGCTGGACTCGGCGACAATGTCGAGGTACTGGCCGCCGAGCACCTCGGTGCGAATGTCGGCCCAGACCCGCTGAACCCGACGCTGCGCGTCCGCACCGAGCCCGGCCGTCGCCACGATGTCGTCGGCCCACACCAGGGCGAGGTCCCCGAGCAGGATCGCCGCCGAGAGGCCGAACTGTTCGGCAGATCCGTTCCAGCGGTGGCCCCGGTGCTTCTGGGCGAAGAGCCGGTGCACCGTGGGCAACCCGCGACGCGTTGCCGAGTCGTCGATCACGTCATCGTGCACCAACGCGCACGCTTGAAGCAGCTCCAGCGCCGCGAACAGCCGCAGCACGTCGGGATCGGCATCGCGATCGGCGACCGAGCGCCAGCCCCAGTACGCGAACGCGGGTCGCAGACGCTTGCCGCCGCGCAGCACGAACTCCTCGAGCGCCGCGGTGAGGTCGGCGTAGTCGGTGCCGATGTAGGCGGACTGGCTGCGGCGCTCGTGGAGATACACCCGCAGTTGGTCGGTCACGGCGCTGGCCAACTCGATGGCTGACGGTGCCGCTGTATCCACGCTCAGCGCGGAGCCCCTTTCAGTCGAGGTTTGGCCCAAGAGTGCCTTCAGAGTAGAGCGTGACCGCGGCTTTGTAGAAAGTCAGGGCGCTGCTAACCGCGCGATGACGCCGCAGGGTCGGCGAACCGGGGGGACTGGTCCCTGTTCACCCACGCCAGTGCGGCGAGGATGCCGGCCACCAGGAAGGACGCCAGGCCCAACCAGATCGCCGCACCGGTGAAGGAGCGGGCACTCGGATCGGTGTAGCGGGCCTGGGCGGACATCGTGCTCACCACGCCGGGCTTGAGCTTCCACTCGACGACCTCCGCGGCCACCTGGTCACCGTTGGTGGAGGTCACCTCGCCGGGGAAGGACACCGACAGCGACACGTCGGCCTCCGGGTCGGTCAGCGACGTCAGATCGGCGCGACCGTCGAGGATCACCAGATCGCCTGCGCGGCGCAACGATATGTCGACGCCCGCGGCGTCGCGGTTCATGTTGGCCAATTGGGGCAGCTCGGCGAAGGTCAGATCGGAGAACACCGCCTGGGAGCCGACGTAGTCGTCCCGGTCATAGTCCGACACCGCCACCTTGTTGCTGAAGGGCAGGGTGTTCAGCAGCTGTGGGCCCTTGTCATCGGCGCCGCGCGGCTTCGCGGCGGCGACGATCTGCCCCGACACGCGGTCGTCGGGGGAGACGGTGATGCTCGCCCTGACCCGCACGCATCCGACGGCGACGGGCAGAATCATCAGCAGCACAACGATCGCCAGCAGGCGAATTCTGCGGCGGTTCGACACGAGGTCATCGTGCCAGACCCACGCTCAGAGTGGCAGTGACCTGCCGAGAATCGCGAACGGGCGGGGGTCGCCCGCGAAGTGGTAGCCGCGGATGATGTCAGTGAATCCGAGCCTGCGATAGAGCCGCCAGGCCCGGTTCGACTCGCCGTTGATCTCCGGTGTGGACAGCAGCACATGGGATTCGCGCCGGCCCGCGAGCAGCCTGCGGGTCAGCGCCTCGCCGAGGCCGCGACCCTGTGTGCGGGGATGGATGTGCAGCTCCGTCAGCTCGAAATAGCTGGTCATCAGTTCGGCGATGCGGGTGCTGTCGGTGCCGACCCGGTGCAACCCCGCGACGACCTGCTGTTGCCACCACTGGTCCGGCGCCCCGCAATAGCCGTAGGCGACCCCCACGATCGGCGCCGCCACCAGATCGGCGGCGGTGGCGCTGGTGGCGTCGCGACGGTCCGCCACGTCCACTGCGGCGACGGCCTTCCAGCCGTCCCTTCGGGTGTGTTCGAGCCACATCGACGACCGCTGGTCCTCGGTGCCGCGCGGATAGCGCATGGCGTCGACGTAGACGCCAAGAGCATCGGTCAGCCTTCGCTCCATATCGGCAGGCGACAGATCGATGAGAAACGTCGCCAACTTCGCTGTCCGCCTTCCTGGGCCTTCTCGGGCTGTGTTCTTTGCGGCCAGTGCCATTATCGGCATGGCGAGCCGGTGGGTCACGGGGGCGGCGCACGTCATACAATCGAAAGGGGTGAACTAGGTGGTACGGCTCAGATTCACCTCGTATCATGACTGTTAGTTGTCCGCGGACGCGGGCATAAACTGCGTTGAAGACCAAGCGACGGGCGGCAAGGAGGGACGCATGCCACTCTCCGATCATGAGCAGCGCATGCTCGATCAGATCGAGAGCGCGCTCTATGCCGAAGACCCCAAGTTCGCGTCGAGCGTGCGTGGCGGCGGCCTTCGCGCCCCCTCGGCACGGCGCCGACTGCAGGGCGCGGCACTGTTCGTGGTCGGTCTGGCGATGTTGGTGTGCGGTGTGGCGTTCAAGGCCACCATGATCGGAAGTTTCCCGATCCTGTCCGTTTTCGGCTTCCTCGTGATGTTCGGCGGCGTCGTGTTCGCGATCACCGGTAACCGGGTGACCGGCGCTCGCGACCGATCGGGGCCCGAGCAGGGCGGCCCTCGGCAGAAGCGGTCCAAGGGCGGAGGCGGCTCGTTCACCAGCCGGATGGAAGATCGGTTCCGCCGCCGTTTCGACGAGTAACGCACGTATCACGATGGGGTAGCCATTTCGGCTACCCCTTTTTTGTGCGCCGGATTCCCCCCACATCGCCCCACACCGGCGTGAGCTGCCATTTTGCACTGTCAGCGGTCGAGCTTTCGCGGCTCATCTGTAGCCAGGTTGGCTAATAGTGGGGAAACGGCCGCGACATTAGCTGTCGTTTGGCACAAAGTGGGGGATTGTGGGGTAAAGTGGCGATCGTTGGAGCGACCGGGGCTTCTTCACCGGGCGGGAGGTGGCGGGGATGTTTCTCGGCACCTACACGCCCAAGCTCGATGACAAAGGGCGGCTGACGCTGCCCGCCAAGTTTCGCGACGCGCTGGCAGGAGGGTTGATGGTCACCAAGAGCCAAGACCACAGCCTCGCCGTCTACCCGCGCGCCGAGTTCGAGGAACTGGCAAGGCGAGCCTCGGGAGCGTCCCGAAGCAACCCGCAAGCACGCGCGTTCCTGCGCAACCTCGCCGCTGCAACCGATGAACAACATCCCGACTCGCAAGGCCGCATCACGTTGTCTGCCGACCACCGCCGCTACGCCAACCTGTCCAAGGATTGCGTGGTGATCGGCTCGGTTGACTACCTGGAGATCTGGGATTCCCAGTCCTGGCGTGACTACCAAGAGACACACGAAGAGAACTTCTCCGCGGCCAGCGATGAAACTCTGCGCGACATCATCTGATTGGGACTTAGGAGCCCGTGCAACGCGGCCTCTGTCCGAGCCGGCCCTGGCGTACTTCCCCGACGCCAGGTCCGCGCGCTCGGACAGGGACCCCGGTGCAGGGACGCACTTCCTCGGAGGGCTTGCCATGGCTGACACACCCGGCCGGGCACCTGGCGACCACGGACACGTCCCGGTCCTGCTCGACCGCTGTGTCGAACTGCTCACGCCCGCGTTGACGCGGCGCAGCCCCGACGGCTCGGGAGCAGTGCTGGTGGATGCCACCCTGGGAGCCGGCGGTCACGCCGAGCGGTTCCTCACCACGCTGCCCGGCCTGCGGCTGATCGGTCTCGACCGCGATCCCAACGCTCTGTGGATCGCAGGCGAGCGCCTCGCGCCATTCGCCGACCGGGTCGTGCTGACCCGCGCCAGGTTCGACGGGATCGAAGGTGTGCTCGACGAATCCAACTACTGGGCAAGCGAATCCGGCCACCCGGAAATCGACGGAATACTATTCGATCTCGGCGTCTCGTCGATGCAGCTGGACCGCACCGAGCGCGGCTTCTCCTACGCGGCCGACGCGCCGCTGGACATGCGGATGGACCCGGACGCAGAGCTGACCGCGGCCGAGGTCGTCAACACCTACGACGAGAAGTCACTGGCGCGCATCCTGCGCGAGTTCGGCGAGGAGCGGTTCGCGAGCCGGATCGCCTCCCGCATCGTCCGCAGGCGTGCGAGCCGGCCGTTCGCCCGTACCGGCGAGATCGTCGAACTCCTCTACGAGGCGATCCCTGCCCCTGCCCGCAGGACCGGCGGGCATCCGGCCAAGCGCACATTCCAGGCCCTGCGCATTGCTGTCAACGGTGAGCTGGATGTGCTGCGCACCGCGCTGCCCGCCGCGATGGAAGCGCTGGGTCGGGGTGGACGCATCGCGGTGATGTCCTACCAGTCACTGGAGGACCGCATCGTCAAGAACGTCTTCGCGGCGGCGACGGCATCGCGCACCCCGCCGGGACTGCCCGTCGAACTCCCCGGGCACGAGCCGGAATTCGTCAGCCTGACCCGCGGCGCCGAGCGTGCGGGCACGGCCGAAATCGAACTCAACCCACGAAGCGCGTCCGTGCGGCTTCGGGCATTGGAAAAGGTTGCCGGACGGTCAGAAGGGACAGTCGGATGAAGGCCAAGCGAACTACCGCAGTGCGCGGCGCCGATGAGCGCAGGCGCACCACGCGTCAGCCCGCGCGCGGAGCGCAGCGCCGTTCGCCCGACGCGCCGCCGCGGCGGGGACGGCCGCGCCCGCCAGATACCGCGCCGATCACCCGGCCTCAGATCAAACCCGTGCGGCCGAAGAACGCCAGCCAGGCGAAGGCGCGTGCGAAGGCGCGAAAAGCCAAGGCTCCTAAGGTTGTTCGGCCCCCGTTGCGGGAGCGGCTCCTTGCCCGTATCTCGGAGATCGACCTCAACCCGCGCACGCTCGCAGCCAGGGTGCCGTTCGTGGTGCTGGTGATCGGGTCGCTGGGGCTGGGCCTCGGCGTCACGCTGTGGCTGTCGACGGACGCTGCCGAGCGGTCGTATCAGCTGGGCAGCGCCAGGCAGACCAATCAGGCGCTGCTGCAGCAGAAGGAGGCACTCGAGCGCGACGTGCTCGAGGCCCAGGCCGCGCCGGCCCTCGCCGAGTCGGCCCGCGAACTAGGCATGATTCCGTCCCGTGACACCGCGCACCTCGTGCAGGATCCGGCGGGAAATTGGATAGTCGTCGGCAGTCCCAAACCAGCCGAAGGCGTCCCGCCCCCGCCGCTCAACACGCCGCTGCCCGACGACATGCCCGCGCCGCCCGCACAGGCCGCCGCGAGCAGGCCGGCACCGCCGCCGGTCGCCGATCCTCGAGAGATGGTCGTTCGGGTGCCCGATCGGGCCCAGCCTGCGGTACAGGCACCGCAGCCTGCAGTACAGGCACCGCAGCCTGCTGTACAGGCACCTGCACCCGAGCCGGCAGCCGCCCCGTTGGCGGCGCCGCTGCCGGACAGCCCGCACGGAACCAGCGGCCAGCCGCCCGCCCCCGGGCCAGTGGAGCCCGAGGCCGCACCGTTGGCCGGGCCGTTGCCCGGGTCGCCTGCCGCGTCGCCGCCTGCCGCGTCGCCGCCTGCCGCGCCTGCGCCCGCAGAGCAGTTCAGTCCGGTCACCGCGGCCGTCCCCGGCGCAACAACGTGAGCCGCGGCGCCGGTCAGCGCGGCCGCAAGACCCCGCAGGCACGTCCCGGCCAGGAGCGATCGGCCCGTGCACGTCGCACGAGGACACCCGACACCGACACCGGTTTGCGCAGTGCGTCTTTCGTGTTCCGGCACCGGGCCGGTAATGCCGTCATCTTCCTGGTGCTTATCGTCGCCGCGACGCAGTTGTTCAATCTGCAGGTGCCGCGCGCCGCGGGCCTGCGCGCCGAGGCGGCGAGTCAGCTCAAGGTCACCGACGTCGACCAGGCTGTGCGAGGAAGCATCGTCGACCGCAACAACGACAAGCTGGCGTTCACCATCGAGGCCCGCGCGCTGACCTTCCAGCCCGTCAAGATTCGCAAGCAGCTCACCGATGCCAGGCAGACGACGCCCGAGGCGCCCGACCCCGAGGTCCGACTGCGCGCCATCGCGGCCGAGGTGGCGTCGCGGTTGAACAACAAGCCGGACGCCAAGACGGTGCTCAAGAAGCTGAAGAGCAACGAGTCGTTCGTCTACCTCGCCCGTGCGGTGGATCCCGCGGTCGCCGAGGCGATTTCGAAGAAGTTCCCCGAGGTCGGCAGCGAGCGTCAAGACCTGCGGCAGTATCCGGGTGGCTCGCTGGCCGCCAACATCGTCGGCGGCATCGACTGGGACGGCCACGGCCTGCTCGGTCTCGAGGATTCGCTGGACGCCACGCTGGCCGGCACGGACGGGTCGGTGACCTATGACCGCGGCTCCGACGGCGTGGTGATTCCGGGCAGCTACCGCAACCGGCACACCGCCGTCAACGGGTCCACCGTGCAGCTGACGCTCGACGACGACATCCAGTTCTACGTGCAGCAGCAGGTTCAGCAGGCCAAGGACGCCTCCGGCGCAGGCAATGTGTCTGCGGTGGTGCTCGACGCCAAAACCGGTGAAGTGCTTGCCATGTCGAACGACAACACGTTCGACCCGAGCCAGGACATCGGCCGCCAGCAGAATCGCGAGCTCGGCAACCCGGCCGTCTCGTCACCGTTCGAACCGGGATCGGTGAACAAGATCGTCACCGCCTCCTCGGTGATCGAGTACGGGCTGTCCAATCCCGACGAGGTGCTGCAGGTGCCCGGCTCCATCGACATGGGCGGCGTCACCGTCGGCGACGCTTGGCAGCACGGCGTGATGCCCTACACCACCACCGGTGTCTTCGGTAAGTCGTCCAACGTCGGCACCTTGATGCTGGCGCAACGGGTCGGGCCGGAGCGCTACGCGGAGATGCTGGACAAGTTCGGTCTCGGCCAGCGCGCCAACGTGGGGCTGCCCGGCGAGAGCGAAGGCCTGGTGCCGCCGATCGACCAGTGGTCGGGCAGCACGTTCTCCAACCTGCCCATCGGACAAGGCCTTTCGATGACGCTGCTGCAGATGACCGGCATGTACCAGGCCATCGCCAACGACGGGATGCGCATTCCGCCGCGCATCGTCAAGGCGACCATCGCACCCGACGGCACACGAACACCCGAGCCAAGGCCGGACGGCGTCCGGGTGGTGTCCCCGCAGACCGCGCAGACGGTACGAAACATGCTTCGCGCGGTTCTGCAACGCGACCCGATGGGCACACAGCAGGGCACTGGGTCGACGGGCGCGGTCGAGGGCTATCAGCTTTCCGGCAAGACCGGCACCGCCCAGAAGATCAACCCGGCGTGCGGGTGCTATTACAGCGACGTCTACTGGATCACCTTCGCAGGCATGGTCACCACCGACAATCCCCGCTATGTCATCGGCATCATGGCCGACAACCCGCACCGCACCGCGGACGGCCAGCCAGGCACGACGATGGCGCCGCTGTTTCACAACATCGCCAGCTGGCTGTTGCAGCGGGAGAACATTCCGCTCTCGCCGGATCCCGGTCCGCCGCTGACGCTGCAGGCCACCTGACCGCGGAGCGGCCGCGAGGCGGGCCGGTACTGTGTCATCGCCATGAAGCTGCGTCCCTCGCATCCCGCCGGCCAGGCGCTCGGGCCACTGGCCGATCGGATAGGCGCGGTCGTCGAGCCTGCCAACGGAGGGCGGCATACGGTCGTCACCGGTGTCACGTTGCGCAGCCAGGACGCCCAGCCGGGCGATCTGTTCGCAGCGCTGCCCGGCGCGTCGTCGCACGGCGGACGGCACGCGGCTGACGCCATCGAGCGCGGCGCGGTCGCCGTGCTCACCGATTCGGACGGCCTGGCGTACATGGGCGGCGCCGTGCCGGTGCCGGTACTGGTCCGCGCCGATCCGCGGTCGGTGCTCGGCGGGCTTGCGGCCACCGTGTACGGCAACCCGGCGCAACACCTCCGGGTGATCGGGGTGACCGGTACGTCGGGCAAGACCACCACCACTTATCTGGTCGAGGCGGGTCTGCGAGCCGCCGGGCGGGTTGCGGGTCTGGTCGGCACCGTCGGCATCCGGATAGCGGGCGAGGATTTGCCGAGCAAGCTGACCACTCCCGAGGCGCCCGACCTTCAGGCCCTGCTGGCCTTGATGCTCGAACAGCACGTCGACACCGTGGTGATGGAGGTGTCCAGCCACGCGCTGAGCCTCGGACGCGTCGACGGCGTCGAGTTCGCGGTCGGCGGCTTCACCAACCTCTCCCGCGACCACCTCGACTTCCATCCGACGATGGAAGACTATTTCGACACCAAGGCGCGGTTGTTCATGCCCGGATCACCAACGGCCGCTGCCGCTTCCGTGGTGTGCGTCGACGACGAAGCAGGCCGCGCCATGGCCGAGCTGGCGTCCGACCCGGTGACGGTCAGCGCGACCGACGCGACCGCCGACTGGCGTGTCGAGGACGTCCGCACGGTGGAGCGCGGCGCACAGGAGTTCTACGCCGTCGATCCCGCAGGCGTGCATCACGGGCTGCGCATCGGACTTCCGGGCCGCTACAACGTCGCCAACGCTCTGCTCGCGGCGGCGCTACTGGACGCGGTCGGGGTATCGCCCGAGCAGGCCGCGCCGGGACTGCGGGATGCCCGGGTACCCGGCAGGCTCGAGCCCGTCGAGCGCGGCCAGGATTTCCTTGCGCTGGTCGACTACGCCCACAAACCAGGGGCATTGCAAGCCGTGCTGCAGACCCTGCGCGAGCAGACAACCGGCCGGATGGCGGTGGTGTTCGGGGCGGGCGGCAACCGCGATCCCGGCAAGCGCGAGCCGATGGGCAGCGTGGCGGCGGAGCTCGCCGACCTCGTTGTGGTGACCGATGACAACCCGCGCGACGAGGATCCCGCGGCGATCCGGTCGTCGATCCTCGCAGGCGCGACGGGCGGCCCCGCGCAGGTTGTCGAGATCGGCGATCGGCGTGAGGCCATCGACCACGCCGTCGCGTGGGCCCGCGCCGGGGATGTCGTGCTGATCGCGGGGAAGGGCCATGAGGCGGGTCAGACCAGCCACGGTCATACCCGGCCGTTCGACGACCGCGACGAACTCGCCGGATCCCTCGAAGCGCGCAGGTCGCGCGCATGATCGCCCTGACGCTGGCCCAGATCGCCGACATCGTCGGTGGCGAGCTCGCCGATATCTCGGCCGCCGAGGCCGCTGCGACCCGGGTGACCGGCACCGTCGAATTCGACTCCCGTGCGGTGACGGCGGGTGGGTTGTTCCTCGCGCTGCCCGGCGCGCGGAGCGACGGTCACGACTTCGCGGCGGCGGCGGTGGCGGCCGGTGCGGTAGCGGTGTTGGCCGCGCGACCGGTCGGCGTGCCCGCGGTCGTCGTCACGCCACGCACCGACGCCGGAACCGACACCGGAGCCGGCGTTCTCGAATACGACACCGACGGCTCGGGAGCCGCAGTGCTCGCCGCTTTGGGCAGGCTGGCCGCCGCGGTGGCCAGGGAGTTGGTGGCGGGCGGACTGACGATCATCGGCATCACCGGATCGTCGGGCAAGACCTCGACCAAGGACCTCGTCGCCGCGGTGCTCGCGCCGCTCGGCGAGGTGGTCGCCCCGCCGGGCTCGTTCAACAACGAGCTGGGCACCCCGTGGACGGTGCTGCGGGCGGTGGAGGACACCGACTATCTGGTTTTGGAGATGTCGGCACGCCACCCCGGCAACATCGCTGCGCTTGCCTTGATCGCGCCGCCATCGATCGGGGTCGTGCTGAACGTGGGCACTGCCCATCTCGGCGAGTTCGGCTCCCGCGAGGCCATCGCACGCACCAAATCCGAACTCCCACAAGCGGTCCCGCCTTCGGGAGTGGTGATCCTCAACGCAGACGACGACGCCGTCGCCGCCATGGCCGAACAGACCGCCGCCCGCGTCGTTCGGGTGTCGCGGTCACCCGGCGCAGACGTATGGG
>Ga0075363_100000651_pt1 | contig 11530 bp, 13 predicted proteins | sample EndMetdeltDD1763_FD_71470 | JGI IMG/M metagenome (GOLD analysis project Ga0075363, IMG submission 71470) | Populus endosphere microbial communities from Tennessee, USA - Endosphere MetaG P. deltoides DD176-3 | ecosystem: Host-associated > Plants > Roots > Endosphere | place: USA: Tennessee...
GGCGGGAGGCCTCCCGCCGGACGCCGAGCCGTACACCCGGCCCCGCGACACCAGGACGTGGGACGAGAAGGACCGGCAACGCCTCGCGGACGGCCTCTGAGACACCCCTGGCCGCCGGGCGGCCTGGGAGACGCCCCCGGTCGCCGGGCCGGGAACCGCGCGGCGGGTCGCACTCGTGTCCGGGTACGGGTGCACGGGCAACGGCTGCGGCGCGCGGGGGAATCATGCAGATCATCGAGGTGACCGGGTATGCCGTCCGATCCGCCGTGATCACCATGCGGCGAAAGGGCACCCCGCTCGAATTCGTGATCTTCCCGATGCTGCATGTCGCCTCGCCGACCTTCTACTCGCAGGTCCGCACCCGACTCCGCGACTGCGACCTCATCGTCCTTGAAGGCATCAGGGGCCGCTCGGCGGGCGTGAGCGCCCTCACCCTCGCCTACCGGTTCGCCCCACGGCGCCGGCGCAACGGCCTCCAGGAGCAGCGCGACGACGTGCTCCTGCCCGAGTCCGTACCGGTGATCAACCCGGATGTGACCGCGGCCGAGGCGATGGCGGACCTCAGGACACTGCCGCGCTGGATGTACGTGCTCCTCCTGGTCGCGGCTCCCGTGCTGGGCCTCGTGTTCGCGCTGCGCGGCCCCCGGGCCTTCCTCGACGAGGACATGGCCGTCGACGATCTGCCGCAGACCCTGCGGGCGGAGATGCTCGCCGACGACCCCGTGGAACACGCCATGACCGGCCGGCGTGACGAACGCCTGCTCGCCGCGCTCGGCGAGATCCACACGGAGCGCGCCGACGAGCCGATCCGGGTGGCCGTCGTCTACGGAGCCGGCCATGTCCCGGCGATCGTCTCCGGCCTGATGAACCGTTACGGCTACCGGCCGCGCGAGGCGCAGTGGCTGACCGTCCTCGTCCCGGCATAGACCTCCGCTCCGCGACCGTCGCGCTTCGGCCGGAACGTTCCCCGGTCCACGCAGGCCCGATGCGTAGATCTTCGGAGGCTGGGCACTTGGGTTTCTGCCCGGCGCCGCCGGGTGCCGAGCGGCGGTGTGAGAGGGGACTCGTCATGATTCTTCCGGCGGAGAGAGAGCTGCGTGCCGCGCTGGCACGGTTCGCCGAGGCGCGTATCGATCACGACAGGCTGGCCACGGGTCGCAGCGGTCGCGCTCTCGAGGACGCCACGTACACGCTGTGCGTACTGACCGGCGCCCGTACCGCGGCGGACGCCCTGACCGTGGCGGACGCGCTGCTGCGGAGGTACGGCGCCGAGGCCGCGAGCGCGACGAAGGACAAGACGCTGGCCGCATAGCAATACGGTACGAGTCGGTCTAGGTTCGTTCCCGAGCCGGGCGCATGCCGTCGCCCCGTCCGGGAAGGACCATGATCCTCATGCGTTACGCAGTTCTCGGTACCGGCATCGTCGGCCGGACGATCGCCACCAAGCTGGCCTCGCTGGGCCACGAGGTGGCGATCGGTACGCGTGATCCGCAGTCCACCCTGGCCCGCACGGAGCCCGACGGGATGGGCAATCCGCCGTTCGCCGTCTGGCACGCCGACCACACGGACGTACAGCTGAAGCCCTTCGCGGAGGCCGCCGCCTTCGGTGAGACGGTCGTCAACACCACCGCCGGAGGCGCGGCCCTGGCCGCGCTGGACGCGGCGGGCCGTACGAACCTCGTGGGCAAGGTGGTCATCGACATCGCCAACCCGCTGGACTTCTCGGCCGGTATGCCGCCCACGCTCGACCCGGTCAACACCGACAGCCTCGGCGAGCAGATCCAGCGTGCCTTTCCCGACGCGAAGGTCGTCAAGACGCTCAACACCATGAGCTGCCCCGTCATGGTCGAGCCCGCCCGTGTCGCCGGCCCGCACAACGTCTTCGTCTCGGGTGAGGACACCGGCGCCAAGAAGCAGGTGACCGAGTTGCTGGTCTCCTTCGGCTGGCCCGAGTCCAGCGTCATCGACCTCGGCGGCATCGAGACCGCCCGGGGCACCGAGATGGTGCTGCCGATCTGGCTGCGCCTGATGGGCACGCTCGGCCACACCGACTTCAACTTCCATGTCCAGGGAGCCCGTTAGAGACCCGGCGGAGCGGCATCCGGCTCGTCCGCCCCGGTCAGGCGGGGAGGAGGCGGGGCCACCAGGGCGGGACGTTGTCCGGGCACAGCGGGGCGGGGTAGGAGTCCGGCATACCGAGCCACGTCACGAGGAACCAGGTCAGGCACAGGGCGAAGAGGAGCCCTGCGGCCCAGGCCGCCCCGCTGTGCCGTCTGCCGAGGGTGCTGTGCAGGACGATCCACGGCAGGGCGGCGGCGATCCAGATGAGCGGCGTGAGGACCAGCAAGGTCATGCCGTTGGCCGCCGCGCCGCCGCCGATATCGCACGCGGCCCAGGCCCTGCCGATCGCGGCGACGGAGACGACCGCGGTCAACCCGCCCATGAGGATCCCCGCGGCCGTCCCCCTGAGCGCCCGGCGCGGTGCACCCGACGGCCCTGCCGGGGGTGCGCCCGACGGCTCTGCTCCCACGCTCGCCGCCGCGTCGTCGTGAAACCCGGCTTCCACGCTCGCCTCCCCCGCGTCGTCGTAGAGGCGGAGGCTACCAGCGCCGTGGAGCGGTTCCGCGAGGCCCGAGGGTGAGTGACAGCCGCTGCCGACGACCGGGGCCGTCAGCGCAGTCGGCGGGCCCGCAGCACCACGTCGTCGGTGTGGTGCGCGCCCGCGCCGCCGTCCGGGGCCACGCGGGGCCGCTCCTCGTCCACCTGGACCTCCCAGTCCTCGTCGAGCAGCGCGGCGACCATCGAGGGCCAGACGTAGTCGGCCGGGTCGAAGCCGCTGTCGTCCGCCGACCGGCTCTCCATGCCCGCGTGATGCACCAGCAGCAGCACTCCGCCGGGGGCGACGGCATCGAGCAGCGCCCGTTCGGCCGCGGCGTCGGGGGTGCGCTGCAAGGCGGGGTACTGCGCGGAGACCAGGTCGAAGGAGGCCGGCGGGAGCGCCGCCTCGGTCAGCGCGGCGTGCGTCCAGCGCACGGTGACGCCGGCGTCCCGTGCGTGCCCGGCCGCCCGCTCCAGCGCCACGCCCGAGACGTCGAGCGCGGTGACCTCCCAGCCGGCGCGCGCGAGCCAGACGGCGTCGGCGCCCTCGCCGCAGCCCACGTCGAGCACCCGGCCGGGCGCGAGCCCGGCGACCTCGGCCACCAGCGCGCCGTTGGGCTCGCCGCTCCACAACTGCTGTCGGTCGGCGTAACGGGTGTCCCACTCCGCCCGCACCGCCGGGTCTCCGGCATACGCGTCGGCGGGCGAGGAGGACGTGGCGGGGACGGGCGTCGGTGCGGTGATGTCGTCGGTCATCGGACCACCGTCGCCCCTGGTGCCCCGGTCACGCCACACTCGTTGCCGGACCGGCAAAAACGGCGTGCCACAACCGCTCGGGGTCAGCGGCCCCTGCGGACCCGGGCCGCGGCGCGGGCCTCCGCCGCCTTGCGGGCCTCGGCGGCCTTGCGGGACTCCTTCGCGGGGCGGCCCGTACGGTCGCCGAGTCCACGGAAGGGGATGTTGCCGGTGGAGGTCTTCGTCCCGGTCGGCGGGCGCTTCGCGCCGGTGAGGGCGGTCAGCTTCGCCTCGCCGGAGCGCACCTGGGTGACCGTCGGCCGGATCCCGGCCTCGGACATCATCCGGTTCACGTCGCGTCGCTGGTTGGGCGTGACCAGGGTGACCACGGTCCCGGACTCCCCGGCGCGAGCCGTGCGCCCGCCGCGGTGCAGATAGTCCTTTGCGTCGGCCGGCGGATCGACGTTGACGACGAGGTCGAGCGTGTCGATGTGAATGCCCCGCGCGGCGACGTTGGTGGCCACCAGCACGGTGATCGCACCGTCCTTGAACTGGCCCAGCGTGTGGGTGCGCTGCGGCTGCGACTTGCCGCTGTGCAGGGCGCCGGCCCGGATGCCACTGGCCCGCAGATGGCGGGTGAACTGGTCCACGGCGGCCTTGGTGTCCAGGAACATCAGGACCCGGCCGTCCCGGGCGGCGATCTCGGTCGCCGTCGCGTACTTGTCGGCGGCGTGGATGTTCAGCACATGGTGTTCCATCGTGGTGACCGAGCCCGCCGCGGGGTCGACCGACGCGAGCACCGGGTCGTGCAGATAGCCGCTCACCAACTGGTCCACGTTGCGGTCGAGCGTGGCCGAGAACAGCAACCGCTGACCGTCGGGGCGCACCCGGTCGAGGAGCTCCGTGACCTGCGGCAGGAACCCCAGGTCGCACATCTGGTCGGCCTCGTCCAGCACCGTGATCCGCACCTGGTCGAGATGGCAGTCCCGGCGCTCCACGAGGTCGGTCAGCCGTCCCGGCGTCGCGATCAGTACATCGACCCCGGCCCGCAGCGCCGCCTGCTGGCGGTTGATCGACAGCCCGCCCACCACGGTCGCCAGCCGCACCTTGAGGGTCTGCGCGTACGGGGTCAGCGCGTCGCTGACCTGCTGGGCGAGCTCCCGGGTCGGCACCAGGACCAGCGCGAGCGGCCGCTTGGCGTCCGCCCGCAGGCCCGCGGTCCGGACGAGGAGCGCGAGGCCGAAGGCCAGCGTCTTGCCGGATCCGGTCCGGGCACGGCCGAGGACGTCGCGGCCGGCCAGTGCGTTGGGCAGGGTGGCCGCCTGGATCGGGAAGGGCTCGGTCACGCCGAGGTCGGTCATGGTCCGCGCCAGCTCAGGGGGCAGCCCGAGCGCGTCGAAGGAGGCGGCCGGGGGCAGGCCGGGCGGCACGGTCGGTCCAGGACTCGACGGCTGCGCGTTCATGGGGGAACCTTCCTGATCTGGCGCCCCGGAACGATAGGAGGCCCGTACCCCTTGGCACGGGCCCCGGCGAAGTCGAAGCGTGGCCCCATTTTATCAGCGGCCACTCGCGCGACCCGCTGCTCCGGGCGGCGTCCTAGGTCCAAGTGCCGAGACCGGATCGGACCGTGGGCGGGTTTCCGGGCCCGGCCGGCTCGCTAGCGTGGGCGGACCGGCATGATCACCCGCCCGGCCGTGGGGCGGACGAGCGTGCCCCGGATGCACCCCAGGAGTCCCATGCCCATCAGCGGTCACACGTACCTGTGCAGGTTCGACGTACTGGAGGAGGGTGTGCCCCGGCGGTTCGAGGTGGACGGCGTGCCCGTCTCCCTGGTCCTGACCGAGGGTGAGGTGTTCGCGATCCACGACGTGTGCTCGCACAGCGCCGTCTCGCTCTCCGAGGGGGAGGTGGAGGGGTGCACGGTCGAGTGCTGGCTGCACGGCTCCCGCTTCGACCTGCGCACCGGCAAGCCCCTCGACCCGCCGGCCTCGCGGCCCGTCCCCGTGTATCCGGTGCGGATCGAGGACGGTGACGTGTACGTCGAGATCGTGCCGCGGACCGCTGGATGACCGGTCGGGGGCGCGTCGAGGTCATGCTCCGGAGCGCTGGATGACCGACCCGTCGGGCGATCCCGCGGGGGAGCGTGCCGACGCCGTCCGCAACCGGGCCCGGCTGCTGGAGGCGGCCGCCTGGCTGGTGGCCGAGCGGGGCGCCGAGCACGTCACGATGCACGAGGTCGCACAGGTCGCCGGGGTCGGGAAGGGCACGCTGTTCCGCCGGTTCGGCGACCGCAACGGGCTCCTGCTGGCGCTGCTGGACGACGTCGAGGGGGAGTTCTACGACCTCTACACCTCGGGTCCGCCCCCGTTGGGCCCCGGCGTGCCGGCGCGGGACCGGCTGACGGCGTTCGGCTGTGCGCTGATCGACCGCGTCGCCGACGCCACGGACCTGGGCCCGGCACTCGGCCGCCAGATCCCCGTCGAACGCCGCCGCACCACCCACTACGGCCGGGCCTTCCGGCACCACGTCCAGTCGCTCCTGCGGGAGGCGGACGTCGTGGGCGACCACGCCCTGCTCGCCCACGCCCTTCTCTCCTTCGTGGACCTGGAGACCCTGGACCAGCTGCGCCACGAGGAGCGGGTCACCACGGTGCGGCTGCGGCGCACCTGGGCGGATCTCGTGCGGCGGGTGACCGACGCCGACGCGGGCCCGGGGAGGCCGGTCAGGTGAGTTCGAGCAGGCCCCGGCGTACCGCCTCGGCCACCGCCGCCGCCCGGTTGTCCACGCCGAGCTTGCGGTAGACGCGCACCAGGTGTGTCTTGACGGTCGCCTCGCTCAGATACAGGGCGCCCGCGATGGCGCGGTTGCTGTGGCCGTCGGCCATCAACCGGACGACCTCCCTCTCCCGCCCCGTCAGTTCGGGCGCCGGGGCGACGACCTGGCCGACCAGCGCGCCGACCAGGTCCGCCGCCAGCCCGAATCCGCCCTCGGCGGCGCTGCGCACGGCGCTGAAGAGCTCCTCCGGCGGACCGGCCTTGAGGACATAGCCGCGTGCGCCGGCCTCCAGCGCCCGTACGGTGTCGGCGCGTCCCGAATAGCTGGTGAGCATCACCACCGGCAGGCCCGGAGCCTCGGCGGCCAGCCGGCGGATCGCCTCGACGCCGTCGATGCCGTCGTCCGTGCCGCCGAAGCGCAGGTCCATCAGGACGACATCGGGTGTCAGCGTCAGGGCGAGCCGGACGGCCTCCTCGCCGGTGCCGGCCTCCGCGATCACTTCGAGGTCGGGAGCGCCGCTCAGCAGGGCGCGCAGCCCCGCGCGTACGACAGCGTGGTCGTCGGCGATCAGGACGCGCCGGGTCGGGGTTGTCATCGGGCGGCCGCGGACAGGGGTGCTTGCGGGCGGGGCTGTACCGGCGTCGGGACCGTGGCCCGGATGCGGGTGCCGCGCCCCGGCGTGCTGACGACCTCCAGGTCACCCCCGAACTCGCGCAGCCGGGCTCGGGCGGCGAGAAGGCCGAAGCCCCGGCCCGCTCGCACCGGCCCGCCGCCGCGGGCGGGGTCGAAGCCGACGCCGTTGTCGCTCACGTCCAGCTCGACGCGGTCCTGGAGGCGCCGGAGCGTCACCGTCGCCTGGGTCGCGTGCGCGTGGTCGCGGACGTTCGCCACGACGTTCTGGGCCACCCGGAACAAGGCGGTCTCGGTGTGTTCGTCCAGCTCGACCGCCGAGTCGCCCACCGCGCCGAACCGCATCTGGGGGGCGTCACCCGGCTGGTGGACCCGGGCGCACAGCAGCCGCAGGGAACCCTCGAGTCCGGCTTCGGCGACGGTCGGTGAGGCGAGGTCCTGGATGATCCGCCGCGTCTCGCCGAGGCCCGCGTCCAGACCTTCGGCGACGGCCCGGACATGGGTGCGGGCCGCGTCGGGCCTCTCGTCCCAGTCCTGTTCGGCCGCCTGCAACAGCATGAGACTGCCGGACAGGTCCTGCGCGAGCGTGTCGTGCAGGTCGCGAGCGATACGGGCCCGCTCCTCGAGCACACCGCTGCGATGCCGCTCGGCGGCCAGGACGTCCCGCGTGCCGCGCAGTTCCGCCAGGAGACGCTCGCGCTCCGCGACGTCGCGCTGCTGGGTCCGGTACAGCGCCACCGTGCCCCACACCGCTGCCACCGGGACCAGCACCATCTCCGGGTCGAACCCGCCCGCGGTACGGGTCAGTTGACCGACGAGCAGGGCGGTGATCAGGGTCAGCGCCGCACCGGCGGCCCGGGGCGGGACGCTGCGCAGCGCCACACAGGCCAGCGGTACGGCGCACCAGACGTAGGCGCCGGTGAAGGGCGGCGGGGCGAGGAACACGAGGATCGCCCAGAGCAGCAGGAGCAGGGCGACCCAGGCGTGCCGGGCCCGCGGGCCCAGTCCGTCCCCCAGCGCGAGGCCCACCGCGTAGGTCACGGCGAGCAGGGCGCTGACGGTCACGACCTCCCAGCACAGGGGGACGTTGAGCCGCGCCAGGCGTACGGCCGCGGCACCGACGACCAGGAAGAACAACAGGTGCGGCAGCTGCCTCGGGCCGAACCCGCTGCGACGGAACGGCGTGAACGCGTGCGCGGGGCCGGGGTCGGACACGGCAAACCCCCTGGACGGAAGATCCATCAGGACAGGAGAACCGAGTCTATCCACGGCCTGTATGGCCCATGTGAAGAGCGGTGCGGTGGTCGCGCCGGACCGGAATCCGCGCGACCACCGCACCGCCGCACCAGGGCCTAGGCGCCCGGGTGCAGTCCGAGGCTGCCGGGCGTGGGGGCGCCCTGGACCTCGCCGAAGTACAGGGCGAAGGTCTGCTTCCAGCGCTCCACCTCGGCGCGGTCGGCCATGAACCGGGGGAAGCCGTCCACGTGCGCCTCGGGGTACTCCCACAGGGGCTTGAGGCCGGCCGGAGGAGTGACGTCGGCGCGCACCGACCATCCGTTGAAGGAGTTGTTCTGCCGCTCGGTCGACAGCTGCCAGTTCAGGAACAGCTTGGCGGCCAGCGGGTTCTTGGCCTGCTTGAGGATGCCCGTGCGCTGCCCCCAGCCCATGAACGGGTGCCCGTCGGCGACGACGAACCGCGCGGGCGACGACTCAGGGGCGACCAGCGAGCCCGCCGTGCCGATGCCGATCGCCTTCTGTCCGGCGAAGACGGCGTCGCCGGGGGAGTTGCTGCCGCGTGCGAACCGCACGTCCTGGGCGGCCAGGCGGGCCACCCAGTCCCAGCCGTACTGCCGGGCGTAGAGGCTGAAGAGGTAGAGAACGGCGTCGTCGTCGTGCGGGTACGACGAGGCGATCCTGCCCTTCCACTTCGGGTCGACCAGCTCCTGCGGGGTGCGCGGGGCGTCCTGCCCGACGGCTGCCGTGCCGTACAGGAAGCTGAAGGCGATCGCGCCGGTGGCCACCCACGCGCCCTGCGGATCCTTGAACTTGTCGTAGACCTTGGAGAACCCCGCGGGCTTGTAGTGCAGCAGCCGGCCCTGCTGCTTCCAGCGGTCGAAGTCCTGGAGCGTCTGCAGCTGCACGACGTCGGGGACCAGGGTGTCGGTCGCGAACTGGTTGTCGACGCGGACGTCGTGGTACTTGCTGTAGTCGACGATCAGTGTCAGGTCGATGTCCGGGAAACGGTCCCGGAAGGCGGCCTTGGTGCCGTCCTGCTGCGTGGGCGTGTCACCGCCGGCGTAGACGACGAGCTTTCCGCCGTCCGCCACGGCGGCCCGGTAGAGCTCGTCGAGCGACCGGGTCTCCTCACGGCCGCCGGAGCGCCCCGAGGCGCCGGGAGAAGCGACGGCCGGGACCGCCGAGGCGGCCACGCCGAGCGCGGCACCGAGGGCGAGGACATGTCGTCTGCTGGGCGAAGAGGGCATGCGAGAAGACCTCTCTGAGAGGGGGGTGGCGTCAAAGGCCCGGCGCGAGCCACGGGCGGTGATCAGTGTGCCGCCGCCCGCCCCGCCCGCGCGTCGTCCGTGCGGAGGGAGGCGGGCTCCGGGAGTTGGAAGACGCGTAAACCGAACGGTTGAACAGAGAACCTGTCGTCGGCAGCTCGCCGACCGCCGCTGAGGTGCGGAACTCCCGATCCAGGCGCACCATTTGAAGGGGGGCCGACCCGTCGCGGAGGTGTCGCCATGCCCATGCTGCTCATCAAGGGGTTCTACGAGGTCAAGGGCTCCCAACCGGACGGGGACACGGTGCATTTCACGGCCGACGACCCCGCGCAGTGGAGTCTGGTCGGCGGCGGACTGGGCCGCGCCGTCGAACACACCGCGGCGGGGCGTGCCTCGCTGCGGCTGGACGCGATCGACGCCCTGGAGACCCATTACGGCCCCAACCGTGTCCACCAGCCGTTGCAGTTCGCCCATGCCGCGCGGGACGAACTGCTCAGCTGGCTCGGCTTCACCGACGTCCAGCACGCGGACGAGAGCGTGACGGCCAGCACCCCGGAGCAGGTCCCCGGGTTCGTCCTCACCCGCGGCTCCGATGTCCACGGCCGGTGCATCGCCCTGGCCGGGCGCGGAACACCGCCCGGGGACAGTGGTCTGGAGATCGACGTCGACGCCGCCGTGCTGAGGACGACCCTCAACCACCACATGGTGACAACGGGGTTGGTGTACCCGACGTTCTACCGCAGCCTGTTCACCAGTCTGCGGGTGGAGCTGACCACCGCGGCCACGGAGGCCCGGGAGGCGGGACGGGGCCTGTGGCCCGGCGATGTCACCACGACCGGTGCGAAGATCACCGGCCTGTCCTCGCTGACGGACGAGGCCGTACTGCTCCCCAAGCTGTTCCGTCGGCTGGTGGACTACCTCAAACTGGACATGCCGCTGGCGTCCTTCCCGGCCTTCCTGGCCGGTGTCGGGGACCGATTCTCCATCCTGTCCACGGGTGAGCGGTGCGTGGGTCTGCACCGAGTCGTGGAGACCTCGAACGGCCAGACCGTACGGATGACCCATCCGTCCGAGGACCTGCTCTTCGAGGACTCCTGACCCCTGCCCATGTGAAGGCCCTGGCAGCCCCGGTGGGGCCTGCCAGGGCCTTTCAGGTCACCAGCTTGGCCTGGCGACGTTGCCGTAGGACCACGAGGAGCCTTTCGACATCTCGAAGTGCAGATGCGGCCCGGTGGAGTTGCCCGTGGTGCCCACCTTGCCGAGCTGCTGCCCGGCGTGGACCCGCTGGCCCGCCTTCACCTGGCGCTGCGAGAGATGGCAGTACGTGTAGATGTGACCGTTGTCCGCCGACAGGCCGATCCACTGGCCGTACGCCCCGCCCTGCCCGTTGGACCAGGCGATGGTGCCACCGCGTACGGCGACCACGGGGACGCCGGAGTCGGCGGCGAAGTCCTGCCCGGTGTGCCGGCCGACGCCGTCGGGCTTCCAGGCGTAGTTGCCGCGCTCGAAGAACTGGAAGGTGACCTTGTGCCCGGGCACGGGGGAGGCCACATGTCCCTTGCCGGCGGGCCGAGTCGAGGGGGACGCGCCCCCGCGTTCGACGGTGAAGTGGGCGAAGTGGCCGAGGGTGGTGAGGGAGGTGAGTCCGGGTTTGCCGTCGGCGTCGCTGCCTTTGAAGCCCTGGGCGAGTTGTTCGGCGCGGTAGGCGGCCCGGGTCTGTTCGCCGAAGAGGCCGGTGGCTCCGTCGGGGATCTTGCGGCCTCGTTTGATGAGGGCTTTCTGCACGGTGCGTACGTCCTCGTTCCGCTTGCCGAACTGGACGTTGGACAGAGCGACCATGGGGGACTCCTAGTACCAGTGGGGTGGCCGGTGCGGATCGGCCTGCTGGACGCGGGCGGCGAAGTTCGAGCCGGACCGGTTCACGTGGTACCGGTGGCGTACGTAGTTGACCGTCGCGCACATGCAGGCGACCACGTCATAGGGCGTGTCCGCGGTGCCCGCCTGGTGGTAGGTGGCGAACGTGGACGGGACGCACTGGGTGGCGCCGCGGGAGCAGTTGAGCGGGTGGCCGTCTGCGGCGGTACGGCCGTGCGCGTTGACGTCCGTGGTGTTCACCCGGAACTTCGGGTGGTTGTAGGCGGATTCGCGCCGGGCGATGGTGGTGAGCGCCTGGACACCGAACTGCGGGTCCATGCCCGTCAGTTCACAGGCCCTGCGCGCGTAGCGGCGCATCGCCGCCTCGCCCGAATCGTCGCCCGGATCGCGGAAGGTGACCCGGGCCAGGGCGAGCG
>Ga0075363_100000654_pt1 | contig 11513 bp, 9 predicted proteins | sample EndMetdeltDD1763_FD_71470 | JGI IMG/M metagenome (GOLD analysis project Ga0075363, IMG submission 71470) | Populus endosphere microbial communities from Tennessee, USA - Endosphere MetaG P. deltoides DD176-3 | ecosystem: Host-associated > Plants > Roots > Endosphere | place: USA: Tennessee...
GTCTATAACAAACGTGGTTCCGTCCGCCGACCAGTCGGCCGACTCAGCGACTCCCGGCTTGACCGAGAAGTCGGGTTGGAGCGACAGCAGGTTCTCGCACATGTTGGCCACGGCGGTCATCTCCGACGGTCCTCCCGCGAAGATGGGGTCGATCGAGGTCGGCTCGCCCGAGGGGAGGGCCCACACGACCGAGTCGACAGATTCGGTGCCGGGTGGCGTGCTGTTGACGAGCTTGCTCTCTGCCACGTTGGAGCCCGACGATTCGCTGCTGCACCCGGTGAGTGCCACGCCCGCGATCAAGGCGACGGCGCACAGGCGCACGGCTGTAGCTGGCATTGGGTGCCTCCCACGAGTTCACGGAGTGACGGCTCTCACAGACCGTCGGCAGTGGTGAGGAGGCTAGGTCATTAACAGGAACCCTGACAATAGGGTCGAACCATATTTTCTGCGGATTTCGCGGTAGTCCGGGTATCACAGCCGCCATATGGTCATCAACAATCACGCTTGGCAACGGTTTCCGCACCTTCGATGCGCGACGGCCAGGTCATGGTTCACGGCGGGCGCGCGGCACCTCATCCCTGATCAGGGCAACATGCAGGGAGGTCCGCACCTCTGCGTCGTCGAGGCGGGCGCCCAGGATCTGCTCGATCTTCGCGATCCGGTCGTAGAGCACCGGCCGCGAGATCTTGAGCGCTGCGGCGGCCGCCGACTTGCTGCCCCACTTCTCGACCAGCACGCGGGTGGTGGTCACCAGGTCGAAGCTCGCGTGAGGAGCGGCGTCGTGAAGTGGAGCCAGCTCCCGATCGGCGAAGGCGCTGACTCGCTCGTCATCGACGAGCAGCGTGAGCAGGCCGCGGAGGTGCACGTCCTCGAGGCGGTGCACACCGGCTGCCGACTGGCCCTCGGGCAGCGAGGACATCACGTGCATCGCCTCCCGCAAGGTCCGGTCGGCTCCCTGCAGCTGCGGGACCGGCGTGCCCGCCGACGCGGTGACCGAGGTGCGCTCGGCGACCTGGCCGACGAAGCGGTCGGTCAGGCGGATCGGGTCGGCCCGGGTCGCGATGGGGAGCAGGACGCGGACGTCGGTCTCGAACGCGGCGACCAGCGGTGTGACACGGACCAGCTCCGCCGCGCGCAGGCTCGCGGCCACGATCTCGTCCAGCTGCGTCGCGAGGCCGCTCCTGCCGTGACTGCCGGCAAGCGCCGGGCGGAGCGAGACGCCGACGTAGCCACCACTCTCGACCGGGATCCCGGCGAGGTCGACCCGACGCAGCGTCTCCGCGTCGCTCGGGTTGGACAGGAGCGCCACGACCAGCTCCTGGTGGAGGCGCCGGACGTGGCTGTCACGGTTGCGGTCGTGCAGGCGATGCATCGCCAGCGCCGCTGCCGCTCGTTCGGCGACGGCGACCAGGCGTTGTGGGGGCCGGGTCGCAGACCCGATGACGAGGCGGCCCCAGCCGCGTTCACGCCGTCCCAGCCGGGTCACCAACCAGCCGTTGCTCTCGTCCCAGGTGGTGCGACCCGCCAGGCGGACGTTGCGCGAGCGGCGTTCCCAGTCGTCGAGGAAGAGCGTCACGTCACCGGGGCCGGCGCGGTAGTCGAGGACGCGGTGTTGCCCGCTCTCCAGCACGACCGCGGCGCCCGAGAGCTGCTGGACGGCCCCGAGGATCTCGTCGGGTCCGGCCTCGGAGATGCCGAGCTCGGTGAAGGTGTCGTGCACGCGCTGTGCCTCACGCAGCTCGGTGAGCTGCTCGTCGACCAGCCGCTCGCCGATGGCCTGGGTGACCGCGGCGAAGCGGACCTCACGTCGCAGTGCGACGAGCGGGAGGCCGCGCGCGTCGCACGCATCCACGAGAGCCTGCGGCAGCGTGCTCCACCGACGGCCGAGCTCCACGAACAGCCCGGCGGCCTCGGTCTCGACCAGGCCCTGCGCGAACCCCGCCAACGCCTCGGGACTCTCGGCCATCGCGATGCCCGTGGTCAGGACGAGGTCGCCACCCCGGAGCAGCGGACCGATGTCGGCCAGCTCGGTGGGGTGGACCCAGCGGACGGGCCGGTCCAGGTGATCGACGCCGGCCAGCACGACCGGGTCGGCGCTGCGCACCATCGGCATCATCAGCACGTCGGCGACCGTCAGCACGAGCTCATCCTGACAGACTGACGGACATCGGCAAGGAATCCGACAGTTTGTCCGCAATGGTCGAGTGCCGTGGGGCGGACGATGGGGGACGACCAGAGGAGGGCCCCCATGACCATCACCACCCAGCAGCTCAGGACGATCCAGCACTGGGCCGGCGGCGCACCGTTCCCAGGCACCGGCGTCCGCACGGCCGACGTCACGAACCCGGCGACCGGGCAGACCACCGGTCGCGTGGCCCTCGCGTCCGCCGAGGACGCCGCGCACGTGATCGCGGCCGCCGACGACGCAGCGGCGCTGTGGGGGCGCACCTCCCTCGCGCGGCGTACCCAGGTCATGTTCGCGTTCCGCGAGCTGCTGAACGCGCGTCGCGAGGAGCTGGCGGCGATCATCACCGCCGAGCACGGCAAGGTCCTCTCCGACGCGCTCGGCGAGATCGCCCGCGGCCAGGAGGTGGTCGAGTTCGCGTGCGGCATCTCCCACCTCGTCAAGGGTGGCCACTCGGAGGGGGTGTCGACGGGTGTCGACGTGCACTCCAAGCGCGACCCGCTCGGCGTGGTCGGGATCATCTCGCCCTTCAACTTCCCCGCCATGGTCCCGATGTGGTTCTTCCCCATCGCCATCGCCGCGGGCAACGCGGTCGTGCTCAAGCCCAGCGAGAAGAACCCGTCGGCCGCCATCTGGCTGGCGCAGCTGTGGCAGGAGGCCGGCCTCCCCGACGGTGTCTTCAACGTCCTCCACGGTGACAAGGAGGCGGTCGACGCCCTGCTCGAGAGCCCGGTCGTCCAGGCGATCAGCTTCGTGGGGTCCACTCCGATCGCCGAGTACGTCTACGAGCAGGCGTCCAGGCGCGGGAAGCGGGTGCAGGCGCTCGGTGGGGCGAAGAACCACATGGTGGTGCTCCCCGATGCCGACCTGGATCTCGCCGCGGACTCCGCCGTCAATGCCGGCTACGGCAGCGCCGGCGAGCGGTGCATGGCCGTCAGCGTGCTGGTGGCCGTCGGCGGGGTCGGCGACGAGCTGGTCGCCCGGATCGCCGACCGCACCCGCACCCTGGTCATCGGTGACGGGGGCGGGGAGGCGACCGGCCGGGACGGGCGCGAGGCCGACATGGGACCGCTGGTCACCCGGGCGCACCGGGACCGCGTGGCGACGTTCATCGAGTCCGGCGAACGCGCCGGCGCCAAGGTGGTCGTCGACGGCCGAGAGGTGCGGGCGCGAGGGGCCGAGGACGGCTTCTGGCTGGGGCCGACCCTGTTCGACCACGTCGACCCGGACATGGAGATCTATCGCGAGGAGATCTTCGGCCCTGTCCTGTGCGTGGTCCGGGTCGAGACCTACGAGCAGGCCGTGTCGCTGCTCAACGCCAACCCGTACGGGAACGGCACCGCGGTGTTCACCAACGACGGCGGGGCGGCGCGACGCTTCGAGGCCGACGTGCACGTCGGCATGATCGGCGTCAACGTCCCGGTCCCGGTCCCGGTCGCCTACTACTCCTTCGGCGGCTGGAAGCGATCCCTCTTCGGCGACACCCACGCCCACGGGACCGAGGGCGTGCACTTCTTCACCCGGGGCAAGGTCGTGACCACCCGCTGGGTCGATCCGGCGAACCGTCCCCAGGGCGGACTCGAGCTGGGGTTCCCGCGCAATGTCTGAGCAGACCCTCGAGCGGCAGGTCATCCACAGCGACCTGGCCGACCCCGCCATCGACCCCGCCATCGACCCCGACCCTCGGCGTACCCACGACCTGGATCGTGCGCACGTCTTCCACTCCTGGTCCGCCCAGGCTGCGCTCGACCCGATGGTGGTCACCAAGGCGCAGGGTTCCCACATCTGGGACCAGGACGGCAACCGCCTGCTCGACTTCACCTCGCAGCTGGTCTTCACCAACCTCGGCCACCAGCACCCACGGGTGGTCGCCGCGATCCGCGAGCAGGCCGCGCACCTGTGCACGGTGGCACCGCAGCACGCCAACGCCGCCCGCTCCGAGGCCGCCCGTCTGATCGCGAGCCACACTCCCGGCGGGCTGGACAAGATCTTCTTCACCAACGGGGGAGCCGACGCCAACGAGCACGCCATCCGCATGGCCCGCCTGCACACCGGCCGGCAGAAGGTGCTCTCGGCGTACCGCTCCTACCACGGTGGCACCCACCTGGCCGTCAACGTCACCGGCGACCCTCGCCGCTGGCCCAACGACACCGGCTCCGCCGGCGCGGTGCACTTCTTCGGGCCGTTCCTCTACCGCAGCCACTTCCACGCCACCACGCCCGAGGAGGAGTGCGACCGAGCCCTGGCCCACCTCGCGCAGGTGATCGCCTTCGAGGGCCCCGGCACGATCGCGGCAGTCATCCTGGAGTCCATCCCAGGGACGGCGGGAATCATGGTGCCGCCTCCCGGCTACCTCTCCGGGGTGCGCGCCCTCTGTGACCGCCACGGCATCGTGATGATCGCCGACGAGGTGATGTCGGGCTTCGGCCGCGCCGGCCGCTGGTTCGCCACCGAGCTGGACGACGTCGTCCCGGACCTCCTCACCTTCGCCAAGGGCGTGAACTCCGGCTACGTCCCGCTGGGCGGCGTCGCCATCAGCGACGAGATCGCGGCCACCTTCGCCGAGCGCGTCTACCCGGGCGGCCTCACCTACTCCGGTCACCCCCTCGCCTGCGCCGCGGCGGTGGCGACGATCCGCACGATGGAGGACGACCGGATCGTCGAGCACGCCGCGGCTCTCGGTGACGAGGTGTTCCGGGACGGGCTGGAAGACCTCCGCGACAGGCACGCGTGGGTGGGAGAGATCCGGGGGCTGGGCGCCTTCTGGGCACTCGAGCTGGTGGTCGACCGCGACACCCGCGAACCCCTCGCACCGTACGGCTCGAGCAGTCCCCAGATGGGTGCGATCGTCGCAGCGTGCCGGCGGCGGGGGTTGCTGCCGTTCACGAACTTCAACAGGATCCACCTCGTGCCCCCGTTGACGACGTCCGCCGCCGAAGTGCGCGAGGCCATCGAGCTCCTTGACGAGGCGCTCTACGAGGTGGCGAGCGCCTCGTGATGGGCCCGTCGTGACGGTCGGCAACTGGCCCGATGGGTCCCTGGACGGCTCCGAGCTGATGCCGCTGTGGCTGGACAGCCCGGACCGTCCGGCCGCGCGGGACTCGCTGACCGGAGACGTGGAGGTCGACCTCCTCGTGGTCGGGGGCGGCTTCACCGGTTTGTGGACCGCGCTGCGTGCGGTCGAGCGCGACCCGGCCGCCACCGTGCTGCTGATCGAGGCGGACCGGATCGCTGAGCACGCCACCGGTCGCAACGGTGGGTTCTGCGAGGCCAGCCTGACCCACGGCGAGGCGAACGGGCTGGCCCGCTGGCCCGAGGAGTACGCCGAGCTGCACGAGCTCGGGCTGCGCAACCTCGACGAGATCGAGGCGACCATCGATCGCTACGGCATCGACTGTGCGTTCACACGTGGCGGTGTGCTGGCGGTCGCCACGCGGCCCCACGAGGTGGCCGAGCTCGAGCCGGAGCAGCCAGGGTTCCTGGACGCGGGTGCGGTGCGACAGCTGGTCAGGTCCCCGACCTACCTGGCGGGCCGGCACGTGCCCGACGAGTGCGGCCTGGTCGACCCGGCCCGTCTGGCCTGGGGGCTGGCCGAGGCCGGCGAGAGCCGCGGCGTACGGATCGCCGAGCACACCCGCCTCGAGTCGATGCGGGCCCGGCGGGACCACGTCGAGGCCGTGACGTCGGGCGGGGTCGTGCGAGCCCGCAACGTCGTGCTCGCCACCAACGCCTTCCCCAACCCGCTGCGCCGGCTGAGGTACCGGACAGTCCCGGTCTACGACTACGTCCTGGCCACCGAACCACTGACCGCGGAGCAGCTGGCCACGCTCGGCTGGGATCCAGCCATCGGTATCTCGGACTCCGGGAACCAGTTCCACTACTACCGGATCACCCCGGACCGGCGGATCCTCTGGGGCGGCTACGACGCGATCTACCACTACGGGAGATCCATCGAGGCGAGTCACTATGACCGTCGCGAGACCTTCGAGACGCTGGCCGCCAACTTCGCCGCGACGTTCCCCCAGCTGCGGGGGATCCGCTTCACCCACCGCTGGTCCGGGGTCATCGACACGTCCACCCGCTTCTGTGCCTTCTACGGCAAGGCGCAGCGCGGCCGGACCGTCTACGCGGCCGGTTTCACCGGCCTGGGGGTCGGCGCCTCCCGGTTCGCCGCCGACGTGATGCTCGACCTGCTCGAGGGTGTGGAGACCGAGCGCACCCGGCTGGCCATGGTGCGGGAGAAGCCGCTGCCCTTCCCTCCCGAGCCCCTGGCGTGGATCGGCATCCAGCTCACACGCAGGGCCCTGGCTCGTCAGGACCGGACCGGGCGGCGCAACCTGTGGCTGCGCACGCTCGACCGACTCGGCCTGGGCTTCGACTCATGAGCGAGCTGACGACCGCCGCATCCCGACTGGTGAGCTCGGACCTGCTTGCGGAGCAGGTGGAGCCGGTCGGGCTACCGACGCCACTGCGCATCGCCGAGAAGGTGTTCGGCGTCGAGCTGGACCGCGAGGTGGGCGTCTGGGAAGCCGGACCGGGGTCGGATGTCGACACCGAGATCGACGAGGTATTCCTCGTGTTGGCAGGGATCGGGGCCGTCAGCTTCGCGGACGGCAGCACGATCAACCTCCGGCGAGGCGTTCTGGTCCAGCTTCGCGCCGGCGACCGGACGACCTGGGTGATCACCGAGCGGCTCCGCAAGCTCTACATCGCCTGACGCAGTTCAGTTTCTGTTGACCACGACGAAGGACACCACATGAGGATCGGCGTTCCCAAGGAAGTCAAGAACCACGAGTATCGGGTGGCGATCACCCCGATCGGGGTGCATGAGCTGGTGGCTCATGGCCATGAGGTGGTGATCGAGCAGGGCGCCGGGGTCGGGTCCTTGGTCAGCGACGAGGAGTACGTCGCGGCGGGCGCGACGATCGTGGCCACCGCGGAGGAGGCGTGGGGCACCTCGGGTGGGGTGGACATGGTGCTCAAGGTCAAGGAGCCGGTCGCGGAGGAGTATCCGCGGATGCGGGAGGGGCTGGTGCTGTTCACCTACCTGCACCTGGCCGCGGACCGGCCGCTGACCGACGAGCTCCTGGCGCGCAGGGTGACCGGGATCGCGTACGAGACGGTGCAGCTGCCCAGCGGTGGGTTGCCGTTGCTGTACCCGATGTCGGAGGTCGCGGGATGTCTGGCGCCGCAGGTGGGTGCGTACTCGTTGATGAAGGCCCAGGGTGGCCGCGGAGTGCTGATGGGCGGGGTCGGTGGGGTGGCCAACGCCAAGGTGGTGATCATCGGCGCCGGCGTGTCGGGCCAGAACGCGGCGAACATCGCGCTCGGGATGGGTGCGGACGTGACGTTGTTGGACACCGACCTGGACAAGCTGCGGATGTCGTTTTGGCGTTACAACAACCGGGTGCACGGGTTGGCGTCGTCGCGGCTGGCGATCGAGCAGCAGGTGATGGAGGCCGACATGGTGATCGGGGCGGTGCTGATCCCGGGTGCGGCGGCCCCCAAGCTGGTCTCCAACGACCTGGTGGCGCGGATGAAGCCGGGGTCGGTGCTGGTCGACATCGCGATCGACCAGGGTGGCTGTTTCGAGGACTCGCATGCGACCACGCACGCGGACCCGACCTACCCGGTGCACGACTCGATCTTCTACTGCGTGGCCAACATGCCCGGGGCGGTGCCGAACACCTCGACGTACGCGTTGACCAACGCGACGCTCCCGTACGCGGTCGCGTTGGCGGACAAGGGGTGGGCCGACGCCTGCCGGGCCGACCCCAGCCTCGCGCTGGGGCTGAACACCCACGACGGCCGGCTCACCAACCAGCCGGTGGGGGAGGCGGTCGGGATCGAGGCGATCAGCCCGGACGAGGTGCTGGCGTAGACACGCTTCTCTGAGAGACGGCGGCGGCTCCGCATGGCGCCGGCGTCGCGCCACAGGCGTCTCCGACGGGCACCGGACTAGACTGAGCCATCATGGGACAACAGTGAGCAACCCCATCCGGCTGGCCATCGTCGATGACTACGCCGTGGTGATCGCCGGAGTTGCGTCGTTCCTCGAGGCCGAGCGCATCGACGTCGTCGAGACCGGGGCGACCCAGCCGGTCATCACTGATGTCGACATCGTCCTCTACGACACGTTCGCGCAGGTCGAGGGCACCGGCATCGACCTCGCTGACTTCGTCCGCGACAGCGGCGCGAAGGTGGTGGTCTACAGCTGGAACCTCGAGCCGAGACTGATCGACGAAGCGATCGCCGGCGGCGCCCGCGGCTACCTCTCCAAGGTGCTCACGGGGCCCGAGATCGTGGCTGCGCTCCAGCGGGTCATGCGCGGCGAGATCGTCATCCTCCCGGGCGACGGTGAGGCGAGCATCGGCGGGGCCGGCGACTGGCCCGGCCGCTCGGCGGGGCTGACCCCCCGCGAGGCCGAGATCATCGCGCTGATCACGCAGGGTCTCAGCAACCTGGAGATCGCCGCGCGCGCGTTCATCAGCATCAACTCCGTGAAGAGCCACATCCGTGGCGCCTACCGCAAGATCAACGTCACGCGACGCTCCCAAGCCGTGCTGTGGGGCGTGCAGAACGGCTTCCAGCCCGACACGCTGCGCACCGTCGACCCGGCGCTGCTGTTGCGGCGGCCTCGGCCGGTCGCCGGACCTCCCGCCTCTTGATACGCCCCTGACCGACCCCGATCCGGCCGCCCATCGTGTGGGTTGCGAGTAGCCTGCCTCCCTGATGGACAAGGGGGCAGTGGACAGCTGGGCTGTGCGTCTAGCGGCCGATCCCGGGGGCGTGCCAGGTGCGCGCCGATTCGTGGTCGAGGGCGCCAACGCCTGGGGCCTCGATCCACTGGTGGAAAGCGCCGAGCTCGTCGTCAGCGAGCTCGCCGGGAACGCTGCGCTGCACAGCGGTGCCCGGTTCATGTACGTGAGTCTCGCTGCGCTTCCTCGAGGCGGACTCCGGGTGGCGGTCGAGGACGACGGCGTGGTCGGCTCAGGAGCCGTGTTGCCGCGGCAGTCTGGGGACGGCGACCAGCCGGGAGACTGGCCGGGAGACTGGCCGGCAGACTGGCTGGGAGAGGCGACGACCGGTCGAGGCCTCGCCATCGTCTCGATCCTGGCCGACGACTGGGGCGTCGACGTCACCGCGCGCGGCAAGCGTGTCTGGGCCGACATCGTGGACCCGGAGGCCCACAACCACGTGCGACCGCCTTCGAGCGCGGACGGCCGGATCCAGGAGGAGGAGAACACGGGCAGCCGACTCCCGCCGGACTGGGTGCTGGTCCGACTGGCCGGGTGCCCGGTCGAGCTGAGCCTGCGGCAGGACCAACATCTCGACGAGCTGGTTCGCGAGCTGCAGCTGATGGTCGCGGAGGGAGGGACAACACACTCACGCGACATCGCATCGCAGATCAGCACGCTCCTTGCTTCTCCAACACATGCGCGACTGACAGGAAGACGCATCGCCGAGCAGGCCCGTGCCCAAGGACTCAGCATCGTGGACGTGGACATGGCCATGCCACGCGAGTTCAGCGCACTGGTCCAACAGCTCGACGCCGCCGTCGTCCGAGCCGATGAGCTCTGCCGACAGGATCAGCTGCTCGCCCTGGCGTCGCCATCCGAGCTGCGCGAGCTGCGCGCGTGGATGACCGACCAGATAGTCGCCCAGATAGAGCGCGGCGAGCCGCCCACTCCGTGGTCGAGCTGGCTGTCAGGGACCCGCGCCGGTCAGGGCAGGCACTGCGAATAACGCGGGCTGATGGTGAGCATCGGCACCTCGGGGTTCCCCGCCCGACGTGACGCATCGTCGTCGAGATCCCGGACGCGCGCACCGGCAGGCCCCGACGGGAACCGGTGGAGCAGGAACCCGAGCCACTCCGTGAAGGAGGACCCGGGCTCACACGAAGAAGGTGGTACGCCATCAGGGACTCGAACCCCGAACCCGCCCGATTCCTGCGGACGCGCCGGTGATCAGTGCCACTGGGTGAGCTGTCTGCGTGGTGGTTCCTTGGTTGTGGCAAACCATGTCGTTCGCTGTGCTGGGTCGCCGATGCTCGTTCCACCACTAGATGAGTGATTCCAAGCTCTCGCACGCTACGCGACGCTCAGCATCCGCGCTGGCGGCGTTGCCGACGCTCGAAAGACGTCCAGTCTGCCTACGCATCGGCGCCTTGCCAGCGCGGCGCTGAGCGCCGCTCGCTTGCACGATCCCTTGGAATCACTCATCTAGTGGTCCGCGTCCGGAAGGATGCATGCAACGAGGTCGCACAGGTGGTCAGGGACGGCGGGGTCTGCGGGTGCTCCCAACGCCATCAGCACCGTGAGCAGCATCCCGTGCGCGACCAGGTCCCGTGCCTGGGTGGCCGGCACTCCGGCGTCGAGCAGCAGGCTGTTGACGCGGCCCAGGCATTCTCGTGCCCGGGTGCGGATCATCGGGTTGTCCGCGGCGGCGAAGCCGTGGAGGAGCACGAGCGCCAGGTCGCGGTCGCGTAGCAGATCGCTGTAGAGGCTGCCGAGACGGCTGCGGTCGGCCTCACGCGACCCGTCGAACTCCGGGTCGCCGACGACTCGAGCAAAGCTGTCGTAGACCGTGGCGGCGGCCCGATCGTAGGTTGCCAGGAACAGCTCCTGCTTGGTGCCGAAGATCCTGATCACGTAGGGCTGGGAGACCTGGGCCTCGTGCGCGATGGCGTCGGTGGAGGTGCCGGCGAAGCCGGTGCGTGCGAAGGCGCGGGTGGCGGCCGCGAGGACGAGCTCTCGGCGCGCCTCCGCGGCCATCCGCGTTCGCGGTGAGGTGAAGCGGTTCGGCTTCTCCTCCCGAGTCGCCCTCATGTAGTTGCACCTTCTGTCTCGGCACCGGGAACCCTCGTGTGCGCGGGAGATCTGACGATGCGAATGGCAAGTCAGCCCGTGACTGGGTTCCGGTCAACGTGTGGGCGGCTTGCCGGGCGCGACCTCGGTCGTCAGTCGAGGCCCTGGAGAGTCTCTGCCAGTGCGTCTGGTCGCTCCAGGGCGATGAAGTGGCCTGCCCGCGGAACTTCGATGAACGTGGCGTTCGGGAGCAGCTGCCTGTTCGCCTCACGGTCGGAGCGGCGTGACCAGTCGTGCTCGCCGTAGATGACATCGATGGGTGCCGTCACGCTGGTGTAGAGCGAGCGCGCCGCGATGAGGCTGTCCAGGTTGCCGTACACCGCTCGCGCGACGGTCGGGTAGCCCTCACGACGGCCGACCTTGAGCAGTTCCTCGAGGTAGTCATCGCGCAGCGCGGTCTTGTCGCCGAGTCCGCCGCGGAGGATGGCGGCCATCACGGGTTTGGGCTCGACCGCAGCGAG
>Ga0075363_100000656_pt1 | contig 11503 bp, 10 predicted proteins | sample EndMetdeltDD1763_FD_71470 | JGI IMG/M metagenome (GOLD analysis project Ga0075363, IMG submission 71470) | Populus endosphere microbial communities from Tennessee, USA - Endosphere MetaG P. deltoides DD176-3 | ecosystem: Host-associated > Plants > Roots > Endosphere | place: USA: Tennessee...
TCACCGGTTCCTGGTTCGTTGAGCTACATCGCGGGCGTGTTCGCGGTCATGACTACTTTCGGCCTCCTGACGGTGCTCGGTCTGCACTTCTTGGCGGAGTTTGCTGACTTCAGAATCACGCCGGCACTGCGGTATTGGGGTCAGCTGCTTCTTGGCGTGGTGCTGATCGGTGTGGCCTACCTACCGTTGACCGCGCAATCCTCCGCACCCGGGTGGGCGATGGCGGCGCCGCGCCAACGTCCATGGCTGCTCGGATTCGTGGGAATTGCAGTCGGCCTGGGACAGGCTCCGACAACAATCCCGTATCTGACGGGCTTGGCCATGCTCTCCGCGTTGCATCCACGACCACCGATCTGGCCGTTCCTCCTCGCCGCCTACTGGGCGGTCGCGTTGTCGCCGCTGCTGATAATCCTGACTTTGTCGACCAGAACAACCGCGCGAGCGAAGCGCATACAGCGCCGGATCGTGCGCGTTCTCACGCGGTATGGCCCAATAACGGTGCGGACCATATTCCTTGTCGTCGGCGTCGGCCTAGTAGTCAATGCCCTCATGCACCACAGCGCGCTTTGGTGAGAAAGGCCAATTAGCCGGTGGAGCGGCGGCCCGGATCGGCGGGCTGCACCGTCTCGAGGAAGTCGGTGATCACCTCGGTGATGCGTCCCGGCGCCTCGAACATCGGAACATGACCGACGCCCTCGAGTCGGGTGACCTTCAGGTCGTCGCCGAGGTGGGTGGTGAAGTGGCGGCTGAATCTCGGGGAGGGAACGACGCGATCCTTTCCGCAGATCACCAGGTGGGCCGGGACGGCGTTTTCGGCGAGCTCCCGCAGGCCGGGCAGCAGGGTCGCCTTGACCAGGAGCTGCAGGTAGGCGGGGCAGTGACCGGCGTCGTCGATGATGGTGCTGAGTTCGCGCTCGCTGACCCCATCGGGTGACGCGCTGATCGCATAGGTGGCGAGCCGGCGGCTGAACGGCAGGTGCAGCACCCGCGGCCCGAGCAACCACGCGAGCACGAAGAGCGGCATGCCCAGGACAAACTTGGCGATGATCTCGAATTTGAACGGGCTCCATCGGGTCCACCCGCCCGCCGGGGCGATGCCCGTGACGCTGCGGGCCCGCCCGCGCCGCTCCAGTTCGAACGCCACCCAGCCGCCGAGCGAGTTGCCGACGATGTGCGCGGTATCCCAGCCCAGTTCGTCCATCTGGTGCTCGACGTGGTCGGCCAGCACGTGTGAGGACAGAAACCAGGTGCCGGCGCGAGGTCCGCCATTGTGGCCGGCCATCGTCGGGGCGAACACCTCGTAGCGGCCGGTGTCGGCCAATTGCTGGGCCACCGTCTCCCATACCGCCTGGGACAGCAGGAACGGGTGCAGCAGCAGGACAGGCTCTGCTGAGCCGTCTTGTGGGCCCAGGTGGATGGGGTCGCGAGTCGACATATTGCCGACATTACTAGGCGATACCGCCGGTACCGCACGCGACGAGCGACCAGCGTGCGAAACGGTTGGTGCACGCCGCGTGAAAAGATCGCAATCATCATGAGCACCGCTACCGGATCCCGCCGGATTTTTTCCGGCGTGCAGCCCACCTCTGATTCGCTTCACCTCGGCAACGCGCTGGGTGCCGTGGTCCAGTGGGTCGGGTTGCAGGACGACCATGACGCGTTCTTCTGCGTCGTCGACTTGCACGCGATCACCATCCCGCAGGACCCCGAGGCGCTGCGGCGCCGGACGTTGATCACCGCGGCGCAATACCTGGCGCTGGGCATCGATCCCGCGCGCGCCACCATCTTCGTGCAAAGCCACGTACCCGCCCACACCCAGCTGGCCTGGGTGCTGGGCTGCTTCACCGGATTCGGCCAGGCCTCCCGGATGACCCAGTTCAAGGACAAGTCGACGCGGCAGGGCAGCGAATCCACCACCGTCGGCCTGTTCACCTACCCGGTATTGCAGGCCGCCGACGTCCTGGCCTACGACACCGAGCTGGTGCCGGTGGGGGAGGACCAGCGCCAGCACCTGGAGCTGGCGCGCGACGTTGCACAGCGGTTCAACAGCCGGTTCCCGGACACGTTGGTGGTTCCCGACGTGCTCATCCCCAAAATCACCGCCAAGATCTACGACCTGCAAGACCCGACGTCGAAGATGAGCAAGTCGGCCTCCACCGATGCCGGGCTGATCAGCCTGCTCGACGATCCGGCCAAGTCCGCCAAGAAGATTCGCTCTGCGGTCACCGACAGCGAACGCGAGATCCGCTATGACCCGGACGCCAAGGCGGGCGTGTCCAACCTGTTGAGCATCCAGTCGGCGGTCACCGGGGTCGGCATCGACGCCCTGGTCGACGGCTACGCCGGACGGGGCTACGGCGACCTGAAGAAGGACACTGCTGAGGCCGTCGTCGAGTACGTCAGCCCGATCAAGGCGCGGGTCGACGAACTGACGGCGGATCTCGCCGAGCTGGAGGCCGTGCTGGCGGCCGGGGCGCAGCGCGCCAACGACGTGGCCAGCAAAACCGTGCAACGGGTCTACGATCGGCTGGGGTTCCTTCCGCAACGGGAATAGGTTGGCCATGGATCGGCTGCGGGCGCGGTATGCGTGGTTCGACCATGTGATACGGGCGTTCTTGCACTTCAGAAACCGCAACGGCAACCTCTTGGCAGCCGGCATCACCTACTACACACTGATCGCGCTATTTCCGTTGCTGATGGTCGGTTTCGCGCTCGGCGGCTTCGCCCTGTCGCGTCATCCGGAACGATTGAGCATGATCGACGAGCGCATCCGGTCCTGGGTGGCCCCCGAACTAGGCCAGCAGCTGGTCAAATTGGTGCACTCGGCGATCGCGGCGCGCACCTCCGTCGGTGTGATCGGGCTGGTCATCGCGGTCTGGATCGGCCAGACCTGGATGTATCGCATCCGCGAAGCGCTGGGCAGGATCTGGGACCACCCGCTCGATTCGGGGGGTTTCGTGCGCACCATTCTGGCGGATCTGGTTGCGGTGCTGGGGACGTTCGTGGTGATCCTGATCAGCATGGGTCTCTCGGTGCTCGGCCACCACAAGCCGATGGTGGCTGCGCTGAACTTAGTTGGCATACCTGAATTTTCGGTGTTCCACTGGTACTTTCGAGTCGTCTCTGTGGCGATATCGTTCCTGGTGTCCTGGTTGGTGTTCAGTTGGGTCATCGTGCGGTTGCCGCGCGAATCGGTGGGAGTCGTCACCTCGATGCGGGCCGGCTTGATTGCGGCCGCCGGGTTCGAGTCGTTCAAGCTGTTGGGGTCGCTCTACCTGAAATTCGTGCTGCGCAGCGCGGCCGGCGCCGCGTTCGGGTCGGTGCTCGGCTTGTTGGTGTTCGCCTACGTCACCTGGGTGCTGGTCCTGTTCAGCACCGCTTGGGCGGCAACGGCATCCGACGATCGGCTCACCCGGGACGTCGACCCGCCCGTCCCGGCGGTCGCGTCATGACCGAACCGGTCAAGCCGGGGATCCTCGATCGGTTGCGGGCCCGGTATGGGTGGTTCGACCATGTGATGCGGGCCTATAAGCGCTTCAGCAAGCGCAAGGGCACGTTCTTCGCGGCGGGGCTCACCTACTACACGATCTTTGCGTTATTTCCGTTGCTGATGGTCAGTTTCGCGGTCGCGGGCTATTTGTTGGCGCGCCGGCCGGAGCTGCTCAACACCATCGACAACCGCATCCGATCCGCGGTGTCCGGCGAACTGAGCCAGCAGCTGGTCAATTTGATCAATTCGGCGATCGACGCGCGCGCCTCGGTCGGGGTGATCGGTCTGGCCACCGCCGCCTGGGCGGGGCTGGGCTGGATGTGGCACCTGCGGGAAGCGCTGAGCGAGATGTGGGAACAGTCGGTCGATCCGGCGGGCTACTTCCGAACCAAACTCTCGGACCTGCTGGCCATGGTGGGGACGTTCGTGGTGCTCACCGTCACCGTCGCACTCAGCGCGCTGGGCCAGGCGACACCGATGGCCGCCGTGCTGAGATGGCTTCACATACCGGAATTTTCGGTGTTCAACTTGATCTTTCGGGTTGCTTCGATCTTGGTCTCGATGCTGGTCTCGTGGCTGCTGTTCACCTGGATCATCGCCCGGCTGCCGCGAGAGCCGGCCAGCCTGGTCACCTCGGTGCGGGCCGGATTGATGGCGGCCGTCGGTTTCGAGGTGTTTAAGCAATTGGGCTCGATCTACCTGCAAGCGGTGCTCCGAAGCCCGGCGGGCGCCACGTTCGGGCCGGTGTTGGGCCTGATGGTGTTCGGGTTCATTACCTGGTCGCTGCTGCTATTCGCGACCGCGTGGGCCGCGACCGCCTCGGATGATCCGCGCGCCACGCACGTCGAGCCCCCGGCGCCGGCGATCATCACGCCGCGGATACACGTGGACGAGGGTCTCAGCGCTCGCCAGACCTTGACCGCGCTGGCCATGGGAGCCATTGGCGCGCTGACGCTTTCGCGGTTCACCCGCCGGAAACGTCGTGAAAGATGACGTCGGCCACCCGTAAATCATGGTCCAGCACAACCAGATTGGCGTCATAGCCGGGTCGTAGTTCGCCGACGCCGTCCAGCCCGAGCGCCCGTGCGGGTGTCGCCGAGGTCATCTGGACCGCCGCGGCCAGCGCAGCATCGCGCTCCTCGCCGAACCCGGCGACCATCCGGAAGAGCCGATCCATGGTGGCGGTGCTGCCCGCGATCGTCGACGTTCCACGCACCCGCGCCACGCCGCCCTCGACGTCGACGGGCACCGAGCCGAGCCGGAACGCGCCGTCGCCGCAGCCGGCAGCGGCCGTCGCGTCGGTGACCACGGCGACCCGCTCGGGGCCGACGGCATCGATCACCGCGCGCACCACCGCGGGGTGCACGTGCACGCCGTCGGCGATGAGCTCGAGGGTCACCCGCGGGTCGGCCAGCAGCGCGAGCGCGGGGCCGGGCACCCGGTGGTCCAGCGGCGGCATCGCGTTGAACAGGTGGGTGGCGACGGTCGCGCCCAGGGCCAGCGCGTGCTGCGTCTGCTCGTAGGTTGCGTTCGTATGTCCCACCGCGACAACCACTCCTGCGTCGACAAAGCGCCGGATCGCCTCGTCGCTGCCGGGCAGCTCGGGTGCCAGTGTGACCATCCGAATGGTGCCGTTGGCGGCCTCAAGCACGGTCTCGATCTCGGCGGGATCGGGTTCGCGCATGCGCGTGTGGTCGTGTGCTCCGCAGCGTGCCGGGCTCAGCCACGGCCCCTCCAGGTGGATGCCGGCGACGCTGCCCAGTTGTGTCGCCTCGGCGAGCGCCCGCACGCCGGCGATCAGCTCCGCTGGCGCCGCGGTGACCAGACTGGCCAGCGTGGTGGTGGTGCCGTGCCGCAGGTGGAACTCGGCGGCGCTGGCGACGTCCCGCTGTTCGGTGTAGGAGGCACCGCCGCCGCCGTGCACGTGCATGTCGATAAAGCCCGGCACCACAACGGAATCCGGGAAGTCGAGATCGGCGGCCTGGGGCGGCGTACCGCTCCCGACGCTGACGATCCGCCGACCGGATATCTCCAGCCACCCGGGCCGGCACACCCGGTCGTCGATGACCATGGTGCCCGCACAGATCAGCGTCACGGGGCCTCCGTCAGCTCCTTGGGCCAGCGGCCGTCGTTCTCCCAGAAGTGCCGGATCTCCTCGAGCTGGCGGCCTTTGGTTTCCGGCGCAAACCGATACACCACGACGAACGCCAGAACCGCGAGACCCCCGAACACCGCGAAAACGCCTGCGCCGCCAAATAAATGCAACATCGTCAGGAAGAACCCGGCAATGGTCGCGTTGGCCGCAAGGTTGAAGGTAAGCATCACGCTGGATCCCGTCGACCGCAGGCGCGTCGGGAAGGCCTCGCCGGCGTATACCCACACCAGCGCGCCGAATCCGGCGCTGAAGCCGATGATGAACAGCAGCACACCCGCGAACCCGAAGACCAGCCCCCCTCCGCCGAAGCCTGCTGTGAACACCGCGATAAGCACGGCGTCGGCGGCGACCATCATCGCTATGCCGGACAACAAGATCGGACGCCGACCTACCCGGTCGACCAATGCCAGCGAGGTGCCCACCGCCGCCAGACCGGCGACCTGCACCAGTGCCGGAAGGGCCAGCAGCGCGAAGTTGCCCTTGAAACCCATGGCGTCAAAAAGTCGGGGGCTGTAGTAGATGATCGCGTTGATGCCGGTGATCTGGGCGAGAATGCCGAGCGCGATCACGAAACCGGTGGCCCGCAGATACGGCCGCCGCAGCATCTCGGACAGTCTGCCCTTGCCCTCGCTCAGGGTGCGGGTGATCTCGGCCAGCTCCTCGTCGACGCGGTCCTCGGGCTCCACTCGCCGCAGGGCCCCGCGGGCTTCGGCTGCCCGTCCCTTGAGCAGGTACCACCGGGCGGTATCGGGCAGGCGAATCATCAACGGCACCAATAACAGTGCGGGCACGGCGGCCAGCCCGAACATCCACCGCCAGCTGTGGGTACCGGCGAGCAGGTAACCGGTCAGATAGCCGATGATGAGGCCGCTGATCGTCGCGAATTGATAGGTAGCCACCAACGATCCACGCACAGCTGCCGGCGCCGATTCCGCGATGTAAACCGGTACCACCACCACGGAAACGCCGATCGTCACACCGATCAATAGTCGCGCTGTCAACAGCATTGGCAGTGACACCGAGATCGCATCCAGCAGTGCGAACACCGCGTAGCTGACGACGAGCAGCACCGTCGATTTCTTTCGCCCGATCGCATCGGCGAGCTTGCCGGCGCCGAGCGCCCCGACGATCTGGCCGAGCACCGCCATCGTTGTCAACAGTTCTTGTTGTCGTGTCGTCAGGCCGAATTCGTCGGTGACGAAAAGCTGTGCCCCGGCGATGATGGAGAGGTCATAGCCGTAGATGACCCCGACGCTGGCCGCGGTGAGCCCGACCCGGAGCCCCCGCCGCGACGACCCAGTCAGCTGACCGGTACCCGGGAGCTGAGCAACTCGACGACGCGGTCGGGGTCCTCGGGGGTGATGCACGGCTTCACCCGGGCACCGACGTCGAGGATCAGCAGCGTCTGCTTCCTGCCTCGGTGAATGTCCAGCGGGAACCAGTAGCGCGGGTCGGATGCCCCCCAGAAGCGGCCCTTGCCGGCGCTCCAGGTCATGGGCTGAGCGGTGACGCCGCGGATGTCGGCGTAGGCGATCCGCTTGTGGCCGGCCATCGGGAAGTAGTAGCGACGGATGGTGATCCCGTGCTCGTCGAGCGTCAGGCCGGCGTCCTCGTACAGGGGTGCAGTCATCCGAGAGATTCTAGTGTTCTCTAGTGCTTTCTAATGCTCGAGTCGGCGATTCATCGAGCGGGCGATCATCATCAACCCGAACACGATGATGGTGCCGATCACCGCCACACCCACGCGCACCGGCATCGCCTCGGCCGACGACATCATCCCCGCGGCCTGGCCGCCGTCCGCCTGCCGGTTGGGGGGAGCGTCTTGCCTGGTCGTCATCAGAGACGGGTCGGGCTCGATCAGCGACCCGACCTGGGTGCCCTGGGCGGTGCTGAACCCGTAGTCCAGCAGGCGCGCGGCCTGTTCCCACGGGGCGATCGGCTGCCGGGTGCCGTGCAACAGGACCGCCATCAGCCGCCGGCCATTGTGGTTGGCCGCGCCGACGAACGTCTGGCCGGCGTCGTCGGTGTAGCCGGTCTTGCCGCCCAGCGCGCCGGGGTAGTTGGTCAGCAGTTTGTTGTCGTTTTCCAGCTCGTAGCCCGGGTGGTCACCGTGGCCGGGGAAGTCGAAGGTACGGGTCGCGACGATGTTGGCAAACGCCGGGTTCTGCCAGGCGTAGCGGTAGAACAGGCCGATGTCGTAGGCCGAGGTGCTCATGCCGGGCCCGTCCAGTCCCGACGGCGTCGCCACCCGGGTGTCCCGGCCGCCGAGCTTGGCCGCCAGCACGTTGATCTTCTCCAGCGCGGTCTGCCAGGGGCCGAGCTGCATGGCCAGCGCGTGCGCGGCGTCGTTGCCGGAGTGCATCAGCAGGCCGTGCAGCAACTGGTTGATGGTGTAGGTGCCGCCGTCGTCGACGCCGACCTTGGTGCCCTCGGCGGCGGCGTCGTCGGCGGTTCCCACGACCGACTTGTTGAGGTTGAACGCGTTGATGCACGCCATCGCGACCAGGACCTTGATGATGCTGGCCGGGCGGTGCCGGCCGTGTGGATCGCGGGCGGCGATGACGGCGCCGCTGTCCAGGTCGGCCACCAGCCAGGCCTCGGCGGAGACGTCACCCGGAACCGGCGGGGTACCCGGCGCCGCGATGATGCCGCAGCCACTCAGCGCGGTGCCGCCGACCGGCGTCGAGGGGACCGCCAGCGGCAGCGGCGATTCACCCGCCGCGGGTACCTCCGACGAGTCGACCGCCGGCGGCGTGGTCACCTTGTACGGGCAATTGGCGGCCCCGTTGGCCTCCGGATTCGGGTCCGCTTTTGCGAGTGGCAGGCTCAGCGCCCCAGTTGGCCCGAAGGGTCCGGCGACCATGAAAACCGCTGCGGCCAGGCATGATGCGGTACGTCGTAAGAACATCGTGTGTGCAGACTAGGTGATTCGCGCCGCGTTCGCAGGTCGCCGCGCTGTGACTGGTGGGACGGAAGATACGAATTAGGTCTAGAGTTTTGTGGCTTCCAGGTCCACATGAGCGAGGGCCGGGAAGCTGATCGTGGACATCCACAGCTTGCCGGCGGCCTCGACCAGACCGGTGACGGCGCCGAAGTCCGCATGCGTGGTGCGCAGGCCGGCGACGACCGCACCGCTTTCGGCATCGAACGCGACCGCCCAGACCTCCGGCTTGATCTGCGGTTGCAGCCGATCGGGCAGCCGCCACACCAGCCGGCGCAGGATCGGCGCCCGGGGGAACAGCCATTCCAGCGCGGGGTTCATCTCGGTCACCATCGCGGTCCAAATCCGGCCGTCGGCCCCGGTGGACAGGTTGTCGGGCATTCCGGGCAGGTTCACCGCCAACGGCGTCACCGATCCGGCCCGAGGCCCGGTCAGCCAGTACTTCGACAGCCGGCGCGCCACGGTCTCGGCGAATACCAACGCCGACCCATCGGCGGTCGGCGTCAACCCGTTGGCGAAGTACAGGCCGTCGGCCAGTGTGGTGACGGTGCCGTCCGTGTCGAGCCGGAACAGGCCGCCCGTTCCGCGCGCTTCGACGATCGGGGCGGTGAAGTGCTCGAAATTGAAGTCGGACGTCGACTCGGTGAAATAGATTGTGCCGTCCGGTGTTTCGGTGACGTTTGAGCAGAATTTGAGCCGCCTGAAGTCGATCGATTCGACAAGCACGGTCAGCGCGCCGCTGTTCGGATCGAGGGCGAGCAGCCCACGATAGCTGTCGCAGATCAGGACCCGGCCATCGCGAGCGACGTGCAGACCGAGAGGTCGCCCGCCGGTGTCGGCCATAACTTCGGGCTCACCACCGTCGGTGGAAATCCGCACGATGCGACCGTCCTCCAGGCCGGTCCACAGTTGGCCGGCCGTGTCGACGACGACGTCCTCGGGCCCGTTCCCGGGGAGCGGGACGACGGTTATGGTCGGCGCCGCCATGTCCGGCAACGGGTCGACCGGCGGAGGCTGCCAGCGGACCGGGTTGATACGTGGTTTACGGGCCATGCCAAGGACTTTAGGGCGCTGGGATCTCCGAAAGCACACCGCGCACGATGGATTCGATGGCGTCGAACTCGTCCTGATCGCTGATCAGCGGCGGGGCCAGCTGGATGACGGAGTCGCCGCGGTCGTCGGTGCGGCAGTACAGCCCGGCCTCGAACAGCGCCGACCCGACGTAGCCCAGCAGGCGTGCGCGTTCGTCGTCGGTGAAGGTTTGCTTGGTCGCCTGGTCCTTGACCAACTCGATGCCGAAGAAGAATCCCTCGCCGCGGACGTCGCCGACGATCGGCAGGTCGTAGAGCTTCTCCAGCGTGGCGCGCAGCGCGGGGGAGCGCCGGCGGACCTGATCGTTGAGGCCCTCGCGCTCGAAGATGTCGAGGTTGGCCAGCCCGACGGCCGTCGACACCGGATGACCGCCGAACGTATAGCCGTGCCGGAACGTAGTCTTGCCGTCGTTGAACGGCTCGAACACCCGATCGCTGGCGATCATCGCGCCCAGCGGTGAGTACCCCGACGTCAGCCCCTTGGCGCAGGTGATCATGTCGGGCACGTAGCCGAAGTCGTCACAGGCGAACATCGAACCGATGCGGCCGAACGCGCAGATCACCTCGTCGGAGACCAGCAGCACGTCGTAGGTGTCGCAGATCTCGCGGACCCGTTCGAAATAGACCGGGGGCGGCGGGATGGAGCCGCCCGCGTTCTGCACCGGCTCTAGGAAGACCGCGGCGACGGTGTCCGGGCCCTCGAACTCGATCGCCTCGGCGATCCGGTCCGCGGCCCACCGCCCGAACGCCTTGATATCGGTGTCAAACGGTTCGGGCGCGCGGTAGAAGTTCGTGTTGGGCACCCGGAAGCCGCCCGGCGTCACCGGTTCGAACGGCGCCTTGTACGACGGGAGCCCGGTGATCGCCAGCGCGCCCTGGGTGGTGCCGTGATAGGCGACCGCGCGCGAAATGACCTTGTGCTTACCGGGTTTACCGGTGAGCTTGAAAAACTGCTTGGCCACCTTCCACGCGGTTTCGACGGCCTCGGTGCCGCCGGAGGTGAAGAACACCCGGTTCAGGTCGCCCGGGGCGAAGCGCGCGAGGCGCTCGGAGAGTTCGATCGCCGGCGGGGTGGCGTATCCCCACAGCGGGAAAAACGCCAGTGTGCCCGCCTGCCGGGCCGCGGCCTCCGCGAGCTCGGCACGGCCGTGACCGACCTGCACGGTGAACAGCCCGGACAGCGCGTCCAGGTAGCTCTTGCCACGGTCGTCGAAGATGGTGACGCCCTCGCCGCGGGTGATAACCGGTGGCGTGATGCCCGGGCCGTGCTTGGCGAAGTGCAGCCAGAGATTGCTAGTCATGGTGCTCGCGAGCGTAACGCTAGGTTCGATTGCCCGGCTCCTTACTCGCGCCGTGCCGGCGCTCGCCGTCGCCGGGCTAGGGTGGGCCTATGACCTCAACGCAGGTCAGCGAATTCGAGGCGCTGCGCCCCCATCTCATGTCGGTCGCCTACCGCGTGACCGGCACGGTGGCCGACGCCGAGGACATCGTCCAGGAAGCCTGGTTGCGCTGGGACAGACAGGATTCCAAGATTGCCGACCTGCGGGCCTGGCTGACCACGGTCGTGAGCCGGCTGGGCCTGGACCGGTTGCGCTCGGCGGCGCACCGGCGCGAGACCTACACCGGCCAGTGGCTGCCCGAACCCGTCGTCACCGCCTTCGGCTCCCCTCTTTCGGAAGCCGATCCGCTGTCCGCCGTGGTCGCCCGCGAGGACGCCCGGTTCGCGGCGATGGTGGTGCTGGAGCGCCTCAGCCCCGACCAGCGCGTCGCGTTCGTGCTGCACGACGGGTTCTCGGTGCCGTTCGCCGACGTGGCCGAGGTGCTGG
>Ga0075363_100000657_pt1 | contig 11502 bp, 12 predicted proteins | sample EndMetdeltDD1763_FD_71470 | JGI IMG/M metagenome (GOLD analysis project Ga0075363, IMG submission 71470) | Populus endosphere microbial communities from Tennessee, USA - Endosphere MetaG P. deltoides DD176-3 | ecosystem: Host-associated > Plants > Roots > Endosphere | place: USA: Tennessee...
GAAAGGCGGTAGGCCAGTCGGTAGACGCGGTCGGCGTGCTGGCGCACCAGCTCGTCCCAGGACGGCATCGTGGTGTGGTCACCCGTGGCGTCGAAGACGGCCGTGCCGGTCAGTTCGTCGGAAGGCTCAACCCATTCCCCGTCGGTGTACTGCTCGAGGTGAGCCATCGTCGACGGCGCAGACGGAGCGTTCTTGGTGGTGGTCGTCAGATCCTCCTGGTCACAGCCGTCACCCTGAAACGACGGCTCGATGTTCGCGGCAACATGAAACTCCCTGCGCTTATTCCCTGCGTCCCAGCGTCCGCCGTCGTCCATGCGACATACGCTCTCGAACCCTGGTGTGCTTGGCATATGAGCACACTGAACATTTCCTGAGAAAGAATTTCTACCCATTTTCGACCTGCGAAAACCAGGGGATTTCGACCGAAATCCGCAGTTCGGGGACGGGCGTGTCGCGGGCGCGCCCTCCGGGCGAGGTTCTACGCTGCGGGCATGGCAGGCATCGACGACGTCATCGGCGGCGGACCGCAGCAGAGTCGCGCCGAATCGATCGTCAAGCACGCCGAGCAGTCGATCTCGGAGGACGCGATCGTCGCCGCGGCCCGGGAGCGGGCGGTCGAACTCGGCGCGGGCGCGGTGACCCCCGCCGTCGGGGCACTGCTGTGCGTGTTCGCCAAGATGACCGGAGCCAAGGCGGTCGTCGAGGTCGGCACCGGAGCCGGGGTGAGCGGGCTGTGGCTGCTGTCGGGCATGCGCGAGGACGGTGTCCTCACCACGATCGACGTAGAGCCCGAACACCAGCGCATCGCCAAGCAGGCGTTCACCGAAGCCGGCGTCGGCCCTGGCCGCAGCAGGTTGATCAGCGGGCGGGCTCAGGAAGTGCTCACGCGCCTCGCCGACGAGTCGTACGACCTGGTGTTCATCGACGCCGATCCGGCCGATCAGCCGCACTTCGTGACCGAAGGCGTACGTCTCCTGCGATCCGGCGGCGCCATCGTGGTGCACCGCGCGGCGCTGGGCGGACGGGCCGGCGACGTCAATGCGAAAGATGCCGAGGTGGCCGCGGTCCGCGAGGCCGCGCGGTTGATCGCCGAGGATGAACGGCTCACGCCGGTGCTGATCCCGCTCGGCGACGGCTTGCTCGCCGCTGCACGCGACTGACTTTTCCAAGCACGCGCCCGCGCTCCTCGGCGCGATCTTTACGGAGTCTTGACAGTCCCTCCCCTTGACTACCGGCTGAACGCGCGTTTAGCGTACTAAACATGCGTTCAGCCTCCGAAGATCGAACGGCCATCGCACGGATCCGCGATGCCGCGATCGAGCAGTGGGGCCAGCACGGGTTCAACGTCGGGCTTCGCAGCGTCGCCGAGGCGGCTGGGGTGTCCGCCGCGTTGGTGATCCACCACTTCGGGTCCAAGGACGGCCTGCGCAGAGCCTGCGACGACCACATCGCAGAGATGGTCCGCGAGTCGAAAACAGAATCCATGCGCAGCGCCGATCCGGCCAATTGGCTTGCCCAGGTTGCCGAAATCGAGGATTACGCCCCGATGATGGCGTACCTGGTGCGCAGTATGCAGTCAGGCACCGACCTCGCAAAGTCGTTCTGGCAGCGCATGATCGACAACGCCGAGCAGTACATCGAGGAGGGCGTTGCGGCCGGCATCCTCAAGCCGAGCCGCGACCCAAAAGCCAGAGCCCGCTACATCAGCATGATCAACGGCGGAGGCTTCCTCCTCTACCTGCAGATGCACGAGACCCCCACCGATCTGCGAGCGGTGCTGCGGGATTACAGCGAGGAAATGATGCTGCCCGCCCTCGAAATGTTCACCAACGGCCTAATGGCCGACTCGACGATGTACGACGCATTTCTGGCCAATCAGGAACAAGGCATTCCGTTCAGCAATCCCAACGAAGGAGATTCCAATGACGGCACCGTCCCTGCAGAGGAATGATGCTGACGAGCGATCGCACCTGGCGGTCGATATCCGTGGGTTGTCAAAATCATTCGGACGGACCAAGGCGCTCGACGGCCTCGACCTGACGGTCGCACCGGGCAGCATCAGCGGATTCCTCGGACCCAACGGTGCGGGAAAGTCCACCACGATCCGCGTGCTACTCGGCCTGCTCCGCGCCGACGGCGGAACCGTTCGGCTACTCGGCGGCGACCCGTGGCACGATGCCGTCGGCCTGCACCGCCGAATCGCGTATGTCCCAGGTGACGTGACGCTGTGGCCCAACCTGACCGGCCTGCAGGCCATCGACTTCCTCGCAGGCCTACGTGGCAACGGAGTCGACGTCCGCAGGCGCGACCAGCTGATCGAACGATTCGAACTCGACCCGCACAAGAAGGCGCGTACCTACTCCAAGGGCAACCGTCAGAAGGTGGCGATCGTCGCGGCCTTCTCGACCAACGCCGAGCTCTACATTCTCGACGAGCCGACCTCCGGCCTGGACCCGTTGATGGAGAAGGCATTTCAGCAGTGCGTCGAAGAGGTCGCCGAGCGCGGCGCCGCAGTGCTGCTGTCCAGCCACATCCTCGCCGAGGTCGAGAAGTTGTGTGACAACGTGACGATCATCCGCGCGGGCCGCACGGTCAAGTCGGGCTCGCTCGACGAGCTGCGGCACCTGATGCGGACGACGGTCACCGTCCGCACCCGCACCGATGGTCAAGCGCTGCAACACAGTCCGTTCGTTCACGACTTCGGAATCAGCGACGGCCATTACACGTTCTCGGTCGACCGCAACGAGTTGGACCGCGCCATGGATCAACTCACCGAGCTGGGCATCATGGACCTGACCGTGACACCCGCGTCGCTCGAAGACATGTTCCTGCGCGAGTACCAGGGAGCCTCGAGATGAGCACCGCCCTTGCACCGCGTACCGCGGCAGCGGGGTTGTGGACCGGCACGCTCAGCCTGCTGAGGCTGGCGCTGCGCCGCGACCGGGTACGCCTCTCGATCTGGCTGGCGGCCCTGACGCTGATGATGGTGTACGCCCCGAACGCGATCAAGCTGGCCTATCCGGACGAGGCGCAGCGCCAGGCCCGGGTCAACCTGATGAAGACTCCGGCGGCGATCATCATGGGCGGCCCGATGTTCGGCGGCAACGAGACCGACCTCGGCGCGATGATGGCCAACGAGTTGATGCTCACGATGATCGTCGCGACGTCGATCCTCGCCATTCTCACTGTGATCCGGCATACCCGCGCCGAGGAGGAAAGCGGCGCAGCCGAACTGGTGCTGTCCTCTGTCGTGGGACGGTATGCCCGAACCACCGCCGCGCTGATTCTCGTCGGCGGGGTCAACGCCGTGCTGGCGGTGACGATGACGCTGGCAATGACCTCCACCGGCTTCGGACTCGTCGACTCCGCAGCGATGTGCCTCGGTATCACGGGTGTGGCCATGGTGTTCGGCGCGGTCGCCGCCGTCACCGCCCAGCTGTGGCGACAATCGCGCACCGCAACCGGGGCCGCGATGGCCACGCTTGCGCTGGCCGTCTTCGTCCGCGGGATCGGCGACGTCATCGACAACTCCGGCAGCGCATTGAGCTGGTTCTCACCGATCGCGTGGGCGCAGCAGATGCGGGCGTTCGTCGACGTGCGCTGGTGGCCGTTCGCTCTGCTCGTCGTGCTGACGCTCGGGATGATCACCTTGGCCGCCACCCTGGAGAGCAGGCGGCAATACGACGACGGCACGATCCCATCCACCGGTGAGCGCCCCAAAGCGCACTCCATCAGATCCGTGCTCGGTCTGCATCTGACGCTGCAACGCGGTCAGACGATCGGCTGGTCAGTGGGACTTTTCTTGGGCGGCTTGGCCTTTGGGTCGATGACGAAGTCACTGTTGGACGCCGCCAAAGAGAACGAACTCATTCAGCGCGTGCTGGTGGCGCAGGGCACCGACAGCGTCTACACGACGATGACGCAGTTTCTTGCCGCCGCGGCCACCGCGTACGTCGTCTCGGCGGTGCTGCGCGTGCACGGTGACGAGGAGAAGGGCCTCGGCGAGGCGGTGCTCGCCGGCGCTGTGTCACGATGGCGCTGGTTACTCACCGCGATCGCCTCGGCACTCATCGGGTCCGCCGTACTGATGTTCTTCGCAGGCCTGGGAAATGGCCTGGGCGCCGGCATCACTCTTGGCGAGCCAGGATTGATCGTGCGGCTGACGTTGGCAGGCCTGGCATTCGTGCCCGCGATGGCCGTGATCGCGGGCATCGCCGCCCTTGGTGTCGCGGTCCGACGCGGCTGGATCGGCTGGCTTGCAGTCGCATTCGTGGTCGTCTCGCTGTACCTCGGTGCGCTGTTGCGCTTGCCGGGCTGGTTGCTCGACCTGTCCCCCGTCGGCCAGACCACCGCACCGTCGGACTACCCGGTGTTGGCTTTGATCGTGATGATCGTCGTAGCCGCAGCACTGACAATCGCCGCCGGCACCATCTACCGCCGTCGCGACGCCCTGTGAGCCGCGGAAGATCATGAAAGTTGTTGCGCAGCTGTCAGCCTCCACACTGGGTGGCATCGTGTTCATGGGTGTGCTGCTGTTCGTACCCGCGGGCACATTCGACTACTGGCAGGCATGGGTTTTCATCGCCGCGTTCATCGTCAGCACCATGCTTCCGACCGTCTACCTGGCAGTGAAGTACCCCGATGCCCTGCAGCGACGCCTGAAGTCGGGCCCGTGGTCGGAAACCCGCCTCGCACAACGGCTTATCATGATCGCGCTCCCCGTCTGCGTGATCGCCGTCGGAGTGGTGAGTGCGCTCGACCACCGGTTCGGCTGGTCGTCGCCGTCGACGACGGTCGTGATCATCGGCAACGTGCTGGTCTTCACCGGAATCCTGCTGGCCGAGTTCGTGATCATTCAGAACAACTACGCAGCGGCGACCATCACCGTCGAAGCGGATCAGCCGCTGGTGTCCACTGGCATGTACGGCGTTGTGCGACACCCGATGTACGTCGGAGCGATGATCATGATGGTTGGCATGCCGCTCGCCCTCGGCTCCTATTGGGGACTGCTCACACTCATCCCCGGCACCCTGGTCTTCGTCGCGCGCATCACCGACGAGGAAAAGGCATTGCGTCAAGAGCTCCACGGCTACGTCGAGTACACCCAGAAGGTCCATTACCGCCTGGTGCCCGGTGTTTGGTGACGATTAGGCGGCAGTCAACCCCGCCAGCTGATTGGCCATCATTGCCTCGACGTCACTCGCCTTGAAAAAGACGACGTCGTTGAGCAATGGCGGTGCGTGTGATTCGTGGCGCGCGCCAGTCGGCGTGACGTACACCGCCTTGTGGCGCTGACCGTTCTCGTCGAACGTATGGACCCGCCACCCCGGCGCTTCCTTGGCATAGTTGCACGCCTCGCACTCGCCGAGGCCATTGCCTGCAGCGGTAGGGCCACCGCGCACGTGTGGGGTGGCGTGATCGGTATGCCGTATTGGTGCATCGCAGTACGGCGTGCGGCACGTGTCGTCCCTGAACGCGATGAATGTCGCGAGACCCTTTGGGAACAAGCGTGATCGGGACTCCATCGCCACCAATGCTCCCGAGTCGGGATGGCGATAGAGCCGGCGCAGCGTCGCTTTGGACTGCTCGTCAGCAATGGCGTCGCTCGCAAGCCGGCAGGCGATGGCCGCGGGCACCGGTCCGTATCCGGGAATGTGCGCCGTCGTGGTGCCGCCGCCCAGCAGGGTCTCATCGGTAATGACGAGGTTGACCGCGACGGGGACCGGGACATCGGCCGGCTGACCCGTGACGCGCTCGACAAGAGTGTCGGCCATGACCTGACCACGGCCGCGGTCGTCGAAGGTGGTGTCGGCTTCGCGCTTCAGAGCGGCGTAGACGGAGACCCCCTGAGCCATGGGCAATAGGGCGGTCACGTAGGTCATCGCGTCGGGCGCCGGCCGCACGGTCACGGTGCGTTCGGATCGGGCACGGACCGCCTTGTCCACGACAGCCTGGGGATCGAGTTCGTAGGCTATGGTCTTGGCTTTGGCCTCAATCCTCTTGTCGCCGAGGCCTTCCAACGTGGACAGGTCGCTGCACATCCTGGCGTCCAGTGTGCGGCGGTCCTCGACCGACAGGCACGCCGACTCGCGGACGATGAGCGTCGCGCGCCACTCGGATAGCGCACCGAACTCCAACGCGGCCAGGGTGAAAGGCATCTCGTGGACGAGTGCGCGAGCGAAGCCGAGGTGCCGCCCACCACGGTTGGGCGAATCATGGCGGGCCAGGGCGATCTCGGCCGCTAGGCCGCGGCCTCGTTTGGTGGCGGGCACGCCCTCGGCCGCCTCGCGAGCGCGGCGGGCCGTGTCGAGATCGGCGGTGACTCTGGCCTGTTCGGCAGCAGCGGCGGATTTCCAGCGTTCGAGCTCCGCGATGCGTTCGACCAGCGACGCCTCGTAGGCAATCGGGTCGAGAACCGCTGCTGATTCGAACATACTTTCGACTCTAGCCCGAACCTCCGACAAGTACGGGCCTCGCCGCCGCATAATGCGTAGATGGAGCTGCTGACCGGATTCGGGTTGGCCACCGCGGCGGGCCTCAACGCGTACATCCCGCTGCTCGCGCTCGGACTGCTGTCTCGGTTCACCGACCTCGTCACGCTGCCGCACGGGTGGACGTGGCTCGAGAACGGCTGGGTGATGGCGATCGTCGCCGTACTGCTGCTCGTCGAGATCATCGCCGACAAGGTCCCCGCGCTCGACAGCATCAACGACGCAATCCAAACGTTCATCCGCCCGACGGCCGGTGGCATCGTGTTCGGGTCAGGTACCGCCGCGCAGACCAACGCGGTCGCCGATCCGGGCGCCTTCGCGCAATCGGGTCAGTGGATCCCCGTCGTGATCGGTGTCGTTGTCGCACTGGTCGTATCGCTGACGAAGTCGGCAGTGCGCCCCGCCGCCAACGTCGCCACCGCGGGTGTGGCCGCGCCGGTGTTGAGCACGGTCGAGGACGGCATCAGCATCGGGCTGGTGTTCGTGGCCATCCTCGTCCCGGTGCTGGTTCTGGTGGCGCTCGTCGTGCTGGTGTCGGCGGGGTGGCGGCTGCTGCGACGACGACGTCGCGCGAAAACCGCGACGCGTGAGACCTAGATCCAGACGCCTTTTCCGACGGCGACGACACCGCCGGCGCTGATCGCGAAGCGTTCGCGGTCTCTCTCCAGATCCACACCGACCATCTCGCCGGGCCCCACCACGACGTTCTTGTCGAGGATCGCGTGGCGCACGACGGCACCTCGGCCGATTCGGGTGCCGGGCATGATCACACTGCCCTCCACGATCGCACCGTCGTCGACGACGACGTTGGATGACAACACCGAATTACGCACCGACGCAGCCGAAATGATGCTGCCCGCACCGACCACCGACTCCTGCGCCGAACCGCCGTTGACGAACTTGGCGGGCGCTAGGTTCGCCGACTCACCAAGGATCGGCCAACGCCGGTTGTACAGGTTGAACACCGGATGCACCGACACCAGATCCATGTGGGCGTCGTAGAACGCGTCGAGCGTTCCGACGTCGCGCCAGTAGCCGTGATCGCGCTCGGTGGAACCGGGTACCTCGTTGTCGTTGAAGTCGTACACCGCGGCCATACCGTCGTTCACAAGGCGCGGGATGATGTCGCCGCCCATGTCGTGGTCGGAGTGGTCCTCGTCGGCGTCGGCCTTGATCGCGTCGACGAGCACCTTGGTGCTGAAGATGTAGTTGCCCATCGACGCGAAGGTCTGCTCGGGGTCGTCGGGGGTTCCCGGCGGGTCGGCGGGCTTCTCGATGAACGCGCGGATGCGTCCCGACTCGTCGGCGTCGATGACACCGAATGCACTCGCTTCAGAGCGCGGCACCCGGATACCCGCGACCGTCACGCCCGCGCCGCTCTCGATGTGGAACTGGAGCATCTGCTCCGGGTCCATCCGGTAGATGTGGTCGGCACCGAACACGACCACGTAGTCGGGATCCTCGTCATAGATCAGGTTCAGCGACTGCAAAATCGCGTCGGCGGAACCGGTGTACCAACGCGGGCCGAGGCGCTGCTGCGCGGGCACCGGCGTGATGTACTCACCGGCAAGCCCCGAAAGCCGCCAGTTCTGCGAGATGTGACGGTCCAGCGAATGCGATTTGTATTGCGTCAGAACGCAGATCTTCAGATACCGCGCATTGACGAGATTCGACAGCACGAAGTCGATGAGCCGGTACGCGCCACCGAACGGGACGGCCGGCTTGGCCCGGTCGGCGGTCAATGGATAGAGCCGCTTGCCCTCGCCGCCCGCCAGGACGATACCCAGCACGTGTGGCAATTCCCGCATGATTCAAACCTAACTGCAGCCGCGGACGGCGGCTAGCCATTCGCACCTGTCTGTCAAGGATATTGACGCCTAGCCTGCTTACGAAACACAGCTGCGTTTACGAGTTACGGCCACTACCGTCGTCATCATGCGGGTGGCGATGATGACTCGGGAGTATCCGCCCGAGGTCTACGGCGGGGCAGGCGTGCACGTCACCGAGCTCGTCGCCCAGTTGCGCCACCTCTGCGAGGTCGACGTGCACTGCATGGGCGCACCGCGTGAGGGCGCGATCGTCGCGCAGCCCGACCCCGCGTTGCTGGGCGCCAACGCCGCGCTGTCGACGCTGTCGGCGGACCTCAACATGGTCAACACCTCGGGACATGCCAACGTGGTGCACTCGCACACCTGGTACGCCGGGATGGCGGGACACCTCGCTGCGCTGCTGTACGGCGTCCCGCACGTACTGACGGCGCACTCTCTCGAACCGATGCGGCCATGGAAGGCCGAACAGCTCGGCGGCGGGTACCGGGTGTCGTCGTGGGTCGAGAAGACCGCGGTGGAGGCGGCCGACGCGGTGATCGCCGTCAGCTCGGGCATGCGCGACGACGTGCTGCGCACCTATCCCGCGCTGGACCCGAACCGGGTGCACGTGGTGCGCAACGGGATCGACACCGAGGTCTGGTATCCGGCCGCGCCGGAGCCGGGTGAATCGGTGCTCGCCGAACTCGGCGTCGACATGACCCGGCCGATCGTCGCGTTCGTCGGACGGATCACCCGCCAGAAGGGCGTCCCGCACCTGATCGCGGCGGCGCACAAGTTCGCCCCCGACATCCAGCTGGTGCTGTGCGCCGGCGCACCCGACACCCCGGAAATCGCGGCGGAGGTCACCGAGGCCGTGCAGGAGCTGGCACGCAGCCGCACCGGCGTCTTCTGGGTGCGCGAAATGCTGCCGATTTCGAAGATCCGCGAAATTCTGTCCGCGGCAACAGTTTTCGTGTGCCCGTCGGTCTACGAGCCGCTCGGCATCGTGAACTTGGAGGCCATGGCCTGTGCTACGGCGGTGGTGGCGTCCGACGTCGGCGGAATCCCCGAGGTGGTGAACGACGGTCACACCGGTGTCCTGGTGCACTACGACGCCGACGACCGGACAGGTTACGAGTCGCGGTTGGCCGATGCCGTCAACGCGGTGGTGGCCGACCCGCAGCGCGCCGCACAATACGGTCAAGCGGGCAGGCAGCGCTGCATCGACGAGTTCTCGTGGGCGCACATCGCAGAACAGACCCTCGAGATCTATCGGAAGGTGACTTCCTAAGCGCGAATGCTCGTGGGCACGCGCCGACTAGCTGGTGACGCCCTTGAGTTCGTCGCCGAGCGCGGCCGCCTCATCGGGGGTCAGTTCGACGACCAAACGTCCGCCGCCCTCCAGCGGTACCCGCATCACGATGCCTCGCCCCTCCTTGGTTGCTTCCAGTGGACCGTCTCCGGTCCGGGGCTTCATCGCCGCCATCGAGTGCTCCCTCCACATGAGCCAGCCCGCGGGTGGGCCTAACGAATCCCCTCTATTGTTCCCTATCCGCGGCTTCGCGTGTGCAAAGACCCGGGGAAGACGATCTTGACGGGCCCCTGGCAGGTCACTGCAATGTCGCTGGCACCCAGCAGTCTGCGGTGTGATCGTCGACCATCCCGGTCGCCTGCATCAAGGCGTAGGCGGTCGTCGGCCCGACGAATCGGAACCCTCGCCGCTTCAATTCCTTCGCCATCGCCTTCGACTCGTCGGTGACCGCCGGGACATCTGACATGGCGGCCGGGCGCGGCCTCGGTGGCGGCGCGAACGACCACAACAACTCACCCAGGTCCACATCCAGATCGGCGACCGCACGGGCATTGGCGATGGTGGCCTCGATCTTCGCGCGGTTGCGCACGATGCCCGCGTCCTCCATCAGCCTCGCGATGTCCCGCTCGCCGTAGCGCGCGACGCGCTCGACGTCGAACTTGTGGAATGCGCGGCGGAAATTGTCCCGCTTGCGCAGGATGATCAGCCACGACAGCCCGCTCTGAAACGCCTCGAGCGTGACGCGCTCGAACAATGACTTGGAGTCGCGCAGCGGCCGACCCCACTCGGTGTCGTGGTAATCCCGATAGAGCACGAAATCGTCTGGCGACAAGCGCGATTCGTCGATCCAAGCACAGCGGACCCGCTCGTCCACGGTCACGATTCGACCTCTGCCTCCGACGATGGCAGCGCGTGCGCACCGCCCTCGATGTGGCGCACTTCAGTGTCGTCGTCTTCGATCCCGTATGCGGCGCGTACCGCGGCCAGCTGCCCGCGTACCAGGTCGAGTTCGGCACCCAGCCGGTCCAGCACCCAGTCCACCTCGCTGGTCTTGTAGCCACGCAGTGTCTGACTGAACTTGACGGCCTCGACGTCGGCGCCCGTGACGCCGGAGGCGGGCAGCACGGTGGCGGTCGTATCGCGCGGCAGTGGCGGCAACGACTCGCCGCGTCCGAACAGCACGCTGCCGAGCGCGAACAGCACGATGGCGATCAGAACCAGCACGACCAGATACAGCAGAACCAGGGTCACGCCCTCGATATTAGGCAGGCCGCAGGCTGTTCATCGGCGGCCGGTCGACGAGTGACACCTCCGAGGTGCGCGGCGTGAAATCGTCGCCGTCGGCGAAGAACTGCGTCAGGCCGACGCCGGAGTCCGGCACTCCGCAGCGCGAGAACAGGGTCGCGATGACCTGCCGGCTCATCGCGGCGAGCTCGGTCAGCGGGCGGTTGCGGTGCTCCCGAACCCCCAGGTTGACCTGCGCGATTGCATCCAACCCGAGGCGGTCGTACGTGTCGACCAGCAGGCCGATTTCCACGCCGTATCCGGGTGCGAACGGCACCGACGTCAGCAGTTCACGGGTGCCCGCGTATTCGCCGCCCAGAGGCTGCAGCAGGCAGGTCAGCTCGGGACGCAGCGCGGCGAGCAGCGGTCTGGCCACCAGCTCGGTGACCCGTCCCCCGCCGTTGGCGTCCTCACTGCCGCTGACCTTCAGCGGCCGCCGATAGAAGCCCTTGACCAGGTGCACACCCTCGGTCGTCAACAGCGGACCCAGGAGCTTGGGCACGAACATGGGGTCGGGGTCGATCAGGTCGGAGTCGACGAAGACGACGATGTCGCCGGTCGTGACGGCCAGCGACCGCCACAGCACCTCGCCCTTGCCGGGCTGCGG
>Ga0075363_100000658_pt1 | contig 11502 bp, 10 predicted proteins | sample EndMetdeltDD1763_FD_71470 | JGI IMG/M metagenome (GOLD analysis project Ga0075363, IMG submission 71470) | Populus endosphere microbial communities from Tennessee, USA - Endosphere MetaG P. deltoides DD176-3 | ecosystem: Host-associated > Plants > Roots > Endosphere | place: USA: Tennessee...
CGGCGGGCACTCAAATGCCGGACTCGCCTCGGCAGGTGGTTTGCAGCCTCGTGCCGTGGCTAGGTTTTCGCCCGTGGCGTGCGAGATCGCGGACTTCATCGAGCTGGTGCACCAGCTCGAGGACGTGACCCAGCACGACCGGGAGCGGTGGTCGGCGTTCGAGGTCGGACGTCACGGTTTCGGCTACCTCTGGCCACGCACCCGCACCGTCGGCCTCAAGCAGACGATCGCCGAGCAGCTCGCGCTGGTCGCCGAGCGCCCCGAGGTGTTCGAGGTGCAGTTCACCTCCGGCGCCTTCGGCTGGGTGGTCTGCCACCTCGACGGCATCGAGCGCGACGAGCTGGCGGAGCTCACCTTCGAGGCGTGGCGGCTGACCGCGCCGGCCGCCCTGGTCGAGGCACGGGCGGACCGGCTACCGAGGTGAGCCCGCCGAGGCTCGAGATCGAGTCCTCATCCGGCGGCCACGACCCGGCCGCCCTTGACCACGGTCCGTTGCCCGGGCACGAGCACCACGGCGGCAGCCACGTTGTCCGCCGGCACGACGACCAGGTCGGCGACCGCACCCGGCTCGACGCCGCGTCGGTCCCCGGTCAGCAGCGCCCGGCCCCCGACCGTCGCCGCCCGGAGGACCAGCGCGATGTCGTCGTCGCGTCGAAAGCCGCTGCGGTAGGCAACGTGCCGGGCGCGCTCGAGCAGGTCGCCGGTGCCGTAGGGGCCCCACAGGTCGCGGATGCCGTCGTGGCCGATCCCGGTCACCACTCCCGTCTCGGCCAGCAGCCGGAGCGGCGGCACCGGGAAGCTGTACGGCGCCGCCGTCACCACTCCGATCCCGGCCATCGCCAGCCGCTCGGCGAGCCGTCCCGCCGCCACCTCGTCGAGGCCGCCGAAGGCGTAGCAGTGGCTCGCGACGACCCGGCCCTGCAGCCCCATGGCCACCGTGAGCTCGGCGAGCAGCTCCAGCTCTCGGCGCCCCTCCTCCCCAGGGGTGTGCACATGCAGGTCGGCCGCGGCGTCGAAGCGCGCCGCCAGGCCGAGCACGACGTCGAGGTAGGCCGCAGCATCGCCCTCGGCGCCGGGGTCCAGCCCGCCGACCGCGACGGCGCCCGACTGCAGAGCCTCGTCGAGCAGCTCGGCCGTGCCGGGAAGGGACAGGAGGCCGTGCTGCGGAAAGGCGACCTGCTGGACGTCCACCCGGTGGCGCACCTCGGCCGCGAGCTCGGCGACGGCCAGCACTCCACGCAGCCCCACCTCGGGGTCGACGTCGGTGTGGGTGCGCAGCGTCGTCGTGCCGAACCCCGACATCGCGTCGACGAGGTCTCGCATCGCACGGGGATCGGGGAGGCCCAGCTCCCCACGGCGGCCGCGGTCGTGCTCGATACGCGAAGCCAGGTCGTCGCCGGCCAGGTGCGAGACCCAGGGGCGGCCGAACAGGGTCTTGTCGAGGTGGCAGTGTGCCTCGACAAGACCCGGCAGCACCAGGCAGCCCGTCGCGTCGACCGACTCGGCTGCCGCTGCGGTGCCCGGGGCCACGATGGCGTCGACCACCCCGTCGACGACCACGACGTCGCACGTCTCGGCGGCTCCCGCCAGTCGCCCTCCGGTCACGACGAGGTCGGCCACCTGAAGACGCTAGTGGTCACCAGCGGAATCCGCACACAGGACCGCCGCGCGGCATCATGAGACAGCAGGAAGCAGCACCCGGAAGGTGGTGCCCTCGCCCAGCTCGGACTCGACGTCGATGCTGCCGCGGTGCCGGTGCACCACCCGGTCCACCACGGTCAGGCCGAGCCCGGTGCCGGGGCGGGTGCGCGCCTCGACTCGCTCGGAGCGGAAGAACTCCTCGAACAGCCGGCCCTGCTCCTCCTCGGCGATGCCGATGCCCTCGTCGCAGATCGACAGCTCGACCCACGGCGTACCGCCCTCGACCACGCCCTGGACCCACACCGTCACCACGTCGCCGGGGTCGGAGTACTTGATCGCGTTGGAGATCAGGTTCCCGACCAGGTCGTCGAGCTCGCCCGGGTCGCCGCGGACCTGCATCGGGGTCGGCGGCAGCGTGAACTCCAGCTTCACGTCGCTGGCCGCCGCCTCCACCGAGACCAGCTCCACGACGCCCTGGGCCAGCGCGCCGAGGTCGACCTCGACCTCGTGCAGCGGCCGGTCGGGGTTGTTGACCTTCGACAGCGCCAGCAGGTCCTGGATCATCACCTGTATCCGGCCGGTGGCCCGCTCGATGGCACGCAGTGGCCGCTCATCGGGGTCGCCCGCCTCCACCTCGTCGAGGAGCAGCTCGAGGTTGCCCGTGATCGCGGCCACCGGGTTCTGCAGCTGGTGGGAGAGGGCGTCGATCAGCTGGCCGCGGTAGTGGGACCGGGCACGTTCACGAAGCATCCCGTGCTCGAACTCGTGCCGCTCGAGCAGCGTGATGATCGCGCGGCCCGCCTGCCGCGCATAGACCTCGAGGATCCGGCGCTGCTCGGTGTCGGGACGCAGCCCGTTGCGGGGTACGTCGACCGACAGGATGCCGCGCAGCTCGCCGGCGTCGTCCTCGAGCAGCGCGAGGAGCAGGTCGTGCGGGTGCCAGGCATCAGGCGCGTCGACCGGGGCGAACTCGGGGATGTAGGAGTAGTCGGCGAGCCCGCTCGTCTCGCGCTCGTGGGGGACGAACTTCAGCGGCCCCCAGTCCTCGGCCTGCTCGAGCTCGGCCATGACGGCCGTGATCGGCGGGTGCAGCGTCGACAGCTCCGCCCGGGCGTGGTCGTCGCCGCCGGCGATCGCGATGGTGTGCAGATGCCCCTCGTGGACGATGCTGATCGCGGCGAGCTCGAAGCCGGCGAGCTCGGTCACCCCCTCGGCGATGAACTGCAGCGCGGCGGCGTCGACGGCACCGGGCTCCACCCACTCAGCGGTCCCCATCAGGCAGATGTAACACAGGTGGCCGCTCCCTGGGCCCGTTTCGGACGGGTCCGCCGGGCCGGATCACGAGAATCGCCCCGGCCAGCAGGACCAGGGCGACGGCTCCGTCGAGCCAGTAGTGGTTGGCGGTGACCACCACCACGAGGATCGTGAGAGCGAAGTGCCCGGTCGCGACCCAGGCCAGCCAGCGCGGCCCGGTGCGGTGGATCACGTAGGCGATCAGGGCGGCCCAGCCGATGTGCAGGCTCGGCATCGCGGCGAACTGGTTGGCCATCGCGCCGCTCGTGCCGGCGTAGGCGTTGGGGCCGAAGGCCGTCATCGTGTCGACGAAGCCCCACTGCGGGAACATCCGCGGCGGGGCGAGCGGATAGAGGATGTGCACCACGAGCGCGGTCCCGGTCAGCGCGATCACCAGGTTGCGGGCCCAGACGTACTCTGCGCGCGGCCGGAACAGGTAGCCCCAGACGAGGAACGCGATCATCGCGGGGAAGTGCACCGAGAAGTAGTAGATGTTCGCCGCGTGCAGCAGCGTGTCCGACGGCACCAGGCCCTGCACGGTCGCCTCGTTCGGCAGGTGCATCAGCCGCTCGAGGTGGTGCACCTCCAGGGCATGCGTGTAGGCCGCGGCGTCCTCGCCGCGGGCCAGCAGCCGGCCCAACCGGTAGAGCTCGAAGAGGACGATGACCAGGCCGAGCTCGAGGAGCGCGCGGAAGACGACGGGCGCGACGGTCGTGACCGTGCGGCGCACGACCGCAGGTGCCTGGAGCGGGTGCAGCAGTGCCATTCGTCCTCCTCTGCCATGTTTCTATACAGAGCAAGCGTCCGGAGTCACCCGGGATTCCCCCGAGCCTCCCCTGAGCGGCCCCGGACGGGCTCACGGCGGTGTCGACCTGCACCACGCCTGCAAGTCATCGCGTGACATTGCGGAATTCCTCACGTCATCCCGCAGAATGCGCTCACAGAGAGCGAACCTCCGGAACCTTTCGCGCGTCAATGGTTGTGCGGAGGGAGTCTCCGGACGGAAAGGGTGCACGTGAAGAAGGTCCCTGCCCTCGTGGCAGCCGCCGTGTCGGCGGTTCTCGTCCTGACCGTGGGTGGGCAACCACCGTCGTTCGCGGCGACCGCGGCCGACGACGGGTCGTCGTTCGCCGTGCCGTCGAACCCACGGTCGACGGGGTCGTCGGCCGACAGATCCCCGTCCGACGGCACGTCCACCAACGTGCGCCAGCCGAGGGCGGAGAAGGGGAAGGGCGGCCGCTACCACGTGCCGACCGGCGCCTACTTCAACAATCCGCGCGGTGGCTGGAACTCGCGGCTCCGGATCGAGCGCCAGGTCCTGCACGCGATCAACAACACCCGCAAGGGCGCCGTCATCCGGATCGCGTTGTACTCCTTCGACCGCATCCCGGTCGCCCACGCGCTGATCGCCGCCAAGAGGCGCGGCGTCCACATCCAGATGCTCCTGAACGACCACCAGGACACCAAGGCGATGAAGATGGTGCGCGCCTACCTCGGCACCAACACCAAGAAGAAGGACTTCATCTACAAGTGCCACTCGGGCTGTCGCACCGACAACCGCAAGCGGCTGCTGCACTCGAAGTTCTACACGTTCACCAAGACCGGCGGCTCGCACTGGGCGCTGTTCTTCGGCTCGGCGAACATGACCATGAACGCCGCCCGGCACCAGTGGAACGACCTGTACCTCATGGACGGCGACAAGCCGCTGTTCTCGCAGTACGTCGCCCTCTTCGACGACATGAAGAAGGACTACGAGAAGGCGCAGCCGCCGTTCCAGCCGTTCTGCGGGATCCCGGCCAACGGCGTCTCCTGCGACGACTCGGTCGACTTCGGGACCACCGTGACCTTCCCCAAGCTGGTCGGGCCGAAGAACGACCCGATCGTCTCGATCCTCAACCGGGTGCAGTGCATCACGACCGCGGCCGACGGCAGGCGGGTCCGTACCAAGCTGGCCGTCAACATGCACACGATCCGCGGGCACCGCGGCAACTACCTGGCCGACGCCTACCGCCGGAAGTTCGCCGAGGGCTGCCAGGCGCGCTTCAGCTTCGGGCTGGTCGGCGCCATCACCAAGGGCCATCTCGGGGCCAAGACTCCCCGCGGCCGACTGCCGCTGCGCTCCACGGGCTTCGACTACCACCCCGAGAACAACGACGACGTCAAGAACAACCCGGACGACAAGCTGGACCTCACCCTGGACTACTACTCGCACCAGAAGTTCCTGGTCATCCAGGGCAACTACGCCGGCAACCCGAACGCCCAGCTGGTCTTCACCGGCTCGTCCAACTGGGGCGCGCTGGGCTCTGTGAACGACGAGATCCTGGTCGCCATCCAGGGCAAGAAGATCGCGCGGCAGTACCTGAGGCAGTTCAACTTCGAGTGGCGGCCGGGCAACTCGCGCAACGCCTACACGACGTCGTACCTCCACTTCCGGGTGCCCGTGGTCCACATGAACGCCGACGGTGAGAAGGTCGTGACCTACAAGACCGTCACCCGCAAGCACGTCACGGTCGATCCCAGCCTGGTCTACCGGCCAGGAGTGGACTACGGACCGTACTGGGAGGACGACTGAGCCGGTTGCCGAGGACACTCAGCCCGCGTTCCACGGGCGGAGCTTGTCCGGGTTGCGCACCGCCCAGATCCGGGTGATGCGGTCGTCCACGACGTCGAACGCCATGACGGTGACGGTCCGCCGGCCCTGTCGCGCCACCAGACCGGGCTGTCCGTTGACGGTGCGCTCCTCCAGCTCGATCAGGCCGGCGCCCGCGAATCCGACCAGCGCCTCGGCGATCGACTGTGCGCCGACCCGGGGCTCGAGGGCAGCACGCGCCTTCCCGCCGCCGTCGGCGACGGCCACGGCAGCGGGGTCGAGCACGCTGATCAGCGCGTCGATGTCCATGGCTTCCCAGGCCTGCTTGAACTCGCGGACGACCTCCGCGCGACGCGCCACCGGCGCGGTGACCGGTCGCGCGTCGCGCACGCGTCGACGGGCGGTGGACGCGAGCTGGCGACAGGCAGCCGGCGAACGGCCGACGATCTCGGCCACCTCGGCGAACGGGTAGCGGAAGACGTCGTGCAGCAGGAAGGTCACGCGCTCCGCGGGGGTCATCGAGTCGAGCACGACCAGGAACGCCATGTCGATCGACTCGTCGAGGGTGATCCGGTCGGCCGGGTCGACCGCCTCGCCCGGTCCTCCTGACCACTCCGTCCGGTCGGGCACCGGCTCGGGGATCCACTCGCCGACGTACCGCTCCCGGCGCGCCCGCGCCGAGCCCAGCTGGTCGAGGCAGATCCGGCTGGTGACCGTGGTCAGCCACGCCGCAGGCGCCACGATCGCCTCGCGGTCCTCGGGGGAGAGGGCATACCAGCGGATGAACGTCTCCTGGACGGCGTCCTCGGCGTCGGCGAGGGAGCCGAGCAGCCGGTAGGCGACGTTGATCAACCGCCTGCGGTGGCTCAGCACCGCGCTCACGACGGGGTCTCGCTCGGACTGGTCGGTCATGGGTCCTCGCTCTGGTGGCAGTGGGTCGGTCGCGTCTCGGGTCACCTGGTTGACGATGCGAGACCGCGAAATGTGACGTCGGCCTCCCGTGCTCACATCTTCCGTCGCCGCTCCGTCAGAGCTGCGTCCACCCACACCACGACGAAGGAGCACCTCCATGGACGCGCGACTCGACATCCTCTCGATGCCCTCGATCACCCGGAACGTCAAGCAGCTCTCGTCGGCCGGCCATCTCCCGGACTCCGTGCTGCCCACCTCGACCCAGGAGCTGTGCCGGCTGCGCGCCAGCCAGATCAACGGCTGCGGGTTCTGCACCGACATGCACATCAAGGAGGCCCTCGCCGCAGGAGAGGACCCGCAGAAGCTGCACCTGGTTGCGACCTGGCGTGAGGCGACCTGCTTCACCGAGGCCGAGCGCGCGGCGCTGGAGCTCACCGAGCAGGGCACCCGGCTCGCCGACGCGGGCCTGGGGGTCACCGACGAGGTCTGGCTCAACGCCAGCAAGCACTACGACGACGAGCAGCTCGCCGCCCTGATGTTCCTGGTCGCGACGATCAACGCGTTCAACCGGCTCAACGTGATCAACCGGCAGCCTGCCGGTGGATACGTGGTCGGGCAGTACGCCGGCTGACCAACGTCCTGCGAGGAGCCGCGCCCGATCACCGGGCGCGGCCCACCGGGCACCCCTACGATCAGCGCATGTGGCGACGGGTCGTGGGGGCGTCGGTCGCGCTGATGGTGCTGAGCATCGTCGGCTTCGTCGGCACCCTCGTGTGGCACGGCTTCGGTGGCGACTACGACAAGTACGGCCGGATCGACGTCCCCGGCTCCGGCACGGTGGCCCTGCCCCGCGGTGAGGTCGAGATCCACTACGCCGTCCGCCTGGCCACCAACGGGGGCGGCGGTGCGCTCACCGTGCCCGACCTCAGCTTCAGCATGGAGGCGCCCGACGGTGCGCGCGACCCCGGCGTGACCGAGGACATCGGCGGCACCGTGACCGTCAACAGCTCCTCCCATGTCCGCGTCTGGACGCTGCAGGTCAAGGACCCAGGCGACTACTCGGTCACGACCGACGGCGATGTCGGCGGCTTCATCGCGCCGCAGCTCACCTTCGGCAAGAAGTCGTCGGTGCCGGCCTGGCCGGCAGTCGTGTTCGCCGTCGTCTTCGCCGTCGCCCTCGGCCTGCTGCTGGTCGCCAGCTTCGCGGCCGCCCATGGTGGTGGTTCCGACCGCCGGCTCGCGGCCGGCCCCGGGCCGGTGCCCCCGGCCGGGCCTCCCTACGGATCACCGGCGGCGACGACCCTGAACACCAACACCCCCGAGCAGGAGCTGGCCCGGCTCGCCCAGCTCCAGCAGCTCACGGACCTGCACACGGCGGGGACCCTGTCCGACGCGGAGTACGCAGCCGCCAGGGCCCGGCTCGGATGAGGCAGGGGCTCAGCCGCTGCGCTCCCAGCCTCGCCGCGGGGTGTGGCTGCCCAGCTGTGCGTCGCGGCTGCGGTAGACGATGTAGGGACGGGTCAGGTAACCGACCGGTGCGCTGAACACGTGCACCAGTCGGGTGAAGGGCCAGAGGGCGAAGATGCCGAACGCGACCAGGGCGTGCAGCTGGAAGCCCAGTGGGGCGTCGGCCATCAGTGCGGCGTCGGGCTGGAACGCGAGGAACGAGCGGTACCAGACAGACACGCCCTCCCGGTAGTCGTACTCCCCACCGATCGTCAGGATGGAGCCGGCGACGGTGTTCCACATACCGAGGACGATCACCGTCGCGAGGAAGGCGTACATCACCTTGTCCATCGGGGTGGTCGCCGAGAACACCGGCCCCACCGTGCGCCGCCGATAGATCAGGATCGCCAGCCCGGCCAGGGTCATCAGACCAGCGGCCAGGCCGCCACCGACGGCGACGACGTGGTAGGTCGTCTCGGACACGCCCAGCGCGTCGGTCCACGACTCCGGCACCAGCAGCCCGATCACGTGCCCGCCCACGACGCCGAGCATCCCGAAGTGGAACAGCGGGCTGCCGATCCGGAGCAGCCGGTCCTCGTAGAGCTGGGAGGAGCGGGTGGTCCACCCGAACTTGTCGTAGCGGTAGCGCCAGAAGTGGCCGACCGCGAAGGTGGCCAGGCACAGGTAGGGCACGATCACCCAGAGGAAGGTGTCCATCAGCTGGCCCCTCGGGACGACGGCGACGGGAACGACGGCATCGGGAGCGGTGTCGGACCGTCCGGGTGCGCCGGTCCGGGGTCGAAGGCGGGGGTTTCGTACGGCGTCAGTCCGACCTCCTCCGCGGGCGGCCCCTCGGCGGCCAGCCGACGAACGGCGTCCATCTCGTCCCCCCGGAGCGGCGGCAGCGTGGCCGTGACCGCCTCGACGGCACCCGCCCAGCGAGACCCGGCCTCCGAGAGCGAGATCCGGAGCAGCTCGAGCCCGGCCCGGTGGTCGAGGATCAGCTGGCGGCCCTGCTCGTGATCGACGGTGGCGGCGTACTCCAGCACCACGCAGAGGTGGTCGGGGAGCTCGGTGTCGACGAGGTCGAAGCCCGACGCGAGGTAGGTCTGCTTGAACCGCAGCAGCGCCATCCCTCGCTTGCGGGTGTCGCCGTGGGCGAAGTAGGTGAGGAACAGGTTGTGGCGTCGACGGTTGTCGAAGGTGTCGACGTAGTCCTCCTCGAGCTCGGTCGGCCCCGCCTCCCGGAGGCGTACGACGCATGCCCGGAGCGCGGCGCCCACGCGCTCGGGCAGCCGGCCCGCTGCCTCCTCGATCAGGTCGAGGCGACCGAGCAGCTCGTCGTCGGGGTAGCCGAGGAGCAGCGAGGCCGCCTGCCAGGCCACGGTCAGCTGGGCGTCGGTGAGCGGGTCGGCCCGCCGGCTGGTCGCCGTACGACTCACGGGGTCTCCTCGTCCTCGGCCCGGGCCGGGAACAGCCCGCTCGGGCTGCCCTTGCCGTCCCAGTTGAGGAGGTTGACGCGCGACGCCTTGCCGGCCGGCGCGGCCAGGGTGTCGGAGGTCTGCCGGTCCTGGAGCATCTGGAAGTTCTCGACCGCGATCGGGGTCGGGACGCCGGAGCCCTCGCCGAAGAGGCCCTGCTGCCCACCGCCGTAGTCGGAGACCGAGCACTCGGTGGCCAGCTCCTCGAGCGAGTGCGCCTGCTCTGAGTGTGCGGGCGGGATGACGTAGCGCTCGTCGTACTTCGCGATCGCGAGGAGGCGGTACATGTCGTACATCTCCACCTCGGTCATCCCGACGGCCGCCGGGATCGAGGCGTCCGGCTCGCGACCCATGTTGATGTCACGCATGTAGGACCGCATCGCGGCCAGCTTCTTCAGCACCCGGTCGACCGGAGCCACCTCGCCGGCCGTGAACAGCTCGGCGAGGTACTCGATCGGGATCCGCAGCGCGTCGATAGCGGCGAACAGGTTGCCCTTGTCCTCGGCGTCGTAGCCGGTGTCCTTGACCACGTCGACGACCGGCGACAGCGGCGGGATGTACCAGACCATCGGCATCGTGCGGTACTCCGGGTGCAGCGGCAGCGCGACCTTGAACCGGTTGATCAGCGCGTAGATCGGCGACCGCTGTGCGGCGGTCACCCAGTCCCGCGGGATCCCGGCCTTCTCGGCTTCGCGCTGCACCTCCGGGTCGTGCGGGTCGAGGAAGACCTCGCGCTGGGCCTCGTAGAGCCCGTGCTCGTCGGTGGTGGTCGCGGCCGCCAGCACCTTGTCGGCGTCGTAGAGCATCAGGCCGATGTAACGGAGTCGGCCGACGCAGGTCTCGGAGCAGACCGTGGGGTGGCCCACCTCGATGCGCGGGAAGCAGAACGTGCACTTCTCCGCCTTGCCGGTGCGGTGGTTGAAGTAGACCTTCTTGTAGGGACATCCCGAGATGCACATCCGCCAGCCGCGGCAGCGGTCCTGGTCCACGAGCACGATGCCGTCCTCGGCACGCTTGTAGATCGCGCCGCTCGGGCACGACGCGGCGCACGACGGGTTGAGGCAGTGCTCGCAGATCCGGGGCAGGTAGAACATGAAGGTCTGCTCGAACTCGAACTTCACCTTGTCCGCGATCTTCTGCAGCATCGGGTCGTGCTCGAAGGTGGCCTTGGAGCCGCCCAGGTCGTCGTCCCAGTTGGACGACCAGGTGATCTTCATGTCCTTGCCGGTGAGCAGGGACTTCGGCCGGGCGACCGGAGTGTGCTCCTGCGCCGGCGCGTCGGTCAGCGTCGCGTAGTCGTAGGTCCAGGGCTCGTAGTAGTCCTGGATCTTCGGCATCTTGGGGTTGGAGAAGATCGTGAGCAGCTTGCGGAGCCGCCCGCCGCCCTTGAGGGCGAGCCGGCCGCGCTTGTTGAGCGTCCAGCCGCCCTTCCACTCCTCCTGGTCCTCGTAGCGTCGCGGGTAGCCCTGGCCGGGCCGGGTCTCGACGTTGTTGAACCAGACGTACTCCGTGCCGGTCCGGTTGGTCCACGCCTGCTTGCAGGTGACCGAGCAGGTGTGGCAGCCGATGCACTTGTCGAGGTTCATCACCATCGCCATCTGCGCCATGACCTTCATAGGCGGATCGCTCCTTCACCGTTGGTCGAGGAAGGCCGCCTCGCGGCCTGTCTCGAGACCTCGCAAGCCGTGGCTGGCATCGGCCCGCGAAGGGTCGCGCGGGTGCCTCCGCTGCGGAGGTCTCGAGACGGTCGCTGCGCGACCTCCTCGACCACCGAGACGACCGACATCAGTAGGTCACCTCCTGGTTGCGCTTGCGGATCACGGTGACCTCGTCGCGCTGGTTGCCCGTCGGCCCGAGGTAGTTGAAGGCGAAGGAGAGCTGGGCGTAGCCGCCGATCACGTGGCTGGGCTTGACCAGGATCCGGGTCAGTGAGTTGTGGATGCCGCCCCGCTTGCCCGAGGTCTCCGCGATCGGTACGTCGATCAGCCGATCCTGGGCGTGGTGCATGTAGACCGTCCCCTCGGGCATGCGGTGGGAGACGATCGCCCGCGCCACCACGACGCCGTTGCGGTTGACCGCCTCGATCCAGTCGTTGTCCTCGACCCCGACCTTGGCGGCGTCCTTGTCGCTCATCCAGAT
>Ga0075363_100000659_pt1 | contig 11500 bp, 15 predicted proteins | sample EndMetdeltDD1763_FD_71470 | JGI IMG/M metagenome (GOLD analysis project Ga0075363, IMG submission 71470) | Populus endosphere microbial communities from Tennessee, USA - Endosphere MetaG P. deltoides DD176-3 | ecosystem: Host-associated > Plants > Roots > Endosphere | place: USA: Tennessee...
ACTAAACCTGTTCTGGCTACGCTCGGTGGACCACTAGCAGCTCTCTTTAAACCACCCGACCTGCTGCCATCGATTCGATACTGCGGCCAAGCTACCGACGAAAGCTCCTGCATGCTTTGTCCATCCGCGTCAACCAAGCACCCAGGCCGCTACCACCGTTGTTTCTGTGATCACTCCTTTCTGCCGATTCCATTGTTGCACCGCGCTTTGACAGCGTTGATGTGATCGTGTTGCAGCTGCTGAAGCTCCACCGAGTGCCCCTGGCTATTCTAAGACTCTTTTCGATCTGCCATAGCCGATCAATCGATTCCTCTAATGTCTCACCATCAGCGTCCATCAAAGACGCCCGCGATTGAAACTCGACGCCTCTCTTGTTGCCCCCTGGTTGTCGCTTCAGTTACCTGCATAAGGACAGTGTGCAGCCTGCCACTTTTTGGCTGTTTTCACGCTGTCGTGGGCATCCCTTTCTGAACCAATTTTCCCACGTATTGCCGAGAGAAACCGAGCACTTTTGCCAGCTTTGAATGAGAAAAATTCACATGAGTTATGCGCTAGTCAACGGACGGTTTTGGTACGCTTTGTGAGGATACAAAATTAGGACATTTTCAGGGCATTTTTCAGAGGCAACGCAACTAGTTGAAAATTTACATTTGCATGAGGAAAAGGTGGTCGTCACCAGCGCCCCATGCTCCAGTGGTTAAAAAAAGACTTCCTGCTAGGGGTGTATGAATCATGCATTCAAACTACGAATGAAAAGACCCGAATTAATCAACCACCCTATAACGCTTTGCTGGAACACTTGCATTGTATTCTGCAACGGCTGAGGGGTCATCCAGGTTGGCCCTCCATCGCTTAGCCATCCGGTACGATATCCCGATAGGAAATCAGCCTTTCTTTGAGCGTCTGAGCCATGACAAGAGGCCAGGGGCCGCTAAATATTTTGGTTGAGGCCAGATACTTAAAAAGAACGGCCTCTCTAAGCGCCGATACCAGCCTGCCTTACAAGTAGACTTCCTACCCCTCTACCCCAACTTCTTATTTGAGTAGAAAACATCCTTATTTGATAAACTACTGATTACAAAGGACCTCTTATTTAAGTAGAAAACGTCCTAACACCCAACCGCATGCGTAGAACGCCCCTCCGGCACACCAATAGAAAGCTCCCGTGTACGAGCACTACACTTCTCGTTAATGACCTTAATCAAATTTCTAGCATCTTCTTCCAGCTTATCTAGAATCGGTGCATCCTCATCCACATCACACGACTTCACGAACGAATACAGGCTATTGATGTGCTGGTAGAGAGCGGAACGATTCAGCGATTCGATGGTTAAGGTTGACAACTTGTCAGCTTGATCCAATCGGATCTGTTTTCGAAGCTGACTTACTGACCAGTTGTTCTCTTCTGCTTCCCGCAACCAAATACATGCCGTTTTAACGTCGTGATGGTCAACAAGATCGCTTCACGGTAATACTTGAAGCTCAAGTCGAATGTGCACAACCCAGCCGGGATCGTGCGGCATACGTCCATTGAATCGCAGCAGTTTTGCTACCCCTGTTCGCGAACATGCTCAGGGTGAGATTGCCTTCGGCAAGTCATTAGCCGGCGTAAAAAATGATGCTGCGTTTAATCGTTGAGCATCTGACCATTGGAATGGATTAAGCATGACGGCAACTAACAATTTGATCGGTGCTGGATTCATATAATTGGCTTCAGCTTCATTGTTACAAATTCTTAACCAAGAAGTGATTCCCAATCACCATATTCTTTGCTTTTGTTTGAAAACTAATCTGTCCCCTACCAAACTAGCTCTCTCAACATATCACACATGGCTGTATCGTATAAACAGACCTACTCAGAGGAGAATAAAATGCAGAATCACCTACAAAGAACTCTCTTCGCATCAATCGCGATTGTCGTTCTAATGTACACTTTCCTACCTATCGCAGAAGCGCAAGTCGTCAATACTGATAAAGCAATTTATGCGCTACGCCATCCCTGGTCAGACCTGCGTCTGATAGCTGCACATCGTGGGGTATGGGGAACGCGTAATGCATATCGACATGCTCCTGAAAATTCAATTTTGGCAGTACAAGAGGCTACAGAGACTTTCATCGAGATGGTTGAAGCGGACCTGAAGGAAACAAAAGACAGCACTGTGATCCTAATGCATGATAAGAATCTGGGATGAACAACTGACATTTCCGTCGATTGCACAAACATTACCGGTAGCGGTAAGGGCTGCTTCAACAATAAGCCATTCGATCCCTACACCAAAGAAGGCTGGAATCCGCCGGTAGAATCAATCTCTTGGGACACGTTAAAAAATTCAATACCAGGTTGAGATACCAGGACCTTTTTGTAGATCCAGAAGATGCCCCGCCAACCCTTGATCAATTGCTGCAGGCACTATCTACTAGCAAGCCAATTGCGTTGCTTCTTGATATCAAAGATGCGAAGACGACCAAAGACGCTTGGCGAATTGTCAATAAGTACAAAAATTCCTATGGAACGCCAGCCTACAAGTGGGTTATTTTCAAGTGCAAATATTTATCCGACCCCAGGATCACTCGAAACCGATCTGGGACTTGTCTATTGTGATGAGACCGGTTGCCACCAAACATTGGATTACTCTCATTTCCTTTTTATTTCGGTGTTCTCCTCAAATCTGATCACTAAAATAATTGTATAGATACTTACAACAGTTACAAAAATAAGTCCTATACAGTGACCGCAGAGGTCAATCTGAAGGACGTCAATGGACGCAATACAGATGTATATAATGCAATCAACAACAAGGGTACAGCAGCGATGATCTTTCATGCGATACCAGATGCAATCAAAATAGATGCACCTTCAGTGGAAGGCTATTATTTCAAAAACACCGGTGAAGGCACCTATCAACTGAAAGATTTACTACAGCCTTCTGTACGAGGCCAGCCAGATGAAACTCAAGACCGTCGCTGGGATCTAAACTTTATTCTTGGATTCAACTTTAGATCAATCACTATAGACAATCCGGCTGGCGTTTGGCATGAATTGGATAACCGTCATGAGCGCAATACGAGTCGCATTATTGATTTCTAGTCGGCTTTTTCCTTCATTTTGCATAAAAGCTTTTAGGTTGTAATTATTTTCATGGAGTTAATCCACTGAGCGCTCATGCTCTTAGTGATACTCAGGGGCAGACCAACTAAAGCGTGCTCTCAATACCTAATAATACCTAGTCAACATAGTAATAGGACAACCTCATGTGCGAGCAGAGCTGCGCTCTGTTTAATAGCCTTGATCAGATTTCTAACATCCTCTTCCAGTCTATCCAAAATGCAGCATCCTTATCCATGACACACATTTCATGAGTGAGTATAAGTTGTTGACAGGTGGATAGAGAGTAAGGTGAGTCAGGCCTCCAATGATTAAGGCTATCGATTTATCGGTATAAACCAATTGGATCTGCTTCCGAAGCTGGCTTACCGGCCAGTTGTTCTCTCCGGCCTCTTGCAACCAACTTAATGCAGCATCGACGTTGTGATTGGTCCAGGCAATCACTTTTAGGCCTCTTGAGTTTAGCATTGCTCTCGGGCAGAAGTTTGCAATTCTTGTTAATCTTCTCCTAAATCTTCATTTTTTCTTTGGGTTGGTAGAACCGAAGAACAACGTTGCTCAGCGTCTCTTGAACCCTATCCGTCACGCTGAATCTCCACCCACTCACAAGGTGGCAGCATATGTCCGTTAACTTCTTGGTGCAGCTCTGACCGAATAGCAGCGGTTTCCAGGCCCACCAGTCTGTGCGTGAGCCGATCAGGCAACACATCGAGCATTGTCCGGATCTTGCCGTGCAGTTTGCTGAATTCCACTTCCACTTCTGAAATCAGAACCAACTCCTTTTTGAGTCGTTCAACCTCTGGGTTGGTCGCTTCAACCCGGCGGAGCTACTCGAAGACAGCTAGCCATTCCTCGCGACAGGCTTTAGCTCGCTTCATATCCCTGCTTCTTCGCGTCTCTTCGTAGTCGAGAGCCAATAGAACTTCAATCGCTTGGAGCCGCTTGATCCCAGCGGACATCCCAATGTGCTTTTCAACCTCGGCACGTGATGGATCAGTCTGGTTTTCTACAGGCTTCGGCTGATTCGGTGTGCACAAGGTTTTGTAAAGCTTGTGCGACGGTGGTTACTCTTGCTGACGCCGTTGCGCGAATGCTCGTTCGCTCGGAAGACAAGCATTGCTTCTGGGTCGTCGAGCGGAGCGCCTTTAGTCTTCCAGCGACGGATGGTCGAGCGGGCCACTCCATAGAGTGATGCATATTCAGATGTAGAGGACCGATATTTTGTCACCCCTGTTGCACGATATCAAAGCGCGTATGAGAGGCGCGCACGAGGTATTTTGAAAAAGCTATACTTAAAAATCCTGCCCCGGGGCAAACCGGAAGGAGGGGTACCCTCTCAAGTAGACTTCCTACCCCTCGGCTCATAGATATAGTCCACCAAGGTCCCCACCTAAAGACGTTGATCTCAAGGTACTTACAAATGAAGACTCCAAATTGGTCCCCGCCCGTATTCTTATTTGAGTAGGAAACGTCCTTATTCGATAAGTCGCTGATTACGAGGGACTTCTTATTTAAGTAGAAAACGTCCTAACGCTTAGCTCAAATGCACGACCCGCCTTGCTACTCGTTTAAAGAGCGACCTTTGTTGTAGTAGCACGAACCTATCACCGAGATTCGCCGGAGCACAGCCGAGGTTCACATAGAGAAGCAAAAAGAGCTTGCATGTCATCATGACATGTCTTATTAAATTGAGAAGACAAATCATCTTGACAAGGAGGTTATATGATGAATCAATCTATTCCGAGAAAAGTACTCATCGTTGGTATTACTTTACTATTGGCGGCTGGCGAGTCTAGGGCGGCCAACGAGCCCCCTGTGCCGGGGTGTCACTTCGTAATGGTTAAGACTTCTCCCGGTATTCAAAGCATATACGTTGTTGGGGTCTGGGGAAATAGTCCCCGGACTGCTAGCCCTGAAACGAAGTGTTATCGTCATTTGAACCGGGCCCCGGGATGGCATTACATCGGCTTCATGGCATTAAACGAGACTCGGTTGCAAATTCTCACCTTCACTTCTCCAGACTGCACCACTGATCTTATTGCCAAACGAGTTCTCACCGTGCCGCCCGACGACGGTCTTAGAGTCGTCTGGGTGGATGCGAGCCACTGACAGCCAAGGTATAGCCCAAGCTCCCTCGATTCCGAGCCTCAATATCGCGCCGTGAGTTCTTAAGGCCGCTTAGTGCTTTTGCACTAAACGGTCTTTTGCTTTGCAGGGCTCAAAAAGTCCTAACAAACTGTATGCGCTGAACGCCCGTCCGACGCACCAAAACAGGAAGCTCCCACACGAGTATTCCGCTTCTCACCAATGACCTTAATCAGACTCCTAGCATCCTCTTCCAGCTTATCTAGAACTGACGCACCCTCGTCCACATCACACGACTTCACAAACGAGTACAGGCTATTGATGTGTTGATAGAGAGTAGCATGGTTCAGCGATTGGATAGTCAAAGTTGACGATTTGTCAGCTTGATCTAGTCGGATCTGTTTTCGAAGCTGACTCACTGACCAGTTGTTCTCTTCTGCTTCCCGCAATCAGCACAGCGTTGCCCCAGCGTTGTATCCAGTGACAACTAACGCTTCCCTGTAGTGCTAAAGCTTAAGCTGAACGTGCGTCGCTCCGCATTGATCTCCTTGCACACCAAGAGAATGCAGTCGCTTCACTATCGTAAGCTTCTTGACTAGATTCCACGTATGCTCGGTACTCCAGTTCTTTTCGCTTGCCAATCAGGCACCTGTAGATGACGGCTGACAGCCTTCAAACGTCTACAACGAGATTTCCGTACCATCCGGTACATTCTTGATCGTCTAGATACGCTCTAATCGAGCATAGAATCACACTGGCCCTTCCGCATTGTGATTGAATTCTGTGATAACATCCGGCTTTCTGACAATCTCCCTAAGGTTCCGCCGCCGTTCGATTCTTAAAAACCAGTAAGCCTCAGACTTCAGGAGCGGAATCAACAACTCAGATATTCTATTCAGAGTAAAATCTCACCAGATGGCAATAACGCTAAACAAAGACGCAAACTGACCTCTAGGCGCACCGGTTTCCTATACATTTATGTATATAGGAAACGGTAGTGCGTTTCCTGGAAACAAATAGGGAAACAAAATCGTTTCCACCCCTTTTCCCGAGGGAGAACTGGAAACGCTCCAGCGCAAACCACTGGAAACAAACGTAGAAACATTTCGCATTTCCAGTTCTCGGGCTTTAATAGGCATCCCTAAGCTTGTATTTGCCTTTGGAAATTGAAAGCCAACCCTCATTTGCTGCCCGCTTGGCTAGCTTTGAAACATATCCTTTGGTGACTCCCATTTCTTCTGCGATTTCCGTGGTATTTTTCTGATTCAATTCTCCGTCACATCAAGATTCGAGCTCATCCGACTCCTGCCAACCGCAGACTCCCACAAGGTTACTAGCTCCGTCACCAAACAAAGAAGAAGAAGTTCCCTGGCCCCTATAAATAAGGGGCCAGTAGGAAACTTCTTTTCTCTTTATTGGTTCCATGGTGCCAAAATCCAGCAGAGAACTTCTCTGAAGAGAAGTTTCCTAGCTAGGGAACTTCTTTCTAGAGGGACTATGAGAAGTTGCCTGAGTTCAAATCGCTTTATCAGGTGACTTCTCCCACGTCGAGCCCAGGAGTCTTTGCTCAACTCGCAAGACTACACTCTTTTCCGGTCATTGGTGTAGACTCACCGACGCTCTTGCCCCAATACAGCAGTCATGCCATCCACACAGTTCGACAGGACTCATAAAGATCTTTAGAATCTCCTCAATAGAGTACTGATCCTCTCTGCCTTGAAGCTCATCACGACGAAGTAGCGCTTGCGAGAGACAGCTCACAGCATCGTTGAACGTCTTGTGAGCTTGGACCACTATCTTCTGTGGCGCACCTGAGTTGCAGCAGAATCTAGATCCGATGCCACTCCCGCCGTAAAGGAATTGTGAGGACCTTGATGAGTTGCTCTGTCAAATAGCGATATTCTAAAGCTCAAGCCAGTCAACAAAGCGTCAGAACTCCTAGACGAACTCTGTCCCGTAGAAGAAGTCCTCCAAAAGCTCCGTCAACGCTGGGCTTATTTTAATCCGGTGTTGGAGGTGAGGTAGTTTCTTTTGTCAAGGGCTGGTTTATTATGACTTGTAATGGAGGTTGTGGCTTCGTGCACGCCCAGACCAAAGCGATAATCCATCCAACAAAGGTCCATCCCAGAAAAAAGTTTAGGAGGAATATCTTACCTTTGGTCGGGTGTTTACTGAACATAGAAATTATCCAAGGGAGAAAATAAATGGGGATGGAAAATACGATGTATGCAAGAAGGGACATTAGAAATATTCCACCCATGTTATCTAGCGTTTTATCCATATCGGATGTAAATTCATTTAGCGAGATAATTGAAGTGAACACTGAATCTCGAACTGGCTGCTTAATTTTCTCTGGAGCGGTTTCTTCATTCATTGCATCCATTCGGAGTTGTTCAATAGTTGAGTTAAACGCCGTGAAATAGGCAATACCATTCTTGCTGGACGAGGAAAGTCCATACTTAAGAGCTCGACCATGTGCATACCCGACTGTGGATAAAATGTCTGTAGACAGTTTTTTCTGCCGTTGCCGGTAAAACTTAATGGCATCAGCGCGGGCGGTCTGCTTGCTCAACCCTGAACTCGGTCGCATTTGTCAGGGACTCATCTGGGGCAATGTTCTCAGCGAGTTTTGGCGATGTATCATCTTTCGTGGCAGCAATAATCGCATTTACGCCCGCCGTGAGACCGGTATCGAAATCTTGCTCCCGGAAATAGGGCGCAATCTCATTCATGACCGGATACCGGTCGCATCCGGAAGCGCACCTTCCAACCCGCGTCCGGTATGGATGCGTATCTTGCGATCCTGGACAAACAAGAACAGAATCGCACCATTATCCCGGCCAGTCTGCCCCAACTTCCATGCGCGATAAGCCTGCTGAGCATAATCCTCCAGAGATGTCTTGGCAGTATACTTCGGGTAAATGACAACCATCAGTTGATTGGAGGTTTCCCGCTCAAAATCGGCAAGCCTCTGATTCAGTGCGGCGGCAGTATCAGAGTTCACGACCCCAGCGTAATCATTAAAAAAATGAAGCGGCACTGATCGGGGCGACAATTGTTCAGCGAATATGCTTATAGCCGAGCTGCACGAAAGGATCGCGATTACTAACGGAAGGCGAAGAGGCTTAGAAAGCATCTCTCCCATTCCACTATATATCCCAAATCTTGCAATATATTTTGTGCGCTAAGGCTACAGAAATTTGAAGATCACAGTAAACGCACCGAGGGCGACAACGACAATTGAGCCGAGTTTGATGGTCATGCGCAGTTCGAGTTTTTCAAGTTTGGCATCGATATCTTTGCGCATATCACCCATCTCATGGCGCAAGCCGGTCTCAAGCTCCTTCATTTCATGGCGCAGATCCCTTATTTCATGGCGCAAGCCGGTTTCAAGCTTTTCCAGATCGCCTCTTATAGTTGATTCGTATTCCCGCAAATCAGCTTTAGTCACAAGATCCGCTGCTTCGTGTGACTCCTGCACAGCCGTAGAAAAAGCCTTGGCTTGAGTTTCTGGTACACCAGCTTCTTTAAGGGTTTCGACGAATTTAAGAGTATCAAACGTAACGGCTGCCATTGATAAAGTACCTGTATTTCAACTCCTTATACACCGTTTAGTGTTCGCTGAAAAGGGTGATTCTTCGGCACACATTCCAGTATTTTTGATACGATGTTTGTTTCATTGCTCTAAATAGTTGTGATCGGTTGAGGGGATCACTTTAGCCCTTTTGAGTTTAGTTCCGCTTTTGGACGGCATCCCGCAATTTTTCTGTGCTCATTCCCAGATTTTTTGCTCTCCCCTAGGAGCGAAGCATGTTTTGCGGATTTCATCTAATTCCTCCTTAAGACTGTTCATGCTTCAGGTCCTCCCACCCTACCAGGTGACGACATATCACCGCCACCTCCCGCTGAACGACTGTACGCACAGCCGAGGCGTCTAAGCCGACAACTTTATGTGTCAACCAGTCTGGCAAAACATCGAACGCACTGCGTACGGCGCTATAAGCTCTATGGACCTCGATCTTGACTCCTGCGATTGAGATCGACTCTTTCTTGAGCTTCTCGACCTCAGGGTTGGTTGCTTCAACCCGGCGGAGTTGCTCAAAGACATTCAGCCACACTTCCTAACGGGCCTTAATCTCGGCGCTATCACCACTCGCAACTGCTGCCTGATAGTCAGCAAAACGTTGTATCGGCTTCCTGCAATCTTCTGATACCGCGTCTCATCCCGATGTGCTTCCCTACCTCCGCATGTGGGCGGTCAACCTTAGCCTTCTTTGGGGACTTTAGCTGGTCAGGTGTCGCACGAGCTTCGGGAGTCACACGAGCTTGAGGTGTCGCACGAGCTTGAGGTGTCGCACGAGGTTTTGGCAAGCTCGTGCGACGGTGGTTGCTCTTACTGACGCTGGTACGCGACTTCTCGTTGGTCTGAAAGACACGCATTGCTTTGGGATCATCGAGCGGAGCGCCCTTAGATTTCCAGCGGAAAACCGTCGAGCGGGTCACCCCATAAAGCGCAGCATATTCAGATGCGGAAGATCGATACTTCGTCACCCCTGTCGCACAATGTCAATAGTCGCACGAGGTATTTTGAAAAAGCCACACTCACGAAATCCGGCATCCCCTGGACCCGATACCAGCCCGCTTTTTAAGTAGACTTCCTACCCCCCTAGCCAACAACGGAAACCGATCTCTAAGCGCACCGGTTTCCTATACATTTATGTATATAGGAAACGGCAGTGCGTTTCCTGGAAACAAATGTGGAAACAAAATCGTTTCCACCCCTTTTTCCGAGGGAGAACTGGAAACGCTCTAGCACAAACCACTGGAAACAAACGTGGAAACATTTCGCCTTTTTCGTTTCCAGTTCTCGGCCTTAATAGGAATCTTTAAGCTTGTATTTGCCTTTAGAGATTGAAAGCCAACCCTCATTTGCTGCCCGCTTGGCTAGCTTTGAAACATATCCCTTGGTGACTCCCATTTCTTCAGCGATTTCCGTGGCGCTCTCCAGACCGTCTTCAAGATGCTGACGCAATACATCCATGTTGTCAGCCTTTTCATAGCTCACTTGAATCCTGTCACCATGCGGCACGTACTTCCATTTGTATACCACGGGCTCTTGCCTAGCGTTGCGCCATTTTGTGAATCTTGAAACAAAGCATGTGCCCATCGTAGGTGTAACCGATGAGGGTCTATCGAGTCGAAGAATCCAAAATGCTACATCTTCCCGCTTTGAGTGGCCTCGCATCTGATTATTTCTTCCGGCGTGATGGACGAACACCACCGTTATTTTGTGCCTCCGTAAATGGAGTAACCACTGTTGTAACAGCTCCCAATCACCACCTTCATTTTCCCGAACCTCTGAAACAAGGGCCGACAGGTTATCAAGAAACAGGACCTTGAATCCATCCCTTTTACACATCTCAAGAATAGCTTCTTGCAATTCTGGGTCAGCAAGGTTCATGACCCTTCCAGTTAGATCAAACAACCGCTCATGAGAGATATATGTAAGAGTTGGTACTACTCCATTAAGTCCTCTGTCGCGTTCTTTAATATCCCCCGATGGCATCTCTCCATCGAGATATAGAACAGATTGAGTGGCGTGAACTTTCCATGGGCCAACATCACGACCTGCAGCAATCCCAATGGCAAGGTCCAATGCGAGCCATGTCTTTCCCACACCACGAGTAGCGAAGATGAACCCTAAATCACCCTCCTTCATCCAGTCACCCACAATGGGAACGCGTTGCGTTGTTTGGATAGTCTGCAAACCACTCGACGTACATGCACCCATTGTTAACGCCTCAATCCAAGATAGTCCCCCAACGGAACCATTATTTCCAAATGGGTCCACCGTTTCACTCGCTTGGTCTTGTAAATGGAACATCACTTCACCACCCCCGGATTGAAGTAGTAAACCGTCTGTAAAGCTCCATTATCTGAACGACGTGCTCCTGGCATTCGGACATACTGGTTGATTGTTTTCGTGGCAGGGTCTGCACCTATCGACGCAGCATACTCAAAGAATTTCACCACATCCTTTTCGGAAGCGTTTGCCACATAATACCAGCCGTGAAGCGACTTACCTCCAGAGAATACGACAAGCGCCATAGGGGCAAACCCTGCAAGGTGCATCAAGATTGCGGCTTGATCGTCGAACAATAAATCGGCTCTATCAAACTCGATAACCAGAAACCTACGGCCATCAAAATTCGCTTTTGCTCTTGGCGATGGGTTGCCGTCGTTTTTAAGAGCTTCTTCGCCAATCGGAATATTCGGTACGATCAGTTGGTAACGGTTGATTCCCTTAGT